>Ga0209262_10001360_pt1 | contig 10137 bp, 9 predicted proteins | sample Lowcelwee11metaG_FD_187171 | JGI IMG/M metagenome (GOLD analysis project Ga0209262, IMG submission 187171) | Freshwater pond sediment microbial communities from the University of Edinburgh, under environmental carbon perturbations - Low... | ecosystem: Environmental > Aquatic > Freshwater > Pond...
ATCAATTGACCTGATTCGAAATTTCGAACCAAGCAGCGTATGGGGGCCAGAAACCTACGACACCGCAAAGGGACTGGTTACACATCTGCGCCCGCCTAGGGATAGCGTTGACAGAATGCGGGAACCCGCCCAACCCCGATGGATTGTCTTTCCACGCTATCAACCCGGTGCCGAGCCGCTGCTTACACCACGTGGCAAGGCACAGACTTTCATTCATTTCGCGCAGAACTCCTTCAATTACAGCCCGTTAGGTGAGATTGGGTTCGATGTTGTTGGCCGTCTCGTAGACAAATGCGATTGTTATGATTTCACCTACAGTCGACTCGATGACGCGATTGAGGTGTTTGAATGGTTATCAAGTAGGCCACACACTTTCACCAATGACACGTAGCCCTACCAAACTTGCCGCTCAAGATTTGATTGATGCCATCAAGTATCCCGAAAAACTCGGCAACATTTCCCTTCAGCGGTGGGACTCTTTACTGCGAGTTGCCAAACGCACGAACCTTGTTGGGCGTCTTGCCGAGGGCGTGAATCAGACAGAGTTCTCCGACAAACTCCCCGCACAAGCACGAACCCACCTTGATTCAGCGCGAATATTGACATTGCACCAGCGCGAAGCCATTGAGTGGGAAACCCGGCACATTGGCAAGGCGCTTGAATCGGTTAGCACACCAATCATTCTCTTAAAAGGCGCCGCTTATGCACTGAAAAACCTTGCCACGGCTCATGGCCGCCTGTTCGGCGATATAGATGTTCTTGTGTCCCAAGACTCGATAAACCAAACAGAAGCTGCATTAATGATGCATGGCTGGGTTTCTGGCCATCACGATTCATACGATGAGCGCTACTACAGAAAGTGGATGCATGAAATCCCACCCATGACCCACCGTGCACGCGGCACAGTCATCGACGTTCACCACAACATACTCCCATTGACAGCGCGCAACACCCCGGATGCCGAACTCCTCCTTGCGGCAAGCCAACCTATCCCAAACACAATATTCAGCACACTATGCCCAGCCGACATGATCATTCATAGCGCTACACATTTGTTTCATGAAAGTGAATTGCAGAATGGTTTGCGTGATTTATTTGACCTTGATGCACTTATCAAGGAGTTTTCTGCTCAAGCCACGGATTTCTGGCGCGAGTTGGTAGACCGGGCAACTTTACTGGGGCTGGCGTTGCCTCTATATCTAGCACTTCGCTATACGAGCACCATCCTAGGTACGGACATACCTGCTCAAACACGTGCGGAGCTAGAAAAGACCTCCGCGGTTAGGCAGACATCAATACGAACGCTTGATGCCATCTATTTGCGCGCACTTATGCCGGATCACCCTCTCTGTGGCCATTTATCAGCCGATATTGCACGGGCCGCGGTCTACTTAAGGGGACACTACCTACGTATGCCCCCAAGGCTACTAACAATGCATCTGGGTCGAAAATTATTTTTACGCTTATACCGGAACACCAGTAGGTCAACCAAGTAGCTGTAGCCGCCACTTCAACTGGGCTGGCAACATCACGTGTTTTCGTGATACCCCATCGTCGTATCCTCCTCGTTCTTCGACCCCCAGAATCAACAGCACACGCTGGTGCAGCAACTTAGGCACGATATCCAGAATCCGCACGTAGCCGGTAGATGGTGAATTCATAGAATTTGCTCGAACCCCAGGCGCAGTTTTCCGAGCTTACTCAATCCCGGATATACGCGGGAACGTGGCACATCAAGATGCCGTCTCGTGTGAAGATGCGATGCACTTGGTCCATCATCACAGCGACTCAGCACGAATTCATTCGTATCCATGAAAAACTCATCTCTTCAGACTCGCCTGCCCGTAGCACGCAACAGCACATCCCTTATTGCGCTGGAGTTGTCGAAATTCTTTACACATTTATCCCAGACCTTATTTAATCGATCAAAAATCAACTATTCACAAGGGGTGGCTTAAAAATTGCTTTACCAATTGAATCTGATGCCACCCAGGTAAAACAGCGGTCGGCGCTACTCTAGCAATTGTCGTCTGCTTCAAAAGCCGGATGGGTAGAAATATAAATTCTGTTGGCTGGTTGATAAAAACCCAGGGGAGTGTGGCCATATTCTCCACCTCTTATGCTGAGCCACATTGCATGGAACCGCTGGTACATGACGTTTTTCCGGTCTGCAGCAAAACCTCCTGCTCAACCATGGACGCCATTGGCCCAATGACGGCAGCGCGCCAAACCGGACTGTCGCACACGCCATGAAACTGCTGCAACTTCCGCCCAGCGAACTGCGCCGACAACTCGCCAGCCAAGGCATCTGGCTGCGCACCGGACCATTTTCGCTACGGATTCGGTCGCACATCGATAGCATCGCCGAGGGTCTGTCTGAACTCTACGGCCAGTTCGAGGTTCGCAACCCGCATGAGACCTTCGCCGACTTCCATGTGGATGTCGATTCGCACATCAGCCTGCGGCACTGGCTAAGCCCTCGGGTCAACTTCTCCTTCGACAGCGTCGAGCCCTTCAAGCCGCTGCCCCTGGAACAAGCCTATCCCATGCTCGAACGGGGACTTAGCTGGTGCGTGTCGGCGCACGCCCATCAGTATCTGATGATTCACGCGGCCGTGGTGGAAAAAGACGGCCGGGTGGCGATGCTAGCGGCTCCAGCCGGTTCAGGCAAAAGCACGCTCGTCGCCGGCCTTGTATTGTCGGGCTGGCGCCTGCTCTCCGATGAACTGGCCCTGATCGACCGCAAGACCGGATGGATCCATCCCCTGCCCCGCCCAATCGGCCTGGGCAATGAATCGATTGCTATGATTAGCGCCTTCAGCCCGGACGCTTTCCTCTACCGCGGCTCGCACGACAAGGCCAAGAACACGGTTGCATACTTGCGCCCACCTAAAGAAAGCGTGCAGCGCCAGCATGAGCCGGCGCAACCGGGCTGGATCATCTTTCCCAAATGGGTGGTGGATGGAGAACCCGAACTACTGCCGCGCTCCAAGCAGCAAGCCTTCCGGTTCCTGACCCAATACGCCTTCAATTACACCCGACTCGGCGCGGAGGCTTTTCGAGTCTGCAGGGAGCTGATCCAACAAGTTGACTACTTCGACTTCGAGTACAGCCGGCTGGAACAGGCGGTGGCGGCCTTCAACCGTCTGGCCGCCTCAGTTACGACGAGTGAGGCCGGTAACTGAGATGCACACCCCGGCCGAACTGGTTACCCTGGCGTTTCGCAATCCTGCCGTGATCCACCAATTTTCCCTGGGCGACTGGGACAGGCTGGTTCGCCAGGCCCGCCAGGCCGACCTGCTCGCGCGCCTGCATAACCTGCTCTGCAAGAACGGGTTTGATGCTGCCATTCCGGCCGTTGCTCGATGGCATTTCGAAGCCGCCACAGTCCATGCAGAAATCCAGAAAGCCGGGTTGCGCCGGGAGTTGAAACGACTGCGCGAGCAGCTTGCCGGACTCGACTTTCCGCTGGTTGCACTCAAGGGCACGGCCTATGTGGCAGCCGACCTGCTTGCCGCGAGCGGGCGCCATATCGACGACATCGACCTGCTCGTACCGCTCGAGCGCTTGGCCGAGGTCGAATCTGCCCTAGCATCAGCGGGCTGGCACGCGGCCCACCTGCCGGAATACGATCAACGCTATTACCGGCGCTGGAGGTACTTCGCAACGCTGCTGCAGCACTTGCGACATGCCACGATGGTCAACTTGCACCACGCCATCGTGCCGGACACCGCACGCTTTCGTCCAGACGCCGCCAGGCTGCGCCGGCGCGCCACCGAGGTGCCAAGCTTCCCCGGTGTGGCCGTCTTGTCAACCGAGGACCGCATCCTATACGCCGCCACGCTAATGTTTCATGACGGCGAGCTACCACACGGCCTGCGCGACCTGAGCGATCTCGATCTGTTGCTTCGCCAGGCCGCAAGCGAAGCGAATTTCTGGTCGAGACTGCTTATCCGTGCCGAAGAAATGGAACTGGGCCGGCCGCTGTTCTATGCTCTGCGCTATGCCCAAGATTTTTTCGACACACCTGTCCCTGACGAGGTTCAGGCGGGTCTAACGTCTGTCGCGCCAAGCAGGGCAACGCTCAGACTCATGGATGGTATCTATACACGCATGCTGGCACCCCAGCATCACAGCTGTGAGGATGACCTCGCGCCGCTGGCAAGGCAGGCCGTCTATCTGCGTGCTCACTGGCTGCGCAGGCCACCACGATTACTGGTTCCCCACTTGCTCCATAAGGTTTTCATCAGCCCGCGTCAGCGCGACCCAAGACCCGCTTGACGCCATTTTCATCGCGCGTATAATTCTTGAGTATTCCACTCAAGTATTAATCAGGAGCCTACGATGACCCCTCTCGACCGCATCCGTGACCAAGTCACCACCAACAATGTCGTGCTTTACATGAAAGGCACGCCGCAGTTTCCGCAATGCGGCTTTTCGTCGCGCGCCGCGCAAGTGCTGCAGGCCTGTGGCGTGAAGGATTTTCTGGCCGTCAACGTGCTGGCCGACCCGGAAATTTTCGAAAACCTGAAGTACTACGCCAACTGGCCGACCTTCCCGCAGCTGTACGTGAAGGGCGAACTGATCGGCGGCTGTGACATCATGATCGAGATGTACCAGAAGGGTGAAATCCAGAAAGTGCTGGAAGAAGCGCAGGCCGCCTGACGCCATGTTCCGAACGCAAAAAAGCCGACTTCGTGTCGGCTTTTTTGCGTTCGGTCAGCACATGCGGGGATCATTTGGACTCGTCATCCGCCCCGGCATCGCCATCCATCCCCAATTCGTGGATTTTCCGCGTCAGCGTATTGCGTCCCCAGCCGAGCAGGTGAGCGGCCTCGATGCGGCGCCCGCCGGTGTGGCGAAGCGCCACTTCGATCAGGGTTTTTTCGTAGCTTTGAGTCAATTCATTCAGAATGGCCGCCTCGCCACGCGCCAGTCGCGCGCTCGCCTCGGCGGCCAGGCCATGCAGCCAGTCGCCGCCGGCCGGCTCGGCACTCCCCTGCATCAAATCGGCCGGCAGGTCGCTCACTTCGACGATCTGGCCTGGCGCCATCACCGTCAGGTAATGGCTGACGTTTTCCAGTTGCCGGACGTTGCCCCCCCACGGCAAATTGACCAGCGTCTTCATCGCAGCGTCGGACACACCTTTCGCCTCCATTCCCAGTTCATGCGCGCTCTTCTGCATGAAATGGCGCACCAGCAGCGGAATGTCTTCGCGCCGCTCGCGCAGCGCGGGCAGCCGCAGGCGTATGACGTTGAGCCGGTGGAACAGGTCTTCGCGGAACAGACCTTCGCGCACGCGCACCTCCAGATCCTGGTGGGTGGCGGCGATCACCCGCACGTTGACCTTGATCGGCGTATGACCGCCGACGCGATAGAACTGGCCGTCCGACAGCACGCGCAACAAACGGGTTTGCAGCTCGGCGGGCATGTCGCCGATTTCGTCCAGAAACAGGGTACCGCCATCGGCCTGCTCGAAACGGCCGCGCCGCTGGGCCGCTGCGCCGGTGAAGGCGCCACGTTCGTGGCCGAACAGCTCGGACTCGAGCAGATCCTTGGGAATGGCTGCGGTGTTGAGCGCAATGAAGGGTGCGCCGGCACGTGGACTGTGGCGGTGCAGGGCATGCGCGACGAGCTCCTTGCCGCTACCGGATTCGCCGGTAATCAGCACGGTCGTGTGCGAATGCGCCAACCGCCCGATGGCACGAAACACTTCCTGCATCGCCGGCGCCTGGCCGAGGATTTCCGGCACCGGCGGCGCATCGCTGCTGGCAGGTACGTCGTCACGGCTGGCGCTTTCGGCCAGCGCGCGCCGCACCAGTTCGAGCGCCTGATCGACGTCGAACGGCTTCGGCAGGTATTCGAACGCGCCGCCCTGGAATGCCGACACCGCGCTATCCAGATCGGAGTAAGCCGTCATGATGATGACCGGCACCTTGGGCAGGCGCTCTTTCAGCGCCTGCAACAATTCGAGGCCGGAGACGCCTGGCATGCGGATGTCGGACAGCACCGTGCAGGGCTGGCTGCGCTCCAGTTCACGCAGCGCGTCGCTGGCCGAACTGAAAGTCATGCAGGGAATGTCTTCGCGCAGCAAGGCCTTTTCGAGCACCCAGCGGATGGAACGGTCGTCGTCAATAATCCAGACACAGCTTGATTTTGGCATGGCGTTCAGTTGAAAAGGGGAATGAAAATCGAGAAAACAGTGTGACCCGGCCGGCTTTCGCAATCGATCGTGCCGTGGTTTTGGGCGATCAAGGTCTGCGCCACTGCGAGCCCCAGCCCGCTGCCTCCCTCGCGCCCGGACACCAGCGGATAGAAAATCTGGTCGCGGATTTCAGCCGGAATCCCGGGGCCGTTATCGATGATCTCGACTCGCAGACCCAATTGGTTACGCCGGCTTTCCAGCGTGCTTTGTCGCGCCACGCGGGTCTTGAAAATGATTTTTCCCTGGCCGTGCATCGCCTGCACCGCGTTGCGCGCAATATTCAGCGTGGCCTGGATCAGCTGCTCGGCATCGGCGCGGATTTCCGGCAGGCTGATGTCGTAATCACGTTGCAAACTCATGCTCGGGGTTTCGGCCAGCACCAGACTGCGCACTCTTTCCAGCACTTCGTGGATATTCACCGCACCAAAACGGGGCGTTCGGTGCGGCGTCAGCAGGCGCTCCATCAGCGATTGCAGACGGTCGGATTCCTTGATGATGACCTGGGTATATTCACGCAGGCTCTCGCGCGGCAGTTCGTGTTCCAGCAATTGCGCGGCGCCCCGGATGCCGCCCAGCGGGTTCTTGATCTCGTGCGCCAGATTGCGCAGCAACTCGCGATTGGCCTCCTGCTGCAAACGTGCCTGCTCCAGACGGGCGATGCGCAGATGCGGATCGACCGCGCGCATTTCGATCAACAGGGCGTGCGGCGGCCGCTCCAGCGGTGAAATGCTGCATCCCACGCGGAGCGGCGGATGCCCGTTCACAGCCACATCGATCTCATATTCGATCACGGTTTCCTGCTGCGTACGGGCAGTCTGAATCGCCGTCAACAGCTCCAGGCTGCGCTCAAACGTGTGTTCGGCCGTATCGCCGATCAGCAGCACGCCCGACACCCCGAGCAAGGTTTCGATTGCCGGATTGACGTACTGAATAAGGTCATCGGCATCCAACACCATCGCGCCGGTCGCCAGGCAATCAAGTCCGGAAAATTCGTGGGTAGGAAACGGCATGGTGTTCATGCAGTCAGAGTAAGCACCGATTGTGCCAGAGCGTGGTTGTTGATGCTTGAGCATCTTTACAACCACGGCCTACTCCTTGCGGGTGGAGCGTGGTTGTTGATGCATACGACTCCACACGCGCTTCAGCGCGTAGTGAATCGGAGTCCTTTAGGGCTTGAGCATCTTTTGTACGTGGATGTTGCCGACTTGTCGGCTTTACAGCCACAGCCTCCCGTTTACGGGGATAACCCCAGCCTGCTTCCTGCGGGTAGTGCCGGTAGAAGTGCCGGGCGCTTACTTCAAGTTCGCCAGCTCACGCTGGATCGAGGCCACATTCTGGTCGTGTTGTTTCACGCTTTCACGCAGATTCTTGATCCGGTTCACATAGCTGGAATCGGTCGCCTTCTCACCCGGCGCCAGCCGTTCACCCAGCGCCAGCTGACGGCGCGCCTCGTCGGCGTTCTTGCGTTCGCCCGTGATTTCATCCTGCAGCACCTGGCGACGGATATCGTCACGACGTTTCTGCGTGCCCGCATCGATGCGCGGGAAATCCGTCGGACTGGGCGTGTAGGACGCGCGCCTGGAGGACGATTTGCCACTGCCCGACTGCTGCGCCGGCGCACCCGGAATGTCGATCCGCTTGGCGCCTTTTTTATAGACATCGGTGAACGTGACATTGCCGCTTTCATCGACGTACTTGTAGATTTCCGCCTGTGCGGGCGCGGCCAGGAACAGGCACAACAGAAAGGGGAAGCGGAGATTTTGCATAGAATCGAGTGTAGCGTACCCGTGTATTTACGACCAAAAGCGGACAAGCTTGAACCGCCGTCGAACCCTGCAGGTCATAAAAAAGGGCGGCCGAAGCCGCCCTTTTGATCACAACCCGCTGCAATTACAGTGAGTAATACATCGCGAATTCGACCGGGTGGGTCGTCATGCGGAACTTGGTCACTTCTTCCATTTTCAGCGCGATATAGGCGTCGATCATGTCGTTGGTGAACACGCCGCCACGGGTGAGGAACTCGCGATCCTTGTCGAGTTCGTCCAGCGCCATTTCCAGGCTGTGGCAGACCTTCGGGATCTTCGCGTCTTCTTCCGGCGGCAGGTCGTACAGATCCTTGTCCGACGGATCGCCGGGGTGGATCTTGTTCTGGATGCCATCGAGACCGGCCATCATCAGTGCAGTGAAGCACAGATAGGGGTTGGCGGTGGGGTCGGGGAAGCGGGTCTCGATGCGACGCGCTTTTTCGCTGGCGGCGATCGGAATCCGGATCGAGGCCGAGCGGTTGCGGGCCGAATAGGCCAGCATCACAGGCGCTTCGAAGCCCGGCACCAAACGCTTGTACGAGTTGGTCGACGGATTGGTGATGGCGTTCAGTGCCTTGGCGTGCTTGATGATGCCGCCGATGTAGTACAGGCACATTTCAGACAGGCCAGCGTAGCCGTTGCCCGCAAACAGGTTCTTGCCGTCTTTCCACAGCGACATGTGCACGTGCATGCCGGAACCGTTGTCGCCGACGATGGGCTTGGGCATGAAGGTCGCGGTCTTGCCGTAGGCGTGAGCGACGTTCTGCACGATGTACTTCAGCGTCTGCGTCCAGTCGGCGCGCTTGGTCAGCGTGCTGAACTGGGTGCCGATTTCGCACTGGCCGGCGGTCGCCACTTCGTGGTGGAACACTTCGACCGGGATGCCGGCTTCTTCCAGCGCCAGCACCATCGCGGCACGGATGTCCTGCAGGCTGTCGACCGGGGGCACGGGAAAGTAGCCGCCCTTGACGCCGGGACGGTGGCCGGTATTGCCGTTTTCGAACTTCTCAGCGGACGACCAGGCGGCTTCTTCGGAGTTGATCTGCACGCCGCAGCCCGACATGTTGTCGTGCCAGGTGATCGAATCGAAAATGAAGAACTCGGGCTCGGGGCCGAAGTAAGCGGTGTCGGCGATGCCGGTCGATTTCAGATACGCTTCGGCGCGCTTGGCGACCGAACGCGGATCGCGCTCGTAACCCTTGCCGTCGGACGGCTCGATCACGTCGCAGGTCAGGATCAGCGTGGCTTCGTCGAAGAAGGGATCCATGTAGGCCGAATCCGGATCGGCTTTCAGCAGCATGTCGGACGCCTGAATACCTTTCCAGCCGGCGATCGAGGAGCCGTCGAACGGATGGCCGTCTTCGAACCAGTCTTCGGTCACGATGCGCGCAGGAATCGAAACGTGCTGTTCCTTGCCGCGGGTATCGGTAAAGCGCAGATCAACGAATTTCACTTCGTTGTCCTGAATCATTTTGATCACTTTGGCCACGGCCATGCTGAATCTCCTCAAGCTGAAATTGGATTGAAAGGCATCACTAAGTTTTGACGCACGAGCTACGGTTAGCAGTAAGCGTGCCATGCATCAAAACATCGATTTGTCATTGTGCCACAAGGTCGGCAGCGCTTGGCAAGCCCAGCGGCGCTCTTATCGGTGCGCTATTTTGATGCATTGATCTTATTTAATGCACTATTTAAGTGCAAATTGAAACTTGGCGCGCCATACATATACTGGAAGCGGAACTAGATGAGGTGGACATCATGGGACGCATCACCGAATTACTCGACACAGCACATACCCGTAGCCAGGCTCAGGGGTGGGCTTTTCGCGGTGCCTTGCTGCCGCACGAGGCGTATGAATTGCTGCAACGGGCGCCGGGTGCATGCCTGATTGACGTGCGTTCGCGTGCCGAGCTGGAACTGACCGGCAGCCTGCCCGGTGCAGTGCATGTCGAGTGGCAATCCTGGCCGGGTTGGGTCAGCAACCCCTATTTTCACGCGCAGCTCGCGCAGGCGGTCGATCCGGAGTCGCTGCTGTTTTTCATCTGCCGCAACGGTCCCCGTTCGCATCGCGCCGCCATTGCCAGCACCGAGGCGGGGATGAACCATTGTTACAACGTGCTGGAAGGC
>Ga0209262_10001361_pt1 | contig 10128 bp, 6 predicted proteins | sample Lowcelwee11metaG_FD_187171 | JGI IMG/M metagenome (GOLD analysis project Ga0209262, IMG submission 187171) | Freshwater pond sediment microbial communities from the University of Edinburgh, under environmental carbon perturbations - Low... | ecosystem: Environmental > Aquatic > Freshwater > Pond...
GTCCAGTGCCCGGCGCTTGGGTTCGGCCGCATCAACCCGCTCGGCCCGGCCGAACGCGACGACGCTGCGGAAATTCATCCCCCAGTCGCAGGCCTTGACGCCGGTCTTCAGCGACACGCCGGCCTCCAGCTCGAGGCAGACATGGGGGTTCTTCTTCAAGACATCGAGTTTGCGGCCCTCGGCGGCACCGTGAAAGTAAAAAGTGCCGCCCGCATATCCAAAGCTCAGAGGGACCACGTAGGGATGGTCCCCGTCACACATGGCCATGCGGCAGACCTGCGCATCGGCGATGACCGCCTCGAGTTCCGCCCGATCGACGATTTCCTTCTCTTTCCTGCGCACCGGCACCTCCTTGAAAAATTCGGATTTCGATATTCGAATTTCGGATTTCGATTTTAACGCTTCAGGCAGCCCAACTTTGTAGAGCTAAAACGGGTTAGCCCCGCGGCCCTTCGCGACCTGGGAGTTGGGCTCCCTTACCAAGACGGGGCGGAAAGATCAATGGGAGGCGAGGCGTCCGGGCCGGCGAGGCAAAACGAACCGGGAGCGGCCGGACGCTTTTTTCTGCAGGGGCGGACGGCTCCACCCGGAGCATCGGAAGCACCGCGATGATACCGACGAAAAACCAGAACGGCTCCATGATGCGCACCAGGATGAACGTGTTGGTGCCGAGGGAGTGCACCACGAGCCCGACAAAGCCGGCGGTGAACCCCATGATGAGGCCCTTGAAAAACGGGTCGTCCGTCTGCCGGAGGCGCTGGAGGGCCATCCGGAATACCGAAACCAGGAGGTAGATGAACGCCGAGAGTCCTATCAGCCCGGTTTCCGTCAGCACGCGGGGGAACTGGGCATCGACGAAGGCATAGCCGGTGACGCCATAGCCGAGGAGGGGGTGTTTCGAAAAGTCGCGCACCGCTTCCTGCCAGCTCTGCAGCCGGGCGGAGGTGGAGGTGTCGAGGCGAAGCTCGCCGATGGTGATCTGGCCCGGTTCCTCGGGCTGGTTGAAGGTATACAGGATGCGCTGCTTGACGATCCCCGGCAGGAACAGGGGGCTCAGCAGCAGCCCCACCGAAAGCAGGCCCACGATGATCAGCCGGCGCTCGGTCATGAACCCCAGCACCATCAGGGCCGGAATGAAGGCCAGGTAGGAAGACCGCGACTGGGTGAAGAAAAACGGCGGCACCATGCACACAATCAACAGCAGCAGCAGGTGCATCGCCTTCCGTTCCTTGATCTTCGCCGCCATGCCGGCGGCCACCATGCCGATGAACAGCAGGTATCCGCCGAACGTGTTCGGTTCGCCGATTTCGCCTTCAAACGGGGCGCTCACCCGTTCGCCGCTCGGGATTTGAAACATGCCGATCATCGCAACGATGAAAGCGGTCAGAAAGAGGCAGACCACAAACCGCTTGACCTGCGAGCCGTTGCGCACATGATTGACCATCATGAAAAAAACGATGAAGTACTCGAGATACTTGAGCAGGAACAGAAAACCTGTTTTGAGCTCCACCCGGCCGGCCATGACACCGAAACCCGTCGAGAGCACGCAGGCCAGCATGTAAAAGAGGATCGGCTTGTTGAGGGGCGTTTTGAGGAACAGCCCCAGCTCCTTCATCACGGCGTTGCGGGCGAACCAGCTCAGGCCGATCAGCACCAGCAGCAGGTCCTCCAGCCGCAGCGTCACGCCCCGGCCGAGCGAGCTGCCGGCGGTCTCGCCGGTCAGGAATTCGGGGGACAGCAGCATGGAGAAGATCAGGATGTACAACCCCCAGTCGACCTTGATGAACGCCGCCGTGAAAATGACCACGGCGCAGATGGTGATCAGCATCTTCGCCGGCGTGACCTGCGCGACCATTCCCCCCGTCAGCAGGGCGATGGCGACCAGCGCTATGGCAAAGACAATCGATCGCATGAAGGGCTCTTAATTGCTGAACAATGTCCGCGCGTAAGGCAGCAGCCATTCCGGCAGATAGGCGGGCAACTCCTGCCAGAAGACCCCGATGGTGAAAACCGACAGCGCCATCACAAAGGCGACGACGCCGAAGGCCTTGGCCAGGGCGCTCGGCCAGCGAAAACCGTGGCCTTCCAGACGGCCGTTGCCGGGGTGAGGGCCTGCGGTGTCGGGCCCGTAATAATAGTGGGAATGGTATCGGAAATAATCCGGGCCGGCCTCGGGTTTGACGTTGTTCAGGACCACGCCCAGAACTTTGGCCTCCACGTTGTCGAGGTTGGATTTCGCCCGCTTCAGCACGCCGCGGCCGATCCGGCCCACCGTGTAGACCAGAAAAACGCCGTCCATCAGCGGGGCGATTTCGGTAGCGTCGGCCACCGGGAGGATCGGCGGGGCGTCCACGAAAATGAAATCGTACACCTGCTTGGCTTCCCGCAGGAAGTCCCGGAAACGCTCGGAGCTCAGGATTTCGGTCGGGTTGGGCGGCTTGGTGCCGGCACTCACGAAGTGCAGGTTGTCCATCCCCGGGGTCTGCAGGATGTCCTCCATTTCGAAATCGCCGAGCATCACGTCCGAGATGGTGCCGACCACCTCGCGCCAATGGTAGTTGCCGAGCACGTAGTCCGTGACCCCCGGCTCCCGTTGCAGCCCGAACACGCGATGAACGTTCGGCTTGCGCAGGTCCGCGTCCACCAGCAGGACCTTGTTGCCGGCCTGGGCCATGCTGAGCGCCAGGTTGACGACATTCAGCGTTTTTCCTTCCTGAATGAAGGAGCTGGTGATCAGGAAGAGCTTGCCCTTCGATTCCACCCGCAGGAACTGGAGGTTGGCGCGCAGCGCCCGGAAGGATTCCGCGGCCTGGGACTTGGGCTCGTAATGGGTCACCAGGTCGCGCGATCGGTTCCTGACGGCGGCGTCGCCCCGCTCCGGGCGGCCTTTGCGCTTGGAGTCGCTGTCCAGCTGGGGGATCACGCCCAGCACGGGGACTTTCAGCAGTTCCTCCACATCCTCGATAGTGCCCATGGAGGTGTCGAACACCTCGGCCAGGAAGGCCAGCACGACCCCGATGATCAACCCCATGACCACCCCGGTGAGGACGATCATGAGCTTCGAGGGGACGTTGAACGGATGCGCCGGCGCCACGGCGGGTTTGACCACCGATACCTCTTCCACCTTGCCGGACTCCTGGATCAGGACTTCCTGGTATTTGCCCTTCAGCTGGGTGTAGAGCGACTGCTGCAGGTCTGCTTCCCGCTGCAGCCGCACCAGCACCTGGCCTTTTTCCGGCAGACTCATGTTTTCCCGGTTCACCAGATCGACGCGGCGGGCCAGCTCCGATTCCCGCGTGGCGGCCACCTGCAGCATCGACTGCAGGTCTTTGCGGACCTCGGCGTACACCGCCTGGATCTGGCTGGTGACGTCCTCCACCTGCGGGTGCTTCTCCGTGAGGGAGATCAGCAGCGTCTGGCGCTTCAGGTTGAGATCGCCCAGCTTGCCGCGCAGCTGCTCCAGCGGGGACCCCGCCGGAGCCGTCATCACGATCCCCATGAGCCTTTCGTTTTGCCCCTTGCCGGCGGCCTCGACCGCTTTCAGCCGGTTTTCAATTTCCACCCGCTCGGCGTTGGCCCGCTCGTGCTCGAGTTCCAATGCGTTGAGCTTGGTCAGCGTGTTGGCGGTCTGGGCATCCAGGGCGATCAGTCCGTTTTGCTCTTTGAACCGCTGCAGCTCCTGCTCGGCCTGCTTGAGGCGTTCCAGGGTCAGGCGCAGCTGCTCCTCGATGAAGGCCTTGGTCTCGAAGGTCTTCTTGTTGCTCTGCTGGATGCTGTAGTCGCGATAGGCGTGCGCCAGCGCATTGGCCACGCGCGCCGACTGCTGGGAGTCATCCGACACGGCGCGGATGTTGATGATGTGGGTGCCTTCCTGGGTCTTGGCCTCCACCATGCGTTTGAGCCGCTGGATCTCCTCCAGGCCGGCCTTGTCCTCCGCGGTGGCCGCCGTCACAACGCCGGGGGGGACCCACCCGAGCGCCTCGACCGCGCTTTTGAGCACGGGGTAGCTGGTGATGATGTAGGCATGGGTTTCCATGTTTTCGGCCTGGCGCCAGTACCCGCCCGTCAGGATGGAGGCCAGGTTGGAGAACCGATCGATCTTGATGGCGGAGTTGGCCTCGTAGAGAGCGGCCGGTTCGCGGAATTTGGCGAAGCCGTAGCTGCAGAGCCCGACCAGCAGCACCATGAAAAGGATGGAGGCCTTGCGCTTGCGGATGATGCGCCAGTAATCCCTGAGGTCGACATCGTACTGTGCCATGCGATCGTTTCCTTATTTCACACCGGTGATATCGGCCGCGCTGTTCCAGTCGATGACGACCCGCGCGGGCCAGAGCACAAGTTCCAGCAGCGGCCGGACTTGATCGTAGAAGAGTTTGATGTCGCCGAAGCGGCTTCGGGGCACGTAGACCAGGTCGCCGCTGGCCAGCAGGAGGTTCTGCGACCAGTCTCCCCTTTCGATGAGGCGGGCGAGGTCGGCCGAGAGGATCTCGGGCTGCGTGATGTCGCCGCGCACCACCTTGGTGTCGGTCCGATAGGCGAAGGGCGTCGTGCCGCCGGCCTCGGAAATCGCATCGATCAGGCGCATCTCCGAACCGCTGAAGGTGTAGGCGCCGGGTTTCTGCACCTCGCCGAACACGAACACGCGGTTGGCCTCCTTGGACAGGGTGGGCACATAAATCAGGTCGCCGTCGTTCAGCACCATGTCCTGGCTCAGATCGCCCTGGATGATGGTCTTGTAGAGGTTCAAGGACACGGTCTCTCCGTCCTTGCGGCGGATGCGCACGGATTTAAGGTCGGCGTCGGCGGTGGGCCCGCCCACCGCCGTGATCATCTCGAGCACGGTGGACTTGCCCTGCAGCTTGTATTCTCCCGCCCCCGTGCCCTGTGAGCTGGACTTGGCCAGCGCCCCCAGCAGCCTCACGGCCTTGCTGTTGTGCTGTTTGACCCGCACATCGACGCGCGGCCGTTTGAAGAACGGCTCGAGCTTGGAGCTCATGAGGCTGTCCAGCTCGCCGGCGGTCAGTCCGCTCACCTTCAGGTTCTCCAGCAGACCGAACGAAATCCGGCCGTTCGGCCGCACCATAAGGTCCTGCCGGGTGGAGGTGTTGCCTTCCCAAAACGTGATTTCCAGGACGTCCCCCGGGCCGATCTTGTATTCGGGCGTTCCGTCGACGATTTTGAAAACGTCGTTTTCCCGCGGAAGCGCCACGGCGGCGGCCTCCGGCCGGCCGGCCATGCCGAGCGGCGCCTGGGCCGCCGCCGCAGGGGCTGCGGAACGGCCGTTCAGGATGACGACCCCCTTGCCCCAATTCGCGGCGCACAGATCGGGCCGGCCGTCGGCGTCGAGATCCGCCGCCGCCAGGCCGTAAAAGTTTCCGGACCGCGGGAGCTCACGGGCGTAAGGCTTCCAGCCCTTTCCCGCCTGGTTCAACCAGGCGGCGACCCCTTGATAATCGAGCGAACCGGCGACGATGTCCGTCCAGCCGTCACCGTTGAGGTCCACCGGCAACCCCTGCCAGAAACTGGTTTCGCGATCGAGGGATTCGAGCGTCTGCACGCCGGGCGCATCGGCGGAGGTCTCCTCCGGCCGCAGCGCCTTCACGCGCATTTTTTCCTCAAAACCGCCGCGGCCGTCGCCATGGAAAAGCCGAACCCCGGTTTTGTAGGACCCGGCCAGCCGCCCGTCGTTGTTCAGGTCCGCCACACTCAAGGCGTAGAAATTGCCCGTGCCCACCGGGTCGACCGCCGTCCAGTGCCCGCCCCCGTTGCCGAGCCAGATCCGCAGCGCCCCGTGGGTCCCCCAGCCGGCGCCGGCAAGATCGAGAACCCCGTCGCCGTTGAAATCCGCAACGGAAACATCCATGTAAGTCCCGGTCACGGTCGGGTTCAGCCCCGGGACCCAGCTTCCGCTCCCGGTGCCCCACCAGACCTGGATTCCGCCCTGGAGGTCGGAGGAGGCATTCGCGGCGGCGATGTCGATGTGGCCATCGCCGTTGAGATCCGCGGCCCGCACGCCCTCGTATTTGTTTATCTCCGTCGGCCCCCTGCCCGCTTTCCACTGGCGCCCGTGCTGATTCAGCCAGATCCGGATGCCGGAGGACTGACGCTGAACGCTGTAGATGACGTCCGGCAGCCCGTCCTCGTTGACGTCGGCGACCGCGATCGAGCGCACGTCGCCTTCGACCGGCAGCTGCTGGGGCGCGGAAAACCGGCCGGAGCCCTCGCCGTAGCTGATGGTGATCGCACCCGGGTCCACCGACCCGCTCACAATGTCCGTCCTTCCGTCGTTGTCCAGATCGACGGTGACGACCGCCACGGTTTTCGCACCGGAGGCCGGGCCTTTCGCCTGGCCGATGCTCGGCGGCGGCGCGAAGGCGGCATTTTGGGCGCAGCCGTGAACGGCCAGTATCAGCCCTGCACCGAACAGGAGAGCGATCACGCGGCGGCTCCAGGGGAGCAGGGGTTTCATGGATGTGGGTGGTGGATGAAGGCGCATGCTCACTCCCCGATGTCGTCGATGGCCGCGCGCATGATCGGGCTGTCCACCAGGCGCGCATTGGACATGACGCCGATCAGCAGGCAGCGGTCGCAGAGGTTGTTGATCCGCAGCGGGATGCCGCCGGAAGCCTCATACAGCAGTTCGGCGGCCTCGCGGGTGAAGATGCCGCGGGTCGCGCCGGCGTTCTTGAGCCGGAAAAGCATGTAGCGGACCGTGTTCTGCCAATCGAGCGGCGGCAGGTTGTACTTCACGGCAATCCTCTCCTTGAGCGGCTGAAGTTCGGATATGTTCCGCAGCAGCGGCGGCTGCCCCAGCAGGATCAGGGTGAGGAGGAAGTCGTCGTCTGTCTGGAAATTGAGCAGCATCCGCAGCTCGTCGAGGGTCGCCCGGTTGCCGATGACGTGGGCCTCATCGATCGCCAGGACCGTGTAGCGTCCCGTCGAACCGCCGGCGGCGAGGATTTTTTGAAGCTGGTCGAGCATCAGGGTCTTTGAGCCGTTTTCAACCGTCCCGCCCAACTTCAGCAGGATCGCCTTCAGCAGCTCTTCGGGCTGCAGGGCGGGGTTGGAAATCATCGTGAACTGCACCTGGTCCTTGTTCATGTGGTCGGCCAGGGCCTTGGTCACGGTCGTTTTGCCGGTGCCGACCTCGCCCGTCAGCATCGCCACCCCTTTGCGATTCTCAATCACGTAGAGCAGCCGCCGAAGCGCCTCCTCGTGTTGCGGCGACCGGAAAAACGCATTGCGCGACGGCACGTTCGCAAACGGTGTCTGTTTGAGTCCCCAGTGTTCCAAGTACATGTCGATACCATCGTCCCGGGAGGCCTGCGGCCCCCTTTACATGATGGGCTCCTTCACCGTGTCGCCGCCGGCCTCCGGTTCCGTGCGCAGGACCGTCAGGCCCTGCAGGAGTCCCTTTATCTCCTTCTCCGAGATGCTCCTGACAATGTTGAGCAGGGGCTCCTTGGGGAGGTCGACGATGCGCTCGACCAGCGTTTTCCGGCGCTGGGAGTCCATCAGGATCTGCAGCTTGGGGCGCATGGGCTGGTCGGGGTGGATATCGATCACCCGCCCGATGGCCTCGGAGTTCAACTGCACGCAGCTGTGCAGCGGGAAAACCGTGAACACCCGCAGCAGCGATTTCATGTAATCCCGATCGAACTGAGTCTTGCAGCCCTTGAAAATGTATTTCACGGCCTCAAAGAAGCTGAGCCTCTCGCGATTGGGCCGGGAATGCACCAGGGCCTCGTAGAGGTCCAGCAGCCCGATGATCTTGGCGAATTCATGGATCTCGCCGGACGGCAGCCCGCGGGGATAGCCGGACCCGTCCAGCCGTTCATAGACCTGGCCGGCTGTCTCGGCGATGGCCGCGCCGCCGGGCCCGAGGTCCTGCAGGATCTTGAGCGCCTGGTTCGGCCGCTCCTTCAGCGCGTTCAGCTCTTCGGCGCTCAGGGGCCCCTGCTTGTGTATGGTGTTTTCCGGGATCAGGGCCATTCCGACGTCATGAAGCAGGCCGGCCAATCCGATCTGAACCTGTCGTTCCAGGTCGAATCCCAGGTCCTTTGCCATGTGGACGGCATAGACCGCCACGTTGACACTGTGATGGATGGCGAACCGGCTGCGGTCGTCCAAGTGCAGGGCGGCGATGAAAAGCTCATCCGAAACCGTGGCGCCGTCGGCCATTTCCCGGACGATGGCCGCACCCGGCTCCAACGCAAACGCCTTGCGGCGGCGGACCATCTGGAACACCTGGGTCAGGTAGTCGCAGGCCTTGGGGTAAAGGAGTCTGCGGGGCGCCTCCTGCCGGGAGGCAGCCGCAGGCGCCGTCGCGACCGGCCGGGAGGGCCGCACGGTCCTCGCCGACTGGGTCGAGGCCAGCTTGGCAAAGCTGAGTTTCAAATCCGCCACCGGCTTGTGTTCCGGGCTCCGGGGCGCATTTAGGCTCGCAGGTTGAATCGCGGCGGTTTCCATCTCTGTGTGGGGGTCTTCCTTTCCAGGCACGGCCCGAATTTTCTGTCCCTCATAAAGGTCAACGTCAGGGAAAACGTCTCATTCCATATCCATGGGTGAACGCAACGCGGTCAAACGGATGCGCTCATTTGCTTGAATCGCCTGATCTGAAAAAAACTTTAATCAAATATCGATGAAATGATGAATTTTGCACAAAAATGCGAAACGCGTTGCCCAGCGGCCGGCAGCTGCCCCGGTTTCCGGAACACGCGGATAAACCCCATCAGCCGTGGTAGCCGCCGGCGGATGGAACGGCGCCGGGCCAGCCTCTCGGGGCGGCCGGGCGGTGGTTTTCAGCCTCCCAGCCCGCTGCCGCTCCGGGCGGTTCCGACACCGCCCCGGCCGGCCGAGCGGCGTCCTCACGGCCGGCCGCGCCGATGGTCCGGCCGCGCCGTTCAAGAACGGTGATCAACACCACCAGGATGGCGGCCTGCAGGATCAGCAGCATGGCATCCACCATCCCGGAATCCCTGAGCACAAGGGCGCTCAGGCCCAGGCAAAGGCCCATCAGGTATATGAAAAGGACCGCCTTGCGCCGGCTGCCGAGCACGTCGGCCAGGCGGTGGTGCAGGTGGTCCTTGCCCACGTACTCGATCCATTCCCGGAAGCTGCGCACTTTCCCGGTGAGAATGCGGTCGCAGGTGATGTGGGCCATGTCGAAAATCAGCAGCCAGAAGATCAGCACCGGCGACACCAGGGAAACGATGGGCTGGCCCTCGGCCCAATCGCCGTAGACCGCGATGCACGCCAAAACAAAGCCGATGACCGTGCTGCCGGCATCCCCGAGAAAAATGACGGCCGACCCGCCCGGCCTGAAATTGTAGGGCAGGAACCCCAGGCAGCTTCCAAGCACCGCCAGGGAGATCCAACCCAAAAACGGCTGGTTCGTCTGGAAGGCCACCACCCCCAGGAAAAACGCGATGATGGCCCCCAATCCGGCCGCCAGGCCGTCCATGCCGTCGAAGAAATTCATGGCATTCGTGATGCCGATGATCCAGATGCCGGTCAGCAGAAGGTTGCCGATCCAGCCCCAGACACCCCAGTCCGCAGGCAGGATTCGCAGCACGATCCCGGAGATCATGACCATCGCCGTGCAGACCAGCTGAATCAGGAGTTTCAGGCCGGCCGGCACTTCGCGCCAGTCGTCGAACACCCCCGCCACGAACAGGATCATGGCGGCGCTCAGCAGGGCGATCAGCTCGGGGGCGAGGATGGCGTTGGCCAGAAGCGACGTGATGAACCCGACGAAAACCGCCGCCCCGCCGAGCAGCGGAGTGGCTCGAGCATGGAGCTTGCGGGCATCCGGCAGGTCGAGCATGCGAAGCCGACGGGCCAGGAATCCGGCCAGGGGAGTGAGGCTGAACGAAAGTCCGAAGGCGGTCGAGGCGATGTAGAGCCAGCGCTGGCCCCCGGCGGCGAAAAAAGCCTGCACCGGGGGAGTCAGCAGCAGAACCGTGAGCAGGCATGCGGGGACATACAAAAACGCGCTGATCCCCAGCCTCATCGTGTCGGCTCGATGGTCGCGCGCATCGAGTTCAAGCCTCACGCGGTGAAGGGGTTCAGCCCCCGCTGCCAATTGATCTACCGTGACAAAGGATTTCATGGCGCCAGCCCCGTTCT
>Ga0209262_10001362_pt1 | contig 10114 bp, 8 predicted proteins | sample Lowcelwee11metaG_FD_187171 | JGI IMG/M metagenome (GOLD analysis project Ga0209262, IMG submission 187171) | Freshwater pond sediment microbial communities from the University of Edinburgh, under environmental carbon perturbations - Low... | ecosystem: Environmental > Aquatic > Freshwater > Pond...
CGACCGGGTGTTGCCGCATGATCGTCCGCTCCTCGGGCGTCAGGGCGCCGGGCTTGTTGAGCACGTCGAGCGGCGTGCGCACCTTGCCGATGTCGTGCAGCATCGCGGCGAGCCCGAGCGCGCGCAGGGCCTGGCCCTCGATGCCGAGCGTGCGGGCCTGCGCCATCGCCAGGATCGAGACGTTGACCATGTGCGTGAACGTGTACTCGTCGTGCGCCTTCATGCCGGTGAGGCCGATCATCGTCGCGCGCGACGTGTCGACGGCCTCCGCGAGATGTTCGACGGCCTCGTGCGCGGCCGGCGCGTCGGGCGTCCCTTCGACGCGCGTGCTCTCCCAGACCATGCGGGCGGCCTCGACCGACCCGCTGTAGACCTGCTTCAGCGTGACGGCGCTCGAACCCCACTTCCCCTCGGAGGTGTCGACGGGGATGCGGCCTGCGCGCACGTGCGCGAGCCTGATGAAGTCGACGTTGGCCTCCTGGCCCGGCGTCCCTTCCGCCGCGTGCAGGGCCGCGGCCGAGGGCTGGGAGACCGCGCGCACGAACTGCGTGAGCTCTTCCAGCGTCACGCCGCGGTCGAACAGGACCCGGTTGATCCCGAGCGCCTGCATGTAGCGGATGAGCTCGGTGCGGTACGCGGTGACCGCGAGCAGCGGCGTGTCGTCGGCGATCACCTCGCCGCCGATGAAGCCGACGAGCACGGACGCCTCGATGCGGTGGAGCCGCTGCACGGCCTCCAGCAGCGCGCGGACGTGCTCGCCGACACTGGGGTGCGTGGTCGAGTACAGGCTGGCCGATCGCAGCGCCCCGCTCATGCGCTGCACGATATCGGCGTAGATCTGCATCCGCTGACCGCGGTCCGTCATCGATCGGCTCCAGTGGAATCTGCGGCTGGTGGCACCGTCCCGCGGCCCGCCGACGTGCCGCCGCCGCGCCGGACCACGCGCACCGCCGCGCGCGCCGCCGACCGGACGCGCCAGGTCCGAAGCGGCGTGCGCCAGTGCGTCCGCCCGGCCAGGCCCGACAGCAGCGTCTCGGCGTCGGCGCCGCCGAGCCGCTCAATCACCTCGATGAGAGAGAGGCAGACGGGGAGCGGCGCGGTCTGCGGGTCGATTTTCGGGACGAGGCGCAGCAGCACGGGCAGACTGCGGCCGCCGCCGTGGGCCGTCAGCCTGGCGAGCAGCGACATCTGCGCCGTGGCGTCGGCGCGGGCGATGCCGCGGGCCAGGATCTCGGCAGCGCGGTCGGCACCGGAGGAGGACAGGGCCCTGAAGGCTTCGACGCGGACACCCTCGTGCGCGTCGGACAAGGCGGCCTCGAGCGCGGGCAGATGCTCGGCGCCCGGGGTGAGTTCGAGCAGGCGGATCGCCGCGACCCGAACCTCGCCCGGCTCGGCGTCAGACGCCAGCAGGCGTCTGAGCCCGTCGCGGCCTGGCTTGCCGGCGGCGGCGACAGCGCGTTCGAGGCGGGATCGGATCGGCACCTGGCGCTCGGCCGCCCAGCGCCGCGCAACGGCCGGCATCAGCGGCGCACCGATCGCCGCGAGGACCGCCACGAGCACGTCGGCGCCGGCAGGCGCGGCGTCGGGAAGCGCCGCCAGGGCCGACTCCGCGGCCGGCGAGGCGCCGAGCTTCTGCAGGGTCTCCATGGCCAGCACGTGCCGGGTGCGATCGGCTGACGGCGTCCCGGCGGACTGGACCGCGTCGAGCGTCCGTGCCACGTCGCCCCACTCGCCCGCGGCGGCCGCCTCGAGGACGTGCGCCTGCAGGATCTCCAGGACCTTCCGGAGTCTACCGGCATCGGTCTCGCTGCGGACGAGATCGCCGAGGAGCCGGAGGTCGAGGTCCCTCACCGCCTCATCGCTGATGCTGGCGACCCACGCCGCCAGCCGTTCCGGGGGATCGTCGGCGGCCAGCGCGGCATCGACGCCGCGGTCCTGCACCTCGTGCAGCTCGTGGCCGTACTGATCCGAGATGAAGCGCCGGTCGACGTGGGCCTCGAGGTCGCGCTCGAACTCGGCCCACTGTTCGACCACGTCGCGCCCGAGCGTGACGTCCTGGGCCTCGCTGACAATCAACCGCCGCCGGTCCGGGTTCGGCACCAGCGACCGGAACATCTCGGCGAGCCTGGCAGATGCGGTGCCCGCCTCGCCCATGGCCTTCGAGAGGAACGTCGAGACGGTGGCATCGGGCATCCGCTCGACGAGTGCGCGTACCACGTCGAGGGTGCCGACCATGGCGTCGGGCGTGCCGACGCGCTCCAGGAGACCGGCCATCAGCCCTTCGGTGAGGAACTCGCCGACCGCGGCCGCCCGGCGGAAGACGTCGTGGAACTGCTCGGGCTGCGTCCAGGTCAGCTGGGCGGCCGCGCGCAACTCGCGCATCACCGCGGCAATCGCCTGGGGCTCGTCAGGGGCGGTCTCAATGGCCCGGCGGAGCGCGGCGCACGGGTCGTCCAGAATCGACCCGCCGACACCGGCCGTTTCCAGGTAGTGGCTGATGACGGCCGCGAGTTCGAGATAGTCGCCCCCGACCTTTCCCCGCAGGAGCGCGCCAAAGTCAATTTCGAGGATCGCCGGGCTCGTGTGCCGGAGGCCCTTCCACTGGCGCTGGATTCCGCCCGAACTGCGCACCTCTTCGGGCCTGCGCGCCAGCAGCACGAAGAAGGCCTGCCATGCGTCGAGCGTGGCCAGGCCGTCGAGGTTGACGGCGCCGACACCGTGCCGATGGCACAGCGCGGCGACGTCGGCCACCACAGTCTCGGACGTATCGAGGGGGACCCCGCCGGCCAGGAAGGCCTGAGGCAGGATCGTGAGGCAGACCGGCCCGCCCGATGTCGCCGCACGGGCGGTCGCCGCCACCTGCTCGAGCGCCGCGACCACGGCCTGGTGCGTCGGCGGGTAGAAGCCGACCGCACGCGCCGCCGAGCGGAACGCCCGGGCGAAGTCCAGGACCCGCGCTTCGTTGGGTGACCGCGTGACGTTTGCCTCGTTCGGCATCAGCAGGCCCATGCTCCGGAATGCCCTGTCGGACGTCCCCCCGGGCAAGCATGCGCCGGCGAGGGGATGACCCCGTTCATCCCCTTATCGGCTCGGGCCGGCGAGAACTGAAGGCCTCGCGGCGCGTTCGTGCACCGGTTCGGCTTACCGACGCCTGGCGACCAGGCGGAGGGCGCTGGGCGTCATGGCGAGCCCGCCCTTTGACGTGCAGAGGAGCTCGCTCGGCATCATGCGGCCGACGGCATAGACCGCGTCGATGGTCTCATCCAGGGGGATCGGGTTCACGTAGCCGCCGACGACGAGGTCTGCGCACACGAAGGCGCTCGAGGCCGCCACGGCATTGCGCGTGTGGCACGGAATCTCGACCATGCCGCCCACCAGGTCGCAGACCGACCCCATCGAGTTCTGGAACGCGATGGCGGCCGCGTCGGCGGCCTGCGCCGCGCTTCCGCCCGCCGCCTCGACGACCGCCGCGGCCCCCATCGCGCCGGCCGCGCCGATTTCCACCTGGCACCCGGCCACCTCAGCGGCGAACGTGGCTCGCTCGGCCAGGATGACGCCGATGGCGGAGGCGGCGAGCAGGGCCATGGCGGCCGCGTCTCTCGAGAGGCCGCGCTCCTCGACCAGCGTGACGACCACGCCAGGCACCGCGCCCGCGGAGCCGCCGGTCGGCGCGGCGCACACGACGCCCATCGCGCCGTTCACATGCATGACCGCCATCGCCCTGGCGGCTGCCCGGGTGTGCAGCCCGCCGAGCGGCAGACGCCCCGCGGCGTCGGCGTCGAGAATGGCCCGGGCGCTCGGCGCCAGCAACTGCATCGACGGGGCCGCCGGGTCCAGGCCCATGTGCACGGCGGCCTGCATGATGTCGAACCGCCGGGAGACCTCGTCGATCACAGCCGATTCGGAGAGCCCGAGCAGTTCGGCTTCGTAGGCGAGGGCCGCGCGCCCGAGCGACCATCCGTGCGCCCCGGCCAGCACCAGCATCTCGGCGCCGCTCTGGAACAACTGGCGGCCGCGCTTCACGAAGGCAATCGGGGGCGCTTCGCGCAGCGTCGCGTCGGTACCGAGCGCCGCCAGGGCCGCCCTGGCGGCGGAGTCGAGAGGCGCCACCCGCCTGGCGTCAACCAGCACGCGCCCGTCACGTTCGCGGTGATCGGGGCTTGCCGAAAGCTGACCGTCCGCCGAGAGCGCCGAGACGACGCGGTCGGCGTGCGCGGCTGCGGTCTCGACCAGGGCTTCCCACGTATAGCCCGTGAGGTGGACCGGCCAGCCCTCCACCTCGACGACTTCGACGGCGCCGCCGCCAATCGACCGGGCCGTCGCCGCCAGCGTGCGCCCGTCCGCGGCGCGCAGGGTGATCTCGACCGTGTTGGGATGGTCGGGTTTCGCCAGAGGCCGGACGTCGAAGCGAATCTCGAGACCGGCTTCCGCCGCGAGGTCCAGCGAGGCCGCGAAACGATCGTCGGTCAGCTCCCAGCCCATGAGCGCCGTGGCGAAGGCGCGATCCACGCCCTGCTGCCAGTAGACCTGCGCGTAGGAGCCGGCCGGATCGAACGCGAAGCCGGCGGCCACCGGCGGCGCGCCAAGCAGCCCCTTCACGATCTTCGCGATGTGGTAGGAGCCGGCGGTATGGGAACTCGACGGCCCGCGCATGACCGGGCCGAGCACATCGTTCAGGATGCTGACACGACTGACGCGCGGCCCTGCTCGCATGGACTCCTCCGTCCCGCCTTCCGGGCGGGTCCGCCGACGGACCTACCGCCCGTCGCCCAATTCCCCGGGGGCGGGTTGAACCGGCTCGACCTCGCCGTCGAGCACGATGAGGCGCACAGCCGGCGGGAGCGAGCGATAGAACGACTGGGCGTCCTTCGGATCCAGGGTGATGCGCAGCCGGATCGCATCGCGATCCGAGCTGCGGGGCGCGGACAGGATGTCGCGCCACTGCTCCGCCACGGCGGCGCGCGCGTGCGCCCACCGGCCGACCGACGCGTCAGCTTCCCGCGGCAGGATTTCCACGGAGAGCCGGTCGGCGAACCTCACGTGGTACCGCGACGGCACGGGATAGAGTTCCTCAGGCGTCGGAGGGATGGGCGGCGGCGTCGATTCGGTCGCTTCCTTCCCGGGTTCCGCCGACTGCATCACCAGCCGGTCGATCGCTCTGGGCGGATCCAGCTCGCCGCCCGACCAGATGACGCTCTGCACGTGGCGCGGGTCGCGCGCGCTCATCCACGCCACGCGGGGATGGCCCACTTGCAGGCCCCGCACCGTGAAGCGCTGCAGGGGCGCGCCCTTCAGCATCAGCGTGAGGCCGGAGGTCGCCGGATCGAGGACGAGGTAGAACTCCTTGCCGGCCGCCAGCTCGATCTGCTTCTGCAGTTGGGCGTTGGTCCGCTGCAGGCGGGCAGCCTCGGCGCGCGGATCGGCCGCCGCGGCCGGCGCGGCCGCGCGCTGGCAGCCCGGCGCCGCGCCGATCACGACAAGGACCGCGGCCGCCGCGGCGAAGGTCCGGATGCGCGAGGCTCTCATGCTGGGCCCACCCGTGTCAGTAGATGAAGATCTGGGTGCCAATCCTGGCGTTCGCCCAGACCTTGCGCAGATCGTCGCGTCCGACGCGGACGCACCCGTGAGACACCGCGCGTCCGAGCAGGCGTTCGTACAGCGTGCCGTGGATCATGAACCCGTCGCCGAAGTAGAGCGCATACTCGCCGAGCGTGCCGTAGTCGAGCCGGTCGGCAGGGTTGGTGGGAATCGGCTGCGATTCCTCCACGAAGGCCCAGTCCGGCTTGCGCCACACGGGGTTGCGGCTCATCGAGCGGACCTCGAAGCGGCCGCGCGGCGAGTCGAAGACCCACTCGCGCTTCTTGCCGCCGCTCTCCCGCAGCACCATGCCAGAGCCGGTCGAGCAGACGGCCTGCAGCAGCGTGCCGTCTCCCCGCTTCAGATAGAGCCGGTTCTGTGTCTGATCGATGACGATGTAGACGCCTTTCGGTATGAGGGCGTCGAGCCGTGCCCCCAAGGCGCGCTGGCGGCTGCGCAACCGCGCCGTGAACTGCTCGAGCGGACGGGCGTCCGACGGCACGTCGCTCGAGACGGCCAGGGGCTGCTCGGCGTACGGCTCGTACCGGTACCCGGTACCCCTGAGCAGGATTGCGACAAGCAGCAGCGCGCCTGCGGCGACGGCCACCGTGCGGCGGGTGAACCAGCCACGACGCCCGCCCCGGGGTGCGGGCCCGGGCGCCGCCGGCGACTCGCGCGCGGCCGCGTCAGGGCCTCTTGCCGTTTCCGCGCTGCCGGTCGGCAAACTCGGCGATGGCTCCATAGTCGTCGCTCCCTACGATGGTCACGGGCGTGCCGACGCCCGCACGCTCGAACACCAGGTCCATGTCGCCGTTGGCCAGGGCGACGCACCCGCTCGTCCAGTCCTGGCTGCGGCCGCCCCCGCCATGAATCTCAATCAACCCGCCTATTCTCGCACCAGACGGCAGCTCACCGCTGCGCCTGGCGCGGGCGAACTCCGCACGGTCGCCGGCGTTGGGGTAGTCGAGCAGGAGCGCCTTGTAGTAGATCGACGCCTGCTTGCCGAGTCGCGCCACGACCCGGTAGCGGCCCTCCGGCGTGGCGCCGTCTCCCTCGTGCAGCTTGTCGGCGGTCCAGTTGAATCCAAGGTCGATGTCGTACGTGGCGACCGCCGCCCCGCGCTGGTACACCGTCAGCCGGTGCGACTCCTTGAACACGACGATCGCAACCCGGCCCTCGCGCTTCGACCACTCGATGGTCTCGGCGATCCAGCGCCGCCACCGGGCGATGGTCTCGGCATCGGCGTAGCGCGCGACGACGCTGGCCGCATGGTCCTGCACCTGGGCGTTGAGCTCCTGGGCGCGGAGGGCGTTGACCGTGGCGTTGCGGTAGTCGCCGGCGCGCTGGTACACGCGCGCCGCCTCGACAGCCAGCCTCGCCGCCGCCAGCAGGCTGCGGCGCTCCTTGCCCACGCGCAGCTTCGCCGCCAGGGATTCGCTCGCGGAGACAAGCCGGTGCGCGGTCTCGATCTGGGCCTTGGCAGACGCCTCGGCCCTCGATCGGCGCTCCTCGGCGACGCCCCTGGCCGTGCGCGCGCCCTGCTCCGCCACGCCGAATCCCTCGACCACGCGCGCGGTGTCGGGTATCGGCCAGAGGCGGGTCTGCTCGACGCGCTGGGCCGTGAGGGCGTCGCGTGACGCCTGCTCGGCGTCGTGCAGCTCGCTGGGCGCCCAGACGGCTGCGCCGGCCGCGCGGGCCTCCGCAACGGCCACGCGTGCCGACTCCGCGGACGCGGCCATGAGCGCCGCGCGGCGCGAGGCGATGGTGTGGATGCCCCCCGCGATCGCCGAGACAAGCGCGATCGCGGCTACTCCGAAGGCAACCCGCCGCCAAACGCGGCGGCGGGTCACGTCGGGAATCAGGTGAGGCAAGCGGTCGTGTCTACCGCTTCTTCGCGGCCATGGCGGCCTCGACGGCGGTCTTCACCGTGTTGGCGGTCGTCTTGGCGGACTCGGCCTTGGCCTTGGCGTCGAGGAACTTGCCGGCGGCCAGCGCGGTCTCGGCCTCGGTGATGGCCGTGCCGGCGGTCGCGAGGTCAGTCTTCATCGCCTCGATGTCGGCCGCGGTACCCTTGCCCTTCGGCGCCTTGTCGAGCAGCGCCTGCGCATCGGTCAGCAGCGTCTTCGCGTCGCCGATGGCGGCGGTCGCGTCGTTCTTCGCCATTTCCTTACCGGCGGCGGCGTCGGCGGCGGCTTTCTCGCCGGCCGTCTTGACGGCGGCGGCGAGCTCCTTCGCCTTCGTGTAGGACTTCAGCCAGTTGCCGTCCTGAGCCTTCAGCTCGGCATCCAGGGCAGCCTGGGCGTCCTCGACGGCCTTCATCGCCGGGGCGGCGTACTCGGCAGCGCCAGTGGCAACCGCGGAATCCAGAGCCGCCTTGGCGGCGTCGAGGTCAGCCTTCGGCGGCGCGCCGCATGCGGCGACGGTCAGGGCGAGACCCAGGGTGAGAACCAGGAACTTCAGATTGCGCATCGACTGTCTCCTCTATGATGACTGCCCCACTCGGAGGCCTCGCGCCTCGAGGGGATCCTATTGATTATACACCCGTTGGACCCCCGGGGCGGCCTGGGTCATCCACGCAACCCGGCCTTCCTGAGTATCGCCATCATGGGGCACCAGTTGGTGAACGCCGACTGGAGGAGGTTCACCCCGACAAAGGCCGTGAACCAGTAGAAATTGGGGTGCACGAACATCCCCAGCATGACGCTGGCGAAGACAAAGGCTCCCGCAATCAGGCGAAGCGCGCGATCAACAGTCATAACCCACTCCATTTCAACGTCTTGCGGCCGGACATCAGCCGCGGTTCGGCACAAACAGCATGGGCAGCGCGCAGGTCCTGACAAGACGCTCCGCCGTCTCGCCGAACCAGCCGCTCCCGTGGTGGCGCCCCGTGGCGACAACCATGAGCGAGGCGCCCGGATCGCATTTCAAGTCGTCGAGCGATGACACGGACTTCTCGGCCAGCGTGCCGCCGAAACTCCCCGCGATCGCGTGCGCGTAGCTGAGCGCCTCGCCGTGGAACTCGGGACCCGCAACCGCCACGGGACGCGCGAATACCTGCTCGCCGGACGTCGGGGCCGGCTCCGCACGCACGACCAGGGCCGGCACGGGGCTGTCGCGGACGATCCGCTCAGCCGCCGACCCCATCCACCACCGGCTCGGTCCGCGCCGGCCGTGCGTCCCCAGCACCAGCAGGTCGTGGTGCGCCGCCGCCGCGAGCACGGCCTCGACCGCCGGCCCGTCCACGAGCGAGACCGCCGCCAGCGGCGCCAACGGCCGGACAAAGTGCTCGAGGTAGCGCTCGGCCTCGCGGCGGACCTGCGCACGATTCCGCTCGACCGCTTTCAACTGCTCATGCGTGAAGTAGGGCGGCACGTCCAGCGTCTCCGCGTGCAGGGCGGTCATCGCCGAGCCGTGTTTCGCGGCGAGCGCCGCGGCGACGCGGAGCGCCCGGGCCGAGGCGTTCCCGAAATCGACGGCGACCAGGATGCTCGCCGGCGGATACTGCCACATGGTGCGACGTTCCTTTCCGCCTACGCGGCGTCTGGCTGAGCCGCCAGGGCCTTCTGCGCCTGGCGTTTCGCCGTGATGTAGAAGAGCACGGGAACTGTGGCTCTCGACAGCAGCAGCGAGGCCACTTCGCCGGCCATCAACGAGATGGCCAGCCCCTGGAAGATCGGGTCGAAGAGGATGACGGCGGAGCCGACGACCACGGCGGCGGCCGTCAAGGCCATCGGGCGGAACCGGACGGCGCCCGCATCGACCACGGCCTCTTCGAGCGGCATCCCGTCGCGCACGCGCAGTTCGATGAAGTCGACGAGGATGATCGAGTTCCGCACGACGATGCCGGCACCGGCGATGAACCCGATCATGGAGGTGGCGGTGAAGAACGCGCCCATGGCGGCGTGCGCGGGGAGGATGCCCACGAGCGAAAACGGAATGGCCGCCATGATGGTGATGGGCGTCAGGAACGACTGGAACCACCCGACGACCAGGATGTAGATCAGCAGCAGCACCGCCGCGAACGCCAGGCCGAGGTCACGGAACACCTCGTAGGTGATGTGCCACTCGCCGTCCCACTTCATCGCGTACTTCGTGCTGTCGAACGGCTGCGCGGCGTTGAACACGTCGAAGCGGTACCCCTCGGGCAGCGTGACCTGGGCCAGCGCCTCGTTCATCTGGAAGATGGCGTAGACGGGGCTCTCGAAGGCGCCCGCGACGTCGCCGAGCACGTACGTCACCGGCTGCAGGTTCTTGTGATACACGCTGGGCGGCTCAACCGCCCGGCTGACGACCGCGAGTTCGCCGAGGGCGGCTGGCGAGGCGCCCATGATCCTGACGCTCTTGACGGCGTCCAGCGATCCGCGGACGGCCCGCGGCAGCTGCAGCACGATGGGCACATCGCTCCGGGCCCGGTCGTCGTGCAGGATCCCGGCGATTTCACCGGCGCCGGCCATGCGCGCCAGCGAGGCCAGCGCCGCCGCGTTCACACCGGCCGCGGCGGCCTTCTGCGCGTCCACGTCGACGACGATCTTGGGCT
>Ga0209262_10001364_pt1 | contig 10105 bp, 5 predicted proteins | sample Lowcelwee11metaG_FD_187171 | JGI IMG/M metagenome (GOLD analysis project Ga0209262, IMG submission 187171) | Freshwater pond sediment microbial communities from the University of Edinburgh, under environmental carbon perturbations - Low... | ecosystem: Environmental > Aquatic > Freshwater > Pond...
AAGTGCTGCCCGTGCTGCCGCCGGACCTGCGTCCGCTCGTTCCCCTGGACGGCGGCCGCTTCGCGACCTCCGACCTGAACGACCTCTACCGTCGTGTCATCAACCGCAACAGCCGCCTGCGTCGCCTGCTCGAGCTCAAGGCACCCGAGATCATCGCGCGCAACGAGAAGCGCATGCTGCAGGAGGCCGTGGACAGCCTGCTGGACAACGGCCGCCGTGGCAAGGCCATGACGGGCGCCAACAAGCGCGCGCTCAAGTCCCTGGCCGACATGATCAAGGGCAAGAGCGGCCGCTTCCGCCAGAACCTGCTGGGCAAGCGTGTCGACTACTCCGGTCGTTCTGTCATCACCGTGGGCCCGACCCTCAAGCTGCACCAGTGCGGCCTGCCCAAGCTGATGGCCCTGGAGCTGTTCAAGCCTTTCATCTTCTCGCGCCTGGAAGCCATGGGCATCGCGACCACCATCAAGGCCGCAAAGAAGGAAGTCGAAGCCGGCACGCCGGTGGTGTGGGACATCCTGGAAGAGGTGATCAAAGAGCACCCGGTGATGCTGAACCGCGCGCCGACGCTGCACCGCCTGGGCATCCAGGCCTTTGAGCCCATCCTGATCGAAGGCAAGGCGATTCAGCTGCACCCCCTCGTCTGCGCGGCCTTCAACGCCGACTTCGACGGTGACCAGATGGCCGTTCACGTGCCGCTGTCGGTGGAAGCCCAGATCGAAGCCCGCACCCTGATGCTGGCCTCGAACAACATCCTGTTCCCGGCCAACGGCGAGCCCTCCATTGTGCCGTCGCAAGACGTGGTGCTGGGTCTGTACTACGCGACCCGCGAGCGCATCAACGGCAAGGGCGAAGGCATGGTCTTCGCCGACCTGCTGGAGCTGCAGCGCGCGCTGGACAACGGCGCGGTCGAGATCACGGCCAAGATCAGCGTGCGTCTGCAGCAGTACACGCTGGACAAGGCCACGGGCGAGTTCACGCCTTTCGTGTCCCTGGTGGACACGACGGTCGGCCGCGCGCTGCTGTCCGAGATCCTGCCCAAGGGCCTGCCTTTCGATGTGCTGAACAAGCCACTGAAAAAGAAGGAAATCTCCAAGCTGATCAACGTGTCCTTCCGCAAGTGCGGTCTGAAGGAGACGGTGGTCTTCGCCGACAAGCTGCTGCAGAACGGTTTCCGCCTGGCCACCCGCGCTGGCATCTCGATCGCCGTGGACGACATGCTGGTGCCGAAAGAAAAGCCGGCCATCATCGAGCGCTCGGAAAAAGAGGTGAAGGAAATCGCCCAGCAATACGCTTCCGGTCTGGTGACCGCAGGCGAGCGCTACAACAAGGTGGTGGACATCTGGGGCAAGGCCGGTGACGAGATCTCCAAGGTCATGATGGCCCAGCTGGCCAAGCAGAAGACCACCGACCGCCACGGCAAGGAAGTGGACCAGGAGTCCTTCAACTCCATCTACATGATGGCCGACTCCGGCGCCCGCGGTTCTGCGGCCCAGATCCGCCAGCTGGCCGGCATGCGCGGTCTGATGGCCAAGCCCGACGGCTCCATCATCGAGACCCCCATCACGGCGAACTTCCGTGAAGGTCTGAACGTGTTGCAGTACTTCATCTCCACCCACGGCGCCCGAAAGGGTCTGGCCGACACGGCGCTGAAGACCGCGAACTCGGGTTACCTGACCCGCCGTCTGGTCGACGTGACGCAGGATCTGGTGGTCAACAGCCAGGACTGCGGCACGACCAACGGCACGGTGATGCGCGCGATCGTCGAAGGCGGTGAAGTGATCGAGTCGCTGCGCGACCGCATCCTGGGCCGCACGACTTGCGAAGAAGTGATCCACCCGGAAAACCGCGCTGTGCTGTTGCCGGCCGGTACCCTGCTCGACGAAGACATGCTCGACGAGCTGGAAGCCGCTGGTGTGGATGAGGTCAAGGTGCGCACCGCACTGACCTGCGAAACCCGCTTCGGCATCTGCGCCAAGTGCTACGGCCGCGACCTGGGCCGTGGTGGCCTGGTGAACATCGGCGAAGCCGTCGGTGTGATCGCTGCCCAGTCGATTGGCGAGCCCGGCACGCAGCTGACCATGCGCACCTTCCACATCGGTGGTGCGGCGTCGCGTGCGGCTGTCGCCTCCAGCGTGGAAGCCAAGTCCAGCGGCTCGATCGGGTTCAACGCCACCATGCGTTATGTGACCAACACCAAGGGCGAGCTGGTCGTGATTGCGCGTTCCGGCGAAATCATCATCCACGACGAAATCGGTCGCGAGCGCGAACGCCACAAAGTGCCTTACGGCGCCATCCTGGCGGTCAAGGCCGACCAGGCCATCAAGGCCGGCGCCGTGCTGGCCAACTGGGACCCACTGACCCGACCCATCATCACCGAATTCGCCGGTCTGGTGAAGTTCGAGAACGTGGAAGAAGGCCTCACCGTGGCCAAGCAGGTCAACGACGTGACCGGTCTGAGTTCGCTGGTGGTGATCGATCCCAAGCACCGTGGCTCGACCAAGGTGGTGCGTCCGCTGGTCAAGCTGCTCGATGCCCAGGGCAACGAAGTGAAGATCCCCGGCACCGACCACTCGGTGACGGTGGGCTTCCAGATTGGCGCGCTGCTGGAAGTGCGTGACGGTCAGGACGTAGGCCCGGGCCACGTGCTCGCCCGCATCCCGGTCGAAGGCCAGAAGACGCGCGACATCACCGGCGGTCTGCCGCGTGTGGCCGAGCTGTTCGAAGCCCGCTCGCCCAAGGACGCAGGTAAGCTGGCTGAAATGACCGGTACCGTGTCCTTCGGTAAAGAGACCAAAGGCAAAGTTCGCCTGCAGATCACCGATCCTGAAGGCAATGTGTGGGACGACCTCATCCCCAAGGAAAAGAACATCCTGGTGCACGAAGGCCAGGTGGTCAACAAGGGCGAGGGTGTGGTGGATGGCCCGGCCGACCCGCAGGACATTCTCCGCTTGCTGGGTATCGAAGCCTTGTCGCGCTACATCGTCGATGAAGTCCAGGATGTGTACCGCTTGCAGGGTGTGAAGATCAACGACAAGCACATCGAGGTGATCGTTCGCCAGATGCTGCGCCGCGTGGTCGTGGAGGCAGTGGGTGATTCGTCCTACATCAAGGGCGAGCAGGTGGAGCGTTCGGAAATTCTGAACACCATCGACGCTTTGCGCGCCGAAGGCAAGATTCCGCCAACCTACACCAACGTGCTGCTGGGTATCACCAAGGCATCGCTGTCCACCGACTCCTTCATCTCGGCAGCTTCCTTCCAGGAAACCACCCGCGTGCTCACCGAGGCTGCCATCATGGGCAAGCGCGACGAGCTGCGTGGCCTGAAGGAAAACGTGATCGTCGGTCGCCTGATCCCGGCCGGTACCGGCATGGCCTACCACGAGGCTCGCAAAGTCAAGGAAAAAATGGACGACGAAGAGCGCCGTGCCATCGCCGAGGCCGATGCGGTGTCGCTGGCGGCCGATCAGGCCGACGCTTCGAGCACCAACGAAGCGGCCGAATAAGCCCCCCCCCCTGAACCCTGCTTCACCGCTGGGTTCCTGAACGCCTCCGGCCATCTGGCCGGGGGCGTTTTTTCTTGTCTGCGCTCCGATGCCCATAACGGCGTGGACAGGTGCTGGGGTATATTGCCTGCGCCCTGGTCCCCGATCGAGGGCGTTTGTTCGACAACCGGAGTTCACACATCATGTCGGCTACTTTGTGGATTTTGCTGGCCGTTGGGCTGGCGTTGGTGTTCTGGGCCGTGGGGGCCTACAACCGCCTGGTGCGGCTGAAAAACGCCATTGCCAACGCGTTCGGCCAGATCGATGTGCAGCTCAAGCGGCGCTACGACCTGATCCCCAACCTGGTTGAAGTCGCTCGCAAATACCTGGCCCACGAAGCGCAGACGCTGGAGGCCGTGATCGCCGCGCGCAACCAGGCCCGCAGTGCCGAACAAAGTGCGGCCGCCAGCCCCTTGAATGCCGGCGCCTTGGGCGCGCTGGCCGGTGCCGAGCAGTTGCTCGGTGGCGCGCTGGGCCGCCTGTTTGCGGTGGCCGAGGCCTACCCGGATCTCAAGGCCGACCAGACCATGCGCGAGCTCAGTGAAGAGCTCTCCAGCACCGAAAACCGCATTGGTTTCGCCCGGCAGGCTTACAACGACCATGTGCTCGAATTCAACGATGCGGCGGCCCAGTTCCCGACGTTGATCGTGGCGCGCCTGTTCAGCTTTCCTTCCCAGTCGATGCTGGCATCCACCAGCAACGAAGTCGAGCGTCAGCCCGTGAAAGTTGCGTTCTGACGTGCTGATTTTTGAATCGCAACGTGAGGCGCGTGGCCAGACGCGCCAACTGCTGCTGGTTTTTGCGCTCACCGTGTTGCTGCTGGTGCTGGCGGTCAATGCCGCGCTGGCCCTGGCCTGGGGGCTGACCTGGAGTTTCTGGTTCCCCGGTGCCGGATTCCCGCGGCACTTCTTCACCGTCAACACCGCTGTGGTGTTGCTGTTTGTGCTGGGCGGCTGGTGGGTGGAAACCTCGCGCCTGGCCAGTGGCGGCGGCCAGCGTCTGGCCGAGCAGATGGGCGCCCGGCCCGCGCAGCCATCGGGCGATTTCGACGAGCGCCGCTTTTGCAACATCATCGACGAGATGGCCATCTCGTCCGGGCTGAAGCGGCCCACCGCCATGGTGGTGGCGCGCGATCAGGGCATCAACGCCTTTGCGACCGGATGGGATGAGGACGACGCGGTCGTCGCTGTCACCCGGGGGGCGCTGGAGTACCTGACACGCGAGGAGTTGCAGGGGCTCGTCGCCCACGAGTTCAGCCACATCCGTGAGGGCGATACGCGCCTCAACATGCGATTGATCGGCATGGTGTTTGGTCTGGAGATGCTTTACCGCATGGGCCAGCACCTGTTCGAACCCGATGAGCGGGGCCGGCGCATGGCCGCGGCCTTGCTGGGCCTGGCCATCATGGCCGCAGGCTGGCTGGGCTGGGTGGCCGGGCACGCGTTGCAGGCGGCGGTGTCGCGCCAGCGCGAATACCTGGCCGACGCACGCGCCGTGCAGTGGACGCGCAGCCGCGATGGCCTGGGCGGCGTGCTGCGCAAGGCCATGAGCGAGCGCCAGGCAGACTTTGAACCCCGCCAGGTCGGCTCCACGGTGCAACACATGCTGCTGGTGGGGAACGAAGCAGGCAAGGTGGCCCACTGGCTCGATTCGCACCCCACGCTGGAGCAGCGCATCCGCCGGATCTATGGGCGCCACATGGGGGCGCTGCCGCTGGAGCGCGACCGCACACGGGATGCCGTCACCACGACGCAGACCGGCGAGACCGGGCACTCAGGGCCTGAGGCTCCAGGGTGGACACTCAGCTGACCGTGAACTTCAAGCAGGACCCTCATTGACTTCCACCCGCTCCGCAGACCACCCGGTGCCCAACGCGCCCTCCCTGGCCACCCAGCTGCGCTGGACCGCGCAATGCGTGCTCGCGGTTGAACAGGGCCGCTCGCTCAGCGAAGTGCTGCCGCAGGTCGCATCGGCGCTGCGACCGGGCGTGCAGGCGCTCACCTTCCAGACCCTGCGTCAGCTTGGCGCTGCGCGCGCGCTGGGTCGGCTGCTGGCGCAGCGTGCGCCCGCCGCGCCGGTGCTGGCCTTGCTGCACAGTGCGCTGGCCGTGCTGCTCGGTGATGAAAAAGGGCAGCACTACCAGCCCCATACGGTGGTGGATCAGGCGGTGGAGGCGGCCAAGCAGCAGCGCAGCACCAGCATGCAGGCGGGTTTTCTCAACGCCTGCCTGCGCCGGTTTCTGCGTGAGCGAGAGGCCTTGTGTGCGCAACTGGTGGACGATCCGGTCGCGCACTGGAACCACCCGCTGTGGTGGGTGGAGCGGCTGCAGCGCGATCATCCCGAGCACTGGGCCGCGATCCTCCAGGCCAACAACGTGCCCGGCCCGATGGCGCTGCGGGTCAACCGGCGCCGCGCCGCGCGGGACGATTACCGTGCCCAGCTGGAGGCCGCCGGTCTGTCGGCCAGCCCGGTGGGGGACGACGGTCTGGTGCTGTCGGCGGCGCAGCCGGTGGAACGCCTGCCTGGCTTCGCCCGAGGCCATGTTTCCGTGCAGGACGCAGCGGCCCAGATGGCGGCCAGCCTGCTGCTCGACGGCCGCACCTGGAGCAGCGCCGACCGCGTGCTCGACGCCTGTGCCGCGCCCGGCGGCAAGACCGCGCACCTGCTCGAACGCGCCGATCTTGACCTGCTCGCGCTGGACGTGGACGCCCGGCGCTGCACCCGCATCCACGACAACCTGCAGCGCCTGGGCCTGAGTGCCGAGGTGCAGTGCGCCGACGCCGCCAACACCGCGGGCTGGTGGGATGGACGCCCCTTTGATGCCATCCTGCTCGACGCGCCCTGTACCGCGTCCGGCATCGTGCGCCGGCACCCGGACGTGCGCTGGTTGCGCCGTGCCAGCGACGTCGCGCAACTCGTGGCCGTGCAGCGGCAGTTGCTGGAGCGCCTGTGGCCGCTGCTCAAACCGGGCGGTCGCCTGCTGTATTGCACCTGTTCCGTGTTTCATGCCGAAGGCGCTGAACAGGTCCAGGCGTTTCTGCAGCGCCACACCGACGCCGTTCTGCGGCCCTCCCCAGGCCATTTGCTCCCCGGGACTGTCGTTGCCAATGGGGAGTTCAACGACAATGTGCCGGGTGGAAACGACGGTTTTTATTACGCACGCATCGACAAGGCCGGGCCTTGATGGTTGGGTGCGCCGGGTGGTAGAGCGCCTGTCGCTGTGGTGTGTTCGTGCGCTGGTCTGTGTGTTTGTGCTGACCAGCCTGGCGGCGCCGGCCTTGGCGCGCGAGCCCGAAATCCAGTTCGTCAGCCTCCAGCGGAACACGGACGCACTGACCCTCACCGTGCGACTGGGGTCGGTTGCCACATCGGCGGTTGAAGACGCCTTGCTCAAAGGGGTGCCGATGTACTTCGTCTGGCAGGCCGACCTGTACCGCGACCGCTGGTACTGGACCGACAAGCGGGTGAGTTCGGTGGTCCGCACCTTCCGCCTGGCCTACCAGCCGCTGACCCGGCGCTGGCGTCTGAGTCAGGCCCACGACGGCGTGACAGGCGCTGGCGCGGCGGCGCTGCAGTACGCGCTGCACCAGAACTTCGAGAGCCTCGACGAGGTGCTGGCGGTCGTGGGCCGCGTTTCCAACTGGGCCATTGCCGACGCAACCCGGCTGGACGACGGTGTGCAGCAACGGGTCGAATGGCGCTTCAGTCTGGATCTGTCCCTGCTGCCGCGCCCGTTCCAGATCGGCATGGCGACCCAGTCCGACTGGAACATCGAGGTGGATGGGCGCATCAACGTGCCGGATCACGCCACGGTGGATCCGCCCCCGGCCATCGCCGTTGAGGTCAAGCCTGGCGAACCGGCGCGTTGATGCGCGATGGCCCGCAGTTCATCCCCCACTGCTGTTGATCCGTGAGCGAACCCCACGTCCGGTCCCCCCAGAAAAGACGCGCGTCCATGCGCTGGGCGGTGGTCGTCGCGCTGGTCTTCATGACCGGTCTGGGCATGGTGTTGCTGTTCCTGCTCACGCTGGCGACGCGCAACCGGGTGCTCTATGAAGAGAATTTCACCTGGCTGGTGGGCGTCAACGTGGCGGTGGCCACGCTGCTGTTCCTGGCCATCGTGTGGCTGGCGCTGCGGTTGGTCCAGCGGCTGCGACGTGGCAAGTTCGGGAGCCAGTTGCTGCTCAAGCTGGCCGCCATCATCGGGCTCGTCGGGGTGTTGCCCGGGCTGCTGATCTACACGGTGTCGTACCAGTTTGTTTCGCGTTCCATCGAAAGCTGGTTTGACGTGCGGGTGGAATCCGCGCTGACCGCGGGGCTGAACCTGGGGCGCACCACGCTGGATACCCTGAGTGCCGATCTTGGCGCGAAGACCCGCCTGGCCGCGGAACAGCTGGCGCGGGTACCCGACGCCTCGGCGGTGCTGGCGCTGGAACGTCTGCGCGAAAACCTGTCGGCAAGCGATCTGGTGCTCTGGAATGCTTCCGGCCAGGCCATCGCCAGCGCTGGCGCCTCGCGCTTCGATTTTTCACCCGACCGCCCTGCCATGGCCCAGCTGCGCAGCGTGCGCGCGAACCGGGTGATGGTGCTGGTCGAGGGGCTTGAAGAGGTGGGGGAAGAACCGTTGCAGGCCGGCCTGCCGGTGGCACAGGCCCATATCAAGGTGCTGGCCCTGGTGGAGGCGACGGGTTTCGGCTTCAGCGAGAGCCCGCGCTACCTCCAGGTCGTGGTGCCCTTGCCGCGTGCGCTGGTTGCCGACGCCCTCGCTGTTCAGGTGGCCAACCGCGAATACCAGGAGCGAGCGCTCGGACGCCAGGGTCTGCAGCGCATGTACATCGGCACGCTCACGCTGGCGCTGTTTCTGGCCATCTTCGGCGCCGTGTTGCTCGCCGTGTTGCTGGGCAACCATCTGGTGCGTCCTCTGCTTGTGCTCGCCGAAGGCATGCGCGAGGTCGCTCAGGGCAACCTCGCGCCCAAGGTTGAACTGGCCTCGCGCGACGAGCTCGCGGGTCTGACCCGCACCTTCGCCCACATGACACAAGACCTCGCCGATGCGCGCTCGGCGGTGCAACACAGCATGGAGCAGGTGGACGCTGCCCGGGAGAACCTGCAGACCATTCTGGACAACCTCACGGCCGGCGTGGTCGTGCTGGACGAACGCGGAGGCGTGCTCAGTGTCAACCCCGGGGCGGCCCGCATTCTGCGCACCCCGCTGGGGCTGCACTTGGGTCAACCACTGGCGGCCGTGGTCGGTCTGGAGGATTTTGCGGCGCAGGTGCTGCAGCAGTTCGAGCGCTTCCTGTCCGATGACACGCCGCACGAAGGCGGCCACTGGCAACAGTCTTTCGAGCTCGGCGCCCACGGCGATACCGGCAGCAACCAGGGCATCACCTTGATCGCGCGCGGCGCGCTGCTGCCCAACAACGAGCGCTTGCTGGTGTTCGACGATGTGTCCGAAATGGTGTCCGCCCAGCGCGCCCGGGCCTGGGGCGAGGTGGCCCGGCGCCTGGCCCACGAGATCAAGAATCCGCTCACGCCCATCCAGCTGTCGGCCGAGCGCCTGGCCATGAAACTGCAAGGCAAGATCCAGCCGACCGAGCAGGCACTGCTGGACAAGTCGGTGCGCACCATCGTCGACCAGGTCGACGCCATGAAGCACCTGGTCAACGAGTTCCGCGACTACGCGCGGCTGCCGGCGGCACAACTCACCCCCATCGACCTCAACGCCCTGGTGCGCGACATTCTGGTCCTGTACGACAGCTCGGCCGTTCCCGTGAAGACCGATCTGGACGACGGCTGCCCCCGCGTGATGGCCGATCCGCAGCAACTGCGGCAGATCCTGCACAACCTGGTGCAAAACGCCCAGGACGCCATGGCCGGGCAAGCCGGGGCCGAGGTGCTGCTCCACACCCGGCGCTCGGGCTCGGGCCAGTGGGTGCGCCTGTCGGTGATCGATCAGGGCCCCGGATTCGCCGAAAACATCCTCAAGCGGGCGTTCGAACCCTACGTGACCACCAAGACCAAAGGCACCGGTCTGGGCCTTGCCGTGGTCAAGAAGATCATGGAAGAACACGGCGGACGCGTCGATATCAGCAACCGGTTGATCGACGGCAAAGTGGTGGGTGCCCAAGTGTCGTTATCATTCGCAGTTGCGAATTGACAACACAGACAGAGGGAAGCATTTCACGCCATGGCAACTATTCTGGTCGTAGACGACGAACTGGGCATCCGGGACCTGCTCTCCGAGATCCTCAACGATGAAGGCCATACGGTCGAACTGGCTGAAAACGCCGCCCAAGCCCGCGTTCTGCGTGCCCAGATGCGCCCGGATCTGGTGTTGCTTGACATCTGGATGCCCGACACCGACGGCGTGACCCTGCTCAAGGAATGGGCCAGCGGCGGCATGCTCAACATGCCCGTGATCATGATGAGCGGACACGCCACCATCGACACCGCCGTGGAAGCCACGCGAATCGGCGCCACCGCTTTCCTCGAAAAACCCATCACCCTGCAAAAGCTGCTCAAGGCGGTGGACATGGGGCTGAACAAACCTGTGGCCAAGG
>Ga0209262_10001365_pt1 | contig 10095 bp, 12 predicted proteins | sample Lowcelwee11metaG_FD_187171 | JGI IMG/M metagenome (GOLD analysis project Ga0209262, IMG submission 187171) | Freshwater pond sediment microbial communities from the University of Edinburgh, under environmental carbon perturbations - Low... | ecosystem: Environmental > Aquatic > Freshwater >...
ATCACTGAAACCTCCCAGTACAGGAGTTACGTCAATTGTAATGTACCAGTCATCGGGAACAATAAGAGTAGCGCCCCCGAACACGCATGCGATTTCCAGTTCGGAAACGCCGGGTGCAAGACCTGCCTTGGTTAGATCAAGTTCGATCCCTCCGAAAACAGCTGATATTTTTCCGCCCCTGAAGTTCTGGGATACTACCTGACGTTCTCCTCCGCTGAATACATTTACATAATCGACATAATCGTCGCCGATGACCCCTTTTGAAATCATGTTTGCGCGGTTCCAGTTTTTACCTCTCGATACAATAAAAATTACTCCTACAATTATGAATATAGAAGGCCAGAACATATTGTACATATGAAAAGTCTCCCGGAAGACCAGAGGTATCATAAAGAATCCTCCGACAGCCATCACAATTATGCCTGCTGTTTTTTCGGTGGCTCCGAGTGTCATAACAAGGCCTATTACAACAAGCAGCATCGGCCAGCTGAATATAACGTTATCAATGAAATCAGGAAAGAAACCTGTATTTCTTATTACAAGAAACAATCCTGCAAGTACCAGTATCACACCGATAAAAGCCTTGTTGCTTGTCAGATTATGACGTTCCGGCCGCATCTTTCCATTTTCGTCTTTTAAATGACGCTGCTCCTCTCTGAAATCTCCATGTGTTTCCATGTCTTTAAATTTATTTTTAGAAATTAATTGCTTCTTTTTCTTCTTTTAAATAAGGATGAAAAAATAACGCCAAGTCCAACCAGGATAATAACCGACGGCCAGTATATCGATTTTACGATTTCCGGCAGTTTGTAGTCATTTTGTCAATGAAAAACCAATGTGCCAAGGGCTATAAGTATCAGTCCGCCTGTGAATTGCAGGTTTAGTAAAAGCAAAGCGCCTATAAATACAAGTGCGGTTTCCCAGGTGAAATATTCCTTTACACTTCCCAGGTTGAGCAAATCATTTGTTGCCACCAGGAGGGCAAGGCCGAGAGCAATCAGGAACAGTCCAACCCCAACCATTGGATGAGGTTCATTATGCTTTTCAAAAAATAACTCCCTGTTTTTCATGACATTTATTTTATTCATTTTCAAAAATACACCCGAACTTACATATTAGATAGCAGAAATCGGTAAAGTGCGGTAAAAAACCGGCAGACGGACTTTTAAGGTAATTAATGTTACTTTTTTGTTGATAATTTTTTTAATTGGAGAAGGATTTATATTTTTGCACACCAAAATTTGAATAGATGCCCGGATTATTTGCCATACCAGTAAGTGGACTTAAAGATGGGCATCACGAATTTGAATTGGAAATTACCAGTGAGTTTTTCAGCCTGTTTGATGAGTCTGAAATAAAAGAAGGCCAACTTGCAGCTGTTATTAATGTTGAAAAAAACTCTTCACACCTTGATCTGGATATTTCGATCTCAGGCAGAGTCAGAATATGCTGCGACAGGTGTCTCGAAATGTTCGATTACCCTGTGGAATGTGTGAACAGGTTACTGGTAAAGTTTGGAATTGACAAGGATGAGAGCGATCCTGACATTGTATCGATACCGCGGGACGATAATGAACTGGATCTGAGGCAATATATTTACGAATTTGTTTATCTTGCCCTTCCGATCCGGAGAATTCATCCCGATAATGCAGACGGGGAAAGCACATGTGATCCTGCTATGCTGCAGAAACTGAGCGAACACCTGGTTGAGGAAAAGGACGTTAATGACCCCAGGTGGGACAAATTGAGAAAACTGATTAATGATAATTAAAAAAGAGTAAAATGGCACATCCCAAACACAAACATTCGAAAACAAGAAGAGATAAGCGCAGAACCCATTATAAAGCCACACCTCCCACAGTAGGAACCTGTTCCAACTGCGGATCTTCTGTGCAGTATCACAGGGTTTGTCCTGAGTGCGGTTTTTACAGGGGCAAACTTGCTATTGAGAAAAAGACAACAGCCTGATCTTTTTAATTTAACAGTATCAAAATGAAAATTGGCGTTGATGTTATGGGCGGTGATTTTGCACCTGATGCTATAATCGAAGGTGCAGCGGATTCCCTGAAGCATTTATCTGCTGATGAAACCATTGTGCTTCTGGGAGACGAGAAATCAATTACCCGGAAGCTTGATGAAATGAAGATACCTCTTTCTTCTTTCGGGATAGTTCCTACCACACAGGTTATTGAAATGGGCGATCATCCTGCAAAGGCTTTCCCTCAGAAGGAGGATTCAAGCATTGCCGTAGGCTATATGATGCTTAAAAAAGGACTTCTCGATGGTTTTTGCAGCGCAGGAAATACAGGGGCAATGCTTGTCGGTGCCAGCTATACAGTCAATGTTATTCCCGGAGTCTTACGACCGGCTCTGGCTACCATTCTGCCATGTATTGACGGACGTGATTCTGTTATTCTGGATATCGGCCTAAATCCTGATTGCAAACCGGAAGTACTTGTTCAATACGGAATTCTTGGAAGTCTTTATGCAAGGTTTGTACTTGAAATAGAGAATCCGACAGTGGGACTTCTTAATATCGGTGTTGAAGCAGGGAAGGGATCTTCAACAGTAAAGGCGGCTTATGAGCTTATGAAAGAGCATCCGGGTCTGAATTTTGAAGGAAATGTCGAGGGGCATGCTCTTTTCCATGAGAACATTACCGATGTGGTCGTGTGTGACGGATTCACCGGAAATATTGTTCTCAAAGAGGCAGAGGCAATTTATTCAATTACAAAAAAAATCAACATTTCCCATCCTTTCCTTGACCGCCTCAATTTTGAAAATATTGGAGGAACCCCCATTGTAGGTGTCAACGCCAATGTTGTGATAGGACATGGGATTTCAAAAAGAAAAGCTGTAAAGAACATGATACTTCAAACCAGGGCTGTTGTAAAGGCAAATCTGGCTCAGAAGATTATCGAAGCTATTTAATTATGGGAAAAATCCGGGCTGCAATCACCGGAATTCATGCGTGGGTTCCGGAATACAGGCTAACCAACCATGAACTTTCAAAAATGGTTGACACTTCCGACGAATGGATAATGCAGAGAGTCGGAATAAAGGAGAGAAGAATACTGAAGGGCGAGGGACTGGGAAGTTCAGATCTCGGTGAAAAGGCTGTAAAGGGATTGCTCGAAAAAACCGGAACCTCACCTGATGATATTGAACTTCTGATCTGTGCCACAGTCACTCCCGATATGGCATTTCCGGCTACTGCAAATATTATCTCGGACAAAGCAGGGATTAAAAATGCATTCAGTTTTGATCTTAATGCCGCCTGTTCAGGTTTCCTTTTTGCCTTACAGACGGGAGCATCCTATATTGAAACCGGCAGATATAAAAAAGTTATCGTTGTTGGTGCAGATAAAATGTCGGCTATAACAGATTATACCGACAGGACAAGCTGTCCTCTTTTCGGTGATGCTTCCGGAGCCGTCCTGCTTGAACCGGCTAAAGGGGGCTATGGTATAATGGATTATATTTTTCATACAGACGGATCAGGACAGAAATATCTCCATATGAAAGCTGGCGGATCAGTTAAACCGGCTTCACATGAGACTGTCGATGCCCGTGAGCACTATATTTACCAGGAAGGACAGAGTGTATTTAAATTTGCCGTGACCAATATGGCTGATGTAGCCGCAGAGATAATGGAACGCAATAAGCTGAAGGCTGACGATATAGCATGGCTTGTTCCGCATCAGGCAAATCTCAGGATAATCGATGCCACGGGAAGAAGAATGGGACTGCCCCCGGAAAAGGTAATGATAAATATTCAGAATTACGGGAATACAACTGCCGCCACGATCCCGTTATGTCTCTGGGAATATGAAAAGAAGCTCAGGAAAGGAGACAAGATAATCCTTGCCGCTTTTGGCGGAGGTTTTACCTGGGGCTCTATTTATGTTAAGTGGGCTTACAACCCGGAGTAGTCTTCCTGCCTGTTCTTTACGCCCCCTTTTAATTTCCCCCGGTGGGGGAAAATTCCCCAATTCATCCGTCAACATTGTAATTATCCTTGCAATAGTTTTTATATTTGTGAGTTATTATGTTTGTACGTATAATTCTGGGAAAAAATGGGAAAGTTCAACGAAACTGACAACAGCGCTATAAACCTTATCAGTAACGGTACAGAAATAACCGGGGATATAAAATCCAATGGCGATATCCGGATCGACGGATTTCTCGCCGGAAATCTCACCACAAAAGGAAAGGTTGTAATCGGACCAACCGGAAGAGTAAAAGGTGAGGTATATTGTAAAAACTCAGAAGTTTCCGGAGCGGTTGATGGCAGGATCTCCGTTAGCCAGTTGCTTACCCTGAAAACTGATTCAAAAATTACCGGGGATATTATTACTTTCAAGCTTTCAATTGAACCGGGAGCAAAATTCACGGGAAACTGTAAAATGAGTGAAAGCGAAAATAATGAAGCAGAAACTCTCTCAAAAACAAAAGAACCAGAAAAAAGCCCCGACAAATCAGCAAAATAAAGGATTACAGGATTTTGGTAAATACTCGGGCCTGGCATTTCAAATGATAGCCATAATTGCAGTGATGACATGGGGAGGAGTCAAACTGGACAAAGTCCTTGGTTTATCTACCCCTGTTTTTACAATTATTCTTTCCCTGTTAGGTGTATTTGCAGGTATTTATGTCGCAGTCAAAGATTTCATCAAGTGACCTTTTATTTCCGCGATTTTAAGAAATATTTTTTTGGCCTGCTGCTGATTGACTTTCTGGTCTTCCTTACAGGGTATGTTCTGATTGGCTATACAAGCATAACTCTCATTTTCAGAGAGATAATCTTTTTAACGCTCTGTTTTTTTTCAATTACCCTTACTTCACTCTTAATATTTGACAGTGGACAAAAGAAAGAAGTCAGCAGTCAGACACTGCATATTCTTGCCGCAATTGTTATCAAAATGCTTCTTGAAATGGTCCTTGCCCTTGTCTGGTTTTTTATACTAAAAAAAACAGACCCGTCTAATCTTTTATTATTTTTTGTTTTATATTTAGCCTTCTCTTTGTATTCAATAATCTTTATGTTGAAAACACTGAAGAGCAAATCTTTATAAAAACTTACCGATTTCACTATGCGATTTGCAAAAAGTATTCTGATCGTTCTGTTCCTGTTGATGTTTCCTGTTCTCCTTCCTGCCCAGGAGGAGCACGGAACTGCCGGAACAGCGGAAGAATTTGATGCAAGCTCCTTTATACTTGACCATATTGCCGATTCGCACGAATGGCATTTACTTACAAAGCAAAACGGGGAAAGCGTTGCAATTTACCTTCCGGTGATTTTGTATTCAAAAGAGAAGGGGCTGGATGTTTTTTCATCAAAAAAGCTGGCGCATGGCCATGAGTATAACGGATATAAGCTTGTTGAAGAGGGTGACCTGAAGGGCAAAATAGTAAATGTCAGTGAATCGGGAGCTATAGACGAAGTGAACAGGCCGCTCGATTTCTCTGTTACCAAGATGGTGGTAGGTATGATGGCTGCAGCTCTTATCGGGCTTATTCTTTTCATAACACTCGGGCGCTCCTATAAGAAAACCGGTATTAGCCATCCGAAAGGGATACAGAGTTTTCTCGAACCGGTTGTCCTTTTTGTCCGTGATGATATTGCAGTACCCAACATCGGGGAGCACAGGTATGAAAAATATATGCCCTATCTTTTATCAGTATTCTTTTTTATACTTATAAACAACATAATGGGCCTGATTCCCTTTCCTCCTCCTTTCGGTGCAAACGTTACAGGTAATATTGCCCTTACATTTGTGCTTGCCTTATGTACTTTTTTAATAACACAGTTCAGCGGAAATAAAACTTACTGGAAACATGTTTTTGCTGCCCCGGGTGTTCCTTTGTGGTTGCTGCCGGTAATGATACCGGTGGAAGTTATCGGTTTGTTTTCAAAACCCTTCGCTCTGATGATCCGTCTTTTTGCAAACATAACTGCAGGTCATATAATCGTCTTAAGCCTGCTCTGTCTGATATTTATATTCGATTCGCTTGCAATCGCCCCGGTATCAATATTATTTGTGATCTTCATGGATTGCCTCGAACTTCTTGTGGCATTCCTTCAGGCTTATATTTTCACTCTGCTGTCAGCCCTCTTTATTGGAATGGCAATGCCGGCAGAACATCATTAGTAATAATTGTTTAACTAATTTTTAAAAAATGACAGGAAGTACATTTGCAGCAATCGGCGCAGGTCTTGCAGTAATTGGAGCAGGCCTTGGTATCGGCAGGATTGGAGGGTCGGCAATGGATGCCATAGCAAGGCAACCAGAAGCTTATTCGAAGATCCAGCTTGCCATGATCATCGCAGCAGCTCTTATTGAAGGGGCCGCCCTGTTCGCCATTGTTGTCGCTCTTATTACAAAATAAGAGAAGAAATTATGAAGCCTGCAACGGTTGGTTGCTGGCTTCATTAAATTTAAACTGATTTAATACTCACAATATGGTACTTTTATCTAGCAGTCTTACTTCTCCAGGGATAGGTCTTGTTTTCTGGTCAGTAATTATCTTCGGTTTGTTCTTCCTGTTGCTGTCAAAATTTGCCTGGAAACCACTTCTGAGTGCAGTTAAAGCAAGGGATGAAATGATCAAAGGATCACTGGCCTCTGCTGAAAAAGCAAGGAATGAAATGGTAAAGCTTCAAAGCGATAACGAAGCCATTCTGAAAAAGGCAAGGGAAGAGCGCGAAGGGATTCTTAAAGAAGCCAGGGATGTACGCGATAAACTGATCGCTGAAGCCAAGGGAAAGGCTTCTGAAGAGGCTGAAAAACTCGTCGAGAAAGCCAGGATCGGTATTGAAAGGGAAAAGGCAATCGCTCTTTCAGAAATCAAAGAACAGGTGGCAAACCTTTCTGTCGAAATAGCCTCAAAGATCCTGGGAGAAAAACTCAAACAGACCGGAGAACACCAAAAACTTATTGATAACTATCTTAAAGAAGTTGATTTGAACAAAAACTAAAATAGCTTTCTATAAATGAACGATAGCAGAATATCAGTAAGATACTCAAGAGCTTTATTCCAGTCAGCGCTCGAAAAAAAGATCCTTGAAAGAATTAACCAGGATATGATCCTTTTAAAGGATGTTTGCGCTAACCCTGAAATAAAAGAATTCCTCTCCAATCCTGTTATCAGGCCTTCCAAAAAGACAGAGATACTTAATAATTTGCTGGCAAAAGATGTGCATAAGCTTACGCTATCCCTTATCGGACTTGTCGTTATGAACGGCAGAGAAAGATTTCTTCCTGCCATAGCAAGAGTATTTGTCCACGATACCATGAAATACAACGATATCACTGAATCTCTCCTTACAACTGCAGTGAAGGTTGATCCGAATATTAAAAAACAGATTTCTGACCTGATTGCGAACCTTTTTAAAACCAAAGTTGACCTGAAAGAAAGTATTGATGAAACTATAATCGGCGGATTCATTCTGCGAGTAGATGATAGTTACATTGATGCCAGTGTCAGGAATAAACTCAGAAAAATCAGAAAGGAACTGGGTGTCGGATAATACCGTGCACCCCTTTAAACTGAATGATAAGATCTTTTAAGTAAATATAATATGGCAAATATTAAACCAGCGGAAGTTTCAAAAATCCTCAGACAGCAGCTTGAAGGAATTCAAACCGGAGTTGAACTCGAAGAGGTCGGTACTGTTCTTGAGGTTGGTGACGGAATTGCCCGCATTTACGGGCTTTCAAATGCTGAATCAAATGAGCTGATAGAATTCGAAAATGGTATTGAAGCAATTGTACTTAACCTTGAAGAAGATAATATCGGCGCCGTTCTGCTTGGACCGACTGAGGAAATAAATGAAGGCGACATTGTAAAACGGACAGGAAGAATAGCTTCCATAATGGTAGGTGAAGGATTGCTCGGGAGGGTCATCACACCAACCGGCCAGCCCCTTGACGGTAAGGGTGCCATTGAAGGAGAACTGTTCGAGATGCCTTTCGAGAGAAAAGCACCCGGTGTAATCTTCAGGCAGCCGGTAAAACAGCCCCTTCAGACAGGCCTTAAGGCTATCGATGCCATGATACCGATTGGAAGAGGCCAGCGCGAACTTATAATCGGTGACCGGCAGACCGGGAAAACCGCTATTGCAATTGATACTATAATTAATCAACGAACCAATTTCGAAAAAGGGAAGCCGGTATATTGTATTTATGTTGCAGTCGGACAGAAAGGCTCAACAGTCGCCAATATTGCAAAAACCCTGGAGGAGAACGGAGCTCTTGAATATACAGTAATAATTCTGGCAACAGCTTCTGATCCTGCCGCTTCGCAATTCTATGCGCCATTTGCCGGAGCTGCAATCGGAGAATTTTTCCGCGATACGGGACGTGATGCTCTTATTATTTATGATGATCTGTCGAAACAGGCCGTATCGTACAGAGAGGTTTCGCTTCTTCTACGCCGGCCGCCAGGACGCGAGGCATATCCCGGTGATGTTTTCTATCTGCATTCAAGGCTTCTCGAAAGAGCCGCCAAGATCATTGAATCGGATGAGGTGGCCAGGAAGATGAACGACCTGCCGGAATCAATCCGCCATATGGTTAAAGGAGGAGGGTCGCTAACAGCTCTGCCAATCATCGAAACTCAGGCAGGTGACGTCTCGGCATATATCCCTACAAACGTTATCTCGATCACCGACGGTCAGATCTTTCTGGAATCAACTCTGTTCAATTCCGGTGTCCGGCCTGCAATTAACGTTGGTATCTCTGTATCGAGGGTGGGAGGGAATGCACAGGTAAAGGCAATGAAGAAAATTGCAGGAACGCTTAAAGTCGATCAGGCCCAGTACCGCGAACTGGAGGCTTTCTCGAAATTCGGCTCCGATCTTGATGCCTCAACACTGGCTATTCTGAACAAGGGCGCGAGAAACGTCGAAATCCTGAAACAACCACAATATGCTCCTGTCCCGGTCGAAAAACAGATCGCCATAATATATTGCGGAACACAGGGGTTGCTCAAGGATGTTCCTTTAAACAAAATCAGGGAATTTGAAACTGAATACCTTGAATATCTCGATCTGAAACACAGGGATATACTTGACCTGCTGAGTGAAGGGACTCTTAACAATGACATTACGAAAGTTCTTGAGAAAACAGCTCTTGAATTTGTGAAGAAATATAAGCCATAACGGGCAGCGATAATTGAATTAATAAATCTTGAATGGCGAACCTAAAAGCAATAAGGATAAGGATCACTTCCGTAAAGTCAACACGGCAGATCACTTCCGCAATGAAGATGGTTTCTGCTGCCAAACTGAGGAAAGCGCAGGATAAAATTGTGCGGTTGAGGCCTTTTGCAAATAAACTTCATGATATACTTGACAACCTTTCCCAGAGCCTGGCTGATTCGGAAATTGAAAATATTTATGGCAGAAACGCTGCACCGGAAAAGATCCTGATCGTTGCAATAACATCAAACAGAGGTCTTTGCGGTGCTTTTAACACTAATGTGATCAGGGAGGCAAAAAGAGTAATCGCCGATTACTATTTTGACCAATACAGGAAAGGGAATGTCAGGTTTCTTGCAATCGGGAAAAAGGGTTTTGATTATATCAGAAAGCAAAAGCTGAACATTGCAGGAGAGTACAATGCACTTCTTAATAATGTTACATTTGAAAATGCTTCAGCTGTAGCCGAAAAGGTGATGAAAAGCTTTGTTGACGGAGAGTTCGACAAGGTTGTGATTATCTACAACCGCTTTAAGAATGCTGCTGTTCAGCAGCTGACAAATGAAGTTTTCCTCCCGGTTTCGCCAACTCCTGAAAAAGGAAAAGCCTGCCTCCCTGCCGACTATATCTATGAACCTGACAAGGAAGCTATTGTAAAGGAACTTATTCCTAAATGGCTTAAGATACAGTTTTATAAGGCAGTGCTTGATTCTTTTGTATCGGAAAACGGAGCAAGAATGACAGCAATGCATAAAGCTACAGATAATGCTACCACAATGATCCGTGAACTGACAATGCAATACAACAAGGCACGGCAGGCTGCAATTACAAACCAGATACTTGAAGTTGTAAGCGGAGCTGAGGCATTGAAAGGATGAAAATATAAATTTTAG
>Ga0209262_10001366_pt1 | contig 10088 bp, 7 predicted proteins | sample Lowcelwee11metaG_FD_187171 | JGI IMG/M metagenome (GOLD analysis project Ga0209262, IMG submission 187171) | Freshwater pond sediment microbial communities from the University of Edinburgh, under environmental carbon perturbations - Low... | ecosystem: Environmental > Aquatic > Freshwater > Pond...
AAAATTCGTGGATTAAAAACAAATCTCGAAGAGATGAAGGCGAAAAAGAATCACCTTTCCAAAGAAATTGGTTTTAAAAAACAAAAAAAGGAAGATTTTTCGTCCTTGACTGCGGAAGTAGAGTCTCTTAACGAAAAAATTTCTTTTCATGATGTAGAAGCTTCTCAAATGGAACGGGAATTTCATCAGGCCTTTGCAAGTTTACCGAACCTTCCTCTAGATGAGATCCCTGTTTCACCGAGTGCGAAAGACAATGTTTGCATTAAAGAGTTTGGAACCAAAAGAACTTTTTCTTTCCCTTTTAAAAACCATGTTGAATTGAATGAGAGTTTGGGTCTTTTTGATTTTACTCGCGCGGCTAAAATTGCGGGATCGGGATGGCCTCTTTACAAAGATATGGGAGCGCGGTTGGAATGGGCCCTTCTGAATTATATGTTAGATACTCACCGCAAAAATGGGTTTATGCAGATCATTCCCCCATTATTAGTTCGACCGGAAACGATGTATGGGTCAGGACAGCTGCCTAAGTTTGAAAATCAACTTTTCAAAATTTTTGATAAAGACTATCACCTTTATTTAATTCCAACAGCAGAGGTTGCGCTCAACGGGATGCATGCGGAAGAAACAATTGAAGGGGATCATCTGCCTCTTTGCTACACATCCTATACGCCGTGTTTTCGGAGAGAAGCGGGTGCAGCGGGAAGTCAGGAAAGGGGCCTGATTCGTACGCATCAATTCAATAAGGTGGAGCTTTTTTGTTTATGTAAACCGGATGATAGCGAACAGATTTATGAGAAGATGCTTTTGAGCGCTGAAGAGGTATTACAGGGACTGGGGCTTCATTATCGAAATATGTTGCTCACCACAGGAGACATGTCCTTTGCCGCAGCAAAAACCATAGACGTTGAAGTATGGCTTCCGGGTCAAAATCGTTATTATGAGGTGTCCTCTGTTTCTAATTGCACCGATTTTCAAGCGCGCAGATCTCAAATACGATACCGAGAGAAAAATGAAAAGCCACAATTTGTGCATACGTTAAATGGATCAGGTGTAGCCACATCACGTCTTATGGTTGCGTTATTAGAAAATAATCAGCAAGAAGATGGATCAGTCCTTGTGCCAAAAGTGCTGCACAAGTATTTAGAAGAAGAGGTTCTTAAACCCATAAAGTGATGTCAAAATGGTTTCTATAGCTCACGATTTCCTTACATTCATTCAGAATTCTCCAACGGCTTATCATGCGGTAGATGAAATCATTTCTCGATTGAGTTTAGCGGGATTTTCTCCGCTTCATGAGGAAAAAAAATGGCAAATAGAAGCAGGGAGGGGTTATTTTGTTGTTCGGGATGGCTCTCTTGTTGCAGCTTTTCGCGTTCCTCAAAAAGCTCCTTCTTCTGCAATATTGCTAGCTTCCCATATTGATAGTCCTTGTCTGAAGTTGAAACCGAATTATGATTGCGGAAGTGCAGATATCGGCGAATTAAATACAGAAATTTATGGAGCCCCTCTCTTACATACTTGGATGGATCGTGACTTAAGCATTGCAGGAAGAATTGTTGGAGTAACAGATCAGGGACAAGTCCAGGCAAAGAGAGTTCACTTAAAAGAACATCCTATTTTAATCCCAAGTTTAGCGCTTCATCTGGATCGATCGATCGGGGAGAAGGGGATTCTTTTACATAAGCAGGATCATTTAAAGCCTGTATTTTCTCTTTCCTCTAAAGGAAAGCGTCTAGGCGAGATTCTTTGTACTCAAAATGGCTTTCAAAAAATTTTAAGTTTGGATCTTTTTTTAACGCCGCTAGAAGCCCCTGCTTTTATTGGATTTGATCAAGAAATGATCGCCTCTTATCGGCTTGATAATTTGACTTCCGCATATGCGGCCTGTCATGCCATAAGTCGTTCGAAATCAAGAACAGATACATTGCAAATTGCTATTTTTTGGGATCATGAAGAAGTTGGGTCTGTGAGTGGTGTTGGTGCGGGCTCTTTATTTGCAAATCACTTTTTGGAGAGAATTTGCAGCTCATTGAATATGGAATCTGTTGAGATTGGTTGTTTGAAAAGAAAATCCGTGTGTCTTTCAGGAGATCTTGCGCATGGATTTCATCCGAATTTTCCCGATAGATACGATCCTCAGAATGCTCCTTTTCTTGGAAAAGGGGTTGTTTTGAAATTTAATGCGAATCAAAAATATGCAACAAATGGAATTACTGCTGCTAAAATTCTTATGCTGGCAGAAAAATTGCGTATTCCTATTCAGAAATTTGCATCGCGATCCGATATTCCATCAGGAAGTACAGTGGGCCCTATTATGGCGGCCAATACAGAAATTCCAACGGTAGATCTTGGGATTGCGAGTTTTGCGATGCATTCGATCAGAGAGACGATCGCTGTGCAAGATCAGATTTCTCTTTGCTCTCTTTTTGAAGCGGCTCTGCAAGAAGAATTGGTTTCCGTTGAGGAAGTCTTATGAGCGGCCACTTTAAAGGGAAAAAAGCTCTAGAACATGTCATTGATGCTCGTAAGAAAGGACTTGTTGCTTCTTCTGAGGAACATGGAACAGAGCTTCCCGGGCATTACAGCGCAGCAGCGGACGCTGCGAAAGAAACTTCTGTAATTTTGCTCATTTTATGGGTTCTTTTTCGTCAAATAGGTTATGAAGTTCATTTTTTTGCTTTAGCGTTTCTTTTGGGCTATCTTGTTTGGAAGGTTGGGCGGAGTGCGATTTTGGGCTATTCAAGATTGGAGAGGCTTCATCGCGTTATCGAAGAAGAACGATGGGAAATTGAACACCATCGAGAGCAGGAAAAAGAAGAGTTGAGAGCTCTTTATGCAGCGAAGGGTTTTTCAGGCAAATTGCTTGAGGAAGTAATTGATGTATTGATGGCTGATGATAATCGTCTTTTGCAAGAGATGCTTGAAGAAGAGATGGGGTTGAATCTTGAATCCTATGAGCATCCCCTGAAACAGGCAGCGGGCGCTTTTGTGGGTGTAATCGGAGCTGCTGTCATTATGTCCTTTGGCTTTTTTGCGCTCCCTGAGTGGACTGTGATGATTTGTGCAGCTGTTGTCATTGCTCTTTCTGCGGGCACTTCCTCGCAGTTGGAAAAGAATAAACTTTTGCCAGCGATGATCTGGAATTTGGGGATTGCAGCACTTGCTTCTGCGATTGCCTATTTTTCTGCTCAGATTTTATTAAACTGATGTCGATATTACTCTCGCCATTTGAATCGAAAATTGGCTTAAAAGAACCCGAACATCGAGAGAACCTGAGTTTCGAAAGAGGTCTATTGTGAAAAGCCCCTATCTTTTTGATGAATTTTTTGCTTCAAATCTTGAAGAAAGCATAAGCCCTTTTTTGACACCTCATTCGCGTGCGTGGGGGAAAAACATTTCTTTAAAGAGTTCATCTTCTGCAGCTGTCCTTTTAATTCTCGCCTTTAGTTTTTCTTTTTTTTATGCACCTATCTCTTATATGTGTTTGTCTGTTGTCTTTTTTTTAGTGGGAACGCCAGCTCTTCTTTCCGCAATTGACGATTTGAGAAATCTGGAAATTAATATTGATATATTGATGACTCTAGCAGCTCTTGTCTCTGTAATGATTGGGAGTAGTTTAGAGGGGGCTCTTTTACTTGTATTATTTGAACTGTCCCATGGAATGGAAGAGGCTGTCTCCAAAAAGGCGAGGAGCGCTCTGCATAATTTAAATACAATTGCCCCCAAATTTGCATCTCTTATTGATAGTAATGGAGTTATTTTTGAAAAGTCTGTGAGAGAAATTGATGTGGGATCCAAATTGATTGTGAAGCAAGGAGAAATCATTCCTTTAGATGGGACAATTCTAAAAGGGGTTTCTTCTTTGAACCTCGTCCATCTGACAGGAGAGAGCTTGCCTGTTGCCAAAACAGTAGGAGATACAGTCCCAGCAGGCGCTCGTAACCTTGAATCCTCTCTCGTTATTGAAGTGACTCGAAAAAGTGCGGATTCTACCTTGGTTAGATTGATGCAGCTTATTATGCAGGCCCAGGAAGCGAAACCTCGGCTTCAATATTTTCTGGATCGATTTGGGAAGAGCTATGCAACAATTATTATTTTTCTCACCTTTTTCTTTGCGTTGAGTCTTCCTTGGGTACTTACGACTACGTATTTTGGATATGAAGGATCGATTTACAGAGCTCTCGCTTTTCTAATTGCTGCATCTCCTTGCGCGCTTATTATTGCAACACCTACTGCCTATTTAAGTGCGATCAGTGCTTGTGCAAGAAGAGGGATTCTTTTGAAAGGGGGCATTACACTCGATGCTCTCGAACGATGCTCAATGATTGCATTTGATAAAACAGGAACTTTGACTACAGGGCTTCTTGCTTGTACAAGTTTAGAGCCGATTTCTCTTCAAACAAGGTCGATTGAAGAAGCTCTTTCGATTGCTGCAGGGTTGGAGGGTCATGTCGTGCATCCGATTTCAACGGCGATTTGCGCGCTTGCTAAAGAAAAAAAGTGTCAGCCATCTGAAATTCACGCTTTTAAATCTCTTCCAGGATTTGGGCTTGAAGGATTTGTTGGAAGTACGCCTGTGGCAATTGGCTTACCTCAGCATATTGCTTCAAAACTGTCCGTTGATATGGCTGTATTGTTAACGGCTGCGGTTGATGCAAAAAAAAGCCAGGGAGGGATTCTTGCTGCGCTTATTATTGATAGAGATCTTTTTCTTTTTCAATTTTCCGATCAAGTACGGCAAGATACACCACAATTGCTTGAGAAATTAAAAAAAACAAATGGACTTCGCTCGATTATGTTAACAGGAGACCATCATCATAGTGCAGAACTTGTGGGTCGTCTTGTGGGGATTAAAGAAATTTTCGCAAATTTACGGCCCGAAGATAAATTAGCAAAAGTAGAGGAGCTTTCTCTCTCTGGAGGGCTGGCTATGGTAGGCGATGGGATGAATGATGCCCCTTCGTTGGCTAGGGCAACTGTTGGTATTTCTATGGGGCGTATTGGGAGCGCTACGGCAATTGATGCCTCTGATGTTGTTTTGTTAAACGATGATTTACATCTACTTCCTTGGCTTTTCTCTAAGGCTTTGCATACAAGACGTATTGTGAAGCAAAACTTGGGGCTCGCGCTCTTTGTGATTTGTTTTGCTACGATTCCAGCTTTGTTTGGTTTTGTTCCTCTTTGGGCAGCTGTATTGCTTCATGAAGGAGGGACTGTTCTTGTTGGGCTCAACAGCCTTCGTCTCTTAAGAGGACGTATAAGAACAATCCCTACAGGTTCTTAAGGAAGAGAAGAGGGTATTGAGGATTTACAGTGGGTTTCTTTGATTTTAAGAAGCATGAAAAGCGAAAGAATTAATAAAATCGGAAGTATCAGAAAGGCTATTTTGTAGGAATAAACAGAGAAAATTCTTGCTCCATCTATCATTTTTCCGGACCACGATACATCTAAAATCTTCCCGGTTAAGGGATCCGAAACGGCGCCAAAAAGTGCATTGAAAGCGTTCATGAATCCGATAGCTGTTGCTGCGAGCATTGGGGTACTGATTTCTCGGATCATTGTAAAAGAAACGAGAAATCCGCTAATGAAAAAACCGCAGAGAAAAAGAAGCAGCATTAAAAAAGAGAGAGAAGCTCCAGGACTATAGATCACAAGAGAGAGTGTGAGAAGAGAGAGGAAAGGCCCCCAAAACATCACAGGTTTTCTTCGTCCAATCCAATCTGAGAACCAGCCTAAAACAGGTGCTCCAACGGCAAAACCTATGAAGATGAGAGACACGGCTTGTGCTGCAACAGATCTGGAAACTACATAGGCTTCTGAAAGAAACGAAGCTCCCCAGAGCCCTCCAAAAACCATGATAGGAGCAAATGCGAAACCGCTATATGCAGAAAGCCACCAGGATTGTGGGTTTTTGATAACTTGTTTGAGACTTTTTATGAGAGGAATCTTTGTAGATGCAATATGCTTTTCCTTTTTGTGATCGGGAGCCTTGTCTTTGACAATGAACCAAAACAGGACGGAAAGGATAAGACCTGCGATTCCGATCATTTCCATAGCATAACGCCACTCAAAAATTTGGATGAATTTTTCGAGAGGGGCTTGGCCTCCGACAGCTCCTAGCATGGCAATGCTCATCATCAGGCCTGTCATGAATGCAAACTGTTTAAAAGGAAACCAGTTAGCAATGAGTTTGAGGGCGTTGACCGCGGCAAAAGCGGCTCCAGCTCCGGTCATAAATCGGCCTATTCCGGCCATAAATAAAGAATCAGCATTGGCAAAGGCAAGACTTCCCAGGGCGCAAAGAGCAATTGCAATCGTTGTTGTTTTTCTGGGTCCAAATCGATCAAGAAGGAGTCCGGCAGGAATTTGTAAAATTAAATACGCATAGAAATAACAGGCAGCTAAATTTCCAAGCTCGACACCATTTATTTGAAATGTCCGCATTAGGGTATTTGTCATTACGCTAGGAGAGACTTCAAGAGCATATTTATAAAACATGAAGAGGGCGCTTAACAGCCAAATGGACCAGGCTCGCGTCGGATAAGAAAGTTTCATCGAGCCTGATTTGTTATGTGCCATAAGATTCCTTAGTTTTTAAAAAAATGAGAATATAGAAAATTTTATTTTTTGCACAGAGATTTTCTGGAATCTTTATCAATGGAAAAGATAGAATTTCTGTCTTTTATTTGGGAGGGAAACGATGGAAATGCCTATTGCAGAGATCTGTTTTGTTGCAAATCATGCAGGTCCAGCAGACCATTTTGCTGTTTTTGCAAGAGAATTAGCGCAAAAAGGTTATAAAGTCCAAGTATTTGCATCCGGGCCTGGTTTGAAAAAAATAGAAGAGAGGCTCTCCGAGGCTCTGTTTGTTCGTGTGATTCCATTTTCTCTTGAATCGGAAGAAGACACAGTCCTTGCCATTGCGGCCATTTGTTCTAATGCAGCTGTTGTGATTACAGATGTGGGGCATGTATTTAGTATTTCTTTACAAAATACATTGGCAAGTCTCTCTAAACGAGTGGATCATTTGGCTTATTATGATAATCCTGAAGCTTATGTCCCTGGGGGGTATTCGTCTGTGGCTGCAAAAGTGATCAGGTGCGCAAATGGCGTATTATTTGCCAATGCGAATCTTGCAGGACAGCCTATTTATGAGATTCCTTCTGAAGAGATAATTTTAGATCCGGAGAAAAGAATTGGAGTCGGGTATTATCCAGTTGCACAAGCAGAAAAACTCAAAAATAGAAGAAAAATAGAACAGGGCCAAATGCGAGAGAGTTTTTTTTCTCTTAGGGGATTGGTCGATCGGGGACAGAAAATATTGGTGTATGCGGGAGGGAATAATGAAGAATATTTTCATAAGGCATTCCCTGCGTTTTTGCAATTTTTAAAGGAAGGGAGCCAAAGGGAGGATCTTTCTGATTGTATTATTTTTCTTCAGCAACATCCGGGAGCGAGAGTAAAAAATATTGACGGGGAACTTGCTAAGCAGTGGATAGAGATTTGGGGACAAGGATCTCAAATGCCGAGATTTCTTATATCAGAAATGAGCTCCGAGGATGCGCAAGTTCTCGCAGATGCAATGCTCTATTATCAGACAAGTATGGGGCCTCAATTTGTTTTAGCAGGAATCCCAACGGTTCAGGTGGGACATGTTGTTTATGAGGACATCCTTGTGAAAAACCATTTATGCCCAGTGGCTACTGACACGGATGGGTTGCTCAAGGCCTTTCGATCTCTACAGGCAGAATCGAATGATGAAATTGTTAAAGAGGGTTTAGGAATTCGTCTTGATTGGCTAGATCGACTTGAACATGCGTGCTTTCATCCATCTAAGACAAAATAAGGACGCAGTTTGGCAACTTTTGGATGCGGATGACAGCTTTTATATTGGAACTTACGCGAACGGTTGATGCAAAACTAGATAGAATTTGAGACTTGATGGATTCGAACCATCGACCCTCTCATTAAAAGTGAGATGCTCTACCACTGAGCTAAAGTCTCAAAATGACCCCAACGGGATTCGAACCCGTGTTATCGGAATGAAAATCCGGTGTCCTAGGCCGGGCTAGACGATGGGGCCATGAAAACGGTATCAATCTTATCTTATCACTCTAATTTTGTGCAAGAAACAAAAAATCTGGCACACTTTAGATCTTTTCCGAACCTTGAGGTTCGAAAAAGGTCTGTTAAATTGTCATGATTTCTTTTTCTTTCTCCGCTGTGGCCATATCGATATCTTTGCAAAAGCGATCTGTTAATTCCTGAATGGTTTTTTCGAGTTTTTTCATGATATCTTCAGAAAGAATTCCTTCTGCTTTTTGTTTGCGGGCAAGTTCATTATATTTGCGTCGTACTTCTCGCATAACAATTTTCGCTTTTTCTCCGAGGTCTTTGCACTGTTTCGCGATTTGTTTTCGGACTGTTTCGTCCATCGGAGGAATATTGATTCTGATTACTTTGCCATCGATCATTGGATTGACACCTAAGTTAGCAGCATCAATGCCTTTTTTAATGGCATTTGCATTGCTAAAATCAAAGGGGGTAACAACAATCTGGCGGGCTTCGGGAACAGAGATGTTTGCCAGTTCTTTGAGTCGCATATGTGAACCGTAGACTTCCGCGCTCACTTTATCCAGCATGGAGGAATTGGCACGTCCCGTCCGAAGCGCTTTGAGTTCTAGTTTTAAATGCTCTAGGGCGGCTTGCATAGCCGTTTTGGCTTGCTTTTCTATATCATTCATAGCTCTCTCACTAAAGTTCCAACTGCATTGTTACATACAGCATTCAGTAATGCATTTTCTTCAAAAAGATTAAATACACGGATCGGAATTCGGTTTTCCCGGCAAAGAGCGATCGCTGTGGCGTCCATTACTTGTAACTGATTTGCTAATACCTCATTATACGAAATTTGGTCAAATTTTCGCGCATTTTTATATTTGACCGGATCTTTGTCGTATATACCATCAACTTTGGTGGTTGCTTTAAATAGAATCTCTGCTTGGATTTCTAGAGCGCGAAGAGATGCTGCAGAATCCGTTGTGAAATAAGGATTGCCGGTTCCCCCCACAAAAATAAGGACAATATTTTTTTCGAGATATTTCAGGGCATTTTTCCAGGAATATGATTCAGCCATCACATCGCATGAAATAGCGCTCATGATGCGGCTATCGCATTCAATTCGTTCAAAAGCCTGTTGCAGCGAGATTCCATTAATGAGGGTTGCGAGCATCCCGATATGATCCGCAGGGGTTCTTTCCATATAGGCTTTTGCTGCGCCCGCCCCACGGAAAATATTTCCGCCGCCGATCACAACACCTACTTGAACGCCAAGATGGATCAGTTGTTTGATTTGAGAAGCAATTTTGTAACAGGCTTCGGGATCAACACCGAAGGGCTGCCCTCCCATAAGAGATTCACCCGACAGTTTAAGGAGGATTCTCTTATAGGCTGGCTTTGACATTAATTTTTAGATCCCGACTTTCCAGCGCCAAAAGCAACGAACAGAAAGGGGTTTATTTACTTTCTTCGCGCAGAGGTCGAGAAATTGCTGTACTGTTACAGAGGAGTCTTTTACATACTTCTGATGAACAAGGCAAGTTTGATCGATAAAAGCTTTTATCTTCCCTGCAACAATTTTTTCTACAATGTTTTCCTGTTTCCCTTGCACTTGCGAGCGGGCAATTTCTTCTTCTCGAGCTAATACATGCGCAGGAATTTCTTCTTCTTTGAGATAGTCAGGATTTTCAGCTGCGATGTGCATTGCAATTTCTTTGGCAATGCTTTCGAGATCTGAGGCCCCTTCAATCTCCACCACAACAACCAGCTTTCCTCCCATATGAGAGTAGATGCCATAGGAGCTATTGGGATGCTTATGGATTATCTCAAGTCTTCGTAGTTGAATGTTTTCTCCAAGAGCCTGAATCACAAGATTGCGATATTGATCAATCGTGATCGATTTGTCCTTAAAGTAGGGCTGAAGAAGGAAGTCGGCAAGCGACTTGGGTTTTGTTTCTAGAGATTGTTTAATAACATCATGAATAAAATGTTTGAAGCGATCATTTTGAGCAACGAAGTCTGTTTCGACA
>Ga0209262_10001368_pt1 | contig 10074 bp, 8 predicted proteins | sample Lowcelwee11metaG_FD_187171 | JGI IMG/M metagenome (GOLD analysis project Ga0209262, IMG submission 187171) | Freshwater pond sediment microbial communities from the University of Edinburgh, under environmental carbon perturbations - Low... | ecosystem: Environmental > Aquatic > Freshwater > Pond...
ATCATGGCGCTGGAAGTACAGCGCCATGCCTTTGGCAAAGCCCTCGCGGCTGGTCAGCGTCTGCTGCATGCGCACGACTTCGGCACCCTTTTCGTAGACGGTGACGGTGTAGAAGTTGTTGATCTCGATGTAGCTGTCCGGTCGCACCGGATGCGCCATGGGGCCGGCGTCCTCGGGGAACTGGGCGGTGCGCAGCACGCGCACATCCTCGATGCGCTTGACGGCGCGGGCCGAGAGGTCGCCCGCCAGGTCCTGGCTGAACTCCTGGTCGCGGAAGACGGTCAGGCCTTCCTTGAGGCTCAACTGGAACCAGTCGCGGCAGGTGACGCGGTTGCCGGTCCAGTTGTGGAAATACTCGTGCCCCACCACGCTCTCGATGTTGGCGTAGTCGGTGTCGGTGGCGGTGGCCTGGTTGGCCAGAACGTACTTGGTGTTGAAGATGTTCAGGCCCTTGTTCTCCATGGCGCCCATGTTGAAGTCGCTGGTGGCGACGATCATGAAGCGCTCCAGGTCCAGCGGCAGCCTGAAGCGCGCCTCGTCCCAGGCCACGGAGGCCATGAGCGAGTTCATGGCGTGTTCGGTCTTGTCCAGGTCGCCCGGGCGCACATAGACCTGGAGCAGGTGTTCCTGGCCGTTGCGCGCGGTGATGCGCTGTTCACGCGCCACCAGTTGGCCGGCCACCAGGGCGAACAGGTAGCAGGGTTTGCGGTGCGGGTCGACCCATTTGGCAAAGTGGCGGCCGTCATCCAGATCGCCCTGGTCCACCAGGTTGCCGTTGGAGAGCAGAACCGGGTAGTTCTTCTTGTCGGCGCGCAGGGTCACCGTGTAGCTGGCCATCACGTCCGGACGGTCCAGGAAGTAGGTGATGCGACGGAAACCCTCGGCCTCGCATTGCGTGAAGAAGGAGTCGTTGCTCACGTACAGGCCCATGAGCTTGGTGTTTTTCACCGGGGCGCAGGTGGTGAAGATCTCCAGCTCGAAGGGCGCCTCTCCCTCGGGCAGGTTCTCCAGCACCAGCTGGGCGCCGTCCATCTTGAAGCTGGTGCCCTGGCCGTTGACCAGCACGCGCGCCAGGTTCAGCTCTTCGCCGTCCAGGCGCAGGGCCTGGGCGACCACGGCCGGGTTGCGGCGCAGGGTCATCCTGTTGAGCACGCGGGTCTTGGCCGGGTCCAGGTCGAAGGTGAGTTCGACCGTGTCGATCCAGTAGGCCGGCGCGGTGTAATCCTCGCGCCGGATGACGTGAGCTTGTCCTTCACGCATGGGAGTCTCCAAAGGTGCCGGAAGGCATAAGGGGAAGTCTTTGCGGGGAACGCCGTGGAACCGGCTTTGCCGGGCCACTGGCGTTGCCCCCTGCAAGGGGGGTGGCGTAGCGACACGCAGTGCGCGGAGCCTGGGGGTGTGCCATGTCTACACGCCTTGTTTGAGCGAAGCTTCGATGAAGGGGTCGAGGTCGCCGTCCAGCACTTTCTGGGTGGCCGAAGTCTCGTAATTGGTGCGCAGGTCCTTGATGCGGCTCTGGTCCAGCACGTAGGAGCGGATCTGGTGGCCCCAACCCACGTCGGTCTTGCTGTCTTCCAGCTTCTGCTGTTCTTCCTGGCGCTTGCGCATCTCGTGGTCGTACAGGCGGCTGCGCAGGCGTTTCCAGGCCACGTCGCGGTTGCTGTGCTGGCTGCGTCCGTCCTGGCACTGGACCACGATGCCGGTGGGGATGTGCGTGAGGCGCACGGCCGAATCGGTCTTGTTGATGTGCTGGCCGCCGGCGCCGCTGGCGCGGAAGGTGTCGGTGCGCACGTCGGCCGGGTTGATGTCGATCTCGATGGTGTCGTCGATCTCCGGGTACACGAAGACACTGGCAAAGCTGGTGTGGCGACCGCCCGAGCTGTCGAACGGCGACTTGCGCACCAGGCGGTGCACGCCGGTCTCGGTGCGCAGCAGGCCGAAGGCGTAGTCGCCTTCGATCTTGATGGAGGCGCTCTTGATGCCGGCGGTGTCGCCCGGGGTTTCTTCTTCCACCGTGGCCTTGAAGCCCTTGCGCTCGGCGTACTTGAGGTACTGGCGCAGCAGCATGCTGGCCCAGTCGCAGGCCTCGGTGCCGCCGGCGCCGGCCTGGATGTCCAGGAAGGCGGGCAGGGGGTCGGCCGGGTTGTTGAACATGCGGCGGAATTCGAGCTTCTCCACGATCTCGGAGAGCTTGGCTTCTTCGGCCGAGATGGTCAGCAGGCCGGCTTCGTCGCCTTCTTCCTTGCTCATCTCGTAGAGCTCGGAGTTGTCGGCCAGTTCGCTGCTGAGCTTGTCCAGCGTGACGACCACGTCGTCCAGGGCCTTCTTTTCCTTGCCCAGTTCCTGGGCGCGCTTGGGGTCGTTCCAGACCGTGGGGTCTTCCAGCGAGGCGTTGACCGTCCTCAGCCGTTCAGCTTTGGCATCGTAGTCAAAGATACCTCCGGAGCTCGACCGTGCGCTGGCTCAGGTCGGCCAGTTTGCTGCCGATGGCATTGATTTGTTCTGCGTCCATGATGGGGAATCCTGTCTGTGTTCTGTGGGGGCGGGCTGCCGGTGGGCCCTGTTGACGGCCCGGAACCCGTGATTTTAGGCTTTCCCCCGAAGCCGGTCGGGGGCCTAGGGGCCGACAAGCCCCTGGAAGCTGTGGCTATAGCCCATGACCACGCCCGCCGTTCCGAGCAGCATGAGGTTGACCGAGCCCCTGGCGCTGACCTTGTAGCCGAGCGAGGGGATGAGGCCGGGGGAAAAGCCGTTCCAGTTCAAAGGCACTTTGTCGGCGTACTCACCCGTGTAACCGTAAATGATGCCGGCCGACACCTTGAGGGAGAGCCTGGGTTCACCCAGAAAGTCCTGCCAGTCATAGCCGGCGTAGGCATAAGCCGATGGCTGGCCGAAGGAGTTGCGGAACAGGGCCAGCCCGACCAGGCGCTGGCGGTCCAGATACTGTTCCAGCGAGATCACAAAGGCATATTTATGCTCGGGGTCGTCACGCCAGTGGTAGACGACGGGCGCGACCGTGAGGGTGAGGGGTTGAGCCGCGGAGGCATCGGCCATGGCGGGTGCCCGCGGTTCGTCTGCCTGGGGGGCGATCGTCTGGGCCGGGCTGAAGCCAGGCCAGAGCAGGGGCAGAGCCAGGACGATCGTGCGCGACAGACGGTGCATGATGCGGTTAGTCGGCGAGGAAATCTTCGATGAGCCGGGCCAGCTGTTCGGGCTGGTCATGGTGCAGCATGTGTCCGGCGTCGTGGATCAGGGCCTGCTGCAGCCGGGGCACGCTTTGCAGGCGTTCGTGGAATTCGGCCAGGGTGTATTTGCCTTGCCACCACTGTTCCATCTGGTTGTGGCTGGCCTCCACCGACAGCACCGGCGCCGTGATGGCGGCAAAAGCCGCCAGCACCTCGTCCACCCGGTAGAGCTGGGCGTTGACGATCTTGTGCGCGGCGTCGCCCAGGATGTCCCACTGCCCCTGCGCGTTCGGGCGGGCCCAGTGGCGGGCCAGCCACTGCGCCTTGTCTTCGCCCAGGCGTGGGTTGGTCTTCATGAGGCGGCGCGCCACGCCGTCGGCGTCGGAATAGCTTTTCAGGGCCAGTTCACCACGGTGCAGGCTCTTGAGCTCGTCCATCCACTGGGCATAACGTTTCGGGGCTTTTTCCGGCTGGGTGGCCGGCATGCCGAAGCCTTCCAGATTGACCAGGCGGCGGATGCGGCCGGGCCGTACGCCAGCGTAAAGCATTACCACGTTGCCGCCCATGCTGTGGCCGACCAGGTCCACTGCCTGATCGCCGGCGTAGTGGTCGAGCAGGTAGTCCAGGTCGGCCAGGTAGTCGGGGAACCAGTAGTTGTCGTGCCCCGTGTATGTGGCCCCCACGCTCGGCACTGCGTGTCCTCGCTGCCCCCCGAGGGGGCCCTCGCCACCTTGGGGCGGCCCGGCGGTGTCGAGACCTGTCAGACCGAAACCGCGCCAGTCGGCCGCGATGATGGTACGGCCTTGCACAAAAGTCGGGCTGAAGGCGTCCACCACGAACTGGTAGGAGGCCGCCACATCCATCCAGCCGTGCATGAGCACCAGCGGGGGCAGGGCGGATTCGGCCTCGCCCCAGCGCAGGACGTGGTACCGGAGGTTGCGGACGGGGGTAAATTCGCTGTGGGCTGGGCGTCGGACTTGGTACATTTGCTTAGGGTCTGTTCGCACATGGGAAATGAGTGCGAACAGCCCCCATCATACGGAGACATCACATGGCGACCAGTCAAGACCGGGACAACTACCAGCAGCTCCACAGCCAGTTCCGCTGGCTGGTGCCGGAGGAATTCAACATCACCGAGGTCTGCAGCCGGCGCTGGGCGCGATCTGCCGATGCCGGCCAGCGTGTCGCCATCCTGGCCGACGGTCCCGGCCTGCAGGCGCGCAGCCACTCCTACGCCGAGCTGCAACACCAGGCCAACCGGCTGTCCAACGCCCTGGCGCAGCTGCGGGTGGGCAAGGGCGACCGCGTGGCCATCGTGCTGCCGCAGCGCTTCGAGACGGCGGTGGCCTATATGGCGGTGCTGCAGCTGGGGGCGGTGGCCATGCCCCTGTCCACGCTCTTTGGTCCCGAGGCGCTGGAGTTTCGCCTGAACGACAGCGCGGCCTCGGTGCTCATCTGCGACGACGCGGCCATCGTCAATATCCAGAACATCCGCGGCGACTGCGAAGCGCTGCGCCACGTGATCGGCGTGGGCTCGAGCGCCAGCGGCGACGCCGGTGGCGGTGCGGCCGGCATGGCCGACCTGGATTACACGGCCCTGCTGGCCGGGCATCCGCCTGAATACGACCCGGTGCGCACGCGTGCCGACGACCCGGCCGTGCTGATCTACACCAGCGGCACCACGGGCAACCCCAAGGGCGCCTTGATCCCGCACCGCGCCCTGATCGGCAACCTGACGGGTTTCGTCTGCAGCCAGAACTGGTTCGGTTTCGACCCCGTCCCCCACAAAACAGCCCCCTCCCCCGCGCGGGGGAGGGTCGGGGTGGGGGCGAGCATGGAAGCGGCAAAGCCCAGTCTGCCGGAACCAAAAACGCCCAGCGTTTTTTGGTCCCCGGCAGACTGGGCCTGGACCGGCGGGCTCATGGATGCGCTGCTGCCCACGCTCTACTTCGGCCGTCCCATCGTGGCCTGGAACGGCCGCTTCAGCCCGCAGACCGCCTTCGAGCTGCTGCAGAAATACGAGGTCACGCACACCTTCCTCTTCCCCACGGCGCTCAAGGCCATGATGAAGGCCTTCCCGCAGCCGAAAAAATTCTTCAAGCTCAGGTTGCAGGCCATCATGAGCGCGGGCGAGGCCGTGGGCGACGCGGTGTTCGGCTACTGCCGCAAGGAACTGGGCGTGACGGTGAACGAGATGTTCGGCCAGACCGAGGTCAACTACATCGTCGGCAACTGCTCTATCTTCTACCCGGCCAGGCCCGGCAGCATGGGCAAGGGCTATCCGGGCCATCGCGTGGCGGTGATCGACGAGCAGGGCCAGGAGAGCCCCACCGGGACGGTGGGCGAGGTGGCCATCCATCGCTGCGACGTGCACGGCGACCCGGATCCGATCTTCTTCCTGGGCTACTGGAAGAACGAGGCCGGCACGCGCGACAAGTACACCGGGGACTGGTGCCGCACCGGCGACCTGGCGCTGCGCGACACCGACGGCTACCTCTGGTACCAGGGGCGCGCGGACGACATGTTCAAGGCAGCGGGTTATCGCATTGGCCCGGGCGAGATCGAGAATTGCCTGGTCAAGCACCCGGCCGTGGCCAATGCCGCGGTGGTGCCCAAGCCGGACGCCGAGCGTGGCGCGCTGGTCAAGGCCTATGTGGTGCTGACGGTGGAGGCCGCGGCCGAGCGCGGCGACGAGCCGGTCTCGCGCAACGAGTGGGAGCGCCGACTGATGATCGACCTGCAGCGGCATGTGAAGGGCAAGCTGGCGCCCTACGAGTACCCCAAGGAGATCGAGTTCCTTGAAGCGCTGCCCATGACGACCACAGGCAAGGTGCAGCGCCGTGTATTGAGAACGATCGAGGAGGAACGCGCGCGACAGGCGGGGATACTGCCCGCTGCGTAAACTCGCCGCTTTGCCGTTCAGTGAGAGAAACAATGAAAAACGTCCGACTCGGCCAGAGCGATCTGCACGTCACGCCCATCTGCCTGGGCACCATGACCTTCGGCGAGCAGGTCCAGCAGGCCGATGCCCACGCCATCCTGGACCGGGCGCTGGAACGCGGCATCAACCTCCTCGACACGGCCGAGATCTACTCCGTCCCCACCAGGGCCGAGACCTTCAACGCCACCGAGAAGATCATCGGCAACTGGTTCGCCAGTCGCCCCGGGGCGCGCAGCAAGATGCAGGTGGCGACCAAGGTGGCCGGGCCTTCGCGTGGCATGGACTGGGTGCGCAAGGGCAGCCCCAACCTGACGCCGGCCGACATCCTGGCCGCCTGCGACGACAGCCTGCGGCGCCTGAAGACCGATGTCATCGACCTCTACCAGATCCACTGGCCGGTACGCCATGTGCCCATGTTCGGCCAGATGTATTTCGACCCGGCTAAGGATGACGCCACGGTCACGCCCATCCATCAGCAACTGGAGGCCCTGGGCCAGCTGGTGCAGGCCGGCAAGGTGCGGGCCATCGGCCTGTCGAACGAATCACCCTACGGCGTGCACGAGTTCGTGCGTCTGGCCGAGTTGCACAACTTGCCGCGCGTGGCCACGGTGCAGAACCCCTACTGCCTGGTGAACCGCACCGTCGAGAACGGGCTGGACGAGACCCTGCACCGCCTGGGCGTCTCGCTGCTGGCCTATTCGCCGCTGGGCTTTGGCCTGCTGACCGGCAAGTACGACAGCAGTGGCTTCACCGGTGCCGATGCGCCCCAGGATGGCCGCATCGCCAGGTTCGAGAGCGTGCGCAAGCAGCGCTGGGGCCGTGCCGAGTCGCTGGAGGCCGCGCGCCGTTACAACACGCTGGCGCGCGAACATGGCCTGACGCCGACACAGATGGCCCTGGCCTTCTGCTACACCAAGTGGCAGGTGACCAGCACCATCATCGGCGTGACCTCGATCGCGCAGCTGGACGAGGACCTGAATGCCTGGGGTACCACGCTGAGTCCTGAGTTGCTCAAGGCCATCGACGCCATCCGCAAGGAGATGCGCGACCCGGCGGTCTGACCGGAACCGGGGCGCCCCCAGACTCCCGTCTTGCGTGTCGGCGCTGCCCCCACTGGGGGCGGCCCGGCGCTTACTTGAGCAGGAACTTCAGCAGCTTGTCGGTCAGCGGCCCATAGGGCGGTGCCAGCAGTTTGGCCGTGGAGAAGCGCGCCTGGTGGAACACCGGGCGTAGCTTGGAGAAGGTCAGGAAACCCTCGTAGCCGTGGTAGTGGCCCATGCCCGAGGCGCCGACGCCGCCGAAGGGCAGCTCTTCCTGGCCCACGTGGAAGAGGGCGTCGTTGATGGAGACGCCGCCGGACATCACGCGTGTGAGCAGCTGCTCCTGCACGGCCCGGTCGTTGGTGAACGGGTAGAGCGCCAGCGGTCGCGGCCCGGCGTTGATTCGCTTGATGACATCGTCTTCCAGGTCTTCATACGCAATCACCGGCAGGATGGGGCCGAAGATCTCGCGCTGCATCAGCAGGCAGTCGGTCGGCGCGTTCAACACGAGATGCGGGGCGATCTTGCGCAGCTTCGCGTCGAAGGGTTTGCCCGGGATCAGCGGGATCACCAGGGCGCCGCGCTGCTTGGCATCGTCCAGGGCGTGCAGCAGGCGTGCGTAGGCGATGTCGTCGATGATGGCCGTGTAGTCCGGTGTATCGAGCTTGGGATAGCGTTTGGGCACGATGTCCTGGGCCAGGCGCACGAATTCCTTGATGCGCCGCTCGGGCAAGTACACGTGATCCACCGTGGTGCAGATCTGGCCGGCGTTGAGGTACTTGACGTAGAGCAGGCGCTCGACCGCCGTGTTCAGGGGAAAGTCCTCGCACACGATGGCGGGTGACTTGCCACCCAGCTCCAGCGTCACCGGGCACAGGTTCTGTGATGCCGCGGCCATCACGGCGCGGCCGGTGGTGCCCGAACCGGTGAAGAGCAGGTGGTCGAAGGGCAGGCTGGAGAAGACGACCCCCACGCCGCCGGTTTCGTCGAAGACCTGCAGCTTGTCCTCGGGGAAATAGTCGGGCAGTTCGCGCATCATCAGCTTGGCCAGGTGGCGCGAGTTTTCGCTCATCTTGATCATGGCGCGGTTGCCGGCTGCGAAGATGGCCGTCAGCGGCAGCAGGCTGAGGTTGAGCGGAAAATTCCAGGGCACGATGACACCCACTACGCCCAGGGGTTGCGGGATCACGCGGTTGCGGGCCAGGCCAAAGGCCATGCGGTCGATGCCGCGGCGCTGCGGCTTCATCCAGCGCTTGAGACGCTTGAGTGTGTGGTGGATGCCCTTGAGCACGGGCATGATTTCGGTCAGCAGTGTCTCGTGGCGCGAACGGTTGCCGTAGTCGGCGCTGATGGCATCACAGATGGCGTCCTGGTGCTCGCGCACGAAACGCTCGAGCTTGCGCAGGTCGGCGCAGCGGCTATCGTAGTCGGGGACGGGGTTGGCCAGGTAGGCGGCGCGCTGGCGCTTGAGCGCAGCTTCCAAAGGTGCCCGGATCAGGGCGGCAGCGGGGTCGTTGACGGCATTCATTGTGTGTCTCCCGTACAGGCAGTTCAGTTTGCAATATAGCGCCCGGCGCGGTGGTTGATCGCCAGGGTGAGGTTCAGCACCACGGCCCCGGCCACGGACAGGGCAACCTGCACCAGGGGAACCAGGGCCAGTGCCAGCAGCAGGATGAGCGTATCCACCGCCATCTGCACGTGGCCGGCGCGCCAGCCGCGCGTTTCCTGCAGCCAGAAGGCCAGGATGCCCACACCGCCCAGGCTGGCGCGGTGGCGAAACAGGATCAGGAAACCCACGCCCAGCAGCACGCCGCCGATGAGCGCGGCATACAGCGGCTGCACCTGTTCGAAGGCGATGAAGTGGGGGGTGAGTTCGGTCAATGCGGACAGCAGGGCCACGGCGATCATGGTCTTGACCAGGAAGGCCCGATCCAGGCGGCGCCAGGCCAGCACATAGAAGGGAAGGTTCAGTACGAAGAACACCGGCCCGAAACCCCAGCCCGTGCCGTAGTGCAGCAGGAAGGCGATACCGGCCGTGCCGCCGCTGAGCAGCTGGGCGTGCTGGAACAGCGCCACGGCCAGCGCGATCAGCGCCGTGCCCGACAGCAGGGCCAGCGCGTCTTCGGCCTTGCTGTGGCGCAAGGGGGCAGCTTCTTGTGGGGGGCTCATGAACGGGGATTGTGGCACTGCCACAGGGCGCAGACTGCGCTGGCGTTGAGAGAAAATTCACACATGGCCAAGAAAGAACACGTTTCCGAAACCCCCGCCACCCAACTGCTCAAGGCCCACAAGGTGGACTACACCGAGCATCCCTACGAGTACCTGGAGCACGGCGGGGCGCAGCACAGCGCCCAGGTGCTGGGATGGGACCCGTACACGGTGGTCAAGACGCTGATCATGCAGGACCAGGACGCCAGGCCGCTGGTGGTGCTGATGCATGGCAACCGCAAGGTCTCCACCAAGAACCTGGCGCGGCAGATCGGCGCCAAGTCGGTGGAGCCCTGCAAGCCCGAGGTGGCCAACCGGCACAGCGGCTACCTGGTGGGCGGCACCTCGCCTTTCGGCACGCGGCGCGAGATGCCGGTCTACATCGAGGAGACCATCCTGGCGCTGCCGCGCATCCTGATCAATGGCGGCCGGCGCGGCTATCTCGTGGAGATCTCCCCGCAGGTCTGCGTGCAACTGCTGGGCGCCAGGCCGGTGCAGTGTGCGCTGGCAGAATAGGGGCCATCTGAATACAGGCTTGGCCATGGGCCGGGCATAGTGAGGAAACTGTATGGAATCGCTCTATCCCGCCATGGCGGCCATTGCCGCCTACCTGACGGGCTCGCTCTCGTTCGCTGTCATCGTCAGCCGCGTCATGGGCCTGCATGATCCACGTACCTACGGCAGCAAGAACCCAGGTGCG
>Ga0209262_10001369_pt1 | contig 10070 bp, 14 predicted proteins | sample Lowcelwee11metaG_FD_187171 | JGI IMG/M metagenome (GOLD analysis project Ga0209262, IMG submission 187171) | Freshwater pond sediment microbial communities from the University of Edinburgh, under environmental carbon perturbations - Low... | ecosystem: Environmental > Aquatic > Freshwater >...
AATTATGAAGTATTTCTATTATGTAGTGAGGAGAATGGAATTAGCCTGTATTTGAATCAATTGAAAATAGTAACTGTCATAAAATAACGTTGCCTAACAGGTCGGTATATGTCATTGTCTCTCCGTACCGCGAGAATCTTCTGGCTAAAGAGGATAGTTAAGTGGTCAGCGGTACGGCCCGCCCCGGCTCCCGCCGGGGACCCCCTCCTGGTGTCACGGTTTTTGCACGGTGACGTGAACGCCAGCCGAACAAAAACCGGTTGGTGGTTTAAGACCCTGTAATGCGGCTGGCGGCCGCAGTTTGAATGGATATTTTCTGCCCTCTATCTCGATGGCAAAAACGCGTGCCACCCCGACTCTGAACCAACAACACATACCGCCGAACGTTAGAGGCAATGCCCAAACATAAAAGACAATAGCTTGATTTCTCGGATGATTACTTATTTGATATCTTTGTACTAGATGGACACGAACCGTGAGATATTAGAACTAATAAAAGTAACTGCATGCAAATACTTGCCTGATGCCGAAGTCTTATTATTCGGTTCTCGTGCAAGGAAAGACGCTACGCTTGAAAGTGACTTTGATATACTCGTCGTTACTACTTTGGATCTAACTCCAAAACAGAAACTGCCACTTAAGACAAGTATCAGAAAAGACCTCCTTAAAGAGGGTATCAGATCAGATATCCTTATTCAAAGTAGAAAAGAGGTAAAGAAAAAGAGAAAGCTTCCTGGTCATATTATAAAAAACATCCTCAATGAAGCAATTCTACTATGACCAAAGATAAAGCTGAATATATCAAGAATTGGCTGTTCCGGGCAAACGAGGACATCTCTGTAATAAAAAGCCTGGTAAATGCAGGCGCTGAGTATTATACAAGCAGTATCTGTTTTCATGCACAGCAGGCATCAGAGAAGTTCCTTAAAGTCTTCCTGGCTTATCATGATGTTGACTTTCCAAAAACACATGATTTGGACTTTCTCCTTCTTGAATGTCAAAAAATAGATAAAGAAGCTTTCCAAATAGATTTCAAAAGTCTGACAGACTTTGGCATAAGTGTAAGATATCCTGATGACTTCTATATCCCTGATGAAAAGGAAGCTTTAGAGTATCGCGACACTGCTCTTTCGGTAAAAGAAATAGTAGAAAGATTAATCAAATAAACAGCACTGCCTCTAACAGGTCGGTATAGGTCATTGCCTTCTGTGCCGCGAGAACTTTCTGACTAAAGAGGGCCATCCTGTGGCCGGCGGCACAGGCTGCCCCGGCTGCAGCCGGGGGCTCCCTTTTGGTGTCATGGTTTTTGCCAACGCGATAACTTTGTAACGAAAAACACATTCCTGCACTGCAGTTTACCTGCAAAAACGCATGCCACCGCGACACAAGGCAACAGACCCATACCGCCGAACGTTACCACACAGTTAAAAATATCCAGGAAGAGTTGGAAATATTAGATTATGTACATATTTTTGTACTGCTATATGTACCAAAATATTTATGCCATGATAACAACAACAATATCTGACTTCAGAAAAGACATTAAGAAATATCTTGATAACGTTACCCGGAACTTTGAAACTCTAATAATCAATAGAGGTAAAGATACAGGAGTCGTTATCATGTCTATTGATGAATATAATTCCTTGGCTGCAACCCAGCATGAACTTTCATCAAAAGCTAATGAGAAACGACTTGATGCTGCTATAGAAAAATTGAAAAGTAAAAAGGCATTTCAAAAAGAACTGCTCGAACAATGAAATACATATTCGTTGATGAGTCTTGGGAAGACTATCTCTATTGGCAGAAGACCGATAAGAAAACCTTGAAAAGAATTAATGAGCTATTGAGGGATATTTCCAGAAGCCCCCATTCCGGTATTGGGAAACCAGAGCCACTGAAATTTAAGTATAAAGGATTCTGGTCTCGTAGAATTGACGGGGAGCATAGGTTAATATATCAGGTCAAAAAGGACGAGATATGGATCGCTAAGTGCAGGTTCCATTATGATTAATAATAACCGTGTGGTAACAGGTCGGTATATGCAATTGCCGCTCCGTGTCGCGACAACTGAGTAACTAAAGAGGCGGTTTTGTGGCTGGCGCCACGGCCCGCCCCGGATCCCGCCGGGGACCCCTCCTGGTGTCACGGTTTTTGCCAACGCGAGAATAAAGTAATAGCCGCATAATCCTGCATCGCATCACGAGTGCAAAAACACCCCGACCTCACTGCGCTCGGTACGGGGCACGGCGTGCCACCGCGACACAAGGCAACAGCACATACCGCCGAACGTTAGCCCCAATGACATGGTAACGGGTATAAACTGTTCCAAGGAATATAATAAGTATCTTTACACCATAATTGAAGGTCAGAAAATGCTTACAAAAGAAAAAGTTAAAAAGACAATTGACAGGCTACCTGAGAGCTTTACAGTAGATCAGGTGGTTGAAGAATTGGTAGTTCTAGATAAAATTGAGAAGGGTCTTAAAGAGGTTGAAGAAGGTAAAGTGTACACAACCAAACAAGTAAAAGATCAGCTCAAAAAATGGTTGTAATTAATTGGACTCACAGATCTGTCAATGATCTCAGAAATATTGCAGAGTTCATTGAGAAAGATTCTGTAAAATATGCATCCTTAACTATCCAGCGTTTATTAAATGCAGCACAATTATTAGAGGATAACCCTAGAATTGGGCGTAAAGTGCCAGAGGCTGGTCACAAGGACAAAGTTCGAGAAATCATTCTAGGTAACTACAGAATCATTTATCAGATTGCTGATGAAGATTTGATCAATATCTTAATTGTTCATCATAGCTCAAGAAAGCTTACAAGAACCCGAGTATTCAAAAAGTAAATCACTGGGGCTAACAGGTCGGTATATGCAATTGCCTTCGGCTGGTTTTTGCGCGCCGATCCGCCAGACCGGCACACCAAAACCAGTTGGTGCTTTATCGGCCCGGCTTTGCGACTAAAGCCGCCGGGCAAAAACCAGCCGGCCGGCCCCGCTCCTGCGGGGCACTCCCTCCTGGTGTCACGGTTTTTGCCAACGCGAGAATAAACAAATAACATCATATTCCTACATCGCACCACGAGTGCAAAAACTCGTGCCACCGCGACTCTGCGCCAACTGCACATACCGCCGAACGTTAGCGTTCATTTTAAAGACAATACTAAATCCAATTAATAAAGTTTCATTAACTAATCTTGATAATCATGAAAACAAAACTTCTTCTTTTTTTGATGCTCTTTGTTTTTTCTTGCAAACCGTCTAGAATGGAAAAAACAGTTTCTATTATTGACTATAAAGATTCTACCGGAAGCGAACCTCAATTAATTAATGTTAGAATACATAAGGACAAAGATGTTGATATCTTTAGAATTGGTGGAAGTGAAATGTATTCTACTATTATGTACCGAATTGAAAATGGTGAATTAAAAGCTTATGAATCTGACGTGATTTCAAACAACAATTATGATAAAGCAATATACAAATGGATCAATGATTCAACTTTGTCGTTTAAATATATTAGCTCATCAAATGACTCATCGGAAAGTTATTCAATGACTGGGAAAAATAGCTGGACTAAGTTAGAGCAAATAAATAAGGAATAAAACGAAACGCTAACAGAGGCTATAACAAATGGCGGGTTTGGAACATAATTGAAGCATGGTTACCCGCACAATCATTCGTGTTGGTTGACAGCTAAGTGCCACGCAATCCGCCACTTGTCATAGCCTCGGAACGTTAGGCTTCATGTCGACAATTCCTGCTTGCATTCATGAGAAATAATACTTATCTTTGCCGTTAGTAACGCAAAACGTTAATGATAACTTCATTTGGATCAAAGGAGACTGAGAAAATTTGGAATGGTGAACGTGTCAGGAACATGCCTCCAGAAATCCAAGTGATCGGAAGGAGAAAATTAAGAATGTTAAACAACTCTCAAAATCTTAACGACCTTAGGGTTCCTCCTTCCAATAAACTTGAAAAATTAATTGGCAAAGTGAATAACCTCTATAGCATCCGAATAAATGACCAATGGAGAATTACTTTCCGTTGGGATGACGGATTATCAACAGAAGTAACAATTATTGACTATCATAAATGACAGACATGGAAAGATTACCAAATATACACCCAGGTGAAGTGCTTCTTGAAGAATTCCTGAAACCCATGAACATTTCTGCTTACAGGCTCTCGAAAGATATTGGTATACCTCAGACCAGAACTTCCGAGATCATTAAAGGTCTAAGAAGAATAACAGCAGATACTGCTCTCAGGCTAAGTTACTATTTCGGAAATTCAGCCAAATTCTGGCTTGGACTTCAGAACGACTATGATATAGAGGAAGAAAAGAGAGTCAAAAAAAATGAATTCAAAAGCATCAAAAAAGCCAAAGAACACGCAGCCTAACAGGTCGGTATATGTCATTGGCTTCGACTGGTTTTTGCGCGCCAATCCACCGGACCGGCACACCAAAACCAGTTGGTGCTTTATCGGCCCGGCTTAGCGGCTAAAGCCGCCGGGCAAACCCAGCCGGCTGGCCCCGCTTCCGCCGGTGACTCCCTCCTGGTGTCACGGTTTTTGCCAATGCGAGAATAAACAAAACAAAATCATAACCCTGCATCGCACCACGAGGGCAAAAACGCTCGCCACCGCGACTCTGCGCCAACTGCACATACCGCCGAACGTTAGCAGCCATCAATACCTTCCAAATTAATATATCACCTTAATATCTAACGTCTTATCAACTAACGTAAATGATCTCCAATTTGGGTATAAAGTGCTTATCACTAATTCTACAATAAAAGAAGAAATTCCTTATATTAGTATAGTTTAAAATAAAATATTGTATGAAACATTACTTTTTCATATTGCTTAATTTATTAATCCCCTCCTTATTAATTGCCCAGCATGGATATCAGGAAGGTTATGTTCTAGTAACCGCGGAAGATACTATTTATGGACTCATTGAAAACAAAAGCTATTATGAGAACTCCATGAAATGCAACTTTAAAAAAAATATTGACGATACAATAACTCACTATAGCCCCAATGAAGTATTTGGATTTCGATTCAGTGAAGGCAAATACTATATCTCAAAAGAATTTGAAAACCAGCGATATTTTTTTGAGTACTTGATAAATGGCAAATTAAATGTGTATTCCAAACAGGATCGAGACCTTAGTAATCATTACTTTATAGAAAAAGATACATTACCATTCAAAGAACTAAAATTTAAATCTCAAATAACACTTGACGAGAATGGGATACAAAGAATAGCCAATTCTAAAACCCATAATTTGTTGCTGTCATATTACACCAGTGATTACCCTCAGCTAAAAGAAGCTGCAATGAATATTGAAGAGCCAAATAGCTCATCACTTATCAAGTTCGCCAAAGACTACCATAATGCAATATGCAATAATCAATCATGTATTATTTATGAGAAAAAAACAAAAATGCTAATGGAGTTAGAAATAAATGGGGGTGTTAGTCATATTTTCGTAGACTCAACTAGTTATATTCCGCAGAAATCATTTGCGACAGGAGGATTTATGTTTAATCTGATGGTACCACAGATTAGTGAAGCAATATTTTTTGGTCTGGGTTTAAGTTATTATCAATATCCAGAGCGAATACTAATCAATAAAGAACTACTTTATACTACCTTGTATGGAGACTCAATTTTTAAGTGGACTTACGAAACTAAATACAAATCACATATCCAATTGCCATTTGGTGTTTATTATAATAATCATCGCCCTGGTTTATCACCAATATTTGGGTTAAGTACAAATATTTTATATTTCTTTGATTTTAAGGCACTTTGCGGGATAAACTATCAAAGGGACTTACTTGCAATAAAGCTATACGGTGAATACAGTATGTTTACAGCAGTGAATTCTTACTTAAAATCTGTTGGAATAAAAATAGGAATATCCTATTTAATAAAATAGTTTCCTGCCTAGTACAAATAATCTTAGGTCAAAAACTGAAATGCAGATAGAATGGTGCCTAACTCTAAAGCAATTTGTGCTTTTTAAGACACTCTTAAGGACAAAGGTGTTATGGAAATGCCTAAAAGGTCGGTATATGCAATTGCCTTCGGCTGGTTTTTGCGCGCTGGTCCGCCAGACCAGCAAACCAAAACCAGTTGGTGCTTTATCGGCCCGGCTTTGCGGCTACGCCGCCGGGCAAAAACCAGCCCACCGCCTCGGTACCGCCGAACGTTAGGTTGCATAGCTCTCATAGAACTCATTCACAATTACCTTGACAAATTTCATATGACATTATATTTCTGTAATCATGATAACAAACCTCTTTAAAAGCGCTTTTTAATTTCCCGGCTTGCCCCTGGAGTAAAAAGCCTCTCACTAGCTTGCCCTTCGCAAGCCTCTATTTATCAGCCACTTTGATAGAGGCTACGCAACCTGACGGCTTCAATATAATTTTTGTCCTTGACAAGTAACAATCTAATTCTCCTAATAAAAAATAGAAAATGAAAGCAATTGTCTATACAAAATACGGAACACCTGATGTTCTTGAATTAAAAGAGGTAGATAAACCTATTCAAAAGGATAATGAAGTCTTGATAAAAGTTTATGCGGTCTCAATAAATGATTGGGATTTGGGTCTCCTTCAAGGTGACCTCATAAATCGCCTCATGAATGGTCTTCTTAAACCAAAGATTAAAATACTCGGTTCCGACATAGCAGGACGAATTGAAGCAGTTGGCAAAAACGTAAAGAAGTTTCAGATTGGGGATGAAGTGTATGGAGATCTGAGCGGCAGATGGGGAGGCTTCGCTGAATATGCTTGTGCTCGTGAAAATGAATTGGCTTTAAAGCCGGTAAGTATGAGTTTCGAGGAAGCAGCGGCAATACCTCAAGCAGCAATGCTGGCGATACAGGGTCTTCGTGATAAAGGGCAAATTCATTCAGGACAAAAACTCTTAATTAATGGTGCGGGTGGTGGTGTAGGTACCTTTGCTGTACAGATTGCAAAATTATATGGAGTTGAAGTTACTGGTGTTGACAGTTCTGACAAATTGGATCTGATGCTTTCAATTGGTTTTGATCATGTCATTAATTATAAACAAGAAGATTTCACTAAAAATGGGCTTTGTTATGATCTGATTCTTGACGTTAAGACAAACCGTTCGATATCCGATTATGCCCGGACTTTATGTTCTAATGGAATTTATGTCACGGTTGGAGGTTCCATGGTTAGGCTTTTACAGGCTTTAATACTAGGACCTTGGATTTCGATGATAAGTAAAAAGAATATCCGTATCGTTGGCCTAAAGCAAAACAAGGATTTAGCTTATATGAACGAGCTTTTCGAAGCCGGCAAAATCAAACCCGTGATAGATGGACCCTACAAGTTAGACGAAGTTCCTAAAGCATTCAGGCATTTTGGTGAAGGAGCCCACAAAGGAAAAGTAGTAATTACTGTGGAATAAAGGATGAACGCTTTAGAAAAAAAAGATTAACAAATTCATTGAAAGCTTGGCCAGAATTACAGTGCTATGCTGTTACACTTATGACGTATTCACGTCAGCAAAGCTTTTGGTAAGCGGGTAGGAAAAAATAAGAAAGTCGAAAGATGTGATATTAACTTTGATAAAACCGAAACAACTCCCTTGTATATCTTTACAAGGTCAATCTATGATAAATATTAATATAAATGTAAAGTAAAAGGAGATCATAAAATGGCAGAACCACTTGCTGCAATTATGGCATTTCACAATGCTTTCCGACATGACATGACCCGGATCGACTTAGCAGCACTCGAATCTGCACGAGGGAATAATGAATTCTTACCGAAAATAAAGCGCTTCCGCTTCTTTAATGAAGTGCTTGCCTGGCATGCTCATGGCGAGGAATTGTCCGTCTTCCCGACGGTTGAAATCGTTGCACCAATGGTCACAGAGGCATATGAGAGAGATCACCGTGGTCTGGATGCTGCATTCAATGTTCTGAATACCGCAGTTTCTGCAAATGATGCATTGGCAACGGCACGCGCAACAGCAGCATTCAAGTTCCATCTCGATATACACTTAGAAAAGGAAGATGCACATTTGTATCGTTTAATGAGGGAGCGCGTATCCATGGCTGATCAGGGTAAGGCAGTCGGTATCATGGCAAATCAAATACCACAGGAACGCTTTCCGGAGGTTGTTGCCTGGTTATATCCCCTGATTGACAACAATGACCGCGAGAGCATGACCCTTATTTGGCAAATGCTGATGCCTCATCAGGCATTCGATCAAGCAAAATTGCTTATTCAAAAGGCAATCGGCAATGACTGGGCCGAGTTAATAAGGCGTATTCCAACGCTGGAGTAAAGCATTTCCAGCTTGCGTTCGGCGACAAACTTTATGATGTCCCAATAGCTGGTTTTTGCGCGTTGATCAGACAGACCAGCACACCAAGACCAGTTGGTGCTTTATCGGCCCGGCTTTGCGACTAAAGCCGCCGGGCAAAAGCCAGTCCTCCGGACCCGCTCTCGCGGGGCACTCCTTCCTGGTGTCCGCGATCTATCGGGGTTTTTTGCCAATGCGATAATTTTGTAACGAAAAGCACTCTCCTGCACCTCAGTGTGCGTGTAAAAACACCCCAACCTTCCCCCGGCACTATGTGGCAATGATACAAACTTTCATGCTTTCATGACTTTAAATGAGGTACATTAACTCAAATTGTAAATATGAAAAAGGCTTTTTTTCTTCTGATTTCAATTCTGTTGTTTGCTTCATGCAAACCAACCATCAACACTGATACTGCAAGAATTGAAATCCTTCAAACTGAAAAAGCGTTTGAAAAAATGGCTTCTGAGAAAGGTCTGGCTGAAGCCTTTTACTATTTCGCTGACAAAAATGCTGTAATTAGCAGAGGAAACGATTCCCTGATAATTGGCAAAGAAAACATCAGGCACTATTATGACATAAATGCCAATCCGAACGCAAAATTAAGCTGGACTCCTGATTTTATTGGCGTTTCAGATTGTGGAACACTTGGCTATACTTATGGCAAATATGTATTCTCGATTCAAGACACTTCCGGTAAAAGCATTGAACATTCAGGTATATTCCATACCGTCTGGAAAAAACAGAACAAAGAGTGGCGATATGTCTGGGACTAGCTTTGTAAAATAATTCAACCGCTGACACGGACGGTTTAATTAATAAGCTTGCTTACATAATTATCCGGCCTGACCGTCAGGTGCGAGCATTTCCACACCAACGCATAAAATCTATCAAGTTAAATAGAAAACAAAATAATGGTACCGCGTACAGAAACATTGGCAGCAAAGAAACTTGTCGGCAAGCATATGACCATGACCTTCTCCAATGATAAAACTTTTGAGCTTTGGAGAAGCTTCATGCCTTTGAGAAAAGAGATCCATAATGCTGTCAATAAAGATCTGTTTTCTTTACAGATTTATCCTCCCGGCTTCTTCGAAAGTGTTAATCCAACCGTGACATTTGAGAAATGGGCTGCTGTTGAAGTTGCTGACTTTAATAGTGTTCCTGAAGATTTAATGACATTAAATCTTCCTGGCGGCCTCTATGCTGTTTTCCTTTACAAAGGTTTGTCAACAGCAGCAGCCGGGACATTTCAATTTATCTTTGGAACATGGATACCTAATTCTATATATTTATTGGACGATAGACCACATTTCGAGATTTTAGGGGAAAAGTATAAGAATGGGAATCCTGATTCTCAAGAAGAGATATGGATTCCGATTAAATACAAAACTTAACGCCAGTCGCTAGCAGGGCAGTAAATGCAAGGAAAATCAAACTCAAAAAAAACAATGACTGAGAGGAATATTAAACAGATTCACTACAATTTAAGCTAGACGTACGACACATAATCATATATCAATTCAAAAAAGTAATAATGAATATTAAACCTTTTTGAAAGAATAGTGTATAACCCTTGGAAATAGTTTTTTATTTGAAAAAGACTGATTTATGAAATATTTAAAATTACTGTTATTACTATTACTGCCAATCCTGGGTTGCAACAAAAATAATGATGATCCTCAACCCGGTCCTGATGGG
>Ga0209262_10001370_pt1 | contig 10063 bp, 14 predicted proteins | sample Lowcelwee11metaG_FD_187171 | JGI IMG/M metagenome (GOLD analysis project Ga0209262, IMG submission 187171) | Freshwater pond sediment microbial communities from the University of Edinburgh, under environmental carbon perturbations - Low... | ecosystem: Environmental > Aquatic > Freshwater >...
GATCCCAGAGCAGCGCCTCCGCCTGGAAGGGCAGCGCCTGAGCCAGCATCGGGCTTGCGACGACCAGTATGGCGAACGCCGCGACGTTGCCCAGGTAGCTCGCAGCAAAGTGCCGCAGCAGTCGACGATGTGCGAGCGCGAGGAACGTGCCGCTTGCGCCAAAACCGAGCAGCGCGAGGCTGATGATCATGTAGGCGAAGTGGTGCCAGTGCACCACGGCGAAGGATCGGCTGAGCAGGATCTCAGTGGCCAGCGCTGCAGATGAGAGCAGTGCCACCGACGCGAGCGGTGGACGCTGCGCGACGTCAGTCATGTCCGCCCGTGAGCGGAACGAAGGCGACGGGCAGCATCTGGCGTGTCGTGATGCGACCGTCATCGAGCTTGCGCACCAACACGAGCTGCTGCGTGGTGAAACGCGTACCCACGGGCAACACCATGCGACCGCCCGGCTTGAGCTGCTTGAGGAGTGGCGGCGGAATGTGACCTGCAACGGCCGTCACGACGATCACGTCGAACGGGGCGGCCTCGGGCCAGCCGTAATAGCCGTCACCGATTCGTACGTCGACGTTCCTGTAACCGAGCCGCGCCAGCCGTGCGCGGGCCTGCTGGCCGAGCCCCTCGACGATCTCGAGGGAGTAGACCTTCTCACATAACCGGCTCAGCACCGCGGCCTGGTAGCCGGAGCCGGTGCCCACTTCGAGTGCCCGGCAGCCCTTCGCAGGCTCGAGCAGGTCGGTCATGACCGCCACGATGTACGGCTGCGAAATCGTCTGGCCGTACCCGATCGGCAACGGCCGGTTCGCGTAGGCGAGGTCCCGATCCTCGGGGCGCACGAACTCGTGTCGCGGCACGGAGGCCATCGCCGCCATCACGCGCTCGTCGAGTTCGCGGCGGTTCAGGTACTCCGCGGTCTCTCGCACGTCGCGCTCGATCTCGCGCATCAGCGCCCGCCGTTCGGTTTCGTAAGTGGCGGTGCCTGACGCGCCCGCCTGAACACAGCCAGCGAGCAGCAATGCAGCCAGGATCCTCATGACCAAAATCGACGGCAGTGCCATGGCGATCGACGGCTCAGCGATGAGCAGCCCCTCCATGGCGAGCTTACGCCGACCCCGACCTGCGAACGCACCCCAATGGGCGACGGCAACCCGATTGAGTCGATGCTGAGCATTCGCTGACGAATTTGACGAACGCCGTGTGGTCCGGTACCTTGTCGAATAAAGGTACCTGTTCAGTTCACTATGATTGTCGAATCCAAGCTCGCCCCGATCCGCAAGGGACTCCTGGAATTCCTGGTGCTGAAAATCGTCGGCGCCCGCAGCGTATACGTGCCTGACATCCTGCGACGCCTCGCCGGCACCGAGTTCGCGACGCAGGAAGGGACGCTGTATCCCCTGCTGAGCAAGCTGCGTCGCGAGGACCTCGTGAAATACGACTGGCAGGAATCGGACGCAGGTCCGCCGCGGAAGTACTATCGCCTGACGGACGCCGGCCGGGCGCAACTCGCGGCGATCGACGAGTACTGGAATCGCATCAACCACACCATCGCCGACATGGGACATTGAGCCATGCAACGCATCTCTGTCACCGTCAGCCTCAATCGCAGCACGCTTCAATTCGACGACGCGGCATATGCGCGCCTCGAGAACTATCTCGCCGAATCGGCGAGCCTGCTCGAGGGTGACCCGGACCCGCAGGAGATCCTGAGCGACCTGGAGCAGGCCGTGGCCGATCAGTGCACACGACGCCTGCGCCCGGACCAGACCGTCGTGACGCTGGCGGAACTGGTGCCGGCGCTCGAGGAGATCGGGTCTGTGCAGATACCGACGGCCTCGGTCGCACCGGAGCAAACCACACGCGGATCGTCGCGGCCGCTGCAGCAGGTCAGCGAAGGTGCCGTCATCAGCGGCGTTTGCCAGGGGCTGGCGCGCTACTTCGGGCTCAATGTGACGGCGCTGCGAATCTTCGCGGTCCTGCTGCTGCTGGTGACCGGTGGCGGCGTGATCCTCGTTTATTTCGCGCTGATGTTGCTGTTCCCATACGCCCCGCTGGAATCCGGGGGTCAGCCGCTCCGCTGGCTGCCGGCCAAGAGCCGCGCGCTGACGGAGTTCCTGCGCGCGAAGCTGAGCCTCGCGACGAGCTGACCGGGTCGGCCGGGCCGGAGCCTGTCCCGTTACCGCTCGATAATGATGATCGGGTCCGCCGGAATCGCGCCATCGATCGAGATCGTGTACTTGTAGAACGCTCTCTTGACCTGGCCCGGCGACTTCAGTTTTCCCGTGAATTCGCGACGCGGCCAGTCCGGCTCATCGTCCTTGAACGGCCATCGCTTCTCGAGCGTCTTCCGCTTCTTGCTGTCATTCCGGACGAAGTCCGTTGCGGAAAATGTAAACGGCGGCGCGTCGGGGTCCGCAGTGAACGTCACCGATTGCTTTTTCTCGCCGTAGATGTTGCCGTCGTTCACGCCTTCGATGATGACCCGTCCATTGGTCCGTTTCACCGTGTAGACGAATGGCTCCTGCGCGTGGGAGCGCGCGACCTTCCCGGCCTTCGACTTCGGCCCGGCCTTCTTCTTCGTTGCCATGTCCTTTCTCCGTGGTTGGATGCAGGCGGCGCCAGCGTCGCCCCGGACGCTACGCCGGGGCGCGGGTCGATTTCAAGATGCAGTGCAACACCCTCGCCCGCTACGCATCCGCCACCTTCAACACGAGCTTGCCGGTGTTCTCGCCCTTGAACAGTTTCAACAAAGTTTCCGGGAACGTCTCCAGGCCCTCGACGACGTCCTCGCGCGTCTTGAGTTGACCCGTCGCCATCCACCCCGCCATCTCCCGCGCCGCTTCCCCATAACGGCTGGCATAGTCGAAAACCACCATGCCCTTCATCATCGCGCGATTGACCAGCAGCGACATGTAGTTGCTCGGACCCTTCATCTTGGCTTCGTTGTACTGCGAGATGGCACCACAAATGACGATGCGCGCGTGCATCGCGAGCTGCGTGAGCACGATGTCGAGGATCTCGCCGCCGACGTTGTCGAAATAGACGTCGACGCCCTTCGGGCAGTGCTGCTTCAGCGCAGCCTTCACGTCCTCGTGCTTGTAGTCGATCGCGGCGTCGAAACCGATCGAGCGCAGGTAGGCGCACTTGTCGGCGCCGCCGGCGATGCCGACCACGCGACAGCCCTTGATCTTCGCGATCTGGCCGACCACCTGGCCGACGGCGCCCGCCGCGCCCGAGACCACGACGGTTTCGCCCGGTTTCGGCTGCCCGATCTCGAGCAAGCCGAAGTAGGCCGTCATGCCCGGCATGCCGAGCGTTCCCAGGTAGACGGGCAGCGGCACCAGCTTCGGATCCACTTTGGTCAGGCCCTTTGCCTTGGCGACCGCGTACTCCTGCACACCGAGGACTCCGACGACGTGGTCGCCCATTGCGATACTGGGATCGCGGGAGGTGATCACGCGGCCCACCGCGCCCGCACGCATGACCTCGCCGATGCCGACCGGCGGCACGTAGGACTTGCCCTCGTTCATCCAGCCACGCATCGCCGGATCAAGTGAGACGTACAGGATCTTGACCAGCACCTCGCCCTCGCCCGGCTCCGCAACCGGAGCCTGCGCATACTCGAAGTCGCTGCGCTGGACCATGCCGACGGGGCGCTTGGCGAGCCTGAACTGGTGATTGACGAGTGTGCTCATGACAGAATCTCCCGGGGTCTGATGGCCACGAGTCTACCTGTACCGCGATGAAATCACTTGGCAGGAAACCGGATGGATTGCGGCGGGAACGCATGCAATCGTCGCCGCTCTGGGACGATGGTGCGTTTCGCAACATCCATCCCGTGCTGCCGAGATTGCTGCGCACGGATGTGGCGATGCCGACCGTTCGTGAGTTCCTGTTCGGCGGCGATCGGCGCGTGCCGAAGGGACCGCTGCCGTCCATGGATCCGTTGATTGGCTGGAAGAAGAAGCCGCGCACTGGATTGCGCGCGACCTGGCTCGGTCATTCCACGGTGCTGATCGAAATCGACGGATTGCGCGTGTTGACGGATCCCGTCTGGGGCTTGCGCGCGTCACCCTCCCAATGGGCTGGTCCGAAGCGCTTCCAGCCGGTGCCCGTCGCGATCCGGTCGCTGCCGCCGCTCGATGCAGTCGTCATCTCTCACGATCACTACGACCATCTCGACTACACGTCGATCCGCGTGTTGGCGCAGAGCGACGTGCCGTTCGTGACCTCGCTCGGAGTGGGCGCACACCTGGAGGCTTGGGGCGTGCCGGCCCACCGCATCATTGAGCTCGACTGGTGGGAGTCGTACCAGCTGCCAAAGGCCAGCCTGACGGTGACCGCCGCGCCCTCGCAGCATTTCTCCGGTCGAGGCTTGCGCAGCAGGAACTCGACGCTGTGGTCGTCGCTGGTCATCCGGTCGCGTCGGCATGCGGTGTTCTTCAGCGGCGACACGGGACTCACGACCGAATACAGCGCGATCCGCAAGCGGCTCGGCCCGTTCGACCTGGTGATGCTCGAGGTCGGCGCGTTCCATCCGGCCTGGGGTCACATCCACCTCGGCCCGGAGAACGCGCTCGAAGCCTGGGCCCTGCTCGGCAAGAGCGCGTTCCTGCCGGTGCACTGGGGCACGTTCAGTCTCGCGATGCACGCCTGGGACGAACCGGCGGAGACCCTGCTGGCGCTTGGCACAAAACGCGGGGCGCAGCTCGTCATGCCGCGGCTCGGTGAACCGGTCGAGCCGGCTCACGTCGAGAGCGTGTCACCCTGGTGGCGTACGGTCGAACGGCAACCGCAACGCGCAGTGGCCATCGCGGCGGCGGATACGAAGATTCCGAGGAATCTGCCCTGGCCGGTGGACTGACTCGCGACCCCGTCGAAGTGAAACAACGTCAGTCGAGGTTCCACTGCAATACGTCGCCGGCATCGACCTCGACATTTTCGACACTACGGAAGTCCAGGTTTTCACTGCTGCCCGGAACCTCCTCGTCGCCCTGGCAGGTGAACGCCAGCGTGTAGTTGCCGGCGGGGAGAAACCGCAATGCGTATCGAAAGGCCGCGGTGCCCGAATCGATCACGCCGGTCGTGGCAAACGGTTCCGCCTCGGCACCGTCCAGATCGTCCGCCTGCACGTTGCGGCCCGAGTACAGGTAAATGGCCCCTTCGTCTCGCAGCACGGTGCCGACAGGACAGACGACCGAGACGTTGCCCTCGATCCGCGCGGCGTCTTCGGTCCGCACCGAACGCAAGGCCGGCGTCAGCGTGTATCGATCGTTGGCCTCGTCGAAGCTCAAGGACTGGCGCAGATCCAGCATCAGCGTGAACTCTTCGCGGCTTTCTTTTTCGTCCTCGACCGTGAAGCTCACCGCGGCGAAAGCACCCGCTGCAAGGCGCAAGCGAGTGTCGCCGTCGCTCGTCGTCACCCTGCTCTGGTCCTGATCCGGGTCGAAGAGCAGGCGCACGCCGGTATAGGTACCCACCGGCAACTCCTCGTTCGTGAACAGCCGCAGCGGCTCGGCATCCCGGAGGTCCAGCAAATCGACCAATTCGCCATCGCGAAACTCGAGGGTTGTGGTCGTGCTGTCACCCTTGCGGAACTCGAGACCCAGCAGGTTGACCTGCACCGCGCTGATCTCGGGGTCTGCCGGCGGATCGGTACCGAGATCGACCGTAATCCAGGCTGCGTCACATCCGCTCAGCAGCAACGCCAGCGCCGCGATTGCCAGGGCCGAGCCAGTTCGTTCGTATCTTGGCTGCATCGATCCAACGCCTTTTTGCGACGCCGGTATCATGCCGCAGCCTCGACTCGGACGCGACAGCCTCAGCGCAATTTGTCTCAGACGCTAAGGCTGTCGACCTGCAGGAACACTCCGAGCACCACCGACGCCATCATCAGAATCGCAGCAATTTCCATGATCGATCTCCGTCTCCGCGCCGGGATGGCGCTGCGTGAACGGTGCCGATCATAGGTGACGAATCGACTGCAATCTGATGGCCCCTGGGTGAATTGCGATGAACGGCTCGCGCCGCGCGACGAACCGCGGCTACGCGAGGCTACTCGGCGAGACTGACGCCGGAGCCGCCCATCTCTTTCGGGACATCCTGCAACTTCGGCAATCCATCCCGGATGCGCAGCCGGGTCTCCTGGTAGTGGACGTGGACGGCCGGCTGGTACGGGAAGTCCGGAATGACCGCCGCATACACGTCCGTGAGTCCCATGCCAGGATGCTCAGTGAGGATGTGCCCACCACAAGTCTTGCACCACTTTCGCGAGCTGTGCGGCGTCTTGTTGTACGTGCCGATGTTGTCCGCACCCTGGGTGATCTTCACCGCCTCTGGCGGCCAAAGCGTGAACGCATTGACCGGGCCCGCCGACCAGCGCCGGCACGACTCGCAATGGCAGTAACCCATCGCCGCCGGCTCGCCGGTGACGGTCAACTGGACGGCGCCGCAGAAGCAGCTGCCGTGGTAGGTCTTTTGGTCGCTCATCTGTCCCCCTTGGATTTTAACGCTGTCAGCCTGGCAAGGCGCTCGGTTGGCCAGTGCGCAGAAGCCTTGTAGTACTCCGCAACGGCCGGCGTCGTCGTCGGCAGCACCACCCAGGGTTGCCTCGACGCCGTGAAAATGTGGATGTCGGGTGGGAACTGATCGGGATCGTCGAGCGTGCCGACACGGACGAAACGCAACGCGTCACCCGCCCCGGCGTAGTTGCTCCACAGCGCGACGTGGCACGCCGGGCAGCGTGCAACCTTCTGCCCCTTGCCGCTGTTCGAAGGCGTCGCGATCACTACGACCTCCCCCTGCTCCCGGATCTCAGTCCCGGATGAAATCGATCAGGTGCAAGGATACCGTAACGACGTGCAGCACGAAGAAGGCCACCAGGCCTCGCGCAGCAAAGATGTGATGGCTGCGCCAGGCGAGCGCCTCCTGCGAGCCCTGCATCGCGAACCACACGGCGCCGGTGACCGCCGTCGCCAGCAGCAACACGAGCAGCAGTCCCTCGATCAACCCGAACAGTCCGCCCCCCTCGGCGGCCGGGATACGTCCCCGCAGCAGTCCGCTGGCGTCGCGTCCGACGGCACCGAATTGCCCGGCCAGCCACGGAAAATACAGTCGCCAGCGGCCGGCGCGCGTGCAGGTGACCGTGTAGGTAATCGCGATCGCCAGCGTGACGAAACCCAGCACCACATGGCTGTAATCGAGGAATCCGGCCTCGCGTGGGATCCTGCGCAGCATCGCGATCCAGGGGCTGGTCGCGATCAGCCACGCGGACAGCAGCGCCACGGCGAGGTGCTGCCGTGCGGCCAGCTTCTCGAGCGCGTTCATCAGAAGAAATTCAGCTCGGACGCGCCGGCGCCATCGCGGCGACCTGACCCGCAAAAGCTCGCACCTTGTCCCAATCGGTGTAGTCCACCTTGGTCTGCAGGTCGGTCGGCCCACCGGTGATCGTCATGATCAGGCGGATGATGTGGCGGTCCCAGAATCCATAGCGCTGGTAGTCGAGGTCGCCGCCGAACACGCCGACCAGCTTCGGTTTCCACGGCGACCGCGCGATGAATGCCTTCACGTAGGGGTTGGTCTCCGCGGTGTTCTTGGCCGGCTTGCGCGCGACGAGGTTGACGGAGAAGAAAGCGCTCGGCTTGCTCTCGAGCAAGGCCCGGTTCGCACGGATGAAGTCGACGACCGCCGGATTATGCTTGCCGTTGCGGATGCTGGCGCCGATCACGACGACGTCACAGGCCGCGGGATCGGCATCGCCGCCGGCAAGCGGCACCACGTCCGCGCGATGGCCGAGGCTCACGAGATCCGACTGCAGCCGCTCGCAGATCTGGCGAGTGTGCCCATAGACGCCGTGGTGCAGCAGCAGGATGTCAGCCACTCGAAACCTCTTGCGGTGACGGGGACCGCGCGAATCTTAACCAACCTCCGCCCCGGTTCGACATCGGTACTCATCCCGCGGAATGTGCCCGCTCCAGCAGCACCCGTGCGAAACGTTCGGCGGAACCAGGTGCATGCGCGAAGAACAGCGACGGTTCGGTCAGTTCGAGTTCCAGCACCACCGGCGTGTCGTCAGCGCCGCGTATCAGGTCGATCCGCGCGTAGACCGGCCGGCTCGATCCAATCGCGGCATGGGCCTGCCTCGCAATCGCCAACTCGTCGGACTGCGGCTCCCGCGGGGTGATTTGCTCGGGTGCGAAGAGCCCTTCGACGAGAGCAGCGCCCGCCCTCAGCAGTGGCCCTTTGCGGATCGCGTGGCTGAACTCGCCGCCCAGGTAGATCAATGCGGTCTCGCCCTGCTCGTCCACGCGATCGAGATAGGGTTGCAGCATGGCGCTGCGTCCTTGGGCCAGCAGTCGCGCCAGGTGTTCGGTGGCTCGTCCGACTTCGTGCCGGTGATAGCGTGCGGTGTCCTTCGATCCGGCCCCGATCGACGGCTTGATGACGAACTCGACAAACGAATCCGCGCTTCCAGCGGTCAGCGCGTCGGCGTCAGCGCCAAGAAACCGCTCGAGCTGTTGCGCCGCGATCGACTCCGGCTCGACGAATCGAGTCGGCACCACCGGGATGCCCTGCTGCGCGAGTTCGTGAAGATAGTGCTTGTCGGTGTTCCAACGCACGACGGCTGGAGGATTGAGCAGTACCGTCTGTTGCGCGCAGCGCTCGGCCCATGGCAGGAACTCGTCAATCCGCTCGACGTAGTCCCAGGTGGAGCGCAGGACGGCCGCGGAGTAGCTTCGCCAATCGACAGCGGCGTCATCCCAGAACGGAGTCGCCACTTCGGCCCCAGCCTCGCGCAGTGCCGCCGCAAGCGGCCCCATGTCTTCGTCGAGTGCCAGCGCTTCGCGCGCGCTGACCAGCGCAATCCGGATCGGCATCAGTGAATTGTCGGTTTCGTGAGCGCCAAATCAGGTTGATCGTTGAATTTCCTCCGCAGCGGCGTATATTTCGCTCGTAGCCTCATGATTCCCCACGGGTTTCAACAGGCAGCCGGCGGGGAAATTACATTAGATAGTTGACGTAAGTGCCTGAAATAAAAAAGCCAGATAGGCTACGACTCAAGCTGGGGTGACATGATGCGTACAGATTGGGAACGCTTTCGCGATGCAGTCGTGGTGCTGGCAGGTTCCGGCCCGCTCAAGCAGCGCCTGGCCGATGCCTGCCTGAAACACCTGGGCGGCATCGAACTCGACGCCTTGCCGCGAGAGGTGCGGGGCGACTTCGCCGAGCTGAATGCTGCACTGCAGAGCGGCTCGCGCACCGGCCGGTTGAGCCCGGTTGCGGCCTGCGTGCTGAAGATGTCGGAGGCGGAGGCTGCGCGCCACGCGGAGCGCATCGTCACGATCTTCGCCGGGCTGCACGAACAGCATCCGGCGCTGCCGGCAAACCGTTCAGCGGCGCTGCTGCGCGCCGTGCCGAGCGACGACGACGACCTGCCGGCGTTCCTCAATCGAGCTTGAACTCGATCGTGTCGAAGCGCGTCGTCTCCTCGTGACGCGCCTGGCGCTTGATCGCGTCCACGAGTTGCCGCTTGTCCCAGGGCACTACCTCGTCGCCCATTTCCAGCACGGCCGGCGCGATGGTTTCGTGCGCACCGAAGGGCTCCAGCACGACGACCGGCTTGTCATACGCCTTGGCGCAGTGGAGCTGAAACTCAACCCAGTCCAGGTGCTTCCGATAGAGCTGTGACGGCACGATCACGGCTTCGGCCTCATTGATCTGCCGGCGCAGGTCCTCGCGCAGCGCCTCCTTGTCGCCGGCCGGCCGCTTGTCGGGCGTGCTCGTGTTCCGATAGAAGAAATTGTTGACGCTTTCGAGGTACTCGAAGACGCGCAGGTAATCGTCGTCGGGCTGCCATACGTGACAGACGAACAAGCGGATCGGGTTCTTCTGCGTTACGCTGCTCACGGATCCTCCGTCTGCAGGCCCCAGATGGGCACGACCGGGGTAGTGTAGCCCAGACGACGTGATTTCGGATCCTCGCCGCGGCCTATAAAATCGGGACCGAATGCGCCTTCTGCTCTACAACATCCGGTATGCGACGGGTACCGGCGCCGCCTTTCACCTGCCG
>Ga0209262_10001371_pt1 | contig 10061 bp, 9 predicted proteins | sample Lowcelwee11metaG_FD_187171 | JGI IMG/M metagenome (GOLD analysis project Ga0209262, IMG submission 187171) | Freshwater pond sediment microbial communities from the University of Edinburgh, under environmental carbon perturbations - Low... | ecosystem: Environmental > Aquatic > Freshwater > Pond...
TCGCCCTCGACCGGAAACAGCGCGCCGATGCGGCGCCGGGGCGTGTCGCCGATCACATAGAGCGCCTTCCACGGCATGGGCGCGGAGGGGTCGCGGCGAAAGGTGCGGGTCGCGTAGCCGACGTGCACGGTGACCGCCTCGTCCTCGGGCAGCGGATAACCCAGCGCCTCGATCCACTTCGGTGTGGCGGAGCCGCGGCCGGTGGCGTCGACGACGAGGTCGCCGTGGAGGCTCTGCTCGGTCGCGCCGTCGACCCGCGGCCGCACGCGTATGCCGGTGATGCGCGCGCCGTCGGGGGTGGCGAGCAGGCCGAGCACGTCGTGGTTGTCGAGGTAGCGCACCTGCGGCAGGGCGAGGACCCGGCGCCGGACCTCGGCCTCGAAGTAGGGCCGGGTCATGGCGATCATCGTGACGCCGCTGGCGAAGCGCTGCTTCCACGCGCCGAAGTGGTGCCAGGCGAGCTCGTCGCTGAAGTCGGCCCGCACGCCGCCGCCGGCGAGCAGCGCCGCGGTCAGCCCCGGGAACAGGCCCTCGAAGATCTGCTCGCCGCGCTGCAGCAGCCCGTGGAGGTGGCGGCCCTGTGGTACGCCCTTGCGGCCCTCAGCCCCGGTCGGCAGCGCGTCGCGCTCGACCAGCACCACCTCGTCGAAGTGGTCCGCCAGCACCCGGGCGACCGCCAGGCCGGCCATGCTCGCGCCCATCACCACGGCTCGTCGCACCGAAACTTCCGGCTGTCCCTGCATCATGTCTCGCCAGGTGACCGCGGGGCTCATTTCGATCGGACTCAATTGTCGCGGCGCTGGCGCTGGCGCTGGCGCTGGCGCGCGCCAGGCCGGCCGAGACGAACCGTGTAATCGCGGACCCTGCGCGGAGGTCGAGGGGCAACCGGGCTCGAGCCGAGCCCGGCGCGGCCCTGCTGGCCGGCCCGCCGGTCTTGACCCACCGGCCACGCAGGGCGGATCCTGTGCGTGATGAAGCGCTGGCTCATCGTGCTCACCGCGGGGTTCTGCGGCCTCGGCCTGGTCGCCGAGCTGCTGCGCCACGCCGCTGGCATCGAGCACCCCGTGCTCTCCCTGTGCTCGCTCAGCTATGAGGGCAACCTGCCCTCGTGGTACGCCAGCGCCCTGCCGCTGCTGTGCGCGGCCCTGCTCGCGCTCGTCGCCGCGGGCGAGGCGGTCGACCGCCGCCACTGGCGAGGGCTCGCGCTCGGCTTCGTCTACATCTCGATCGACGAGGCGGTCGGCCTGCACGAGCTGCTCGGCGAGCTGTTCGACACCGGGGGCGTGCTGCGCTTCGGCTGGGTCATCCCCGCCGCGGCGATCGTGCTCGCGGTCCTGGTCGGATCCCTCGGCTTCCTGCGGCGCCTGGACCCGCCGACGGCCCGCCGCTTCGTGTACGCGGGCGCCCTCTACGTCACCGGCGCGGTGCTCTTCGAGCTGCCGCTCGGCTGGTGGACCGAGCAATATGGTTCGGAGAGCCCCGGTTATGCGCTGATCGACTGGTGCGAGGAGACGCTCGAGTTCGGCGGCCTGACCCTGTTCGCCGCGACCCTGCTCGGGCGCCTGGAGGGCCGGAGCTTCACGCTCGGACCGCCCGCGGAGCGCTGAGCGCGGCCTACATCGCCTCGGGCTGCCAGAGCGCCATCTGCCCCTGCCTGGCGAAGTCGATCGACCTCGCCAGCACGCGGGCGGCCTCCTGCGGCGCGTGGAAGCCCGACGAGTTCTCCGCCTCCGCGAAGTCGAGCAGGAACTGGGCCTTGCGCTGGAAGTCGCGGGCGGCGTCGAGGCGCCTCGCGTCGAATCCCGCGGTCGTCTGCGCCCGCTCGATCGCGCCGATCAGCTGCACCACCGCGTCCATGGCGAGGTTCCTGAGCTCGAGGTGGCGCTCCTGGATCGTCTCCACGCGCCCGCGCAGATCGTCCTCGGACGCCTTGTGGCAGGTCTGGCACGAGGCGTTGATGTCGAGCATCGGGCTGCGCACGTGGTGGCTGCTGATCTTCTGCGCCCCCACTCGCTTGTAGGGCATATGGCAATCCGCGCACGCCACCCCGGCGCGGGCGTGCGTGCCCTGGCTCCACATCTCGAATTCGGGGTGCTGGGCCTTCAACACGGGCGCGCCGGTGGTCGCGTGGGTCCAATCCTTGAAGCCGACCTCGTCGTAGTAGGCGAGGATCTGGTCCGCCTTCTGGCCCTTGAACCACGGATAGGTGAGGGTCTTCCCCTCGCCCTTGAAGTGGTATTCCACGTGGCATTGCGCGCACACGTAGCTGCGCATCTCCTGGCGGGTGGCCTGGGTGTTGACGTCGTAGCTCTCCACGCCCTGGCTCGCCTTCAGCGCCGCGATCCCCGCCACGAAGGCGGGGCGGGTGATCCGCAGGGCCATCGTCTTTGCATCGTGACAATCGACGCAGGCCACGGCGTGCTGCACCTGCTGGCGCGCCTCGAGGTACGGCATCTTGTTGAGCGCGTGAAATCCGGCCTCGATGTCGCCGCTCCCCAGCTCGCGGTACGCCGCGTACGCCGACGCGTGGCAGTTCACGCACGCCCCCGGCTGGGGCACGGACTGACGCGCGGTGAAGGTCTGGTCCGCGAGCATATAGGCGTGACCGCGCTCCTCGCGGAAATCCTTCGCGAATGCGTAGCCGCTCCAGATGACCGCGAGGCGCGGGTCCTCCTCGAGCTTCGATTGCGCGACGACCGAGCGCGGATCGGCCTCGGTGGGCGGGCGGGCCACGGCCTCGCTGCCGCCGTGGCGCGTCCGGACCTGATCCACCGTGCGGATGTAGGTGTCATACTGGAGGGGAAAGTTCTGCCCCCAGATCGCGGGGTCGCTGATCGTGTCGTCCAGCTCCACGACGCGGAAGAACGGATTCTTCGCCTCCTGCTTGTGCTCGAACACGCGGACGAGCAATCCGACGCCGGCGAAGGCCCCGAGCGCGGCGAGCACCGTCCCGATGCCCATGATCATGAACAGCTTGCGACGACGCCGGCTCTTCGCCGCGGTGGCGTCGGGGTCGCTGGGAGGCTCGGGGTTTACCGGAGTGTTCATGGCGTTTGCTTCGTCGCTATCCCTGGACGTCGTGGCCGACGTTCGCGTGGCAGCGGACACACGACACCGGCTCGGCGAGCGCGGAGCCCTCGCCGCGCGGAGCCCACGGGTGGTCGATCGCCTCCACGATGTCGGCGTGGCAGACGCGACAGGCGTCCTCGGTCACGCGGTGGTTCATGGGGGTGATGTGGAACGGCTCCTTGAAGCGCCCCGTGGTGAAGGCGAGGGAGTGATTCCAGCCGTTGATCGCCTTCACGGTGTACTTGCCCAGGAAGTCCCTCGGCGCGTGGCAGTCGTTGCAGACGGCGACGGCGTGGTGGCTCGACTTCGTCCAGGCGTCGAGGTGCTCGGACATCACGTGGCAATTGGCGCACGCGTTCGGGTCGTTCGTCAGGTACGACGATCCCTCGGCGTAGACAAAGACGTAGCCCCCGACGCCAGCGGCCATGCCCACCGCCACGCCGAACACGGCGGCGAGCGCGAGGAGCAGCGTCGTGGCCCGGGTGGCCGAACGACCCCCGACGCCCCTGGCCTGCCTCGGGACCTCGGGTTGCGCGCTCGTCATGGCGCGGGAGCTTGCGGCCGCAGCTGGCCTCGCGCAAGTCTATTCTTCAGACCTCGCGCCGACGCACCGACCAGATGAAGCCGTCGTACCAGAAGTGCATCAGCGAGACGACGAGCGTGACACTGAGCGCGAGGCGCTGGGCGCTGGTCACGAACTCGGCCCAGACCCCGTAGGTCCCGGCGGCCAGCAGCATGACGAGCAGCGCCGCGATCTCGCCCCGGCGGACCTCGGCGAGGCCGAGGCGTCGGCGCAGGTTGCCGCGCTCGCTCCACCACACCAGGCCGAAGTACTGCCATGCGTGGAAGAAGTTCATGATGAAGAACGCCTCGCCGAAGCTGTTGAAGCCCCAGGTGAAGATCGAGCACGCCCCGGTGCCGACCAGCAGGGCGACCTTCTGCGGGGACACGCGATAGCCCTGGCGACGCAGCCGGAGATATCCGAGCACATAAACGACGAGGTAGCAGGCGCCGGCGACCAGGAGCCCGCGAGCCAGCGCGCCCTGGTGGGCCTCGGCCTGGATCGGGACCTGGCGAAACACCACGGCGCCGACCTTCTCGAAGGCGGCGAAGGGGAGCAGGTGGTCGATGAGGGTCGCGCCGGCGAGCACGGGGCCGACATAAAGCAGCAGGTTCAGCCCCAGATCGAGCCGTCGCCCCACGGTCGGCTGGTTGCCCTGACGCGCATCGTAGATCCTTCCCAGCCCGAAGGTCTGCAGCGCCGAATGCACGACGTCCCACCAGACGGTCACGACGATGGCGATCGCCAGCATCCAGTCGGAGGCCCACAGCAGCGCGAGCAGGACCAGCGGCGCGGCGATGAAGCGGCGGGGGTGCCGGGCGAAGACCGAGGGATTGCAGTGACTGCGCGCGGCCACCAGGACCAGGTGCGCCATGATGAAGCTGCCGATGAAGATGCTGGTCGCCGTGCCCTCGTGACCCCACACCACGATCGGCTCGTCGGCCAGCGGCGTGCCCGAGACGGCGATGCCCAGCGCCAGCGCCAGCAGCGGCGCGCCGATGAACATCACCGCGTCGTAGACCGGACCGGCGATGTAGGGCGAACTCGCTCGGGTGCTCCCCGCGGGGGCTGCTGGCGACAGTTCCGGGTCGGTCACGCGGACCCGAAGTATACGCGCTCGCGCGGGCCGGAGCGCGGCGCGGGGGGCCCCGGCGGGTATATACTCGCCCGCGGCAGAAGGTGGCACGATGAACACTCCCCGGCTCTCCTCGATCTCTCTGGCTGTCTCCCTCATTGGCGCGCTCGTGGCCGCGTGTGGCAAGCCGGTCGGCTCCGACGGCAAGCCCGACCAGGCGTTCGGTCAGGCCGGCATGGGCACCCCGGGCGCCACGCCGACGCCCTCACCGACGCCCGCGACGGGCCGGCCGCTCGCCAACGATGTCTCGATCGAGGTCGTGTCCTGGCTGGTCTCGTTCAACCGCCTCCAGACCGCCAGCGCCCTCGAGGACGCGCTCAACCGCAAGCCCGGCCAGTTCAGCCACGTCGACTCCGACGCCGACGGCGTCCTCGACTACATCGCCGTCGTCGAGCGCCCCACCCCCGACGGCGGCCACTCCTTCGAGCTGCGCACCCGCCCCCAGCCCGGTCAGACCACACCCGAGGTCGTCGTCGCCACGATGATGTTCGACAAGGAATGGGCCTTCGCCGGACACTACGACGGCGCCATCGGCGGCGTCGCTGCGACGGCCACCGCCGTGGCTGCCGCGGCTCCCGTGGTCGCCGCGGCGCCCGCGGACGCGGGGGCCCCGGCGGCCACTGCCGTGGCTGCCGCGGCCCCCGTGGTCGCCGCGGCGCCTGCGGTCGCGCCTGCGGCCGCGCCGAGCGTGCAGGCGGTCCCGGCCGGCAGCGATGTCGAGGCCGGCATCGCCGCCCGGCCCTGAGCGCTGGTGCTGGACATGTCCCTGGCGACATGTCCTCAGCTTCATGTCCTCAGGGACCTGTCCTCAGGGACCAGGCCTCAGGGTCCAGGCGTCGGACCTGGCTTTTGGGGCAGCTGCGGACGGCGGCGCGGGGCGGGCAGCTTGCCGAAGATCGCGGCGGCCGAGCGGAAGCGGACCTGGCTGGCGACCTCCTTGCGGCGCTGACGGAGCACGAAGGGGGTGAGCGCGAGGCCGTAGATGAAGCCGCCGAGGTGGGCGAACCAGGCGACCTGCACGGCGTCGGAGAAGAAGGCCATGATCGTCTGGAAGCCGATCCACACGCCGAGGTAGACCCAGGCGGGGATCTTGACCTGGATGAACAGGAACGGGATCGTCTGCAGCAGCCGGGCGCGGGGGTAGATCCACAGGTAGGCCGCGGTGACGCCGGCGATCGCGCCGGAGGCGCCGATCACGGGGGTGTCGGCGGCGCGGGTCAGGAACGCCTGCATCAGCCCGCCGAGCAGCGCGCCGCCGAGGAACAGCAGCAGGAAGCGGCGGCGGCCGAACATGTGCTCGACGTTGTCGCCGAACACGTACAAGAAATACAGGTTGCCGAGCAAATGGAACCAGTCGGCGTGGAAGAACGCGTGGGTGCAGATCGTGTAGATATGCATCGGCGCGGCGACGATCTGGCTGGCGACCAGCGCCCACTCGCGGGCGAACACCAGGCCCTGCACGGATAGCAGGTACATGCCGACCAGCAGCGCGCACAGGCCGTACACCGCCCACGGGGTCCCGCGCGCCGGGTTCTCGACCTCGATCGGCAGGTGCGTCAGCAGCTGCGCCGCCCAGATCAGCCCGCGCTTGGCGATCTGCAGCGCGGCGTCCTCCTGGCCCTCGCGGGTGGTCGAACGCGCGAGCGCGTGGCGCTCGTAGCCGTCGATCCACAGGCCCTTGCAGCGCGGGCAGCGGTCGATCGGCGTCTTCAGCAGGCCCGGCAGGATATGCTCGTTCATGAAGCCGTGGCCGCGCGGACACATGCGGTTGGCCGACTGACCGACCAGCGTCTTGAGAAAGGCCGGGTCGATCTCCGCGTCGCCGAGCTGATCGATCTCACCGGCGTCGAGCCACACGCCGAAGCACACCGGACAGGTGTCGAGCGTCATGCCGGACGTCGCCGCCGGCTTCTCCACCTGCCTCCATCGCCGCGGTCCGGTCTGCTGCAAGTGCACCTGCACCAGCGCGTGCAGGCTGCACGCCGGACACTGCGCGGAACATGGGTCCACGGCGCTCGCGGGGGTTTGGGCCGTCACCGCGCCAGGATAAACCAGTCGTCGCCCGCCGGGGCGACCACGCGACGGTCGGGTGCCGCGCGACGGCCAGCGGGGGACGCGCGCGGGGCTTTTACTGTACGATGGCGGCCCCGCATGGCCGGCGACTTCGTTCAATCGATTCAGGATCTCGGGATCATCCTCGGCGTCGCGGCGCTGACCAGCCTGGCCTCGCAGCGCATCAAACAGCCGCCCGTGCTCGGCTACCTGGTGGCCGGCATCCTCCTCGGGCCGCACGTGCCCGGCGTCGTCATCGGCGCCAAGGAGAGCCTCGCGCTGACCCACTCGCTGTCGGAGCTCGGCGTCATCCTGCTGATGTTCACCATCGGCATCGAGTTCAGCCTGCGCAAGATCGCCCGCATCGGCCTGTCCGCCGGCCTGACCGCGCTGATCGAGGTCGGCCTGATGGTCTCGCTCGGCTACCTCGTCGGGCGCATGTTCGGCTGGAGCGGCACCGAGAGCCTGTTCGTCGGCGCCTGCCTCGGCATCTCCTCGACCATGCTGGTCGCCAAGACCTTCGAGGAGCAGAAGCTGCGCGGCGGCTTCGTCGACGTCACCTTCGCGGTGCTCGTGTTCGAGGACATGCTAGCGATCTTGCTGCTCGCGGTGCTGCAGGCGGTCGTCTCGGGCACCGACCTGTCGCCGGGCGAGTTCGCCCTGACGATCGGCAAGCTGTTCGGCTTCCTGATCGCGCTGCTGGCCGGCGGCCTGCTGATCGTGCCGCGCTTCATCCGCGGCGCGGTCCGCCAGAACAAGGGCGAGACCACCCTGATCGCCGCGATCGCGGTCTGCTTCGCGATGTCGGCGCTGGCGGCCACCGCCGGCTACTCCGTCGCGCTCGGGGCCTTCATGGCCGGCATGCTGATCTCCGAGTCCGGCGAGGGGCACCGGATCGAGCACATGATCAAGCCGCTCAAGGACATCTTCGCGGCGATCTTCTTCATCTCGGTCGGCATCTCGATCGACCCGGCCCTGGTGCTCGAGAACTGGCTGCCGGTGCTGGTCCTGACCGCGCTGGTGATCGTCGGCAAGGTCTTCGGCGTGTCGCTCGGCTCGTTCCTCGCCGGCAACGGCCTGCGCAACTCGGTGCGCGCGGGCATGAGCCTGGCCCAGATCGGCGAGTTCTCGTTCATCATCGCGGCGCTCGGGGCCAACAGCGGCGCGACCGGCAGCTTCATCTTCCCGATCGCCGTCGCCGTGTCGCTGCTGACCAGCCTGACCACGCCGATCTTCGTGCGCAGGTCCGAGGCCGCGGCCGAGGGCCTCGACCGCCGCCTGCCGCCCCGCCTCCAGACCTTCGTCACCTTCTACGAGGGCTGGATCGACCAGCTCCGCAACAGCCCGCCCGCGGTCTCGACCTGGACCAGGATCCGTCGCGCCCTCTTGCTGCTGCTGCTCGACGCGGTGCTGCTGCTCGCGGCCCTCGCCGGCTCGCGCCTGATCCACGGGAAGGTCGTCACGACCCTCAGCGAGCGCCTCACGCTCGCCCCGCCGATCGTCGACATCGCCTGGATCGGCGTCACCCTGGTCGTCGCCGCCGTCTTCTTCGTCGGCGTCGTCCGCCGCTCCGCCGCCCTCGCGCGCCTCCTCGCCGAGATCGTCGTGCCCGCCCTCAAGGAGGGCAAGCTCGACCTCGGCTCCGCTCCCCGTCGCGTGTTCACCGTCGCCCTCGAGCTCGCCCTCAGCCTCGTCATCGGCCTGCCCCTGGTCGCCATCTCCCAGCCCTTCCTGCCCTACAGCTCGGGCCTGCTGGTGTTCCTGCTGGTCGTCGCCGGGCTGGTCTACAACGTGTGGCGCAGCGTCACCAACCTGCAAGGCCACGTGCGCGCCGGCACCGAGCTCATCGTCGAGATGCTGGCCCGGCAGGGCCGCGACGCGCCCGACGAGCACGCGGCCGGCGAGTCGCTGGTCGTGGCGCAGACGATGCTGCCGGGCTTCCCGGGCATGGCCGCGGTGCAACTGCTCCCGGACAGCCCGGCGGTCGGTCGCACGCTCGGCTCGCTGAGCCTGCGCGTGCGCGCCGGCGCGGCGGTGCTGGCGGTCCACCGCGAGGGCGCCGACGCGGTGATGCCCACCCGGACCGAGGTGCTGCGGGCCGGCGACACGCTGACCCTGGCCGGCACCCAGGAGGCCACCGAGCTCGCCCGGCAGATCCTTCTAAAAGGCGGCACGGGGCTCGAGAGCGCCTACCTGGCCTCGTCCTGAGGCCGCGGCCTGAGCCCGCGGCCCCGGACGCGGGCGAGGCCTCACGCCCTGGGCGCCGCGGCCTGCCTGGCCTTCGCCGCCGTGCGCCAGGCGATGAATCCGATGACGGAGACGATCACGATCTTCACGCCGATCCACACCCCGGCGATGTACGGGCCCGGCGGGATCCCTAAAAAGCTGAGGACCCCTGTGATCACTGCGGTGATGGCGCTGGTCAGCATCGGAAGTCGCCAACGATAGCACGACCGCGCGCCCCGGCGAGTTTCACTACCTCGAGTCCCGGGCCGTGCAGGCCGACCGCGCGATATAGTCGCCCGCGATGCGCCCCGTCGCCCTGTCCACCCTCCTCGCCCTCGCCGCCTGCAGCGATCGAACCGCCACCCCGCCCGCGGCAGCGCCCGCGACGCCCACGACGCCCACGCAGCCCGCGACGCCCAAGCCCGCGACCGAGCCCGCGACGCCCGGCGCCTCCGCGCACAAGGTCGTCAACCTCCCGCTCGGCGACGACCTGCCCAGGCTGCTCGCCGAGCACACGGCGCTCGCCAAACAGGCCGGTCTCGCCCCGTTTGTGGAGCTGTGGGCCACGTGGTGTCCGCCCTGCAAGAAGCTCGAGGCCGCGATGGGCGACCCGCGGATCGAGCGGGCCTTCGCGGGCGTCTACCTCATCCGCCTCGACTCCGACCAGTGGGGCCCCAGGCTCGCGGGCACGGGCCTCGAGAATGGGACCATCCCGGTGTTCTACGAGCTGAACGACCAGGGCAAGACCACCGGGCGCAAGATCGACGGCGGTGCCTGGGCCGAGGACATCCCCGAGAACATGGCGCCCCCGCTCGACGCGTTCTTCCACGCCAAACAGCCCTGAGGGTCCGGGGTACCAACAATTCGGAAACTCCGAATTGTTGGTAGATCTCGCGATGGGCGACGCCAAGCTCAAGCTGATCGCCGTCGAGCTGATTTCCCAGGTCCGCAAGAGCGTGACCATCGCCTGGGCGCTGCGCGAGAGCGCAGAAGCCAAGATCCACGTCATGGTCAAGC
>Ga0209262_10001372_pt1 | contig 10059 bp, 5 predicted proteins | sample Lowcelwee11metaG_FD_187171 | JGI IMG/M metagenome (GOLD analysis project Ga0209262, IMG submission 187171) | Freshwater pond sediment microbial communities from the University of Edinburgh, under environmental carbon perturbations - Low... | ecosystem: Environmental > Aquatic > Freshwater > Pond...
GGGGAGGTATTGGCGAGCGCCGATGCTGACGGCGCCCGCGAGGGTGTGGTCTTCCTTGCCGGTGAAGCGGTAGGTGGGGCCCGGCTGGTGTTCGGCGCGCCAGGAGATCACGGGGGCGCCGTAGGGCTCGTGGAGGTCGCGGGCGATGACCTCGCCGTCGTGGTCCAGGACGAGGGCGGCGCTGCCCAGGCGATCGGTGATGTGAAAGCGGGTCTGTGCGTCGGGGCGTAGGGTGCCCGTGCGGTGGTCGCCGCAGCTCAGGATGGCGAGGCCGAGCACGGCGAGGGCCGGGGCGTGGCGCAGGGGTCTGGCGAAAATGCCGAGGCGGTGCCGCAAATGGGCGCAGGCGGTTTGCAGGCGGCGCAGCAGCAGGAGCAGTAAAAGGCCCGTGATCATCGCGGCGGCGGGTAGTGGTTCGTCGCCGCGGGGCACCTCGGTGGGGGACTCGGCGATGCGCTCGCCGGACCAGAAGATCCAGCGGACGAGCTGGCCGTCGCGGACCTCGGCGGCGGGGCTGAAGTACAGGGTCTCGTGCGCGAGCTGGCCGGCGGGGTTGAATTCGCGGCGGACGGTCTCCTTGCCGGCGTGGTCGTAGATGTGCTCGGTGCGGTGGCCGTCCTCGGTGCTGAAAGATTGGAGGCGACAGTGCGGGTCGAATTGCCAGGCGCCCGGCGTGACGGGGCCGTCGCCGGTGACGCGCGCGAGCTGGCCGGCGGCGTCGTAGGTGAACGATTGGCCGCGGGCGTGCGCGACGGCGTGGGGCTGTGCGCCGTCGTAGGTCAGGGCGGTGCCCGCGAGGGTGAGCAGGTTTTCGTCGTCGGAGTAGGTGAAGGACTGCGCGCCGTAGGGGCCGGATGCCTGCGTGAGGCGGTGGAGATCGTCATGCGTGAAGCGTTGCTCGAGTGCCGGGGTGTGCGGCGTGGGGCCGACGAGATCGCGGGTCTCGGTGAGGAGGCCGGCGACATCGTAGTTGTGGGCGAGGTCCAAAAGGCTGGCGTCGCCGCGGCGGACTTGTTGGGCGTGCAAGCGGCCCGAGTGATTGAGCGCGCGCGTAAGGTGCAGGTCGGAATTGAGGCTGATATCGGTCCAGCGACCGCGTGCGTCCCAGGTCGTGGCGTTCATCCAGCCGGCGAGCGGTGCCTCGAGGCCGCGGGCGGTGTACTCGCGCTCAATTAAACTGCCGTCTGGATAATGTTCGCGGAGGATCCGATCTTGGGCGTCGTATTCGGTCGCGCTGCTGAGGGTGAGCTCGCCCTCGTGGGCGGCGAAGCGACGGGTCGTTTGGATGGCGCGGCCGGCGTGGCGGATGCGCAGGCCGGCCGCCTCGACCGTCGCGCGGAGCTCGGCGATCTGACCGCCGTTTACGCCACAGGTCGCCAGCGCCGGCTTGGTCTCGCCGGGGAGGCTGCCACACAGCGCGCGCAGCTTGCCGTCGTACTCGGCCTCGATCTGGAACGCGGTGGCCGCGACGGTGTGGATTTTTTGCTCGTAGTCGCGGACCTTTTGCCAGGCGTCGGCGGCGACCTGTGCGAACTGCGTGATCTCGTCGGCGGCGAGCGCCTGTACGGCCTCGAAGTTGCTGCGGTGCAGGGCGATATCCTGGGGGCCGAGCGCGAGCGGCACGTAGGCGGCGGCGTAGCCGAAGGAGGTCGCGCCGGCGGTGAGTTCGTCGTGGACGGTGGCGAGCAATTGAAGGGCCGGACCGAGCGCATGCAGGCCCGGTGCTGCGGCGGGGTCGTCATGCAGGCGGGCGTGCAGCTCGGCGCTCGCGGCATGAATGGAGATCGCGGCGAGGCGGACCGCCGCGCGCACGTCGTCCGGATTTTGGCCGGCGCGGTGGGCGAGCCGAGCCCACTGCGCGGTGGTCCGGGCGAAGTTGGGGGCGAGCTGCAGGGGCGCGAGCTGGGCGCTTGCCGGCACGGTGCCCGGGTTGCTGTTCTCGGTCCATGCGAGGCCCGTCGAAAAGGCCGGCGCCAGCGTGGGGGCGAGCGCGGCGGCAAGGCGCTCGCGGTCGGCGGCGAGTAAGCCGAGCTCGCGCACCAGCACGTCGGAGACCGGCTCGGCGACAGCGTCCTTGTACGCGAAGGCGGCATCGACCTGGGCCTCGGTGGATAGCAGGGCGGCAGCGCGAGCCTCGTCGGCGGCGAAGAGCGCGGTGACACTTTTTAAACCCTCGCCCCAGGGGCCGGGGACCTGGATGCTGCCGCGGCGAAACAGCGCGTGGGCGCAGCGCAGGGCGGTGATGTCGAGGCACGCCAGGCCCTCGTCGGTGTAGGCCGGCGTATCGGTCGCGCAGTCCTCCCACGTCCACTGGCCGCTCGGTGGCTTCACCTGGCCGCCACCGTGCAGCGCGGCGAGCACGTCCTCGAGGTTGTCCGCGGCCTCACGCAGCGCGACGCCGCAATCCATCATGTCCTCGGGCGAGCAGCTCCCATCGGCACAGGTGTCGCAGGCCGGCTCGGGCTCGGGCAGCGTCAGCGCCGTGCCGTGCCGTAGAGGATGCCGAGGCCGTCGCAGGCAGAGGCATCGAGGCCGGGCGGCGCGAGCCAGGTCGGCGGCGCGGCATCCTTGGGGACGAAGTCATCCGCGAGGATGAGGCCCATGAGCGGGCCCTGACGGCGCAGCGCAAAGGCACCCTGGACCTTCACCGCGGCTGTGCGCAGGCCCGTGATCGTCTCGATTGCGGTGCCCTCGAGGCCGGTCGCGGTGCGCGTGCCGGTCAACACGAGCACGCGACCGAGCTCGCGGGCCAGCGGGCTATGGCGCCAGTTCTCGGCGGGCAGGCGGTCGCGCAGGATGAGGGAAATGTCGCCGGCTGCATTCCAGGTCCCGGACAGGGCCAGCGGCTGCGGCCACAGCAGGCTCGCGTCGGTGTCGACGCGGCCGGCGATTGTGCCGTCGTCGCGAAAATCGAGATCGACGGTGAGGTCGCTGCTGGCCAGGCTGAAGCCGTCGGCGTCGAAGCTCACCACGCCGCGAAACTGGCCGGACTCGGGCAGCGCGTCGAGCTCGAGCGCCCACAGGAGGGCCCCGCCGCTCGTGATGATCTGGACCGGCAGCACACGATCGGCAGGGGCGAGCGCGGCGAGGTCGAGGTCCGCGACCAGCTCGACCTCGGCCCCCGGCGCGAGCTCGGCGGGCGCGGTGTCCAGCGCCAGCGCCGAGCTGGCGCCTGCGAGGCGGTAGGAGAGCGTTTCGGTGCCATCATTGCGGAGCGTAGTCCGGGCCTGGGTCTGTCCGAACGCGAGCACGGTGCGCCGATCGACGAGTGCGGGCAGGCCGGCGAACGAGCGCGTGGTGTCCTCCTCGCCCGCATTGCCGCAGCGACCATGCGGATCGCAGACCTCGCCGGCGTCGCAGGCGAACGCCTCGGGACAGCCGGCGATGCACATCCGCAGCTCGCAGAAATTGCCCGCGCCGCAATCGGCGTCGAGCTGACAGGGCACACCGGGCGAGCCCGGCCCATCGTGCGACGGTGGCGGCGCAGCCGGCAACTCAGGGCTCGGAGGCTCCGGCGACGGTTCTGGCTGGGGGATGGTGGGGCTGTCCTGGGCGACGTCGCCGGGTGTGCAGGCAAGCGACAACAACAGGACCGACGTGGCGGCCCGGAATATCGGGGTTCGTTTCACGGAAAAACTCCCTGTGGCGCTCACGAGAGCGCGGTCAATGTCAGCGGGGCATCGCGCTAATCCACAGCCGCGGCGACACCGAGGGCCTCAGGGGGCAGCTCTCCGACATGCTGCGCGAGATCGGGTCCGCCGTCGATCGGGCCGATGCCCCGGCCGACGCCATCGCGGCGCTGCGAGACGCCCTCCACGCACCGTTCGACGCCGCCACACCGAGCGACCCGGTGCAGCTCGCCCACCGACTCGTCCCCACCCTGGCCACCGCGCGCGTCAAGGCCCTGCCGCCGATGCCGGACCAGGACGCGCTCGTACGCATCGCCGCCGGCCTCCGCGGATCCCTCGCGCAGCCGGCTGCGGCGAGCCCAGGCCTCGGCTCGCTCGCTGCGTCGCGAGAACCCCCGCGGACCGTGTTCGACGCGGGCATCGTGCCCACGGACCTACCGATCCGTGCGGCGCCCAAGATCGCCCGCAACAGCCCGTGCCCGTGCGGGAGCGGGAAAAAGTACAAAAAATGCTGCCTGCAATGACGCTGCACCTCGACGACGACAGCAGCAGCAGCGCGGAATCCGGTGACGAGGCCGGTACCGACGTCCCTGGCCGAGCGACGACGAGACCTGCTCGCACACGGGGACTGCCTTTGTTATCATCGCTCCATCATCATGTCCGACGAAACAATCCCACACGATTACAGGGGCTGGTGGCGGATCATCGAGACCTCTCAGTGGGGCAACCATGACATCGACATCTGCGGCACGGCGCTTCTCTCGCTCACGGGTCGCGGCGACCGGTTGAGGATGTTCGTGCTTCTGGCATACGTGAACTACAAGGCCACGAAAACCGGCGTCTCGTTCACGTGGGAAGGCGCGTGGGAGTTCGATCAGGTCTCCGGCACCGGCCACGTGAAGCTCGGTAAGGACGGGCGCCTGAAGGGCAAGATCAAGCTCAAGGATGGTGACGACAGCACCTTCATCGCGGAGAGAACGACCGAGCCCGACGAGCCAATACGGGACCCACCGAGCTACCGCGACAAGTGGAGGGGAAGGTGGTGACGCTGGCTCACCCGGACCCGGGCCGCGAGTCGCTCCGGACCCGCCCCGCACGCGGGCCCGGGAGTGCCCCCGCGATCACCTTCTTGCCATCGAACGCGAACGCCAGCTTGTGGATCGGGCTCGCCCCCACCGCGCGCAGCTCGGCCGCGTAGTCCTGGGTCTCGATCTGCTTCAGCGCCTTCGCCAGCGCCTGCTTCAAGGTCTCGCCCTTCCTCTTGACCTTGAGCTCGAGCACCACGCCGGGGCCACCCGCGCTGCGCGGCACGATCATCACGTCGAAGCGGCCCTGCCCGGACTCGCGGTTGGATCGCACCAAAAACTGCGGCTGCAGATGGACCAGGAGGCCCAGCACGAACGCGTGATAGACCTGCTCCGCCGGCATCGCGACCGCATTGCCCGCCGTGTCGAAGTACGAGGCGGATTCCGTGAGCAGCCGCCCCAGGCGCTGCTCCACCGCCTCCGTGTCGCCCACGAGCAGCGCGCGCGTCAGCCCTTCCACCTCGCGTTCGCCCCCGAGCCCGCGCCGGAGCCAGGTACGAAACAAGTTATTGAAGACCTCGCGCACCTCGAAGTTCGGGATCGACAGCGTAGCGATCTCCCGGACCCCCTCCCGGCCGAGCTCGCTCGCCTTGAGGTATCCGCAGAACAGCAGGAAGCTCCACATCGCGTCCTCGTCGAGGTACACGTCGCGCAGCACCGTGTTCTCCACGATCGGCTTGCGGATGCCCTCCCCTCGCAGCAGCCGCTCGATGTCCTCGTGGGGCGACGCGCCCTGGCGCATCAGCAGCTCGTCGATCAGGTCATTCGACCCGGTGTTCACCCAGTAGACCGAGCATCGGCCGTCGGCCAGGGCGTTGAGGATCGACCAGGGGTTGTAGATCACCGTGTCGCCGAACAGGTAGCCATTGTACCAGTCGCGGAGTTCGGCGAGCTCCCCCCGGTACCCGGCCCGCGCGGCGAGGTCGGTCACCTCGGCCTCGGTGAAGCCGAACGAGTCGCCGTAGCGAGGATGCAGCAATGAATAGACGCGCAGGTTGTTCAGCCCCGAGAAGATGCTCTCCTTGGCGATCCGCAGGATACCAGTCAGGACCCCCTTGAACAGATCCTCGTTGTCCTTGAGGGCGGCGCCGAGCAGGGTGCGAAAGAAGTCTACCGCCTGATCGTAGTAGCCAGCGCTGAAGGCGGCGTGGATCGGCGTGTCATATTCGTCGATCAGGATCACCACGGGCTGCCGGTGATGCCGCCGCAGAAAGCGACACAGGTTGCGCAGCGCCAGCTCGCAGTGCGACTGGGTGGCCCGCTGCGCCAGGATCTCGCGGAAGATCGCGGCCTCGTCGCCCGTCAGCAGCTCGTCATCGAGCAGGTAGTGGTGCTGGCGGTAGAGCTCGCCGAGCAGCTCGCGCGTCAGGGCGAAACACGCGTCCCAGGTCGGCTTCTTCACGTCCTTGAAGGTCACCCACAGCACCGGGTAGCGCCGGAAGTGCTCGCGCAGCCGCGTCTCCCGCCAGATCGCCAGGTCGGCGAACAGCGCCGAGCGGTCCTCGTCGGCCTTCTCGAGGAAGTAGCGAAGCGTCGACAGGTTGGTCGTCTTGCCGAAGCGCCGCGGCCTGGGCAGCAGGATCACCGCGCCCGGGTCGTCGATGACTCGCGCGATAAACGCGCTCTTGTCGACGTAGAGGCGGTCCTGCTCGCGCAGCGACCGGAAGTCGGACGCGCCGATCGAGAGGGCGGGCGACGGGCAGAGGGCGCCGGACATGGCTGCTCTATATCACCAAACCGGGCCCACCCGGCCTCGCGCTTCGCGCCGGCGGAGCCATCGGCGAATTCCAGCGCGGCTTCAACGGCAGGCTGCGGGCCCGCCAGGGCGAGATCGCCGCCATCGAGGTCGACCGACACAACGCCCCTGTCGACGCCGCCCGCGACGCCGAGGCCGATCCCGGACCTCCAGCCCCCGGCCGGTGGCGGCCCAGGACTCCCCGTTCTGGAAGACACCCGGAATGAGCCTGAAGTTTTTGCGTCCTGCGCCGCGGGACTCGCACTCGGATTCTTACATTCACAATCAGGGCTGAAGTTCAAGCATCGAAAGGATCCAGCGGGCGAGATCGTCGGTCGCCCCTCCGGGGGCCAGCGCGAGGACGCCGATGCCCCAGGCCGCCCGCCAGCCGGGCGTGAACCATTCGGCCGTCTCGTCGTCGGCCTGGGGCGCCAGTAGCAGACCGCCCAGACAAGCCCCACCGCGTCGCTCGTCGCGTAAGGAATCACGGTAGATATGCAACGACTCTAAGGCCTCGGCGAGGTTTCGATGACCGGCGCGGTACTTCGCGTCGAGCACGATCCAGCGGCCGGTGCGTCCGGGCGTATCGGCGGTGATCACGAGGTCAGGACGTCGCTCGCGGCTGAGTGAGAAGCGGTCATGTCTCGGACGGTGGAACCACCCGTGAAACGTGGGGTTGAACTCGATGCCGAGGTGCGCGCCCCCTGGGCCCAGGGCATCGAAATGGATACCTCCTCCAGTCGAGCCGAGTTCGAGAAGCTTCGCAGTGCCTTGAGAGCTCCAGGTCCAATCCACGAGGATAGAGCGGAGCGATCGCTGGACCGCGAGCAGGCACCAGGCCTCATAAAGTGAGTAGCTTGGTCGAACCGCGGCGGCCGGGTCGGACGGGCCGCCATGGAGGCGAAACCGCGGCGAGCAGAAGCGGCGGCCCAGCGCATGGAGACGGGCATATGCGATGTCGTCGGCGATCACGAGCAGCGCGGCCTCGGTGGCGGGCGTCGGGGTGAGCCGCCGCAAGAAGCTGCGGTCGCGCAGCGCGGCGAGGCGATCGGCCCCGGCACGGGCATGCTGCGCCCGCGCGGCGCACCAGGTACCAATGTCGTCGGGACGGCCGGCCCAGCGAGCGAGCATATCGGCGGCTTCGCGGAGCCGCTCGATGGCGGTTCGCAAGATCCATGCAATATGGCGGTTGGCCGGGTGGTCGAGGGTCGCGTCCACGACCGTACACGGCACAAGCGGTGGCGCACCGATCTGCTCCGCGGCCTGCCAGGCGTTCACCCACTTGCCAGCCGTCGGGTGGCGGCCGAGCCATACCAGCGTCGAACCTTCGACACGGCGGATCTGCCGGAGCGGACGGTCTTCCAGCTCGACGCGATCCGCGACGCGGGGGTTGGCGAGCACGGCCCGGAGCGCGTCCTCGAGGGCCGGCAAGAGCGGCAGGAGGGCCTCGGCAAACAGCGTCGCGCTGACGCCCTCGGACCCAACGGACCCCTGCTTTCCTCCGGCGATGCCAGGGGTCACGCCTGGGAGCCAGGCCTCGAGCTCCTCGAGCAGCGTGGCCCACAGGGCCTCCGACAACTTCTCGCTGCGGGGCCGAACACGCACGCGCGCCGCGAACGAGCCGTCCGCGCTGTCGAGGTGCAGCCGCGCCGAACCAACCCAGTGATCGATCGGGAGCGCGAAGCTATCGGGGCCTGCCGCGGTGAGCTGACGGACGTCGAGCCGCGCGTGGATCGCCCCCAGAGCCTGCACCCGGTAGTGCCTCGCCTCATCGAGCACGAAGGTCCCGTCCTCCTCGATCGGGACGGGTTGCCCGTAGGGATCGACGATCGCTATCTTCATGACCAGAACTTGGTCAGGCCGGTGCTCCGCAGGCGGGCCTGCATCTCGGCGATCTTGGCAGCGCTACGGGGCAGGTTCTGGGCCTGGCAGCGCGCATGGATCGCCGTCAGGGCCTCATTGAGCGGAGGAGTCTCCTCGCCACGGAGCCTGGGCAGGATCTTGCTGAAGATCGCCTGGTCGAGCACCTGGGCGACCGCGCTGGCGTCAAGGCCGGCAGCAGCGGCGGCGTCGAGAACCCCGAGGATCTCGCTCGCCGTGCGATAGCCGAAGTGGCGGCGGATCGGGACGAGCGCGGCGTGCAGGGCGAGCAGTTCGCCCTCTGCGGCGGAGTGGCGCGGACTCCCGGCGGCGGCCCGGCGCTCGAAGTACGCGGCGAGGTCGACCTGCCAGAACTCGAGCGTGAATGCCCGGTCGAGCACCTTGTCGCTGATCGGGTGGGTCGTCTCGTCCATGTTGATCGTGCCGCCGATGAACAGGTTGCGCGGCCAGCTGATCCACGGCTGTACGCCATTGACGGGCTCGTCCTGGGCATGAAGGACCAGCTTGTCCCCGGTCTCCATGGCTGAGAGGAACGGCGCGAAGTAGTGCTCCACCCGGGCGAGATTCATCTCGTCGAGGATCAGAAAGTATGGCAGGTCAGGCCGCTTCGCCGCGGCGAGCACCAGGCGCAGCGCAGGCTCGGCCTGATAAGTGGGATCGGCATGCAACGCGTTGAAGTAGCCAAGCAGTCCGGACGGGTCGCGCCAGTCGGGCGAGACCGGCACCACCGCGCGGTGGTGCTCGACGTCGAGGCCCATCTGCTCGCAGTAGACATGTGCGTAGTGGCGGAGGAGCGCGGTCTTCCCGGTGCCGGACAGGCCCGAGAGGATGACGAATCGCTTGTGCGGGTGGCTATGCCAGGCGAGGTGCAGAGCCCGAAGATCGGCGTCGTCGAACACGAAGCCGGCCGCCACCGGCGAGCTGCGAAACGCCGGCAACATCATGGCGAGCGTCGGCCAGGGAGCAACGAAGAGCGAATCGATCAGATCCATGGCCTCGATCGTCGGCTCGGGGATCGCCTCGATGGCTGGAACCGGCAAAGGCTTTGGAAGGCGCCGGAGCCACGCGCGACCGTAGTCAGTGAGTTCCTGGCGCCCGTCGTCACGCTCCTGGATGAGGTCCAGCGAATCGGCCCAGCCGCCGAGCGCGCTGGGGGCGAAGTCGGTTGTCCACGCTGGATAGAGGGTGCGGAGCGCCAGGTTGCGCTCTTTCCTGGTCAGCGGTCCGCGCTCCTCGAGCATCTGCAACAAGTGTCCGAGGCCGAAGGTCTCGACCAGCAAGCGCTCGACCAGCACATCCGGCGGATCCTCCTCGAGCAGGCGCTCACCGTCGGCCGACGGGTACCACAGGCCGTCCCGGTGCTGCAGGAACCGCATTGGACGCACGAGGTTGAAGATGCGGCGGCAGAGATCCGGCGAGGCGTCGGCGAAACCGAGCGAGCTGCGCATTGTATTAACGATGTCATCCGGCGTCGCGCCGCCCTGGGCCGCCTGGACCACGGCACGGAATCCCGAGACGTAGCCGTTGACGGCGGTCATTCCGCGACGCTGGCGCTGAACTGGGAGCAGTACGAGCGGTTTAGCTACCTCGGTCGTGGCGCTTTCGGGCGGCGATACCGCGCTCTCGATACTGTCGCTGGGCATGGAGGGGGGGTCTTGTGCCAGCGCTTGTAACCACCAGCAGAACATCGAACGCAGGACATCATCGGTACTATTTTCTTCCGGTCCGA
>Ga0209262_10001373_pt1 | contig 10059 bp, 7 predicted proteins | sample Lowcelwee11metaG_FD_187171 | JGI IMG/M metagenome (GOLD analysis project Ga0209262, IMG submission 187171) | Freshwater pond sediment microbial communities from the University of Edinburgh, under environmental carbon perturbations - Low... | ecosystem: Environmental > Aquatic > Freshwater > Pond...
GGCGTGGATGATCTTCGCGCGCCGCGTCCGCTCGGCCTCGGCCTGCTTCGCCATCGCGCGGATCATCGTCTCGTCGAGGTCCACGTGCTTGATCTCGACGTTGGCGACCTTGATGCCCCAGGCGTCCGTGGCGCTGTCGAGGATGTGCTGGATGTCGACGTTGAGCTTGTCGCGCTGCGACAGCATTTCGTCGAGCTCGTGCTGGCCCAGCACCGAGCGCAGCGTCGTCTGCGCGAGCTGGCTGGTCGCCTCGAACGGATTCGCGACCTGGATGATCGCCTTGGCCGGATCGACGATGCGGAAGTAGATCACCGCGTTGACCTTGACCGAGACGTTGTCGCGCGAAATCACGTCCTGCGTCGGCACGTCGAGCACGACCGTACGCAAGTCCACCTTGACCATCCGCTGCACGAGCGGGATCAGGATGATCAGGCCGGGGCCCTTGACGCCGGTGAAGCGGCCGAACGTGAAGATCACGCCGCGCTCGTACTCGTTCAGGATCTTGAAGATCTGCGTCGCCAGCACGACGAGCAGCACGACGACGAAGGCAAGGATCGGCAGGGTGGTCATCAGCGAAGCTCTCCTGGGTCAGGCGTGGCGGGCTCGACCTCGAGCGTCAACCCGTTCACTTTGCGTATCTTGAGCCGCTGCCCGGCGCGCACCGGCGCGGCGCTCACGGCAGTCCACGTCTCGCCCTGGGCGCGCACCAGGCCCTTGTGCTCGAAGTCCTCGAGCGCCTCGGCCACCTCGCGCAACAGGCCCTCGACGCCGCCCATGACCGGCCGGCGGCGCGCGCGCACCGCAAACGACACGATGGCGAGCAGCAGCAGCGAGCCCGCGAGCGCCATGGCGCCGATCACCTGCCAGGCGATCGAGAACCCGGGCACGTCGTTGTCGAGCAGCATGACGGATCCAATGACGAAGGCGACGATGCCGCCGAGGCCGAGCGCGCCGAACGACGGCACGAACGTCTCCGCAACGATCAACAGCACGCCGAGCGCGATCAGCGCGAGCCCGGCATAGTTGACCGACAGCACCTGGAAAGCAAACAACGCGAGCAGCAGGCAGATCGCGCCGACGACGCCCGGCACGATCGCGCCCGGGTTGTAGCCCTCCAGCAGCAGCCCGTAGATGCCGATCAGCATCAGCAGGTAGGCCACGTTCGGGTTTGTGACCAGCGCGAGCAGGTTGGTGCGCCAGTCCGCCTCGACCTCGTGCAGCACGAGGCCCGCGGTCTTCAGTTCGATCTCCTGCGAGCGGACCTTGACCTTGCGGCCATCGAGGACCTTCAGCAGTTCGGGCAGGTCCGCGGCGATCAGGTCGATCACGCCGGCTGCGAGCGCCTCGTCGGCCGGCAGGCTGGCGCCTTCGCGCACCGCCAGTTCGGCCCAGTCGACGTTCCGACCGCGCAGCTCTGCGAGCCCGCGGATGTACGCCACCGCGTCGTTGACCGCCTTGCGTTCCATCGCCGTACCGGTGGCTGCGGCGGGTGGGTCGCTGTCCTTGTCATCCTTGGCATCCCCGGTGCCCGGCTTCTGCAGCGGCTTGTCGCTGGCGCCGGGCGCACCGATCTGCACCGGCGTCGCGGCGCCGAGGTTGGTCGCCGGCGCCATCGCCGCGACGTGGCTCGCATAGACCAGGTACGTGCCGGCACTGGCCGCCCGCGCGCCGCTCGGCGACACGTAGGCCACGACCGGGACCTCCGCCGCGAGGATCGCCTGGATCATGTCGCGCATCGCCGTGTCGAGGCCGCCCGGCGTGTCGATCGTGACGATCACGACGGCAGCGTTGGCTGCGCCGGCCTCGTTCAGCTTGCGGACGAAGAAGTCGCTGGTGGCCGGTCCGATGGGGCCCTGGACCGGCAGCAGCACGGCTCTGCCGCCCGGGGTCGACGCCGTCGCGAGCAGCATCCAGCCGGCCAGCATGGCCAGCAGCGCCCCGACGCGCCGCCACGGTCCCCTCGATTTGATGCTCGCGACCACGTGATCATCATAGCAGCGGATCGCGAGGACGGCCGGCCACCGTATACTCCGAGCTCGATCGCGCCACGCCCCAGGATCCGCCCATGTCGAGTCGAATGCTGCTCTTGTGGTCATGCGCCGTGCTGCTGCTGGCGAGCGCTCCAGCGTGGCCGAGCGACGCGCCGCCGGCTGAACCGCAGATCGTGGCGCAGCCCTTGCGCGGGGGCTTGCACGTGATCAGTGGCGCCGGCAGCAACGTGGCCGTGTGGCACGGGACGGATGGCACCGTGCTGGTCGATGACGGCGTCGGGACCCTGGCGCCGGAACTGCTCGCCGCGGTCGAGAAGATCGCGCCGGGTCCGGTGCGCGTCGTGATCAGCACGCACTGGCATCCCGACCACACGGGCGGCAACGAGCACTTCGCCGGGTCCGGCAGCGTGCTCATGGCGCACGACAACGTGCGCGCACGGCTGTCCGAGCCGCAGACCGTCGCGGCCTATGACCTCGAAGTGCCGGCCGCCCCGGCCGGCGCGCTGCCGATCGTGACGTTCGACGACGCGCTCAGCCTGCACCTGAACGGCGACCGTCTCGCTGCGCTGCACGTCGAGGCGGCCCACACCGACGGCGACCTCGTGCTGTGGTGGGAGGATGCGAACGTCGTGCACGTGGGCGACGTCTACTACAGCGGCATGTATCCTTTCATCGACCTCGGCAGCGGCGGCTCGCTGGCGGGCGTCGTGGCTGCGCTCGAGACCGTGCTGTCCCGTGCCGATTCACGGACGATCATCATCCCGGGCCACGGGCCGGTGTCGAATCGCGCCGAACTGGCCGCGTATCGGGACATGCTCGTCGCGACGGGCCGGCGCGTGCGCGAGTTGATCGGCGAGGGCAGGAACCTCGACGAAGTGCTCGCGGCGCGCCCGACGGCCGCGTACGACGCTGTCTACGGACAGGGCTCGATGACCGTCGAGCGCTTCGTCGGCATCCTCTTCGAGGACCTCGCCGGACGCCGTTGAGGTTCAGCCCGAGACGTCGAAGTTGATGCCCTGCGCCAGCGGCAGCTCCGTCCCCCAGTTGACCGTGCAGGTCTGCCGCCGCATGTAGGCTTTCCACGCGTCCGAACCCGACTCGCGACCGCCGCCGGTATCCTTCTCGCCTCCGAATGCGCCGCCGATCTCGGCCCCCGACGTGCCGATGTTGACGTTGGCAATGCCGCAGTCGGAGCCCGCCGCCGACAGGAAGCGCTCCGCGTGCTGCAACCGGTCGGTGAAGATCGCCGACGACAGGCCGTGCGCGACCTCGTTCTGCATCTGGATCGCGTCGTCGAGGGTCGCATACGGGATCAGGTACAGGATCGGCGCGAACGTCTCCGTGCGCACGATTTCCCATTCGGCGCGCGCCACCACGATCGCGGGCTCGACGAAGTGACCCGGCCGCTCGAGCGTGCGGCCGCCAGTCAGCAGCCGTCCGCCACTCGCCACGGCCTGGGCCACCGCCGACTCGAACTGCCGGACGGCTCCTGCGTCGATCAGCGGCCCCATCAGCGTACCCGGCTCGAGCGGGTCGCCGATGCGCACCTGTCCGTAGGCTCGCGTGAGGCGCTGCTCGAGTTCGGTGAGCCGCGACTCGTGGACGAACACGCGGCGCGTCGTCGTGCAGCGCTGGCCCGCAGTGCCGACGGCGCCGAACACGATGGCCGGCACGGCGAGGTCGAGGTTGGCGAACTCGTCGACGATGATCGCGTTGTTGCCGCCGAGCTCGAGCAGGCTCTTGCCGAGCCGCCGTGCCACGCGCTCACCCACGTCGCGGCCGACGTGCGTCGAGCCGGTGAAGGACACGAGACCGACGCGACGGTCGTCGACGAAGCGCGTCGCGAGATCGTGCGTGGCATCGACGAACAGCTGGAAGATGCCGGGATAGCCGTGGCGCTCGAGCACGCGGTTGCAGATCTGCTGCACGGCGACGGCGCACAATACCGTCTTGAGCGAGGGCTTCCAGACCGTGACGTTGCCGCAGATCGCTGCGAGGAACGCGTTCCACGCCCACACGGCGACCGGAAAGTTGAACGCACTGATGACGCCCACGACGCCGAGCGGGTGCCACTGCTCGAACATCCGGTGGTTCGGGCGTTCGGAATGCATCGACAGCCCGTAGAGCATCCGCGACTGGCCGACCGCGAAGTCGGCGATGTCGATCATCTCCTGCACCTCGCCGTCGCCTTCGGCCTTGATCTTGCCCATCTCGAGCGAGACCAGGCTGCCGAGGTCCGACTTGTGCCGGCGCAGCTCGTCGCCGACGAGCCGCACGGCCTCGCCGCGCTTCGGCGCCGGCACCGCGCGCCAGGCGAGTGCGACCTCGTGCGCAGCCGCCATGACCTGCTCGTATTGCGCCGGCGTCGTTGCGAGGACGCTGGCAATGATCTCGCCGGTCGCCGGGTTCGTGGAATCAATGGGTCGCGCCGCAGGGTCCGTCAGCCAGCCACCGCGCGACGACCACGTGCCCGGATTGACGGCCGCGAGCCCGAGATTCTTCAGCACCTGTTGCATCACTTGCTCCCGTTCGCGCGCTGCTGCCCGGTTTGTCCCTCGACCACCATGCGCGCGGAGAGATCCTTGCTGCCGCCGTTGGCATAGTGGCGGCCGAACCGGTTGTCGAGCACGTCGACGAGGCGGAAATCTTCCTGGCGCACGAAGCCGCGGTAACGCCCCGGGTGGCTCAGCACGAGGTCCACCACCGCCGTGATGCCGGCGGCGGTCGTCACCTGGATCGCCGACCAGAGCCGGCCCGCGATCACCTGCGGATAGATCTTGCTGACGTAGTTCTCCTCGCGCAGCTCGCCCTCCTGGCGGCCCGTCACGGCGACGTAGACGATCACGACGTCCTGCAGCGTCTGCGGCACGGCATTCTCGAGGATCCGCTTCAGCGTCGCGCGGTCGTGGTTCAGCTTGAGGTCGTTCATCAGCAGGCGCATCTGCGCGCAGTGACCCGGGTAGCGGATCGTCTTGTAATCCATGCTCTGGGCACGCGAGCCGTAGGTGTCGCCGAGCGAGCCGAGGCCGCCGGAAGTGTTGAAGGCCTCGTAAGGCGTGCCGTCGATCTCGATCTCCTCGAGTCCCTCGAGCGGCGCGACCTCCGTGGTACGGCCGTCGTAGATCGCCTCGCAGGGATTGCCGTATTCGTTGATCAGGCCTTCGGTGGACCAGGTCAGCGAGTACTTGAGGACGTTGTTGGGGTGCTGGGGCAGGGCGCCCACGCGCAATTTCACGCTGCGCAGCTCCTCGAAGTGGCCGATCAGCGCGTTGGCCGCGATGCTGATGAACCCCGGGGCCAGCCCGCACTGCGGCACGAAAGCCTGGTCGGCTCCGTCGGCGAGGCGGCGCACGGCGCGCGTCACCGCGACGTCCTCGGTCAGGTCGAAATAATGGGCCCCCGTCTGCCGCGCGGCCTCCGCGACCCCAACGTTGCAGTAGTACGGCAAGCTTGAAATCAGCGCGTCGACCGGATGGGCGCGCAGGTGAGCCTGCAGCGCGGCCGTGTCGCGGGCGTCGAGGCCGTGCGCATGCAGGTGATCGAGCTGGTGGGCGTCGACGACGGCCTGGGCCACTGCGGCATCGACGTCGGCGACGTGGACAGCGTAGTCGCCGGATTCGGCCAGCAGGCCGGAGATCAGCGAGCCGATCTTGCCTGCCCCGAGGATGAGGACCTTGTGCATTCCGAAGCTCCGGGAGTGCGTGAGGGCCGCGATTCTGACGAAACCGCCGGCGGGCGTCACATCCAGTTTCTTTTGCGGTGCAGCGATCCGCGGTAGGATCGGCGGATGACTCCGCAACCCCCCGCCGACCACTGGGCGCCCGCCAGCTGGACTTCACGACCCGCGGAACAGCAGCCCGCGTACCGGGATGCGGTTGCGCTCGAGCGGGCCGTTGCGGAACTGAGCCGTCTGCCGCCGATCGTCGTCTCGTGGGAAATCGACGCGCTCAAGCGGCAGATCGCCGAGGCCCAGCAGGGCCGCAGGTTCGTGCTGCAGGGAGGCGACTGCGCCGAGACGTTCGCGGACTGCGAGTCGGGCCAGATCGCCCGCAAGCTCAAGATCCTGCTGCAGATGAGCCTCGTGCTGCTGCACGGCCTCAAGAAGCCGGTCGTGCGCGTCGGGCGCTTTGCCGGCCAGTACGCCAAGCCACGTTCGGCGGACACGGAGACCCATGACGGCGTGACCTTGCCGAGCTATCGGGGCGACCTCGTGAACCGGCCAGCATTCACGGTCGCGGATCGCGAACCCGACCCGGACCTGCTGCTGCGTGGCTACGAGCGGGCCGCGCTGACGCTGAACTTCGTCCGCGCGCTGATCGACGGTGGCTTTGCCGACCTGCACCACCCGGAGTACTGGGACCTCGGCTTCGTGCACCACTCGCCATTGCGAGTCCAGTACCGCGAGCTGGTGGCCTCGATCTCGGACTCGCTGGATTTCTTCGAGTCGATGAGCGGCAGTCGCGTCCACGAGGCCAGCCGCGCGCCGTTCTACGCGAGCCACGAGGCGCTGCACCTGCTCTACGAGCAGGCCCAGACGCGCTACATCGAGCGCCAGGGGCGCTGGTACAACCTGTCGACCCACCTGCCGTGGATCGGCATGCGTACGGCGAAGCTCGACGGCGCGCACGTCGAGTACTGCCGCGGCATCTCGAACCCGGTCGGCGTCAAGGTCGGCCCGGCCATGAGCGCCGAGTGGGTGCAGGGCCTGTGCGAGGTGCTCAATCCCCGCCAGGAGCCCGGCCGGCTGGTGCTGATTCACCGGATGGGAGCGGCGCAGATCGAGGCGCGCCTGCCGGCCCTGATCGAGACGGTCCGCGCCACGGGCACGCCGGTGCTGTGGATCTGCGATCCGATGCACGGCAACACCGAGTCCACTCGATCGGGCATCAAGACCCGCCGTTTCGAGAACATCGTCGCCGAGCTCGAGAGTGCTTTCCGGATTCACAAGGAACTCGGCAGCTACCTCGGCGGTGTGCACTTCGAACTGACCGGCGAGGACGTCACCGAATGCACCGGCGGCGCGCGCGGGCTGGCCGACGGCGACCTCGCCCGTGACTACCGCTCGCAGGTGGACCCGCGGCTCAACTACGAGCAGGCCCTCGAGCTCGCGATGCGGATCGCGGCTTACGCTCGCACGGCCTGAGCGGCTCAGTAGGAAGACGCGACCGTGGCGCGGTAGGCCTCGAGTTCGTGCTGGTGGCGCGCGCGCTCCTTTTCGAGCGCCGGAATCTCGCCTTTCAACCGGCCGATGCGCTCGGCGAACTGCTTGGTGTCGAGCAGCGCCTGCGCCCGTTCTTCCGGCGTGGCGCTCGTGCTGACCAGCAACAGTGCTTCGTCGGCCAGTGCGTCTTCGAGGCGGACGATCTCGCGGCGACGGTACTCGATCTCGGCATCGAGATCGGTGACCCGCCGCGTGCGGACGTAGAGCTCGCGGCCGGATTCATAGGCGGCGATGAATGCCGGAGCCAGGTCTGCCGGGCAGTTGTCGTAATAGGCGGCTCCGCCCACTCCAGCTCGGTATCCATTGTGAGGCTGGCAGAACTCGCGCAGCCCCGCCGCGCGACCCGCTTGATAGGCAGCGAGGTCGGGCGTCACGCCGTGCTCGGCGCACGCCTTGCGATGCTGGCCAATGCGCTCGCCCGAGTGCCCAGCCACGCCGTCTTCGTAGCCGATGGTGCGCCAGTCGGCTGAACGGCACTCGTCCTTGTTCATCGTCGTCGAGCAGGCGGCCAGCAGCAACGTGCCAACGGCGGGCAGCAGCGCAACCTTCCTCATCGCCTCTCCAGGGAGTCGCAACTGGGGCGACTTTAGACGTGTGCCGTCGCGCGCATCGTGCCGCGGGTCACGCTTTACCGGCTGTGTCCGCGGCTGAACAGCCGGTCGGCCTCGACTCGCGAGACCTCGCGCCACGCGCCGGGTTCCAGACCGGAGACGCTCCAGGGACCCACCTGCAGCCTGACGAGCCGCAAGGTCGGCAGTCCAACGGCCGCGGTCATGCGACGCACCTGCCGGTTGCGGCCTTCCGTCAACGTCAGCTCGATCCAGCCGGTCGGGACTTGGCGGCGGAACCGAATCGGCGGATCGCGCGGCCACAACCAGGCCGGTGCCGACACCGCCTCGGCCCGGGCCGGCCGCGTGCGCCCGTCCTTGAGATCGACACCCGTGCGCAGTTGGTGCAATGCCGCCTCCCCGGGTTCCCCCTCGACCTGTGCGAGGTAGGTCTTCGGAAACGGCGACCCGGGCTGGCTGATGCGTGCCTGCCACGGACCGAAATCGGTCAGCACCATCAGGCCCTCGCTGTCGTAGTCGAGCCGGCCTGCTGGATAGGCGCCCGGCACCTGCAGCAGGTCGGCGAGACAACGCCGACCGTCGCGGCTGGTGAACTGCGGCAGGACCTGGAAAGGCTTGTTGAGCAGGATCAGACGCATTGCGGAATTTGCTCTTGCCCGGAGGCTGACCCAAGTCTATTCTCAATATTGCGCTGCAACATCCTGCCGACGAGATCCTTCGTCGCCCGCGAGTTGTCGTGGAGTCCACCGTGAGCCAAAAAACCGACCTCGATCTGCCCATGGGATGCGCGGTGCAAGGCGCCGTGCGACCCGGATTCGAATCCATCCTGACACGGGAAGCGCTCGATTTCGTCGCCGAGCTGGCGCGCAAGTTCGGGCCGCGCGTCAAGGACCTGCTCGCGCGCCGGGAGGCGCGGCAGAAGGAGATCGATGCCGGCCGGCTGCCGGACTTCCTGCCCGAGACGCGCGCAATCCGCGAGCACGAGTGGCACGTGACGTCGATCCCGGCCGACCTGCAGGACCGGCGCGTCGAGATCACCGGCCCGACCGACCGCAAGATGATCATCAACGCACTCAACTCGGGCGCGAAGGTCTTCATGGCCGACTGCGAAGACTCGATGACGCCGACCTGGGACAACGTGGTGCAGGGGCAGATCAACCTGCGCGACGCGGTCGCGAGACGCATCGACTTCACGAGCCCCGAGGGCAAGCAGTACAAGCTGAATCCGGCGATCGCGACGCTGATCGTGCGGCCGCGCGGCTGGCATCTCTACGAGAAGCACATCTACGTCGACGGCCAGCAGGTGCCCGGAGCTTTCGTCGACTTTGGTCTCTACATCTTCCACAACCACGCTGAGCTGAAGCGCCGCGGGAGCGGGCCGTACTTCTACCTGCCGAAGACCGAGAGCCATCTCGAGTCGCGGCTGTGGGCCGAGGTGTTCCGGCACGCCGAAGCGCGGCTTGGCCTGGCGCCGCAGACCATCAAGGTCACGGTGCTGATCGAGACGATCCTCGCCGCGTTCGAGATGGACGAGATCCTCTGGGAGCTGCGCGACTACATCGTCGGCCTCAACTGCGGCCGCTGGGACTACATCTTCTCGTTCATCAAGAAATTCAGCCGCTATCCCGAGTTCGTGCTGCCGGATCGCGGCCAGGTGACGATGACGACGCACTTCCTGCGCTCGTACTCGAAGCTGCTGATCAAGACCACGCACCGTCGCGGCGCATTCGCGATGGGCGGCATGGCGGCCCAGATCCCGATCAAGGGCGACCCGGCCGCCAACGACGCGGCCATCGCCAAGGTGCGCGCCGACAAGGAGCGCGAGGCCGGCGACGGCCACGACGGCACCTGGGTCGCGCACCCGGGCCTGGTGCCCGTGGCGATGGAGATCTTCGACCGGCTGATGCCGACGCCGAACCAGCTGCACCGCACGCTCGACGACGTCTCGATCCAGGCCGCCGACCTGCTGGCGATCCCGCAGGGCACGATCACCGAGGCCGGGCTGCGCAACAACGTGGACGTCTCGATCCAGTACATGGCCGCCTGGCTGGGCGGCAACGGCTGCGTGCCGATCCACAACCTGATGGAGGACGCGGCGACCGCCGAGATCGCGCGCTCGCAGATCTGGCAGTGGATCCGGCATCCGAAGGGCGTGCTCGACGACGGCCGCAAGGTGACGGTCGAGCTGTTCCGCCAGATCACTCGCGAGGAACTCGCGCGGCTGCGTGCGGAGCTCGGCGAGGCTGCGTTCGCCTCCGGCAACTTCGAGCGGGCGGCC
>Ga0209262_10001374_pt1 | contig 10058 bp, 8 predicted proteins | sample Lowcelwee11metaG_FD_187171 | JGI IMG/M metagenome (GOLD analysis project Ga0209262, IMG submission 187171) | Freshwater pond sediment microbial communities from the University of Edinburgh, under environmental carbon perturbations - Low... | ecosystem: Environmental > Aquatic > Freshwater > Pond...
ACTTCCACGGGGACTACCTGCACCAGGTGTCGCGCCGGCGGCGCATCGCCGTCAAGGCCTTCATCATGGATGCCGGGGTCGTGGTTGGTGTGGGCAACATCTACGCCAACGAGGCCCTGTTCCTCGCCGGGATCCACCCGAACAGGGCCTGCGGGCGCATCGGCCTGGGCCGTTACCGGTCGCTCGCCGGATGCATCCGCGCCGTGCTTGCCGCCGCCATCGACCAGGGCGGGACCAGCCTGCGGGATTTTGTCCAGGAGGACGGCAGTCCGGGCTATTTTTCCCAGTCCCTCAAGGTCTATGGGCGTGCCGGGGAGCCCTGCCCGACCTGCGCCGCGCCCATCCGGCGGCAGCGGATCGGGCAGAGGTCGAGCTTTTACTGTCCCCGCTGTCAACACTAAACTGCCCCTGAGCCATCACGGATCCGCCCTATGCCCATGCTCCACAGACCTTCACCGCTATCCCTGGGTGCGACCCTGTTCCTGGTCTTGGCAGCGGCCGGCACCCAGGCCGGCGAACTGGTCGGTCACGCCATCGTCCAGAGCGATGCCAGCTTGCTCATCAAGGGGGAGGTGGTCCGCCTGGACGGGATCTATGCCCCACCGACCGGCCGCGACTGCCGGGAATGGATCCAACCGGTGCGCTGCGATTCCCGAGCGGCCCTTGCCCTGGACTTCAAGGTCAAGGGTTTCATCCGCTGCTTTCCGACCGGGGAGAACGACGACGGCAGCATCAATGCCACCTGTTACGTGGACCGCACCAGCTTCGACCCAGGGGAGGACTTGGCCGCGTACCTGATCCAGCGCGGCCTGGCCCTGGCCCTGCCGGATGCCCCCTTTGAATACCATGCCCTGGAGAAGATTGCCCGCAACCAGGGCGTCGGTGTCTGGGGCTTCACGGTGGACAGCGTCGGGCCTGAGGTCTTCCCGCCCGGGCGCGGTTGGCGTCCGCATCCACGGCGATGACCGGAGCCGGCGAGCTCAGCTGGCAACCTGAGCCGATGTGCCGTCGCGGCGCCCGCCGGCACCGAGCTCCCAACTGGGTTCTGCGCGAAGCGGCTGGGGGAAGGTTGGGATCCGGTGCTCAAAACCCGCATCCGCAACGAGTGCGGCACGCTTCTGCAGGCACTAGAATGCGCAACAGACCCCCGTCATCCAGCCCCTAGGAGAGAACGATGAGCACCGGTGTTCGAAGGTCCTTGCGCTTCCCGCCCGATGAGGGTGCCGTGGCATGGCTCGACCCCAGCGTTCACGAGGACAAGCGCAACTTCAAGCCCACGATCGCGGCCTTGGTGACCGACGAGGCGCTGAAGGGCTGCGGCCTGGTCACGCTAGTCCACGACTGGCTGCGCGAGGGGGTGGAGTGCATGGTGCAGGTCGGCGAGCTGGCACCCCTCAGAGCCCAGATCCGCTGGGTCAAGGATCTGAACGACAACGTGCTGAAGATCGGTGTGGTCTTCCTCGAATAGCCAGCCGCTTGACCTCTTTTCCCCCGGGGCGCCTCCCCACCGGCAACCCAGGTTGCGGACCTCCGCGCAGTCCATCCCGGCGCTGGACCAGGACGGCGTCGGGAGGCGGCGCCCTCCGATGCCCTCAGCGCTTGCGGGGCGGTAGCAGGTCGGTGATGGACCCGTGGGCCATCTCGGCGGCCAGGCCGATCGTCTCGTTCAGCGTCGGGTGGGGGTGGATGGTGAGGCCGATGTCCTCGTAGTCGGCCCCCATCTCCAGCGCCAGCACGGCCTCTCCGATCAGCTCCCCGGCACTGGGCCCGACGATCCCGGCCCCGAGGATGCGCTTGGTCTCGGGATCGAACAGGAGCTTGGTCAGCCCCTCGTCCCGCCCGATCCCTAGGGCCCGCCCGCTGGCGGCCCAGGGGAAGACCCCCTTCTCGTAGGCGATGCCATCGGCCTTGGCCTGGGTCTCGGTGAGTCCCATCCAGGCGACCTCCGGGTCCGTGTAGGCCACCGAGGGGATGGTCATGGGGTCGAACAGGGCCGGCAGCCCGGCGATCACCTCTGCGGCGACCTTGGCCTCGTGGGTGGCCTTGTGGGCCAGCATGGGGTTACCCACCACGTCGCCGATGGCGAAGATGTTGGGGACATTGGTCCGCATGTGGCTGTCGACCGGGATGAAGCCGCGCTCGTCCACCAGCACCCCCGCCTTGTCGGCGTCGATGAGCTTGCCATTGGGGCGCCGGCCCACCGCCACCAAGACCTTGTCATAGGTTGCCTCTGCGGGCGCGCCCTTGCCCTCGAAGCTGACCTTGATCCCCCCGGTCCCGGCGCTCATGGCGGTGACCTTGGTCCCCAGCCAGACGTTGTCGTAGCGCTTTCCGATGACCTTTTGCAACGCCTTCACCAGGTCCAGGTCACAGCCAGGGATGAGCTGGTCCTGCAGCTCCACCACGTCGATGCGGCTGCCCAGGGCCTGATAGACGGTAGCCATCTCCAGGCCGATGATGCCGCCGCCCAGGATCAGCAGCCGCTCGGGGATGGAGGCCAGCTCCAGGGCGCCGGTGGAGTCCATCACCCGCGGGTCTTCGTGGGGGAAGCCGGGGATGCGCACCGGGGTCGAGCCGCAAGCGATGATGGCGTGGTCGAACTGGATCTTGATGTGCCCCTCGTAGGTGTCCACGCCGATGCGGTTAGGGGCCTCGAACCGGCCGGTCCCCTGCACCACCCGGACCTTGCGCTGCTTGGCCAGGGCCGCCAGCCCCCCGGTGAGCTTGGCGACGACCTTGTCCTTGTTGGCGCGGAGCTTGTCGAGATCGATCTGCGGCTCGCCGAAGCTGATGCCGATGCGGGCCATCTCACGGGCGTCGTTGAGGATGGCCGCCGCGTGCAGCAGGGCCTTGGAGGGGATGCAGCCGACGTTGAGGCAGACACCGCCGAGGTTGGGGAAGCGCTCGATCAGGACCACAGCCTTGCCGAGGTCCGCGGCACGGAAGGCGGCGGTGTAGCCGCCGGGACCGGCACCAAGGACGACGACCTCGGCTTGGAGGTCTTGAGCCTGGGCGGTGGTTGCGGTGGTCTCGGTCATGGGGTTCCTCGTGCCGGGGGCCGGTCGGGTGTTGGGTTCGGGTCCGTGCCGCGGATTATGCCAGCGGTTGGACCGCGCCGCCGCCCTGGCGGTGCCGGGTCCCCCGATCCTCCGGGCCTGAGCTATGTTTTCTGCTCAGAGGGGAGGGTGAGCCAACATGAAGGCCATGGTCATCAACCGGATCTCGTCGCTGAAGGACGACGCATCGCCACTCGACCTGGTCGAGCTGCCGGTGCCTGAGCCGGGGGCGGGTGAGATCCGCATCCGGGTCGCGGCCTGCGGGGTCTGCCACACCGAGCTTGACGAGATCGAAGGACGGACGGCGCCGCCGCGGCTCCCGGTGGTGCCTGGGCACGAGGTGGTCGGGCGTGTGGACAAGCTCGGGGCGGGAGCAGTGCGGTTCCGCATCGGGGACCGAGTGGGGGTCGGCTGGATCCACTCGTCCTCGGGGGCAGTGGACGAGAACCTAAGCCCCAGCTTCCGGGCCACCGGCCGCGACGCCGACGGCGGCTACGCTGAGTACATGACGGTGCCAGAGGGCTACTCGTACCCCATCCCGGCGGTCCTCTCGGACGTCGAGGCCGCACCCCTGCTCTGCGCCGGGGCCGTGGGCTATCGCTCGCTGCGCCTCACCGGGATCAAGGACGGCCAATCCCTGGGGCTCACCGGATTCGGCGGCTCGGCCCACCTGGTGCTTCAGCTTGTCCGCCACCTCTACCCGAGCACCGACGTCTACGTCTTTGCGCGCGACCCTGAAGCACGCGCCTTCGCGCTGAGCCTGGGTGCCGTCTGGGCGGGCAATACCCCAGAGCGCGCACCCGTGGCGCTGGACGCCATCATCGACACCACCCCGGCCTGGCGGCCCGTGGTGGAGGCCCTGGCCAACCTGAAGCCCGGCGGCCGGCTGGTGATCAACGCCATCCGGAAGGAGGAGCGCGACAAGGAGGCCTTGCTGGCACTGAGCTACGGGGACCACCTCTGGCTGGAGAAGGAGGTCAAGTCAGTCGCCAACGTGACCCACTGGGACATCGCGCAGTTTCTCCCCATCGCGGCGGAGATCCCGCTGCGGCCCGAGGTGCAGACCTATCCCCTGGAGGAGGCCAATCGTGCCCTCCTGGAGCTCAAGCACGGGCGTGTCCGCGGCGCCAAGGTCCTGCTGATCGGCTGATGCCAGCCCGGCGGGCTTCCGGTAGGCCGCGGACGCGGCGTCGATCAGAACTTGGTCACCACCACGTTGGTCCCGTCCTCCGGGCCGAGATCGAAGGTGTTGCCGCTCAATCGCGCGACGGTGCCGATCAGCTCGGCGACGAAGGCGGGGTCGGCCGCGGCGTTGATGACCAGCCCGTTGCCCTCACCGTCCCCGATGACGAGGGTGGCGGCATCCGGCCTGGTGACGGAGATGCCCTCCGAGGGGGACAGTACCGTCAGGTCGGCGTTGAGGAAGCGCACCGTCAACACCGAGGGGTCCCGGTTGGCCTCCACCAGGGCGTCGGCCGCGCCGACGGCGCCCTCCTTGACCTTGCGGGCCAGGACCGTAGCGGTCGCCTTGGCCTTGGCGGCCATGTTGCGTGCCTGCTCGCTGTCCGCTGCTTCTCTAATCGAAGCGACGGCCTTGTCCAACTGTTCTTTCCAGCTCATGCGGATGTCCTCCCGAGTGTTAGGGTGATACGAGCAATCTCCAGCGCTCACAATTGTACCTGGCCGGCGAAAACCAATGGGGCCCTGCGGCGTGGAGGCATGAGCGCGACCCTCCGCATCCGTGGCCGACCGCGCCTTCATGACCAGTACCCTGCGACGGCCCAGCCCCCGCATGCCCTCGCCCCATACCCGCACATCTGTGCGATGATCCCGCCCGATTGAACGGAGCGCCTGGTCATGGCCAAACCGGAACAGAAAGCCAGGGAGTCCATCGACCACCTGCTGGAGGCGGCCGGGTGGCTGGTATGCGACGTGCGGGACGCCAACCTCCGCGCCGCCCGCGGGGTCGCCATCCGCGAATTCCCGCTCGCGTCCGGCTTCGGCTTTGCCGACTACCTGCTCTATGTGGACGCCAAGGCCGCCGGGACCTGCGAGGCCAAGCGGCGGGGCACGGCGCTGACCGGGGTCGAGGTCCAATCCGGCGGCTATGCCCAGGGGCTGCCGCAGTCACTGCCCGCCTGGGCGCGACCACTGCCATTCCGTTACGAGTCCACTGGCGTGGAGACCCACTTCACCAACGTCCTGGACCCGGAGCCCCGGGCACGCTCCGTATTCGCCTTCCACCGTCCGGAGACTCTGGCCGCCTGGCTCAAGCTGCTGCCCTCTGCCCAAACGGGCGACGACGCCCCCGCGGTCGCCGTCCTGCCCGCCACCTTCCTCGCCCAGGTCCGCCACCTGCCGCCCCTGATTACGGAGGGCGACGGCTTTAAGCTCTGGCCCGCCCAGGTCACCGCCATCGGTAACCTGGAGCGGTCGCTCGCCGGCAACAAGCCCCGCGCCCTGATCCAGATGGCCACAGGCAGCGGCAAGACCTTCACCGCCATCAGCTTCATCTACCGGCTGATCAAGTTCGCCGGGGCCGGCGCGTCCTGTTCCTGGTGGACCGCGGCAACCTGGGCCGTCAGGCCAAAAAGGAGTTCGACCAGTACCTCTCGCCCTACAACAACTTCAAGTTCGGCGAGGAGTACATCGTCCAGCACCTCACCAGCAACCGCCTGGACACCACGGCACGGGTCTGCATCGCCACCATCCAGCGGATGTATTCGATGCTCAAGGGCCGCGAGCTGGCACCCGAGGACGAGGAGGTCTCCGTGGGGGCGGGCTTGCCTGCGATGCCCGAGCCCATCGACTACAACCCCCAGTACCCCATCGAGACCTTTGACATCATCGTCACCGACGAGGCTCACCGCTCCATCTACAACCTGTGGCGTCAGGTGCTGGAGTACTTCGATGCCTACCTGATCGGCCTCACCGCCACGCCCAACAAGCAGACTTTCGGCTTCTTCAACCAGAATCTGGTCATGGAGTACGGCCACGAGCAGGCAGTGGCCGACGGCGTCAACGTCAATTACGACGTCTACCGCATCCTGACCGAGGTGTCGCGAGCGGGTGCCAAGGTGGAAGCGGGCTACTGGCTGGAGGTGCGGGACAAGGCCACCCGCGCCCGGCGCGACTGGCAGCTCGACGACGACTTCCAATACGCTCCGGAGGAACTGGACCGCAGCGTGCAGACCCCGGATCAGATCCGCACCATCGTCCGGACGCTCCGCGACAACTGGCGGCGCGACCTCTTCCCTCAGCGCGAAGAGCTGCCCAAGACGCTGGTTTTCGCCAAGGACGACAACCACGCCGAGAAGATCGTCGAGATCCTGCGCGAGGAATTCGGTCGCGGCAACGAGTTCGCCCAGAAGATCACCTACCGCACCACCGGCGAGTCCGCCGAGAACCTGATCAAGGCCTTCCGCATCAGCTACTACCCGCGCATTGCCGTGACCGTGGACATGATCGCCACCGGCACCGACATCAAGCCGGTAGAGATCGTCGTCTTTATGCGCAGCGTCAAGAGCCGCAGCTTCTTCGAGCAGATGAAGGGTCGCGGCGTGCGCGTGATCGCGGACGACGATTTGCGCGGCGTGAACCCCGGCCAGCACGTTCACAAGGACCGCTTCGTCATCGTGGACTGCGTGGGCGTGTGCGAGCACGACATGACCGACTCGCGCCCCATGGACCAGAAGAAGTCCGTGCCCCTGGACGCCCTGCTCCAGGCCGTGAGCCTGGGCAACGTCGAGCCAGAGGTCCTCTCCAGCGTCGCTGTGCGCCTGGCGCGCCTGGAGACCCAACTCAGCGAGGCCGAGCGCGACAAGGTCCTCGGCGCGGCCGGGGGCTTGAGCCTGAAAGAGCTTTCCCGCGGCATCGTTCAGGCCCTCAACCCCACCGCCGACCGCACCCCACAGGAGGCCGAGGCCGCCCTGCGCGACGCGGTCAAGCCCCTCTCCAGCCCCGACCTGCGCAAGCTGGTTCTGGAGTTGCGGGCCCAGAAGGAGCAGGTGATCGACATCGTCACCCAGGACCGCCTGTTGGAGGCCGGCTTCTCCGAGGCCGCCCGCGAGCGCGCCCAGTCCCTGGTGCAGAGCTTCGAGGCCTTCATCGCCGAGCACCGCGACGAGATCACCGCCTTGCAGATCCTCTACAACAGGCCCACCAGGGCCCCGCTACGGTTCGAAGACCTCAAGGCCCTGGCCGACACGCTCCAGGCCCCGCCCCACCTCTGGACCGAGGGCCAGCTCTGGCAGGCCTACGCCGCGCTCGACCAGTCCAAGGTCAGGGGCGCGAGCACCCGGCGCATCCTCACCGACTTGGTCTCCCTGGTGCGCTACGCCATGCACCAGGACAACGAGCTGGTGCCTTATCCCGAGCGCGTGATGGCCAACTTCCGCGCCTGGCTCGCGCAGCAGGACATGTCATCCCCTCCCCCGCGAGCGGGGGAGGGCCAGGGTGGGGGTCGATTCACCGACGAGCAGCGCTGGTGGCTGGAGAAGATGGCCGAGCATATTGCCTCCAATCTCGGGATCGAGGCCGAAGACTTCGGCTACGCGCCGTTCGACCAGCACGGCGGGCTGGGCAAGGTGCATCAGCTCTTCGGCGCGGAGTTGCCGAAGATGATTGACGCGTTGAACAAGGAGTTGGCGGCGTGATGGCCCAACCTGCCATCCTTTCCCATTCGGGCTTCCGGGCTGGCCGCTTCGTCACTCCGACCGCTCTCTCTGTCATCCCGAACTCTCTCGTTGTCATCCCGACCGAAGGGAGGGATCTTAATGCCCCGTGACCACCATTATTTCGTCTACCTGCTGACCAACTGGAACGACAAGGTAATGTACGTCGGCATGACGAATGATCTCGCGCGCCGGGTTTATGAACACCGAACCAAGGCCGTGCCAGGCTTCACCGCCAAATACAACGTCCACAAACTGGTGTATTTCGAGGATACCTCGGACGTGCACGCCGCTCTGGCTCGAGAGAAGGAGATCAAGAAGTGGCGTCGGGAAAAGAAGAACGCGCTCGTCGTCCAGACCAACCCGCAATGGCGCGACCTCGCTGGGGATCTGGGGCTGTCCTCATGACGTTGCGTCCGATGCCACCAACTTCTTTCCATACCTGTCTTCCCGACCGAAGGGAGGGATCTCAGCCCCGCACTCCAAGATTCCTCACTGCGTTCGGAATGACAAGCGGGGGGTGCGCAGCGATGAATGAGAAACTGAATCGGTAGTTTGCGGCGTGATGCGTCATGCTCGACTCGGTGACGTGGTCACCTCGATGAAAAACGGCCTGTACAAGCCGGCGTCCAACTATGCGGATGACGGCATGCCTTGCCTGCGCATGTACAACATTGAAGCCGGTTCCATTGTCTGGCGCGACATCAAACGCATGCGCATCTCAGAAGCGGAGTATGAGGAATACGGCCTTCACGAAGGCGACTTGCTCGTCAATCGAGTGAACAGCAGAGAACTCGTTGGCAAGACCGCCTGCATTCCGCCTTCGCTGGGGCCGAGCGTCTTCGAGAGCAAGAACATTCGTGTGCGGCTCGACCAGACCAAAGCGCTGCCGAAGTTCATCAACTACCAGCTTCTCGCTCAGGGCAGGCGTTATTTCGCGGGCAACGCGCAACAAGTCGTCGGCATGGCGTCGATCAGCCAGAAACAGCTCGCCGACTTCCCAATCATATTGACCGATTTCGACGAACAGCGCCGCATCGTCGCCGAAATCGAAAAGCAGTTCTCCCGCCTCGACGAAGCCGTCGCCAACCTCAAGCGCGTCAAGGCCAACCTCAAGCGCTACAGGGGTGCGGCGCTACATGAAGCCGTTGCGGCCGGGCTCGGCGGCGACAGTGGTTCGTGGAGGACCGTTGTCCTGGGCCAAGTGGCGACGTCGATCCGAAATGGTGTCTCGAAGAAACCAGACGCCGAGAGCGGGACACCGATCCTGCGGATTAGCGCGGTGCGCCCGCTCGAACTGAATGTCGCCGATGTTCGCTTCCTGTCGGGTGCTTCGCAGGAGTACGAGCCCTTCTGGCTTAGGGCGAACGATGTGCTGTTCACCCGATATAACGGCAGCCGGGGTCTCGTGGGTGTCTGCGCCGAAGTTCCCGCTGGCCTTCGATACACCGTTTACCCGGACAAACTCATCAGGGTGCGTTTGGACGGCGACGTGCTGTTGCCGGCGTTCCTTGTCATTGCGGCCTCCACGGGTGAGGCGCGAGCATTCATTGAGTCCCGAACTCGAACTACCGCAGGGCAGGCGGGCATTTCGGGCGCGGATCTCAAGTCGTTGCCGCTTCGCCTTCCGCCGCTTCCTGAACAACACCGCATCGTCGCCGAAGTCGACCGCCGCCTGTCCATCGTCCGTGAGGTCGAGACCGAGGTCGATTCGAACCTGAAACGCGCCCAGTCCCTGCGCCAGGCGGTGCTGGCCCGGGCCTTTTCCGGGCTAGGCGCGGGCGCGGCGGGCGCCTGAGCCGTGAACACCCTGCGCCGCTTCTCCTATCCAAACCCAACGGTTCCAGCCGGCACGTCCTAGTATCTCGCTGATCGCGGTGAGGCGGTCGGCCGGGACCTGATCCGGCGGATTCTGCGCCAACAGCAGGCGGCTGGGCTGGTCGAGCGCCGCGGCTGCGGACCCCGCGGCCCGGTGGTCCAAGAAGGGGCAATTAAATCCTGATAAGGGTACTAGTGAGGGTACTAGGCGCAATCGCATGAACACTGCCACCCTGGTCCAGAAGCTCTGGAACTACTGCAACGTCCTGCGCGACGACGGGATGAGCTATGGCGATTACGTCGAGCAGCTCACCGACCTGCTGTTCCTCAAGATGGCGGACGAGCGCTCCCGCCCGCCGTACAACCAGCCGAGCCTGATCCCGGCGCAGTACGCCTGGCCAGTGCTGCTGGCCAAGGACGGCGATGCGCTGTTCGACCATTACCGCCACACGCTGGAGGCTCTGGGCCGCGAGCGGGGCACCCTAGCCCTGATCTTCAACAAGGCGCAGAA
>Ga0209262_10001376_pt1 | contig 10050 bp, 6 predicted proteins | sample Lowcelwee11metaG_FD_187171 | JGI IMG/M metagenome (GOLD analysis project Ga0209262, IMG submission 187171) | Freshwater pond sediment microbial communities from the University of Edinburgh, under environmental carbon perturbations - Low... | ecosystem: Environmental > Aquatic > Freshwater > Pond...
GAAGTCCAGACCCCGGGCCTTCCAGTGCTCGATGCCGGCGCGCATATCGAGAAGGTCGGCGCGGCCGACCAGCTCATCGAACTTGCGAATGCCGAGCTGAGCCATGATCTCGCGTACTTCCTCGGCAACGAAGAAGAAATAATTGACGACATGTTCAGGCTGACCCGAGAAGCGCTTGCGCAATTCGGGATCCTGCGTGGCCACACCGACCGGACAGGTATTCAGATGGCACTTGCGCATCATGATGCAGCCTTCGACGACCAGCGGCGCGGTGGCGAAGCCGAACTCATCGGCACCGAGCAGCGCACCGACGACGACGTCGCGACCGGTCTTCATCTGACCATCGACCTGGACGCGGATACGGCTGCGCAGGCGGTTCAGCACCAGGGTCTGCTGGGTTTCGGAGAGCCCCAGTTCCCATGGCGTACCCGCGTGCTTGATCGACGACTGCGGCGATGCACCGGTGCCGCCATCGAAACCGGCGATCACGACATGGTCGGCCTTGGCCTTGGCGACACCGGCGGCGACGGTACCGACACCGACTTCGGAGACCAGCTTGACCGAGATCGAAGCCCGCGAGTTCGCGTTCTTCAGGTCGTGGATCAGCTGCGCCAGATCCTCGATCGAATAGATATCGTGGTGCGGCGGCGGCGAAATCAGGCCGACACCCGGCACCGAGTGACGCAGAAAGCCGATGTACTCGGACACTTTGTGTCCCGGCAGTTGCCCGCCTTCACCCGGCTTGGCGCCTTGCGCCATCTTGATCTGGATCTGGTCGGCGTTGACCAGATACTCGGTCGTCACGCCAAAGCGTCCGGAAGCGACCTGCTTGATCGCCGAGCGCAGCGAATCGCCGTCCTTCAGCGCCAGATCACGGGCGACACGGCTCTTGCCGATAACATCTGACAGCATGGTGCCACCCTTGACCGGCGCATAACGACTGGCATCCTCGCCGCCTTCGCCGGTATTCGACTTGCCGCCGATGCGGTTCATTGCAATCGCCAGCGTCGTGTGCGACTCGGTCGAGATGGCGCCCAGCGAGATGGCGCCGGTGGCAAAACGCTTGACGATCTCTTTGGCCGGTTCGACTTCTTCCAGCGGAATCGCCTGGCCTTGCGGCCTGAACTCGAACAGGCCGCGCAGCGTCAGGTGGCGCTTGGTCTGATCGTTGATCAGCGCGGCGTATTCCTTGTAGGTTTCGAACTTGCCCGAACGTGTCGCATGTTGCAGCTTGGCGATGGCATCCGGTGTCCACACGTGCTCTTCGCCGCGGATACGGAAAGCATATTCACCGCCAGCATCGAGCATGTTGGCGAGAACCGGATCGGTTGAAAACGCATCCTGATGCAGGCGGATCGCTTCCTCGGCAACCTCGAAGAGGCCGATGCCCTCGATGTTGGACGGCGTACCGGTAAAGTACTTCTCGACGAAATCCGTTTTCAGGCCAATGACCTCGAAGATCTGGGCGCCGGTGTAGGACATGTAGGTGGAAATGCCCATCTTGGACATGATCTTGCACAGCCCCTTGCCGATCGCCTTGATGTAGTTCTTGACGAACTTGTCGGCCTTCTCGGCATCGCCCTTGGCCAGCGCCTCGATGGTTTCGAGGGCCAGGTACGGGTGGACCGCCTCGGCGCCGTAGCCGCCGAGCAGCGCGAAGTGATGCGTTTCGCGCGCCGAACCGGTCTCGACCACGAGGCCGGCGCTGGTACGCAGGCCCTTCCTGACCAGATGCTGGTGAATCGCCGAAGTCGCCAGCAGCGCCGGAATGGCGACATGTCCGGCATCGACCTTGCGGTCGGAAACGATCAGGATGTTGGCCCCCGAACGCACGGCATCTTCGGCATCGGCCGCCAGCGACGCCAGACGGGCCTCGACGCCGGCCGCGCCCCACGCCACCGGATAGCAGATATCCAGTTCGAGTGAACGGAACTTGTTCGAGGTGTGCTTATCGATGTTGCGCAGCTTCTCGATTTCCGTGCAGGTCAGTACTGGCTGCGATACTTCCAGACGGATCGGCGGATTGATGTCGTGCGTATTCAGCAGGTTCGGCTTCGGTCCGATGAACGACACCAGCGACATGACCAGTTCCTCGCGGATCGGGTCGATCGGCGGGTTGGTGACCTGGGCGAACAGCTGCTTGAAGTACGTGTAAAGCGTCTTGTTCTTGTTCGACAGGACCGGCAGGGCCGAGTCCGTGCCCATCGACCCGGTTGCCTCCTCGCCGTTCTGGACCATCGGTTCGAGGATGACCTTGATGTCTTCCTGGGTGTAGCCGAAGGCCTGCTGGCGATCGAGCAGCGAGGCCGAGGAGGCGACGCAATATTCGTTGGCCGACGGCACCTCGTCGAGCTTGATGCGGATCTTCTCGATCCACTCGCGATACGGCTTGGCGTTGGCCAGCGAATCCTTGAGTTCCTTGTCGTCGATAATGCGACCCTGTGCCATGTCGATCAGGAACATCTTGCCCGGCTGCAGGCGCCATTTCTTGACGATCTTCTTTTCCGGTATTGGCAGCACGCCGGATTCGGAGGCCATGACCACCATGTCGTCATCGGTCACCAGATAACGGGCGGGACGCAGACCGTTGCGATCGAGCGTCGCGCCGATCTGGCGGCCATCGGTGAAAGCCACGGCGGCGGGGCCGTCCCACGGCTCCATCATCGGGGCATGGTATTCGTAGAAGGCACGACGGTTTTCATCCATCGTCGTGTGCTTTTCCCAAGCTTCCGGAATCATCAGCATCACGGCCTGGGCCAGCGAATAGCCGCCACCCATGACCAACAACTCAAGCGCGTTGTCGAAAGACGCGGAGTCCGACTGACCCGGGTAATGCAGCGGCCAGACCTTCTTCAGGTCGTCACCGAGAAGCGGCGAGGAAATCGCCTGTTCACGAGCCTTGAACCAATTGACATTGCCGCGGACGGTATTGATCTCACCATTGTGGGCGATATAGCGGAACGGATGCGCCAAATCCCAGGTCGGGAAGGTGTTGGTCGAGAAGCGCTGGTGAACGAGGGCGAGCGCCGAAACGGTACGCTTGTCCTGCAAGTCGAGGTAATACACTCCAACCTGGTCGGCCAGCAACAGCCCCTTGTAGTTGACCGTACGGGCCGAGAAGGACGGCACGTAGAATTCCTTGCTGTGCTTGAGTTTGAGCGCCTTGATGTCGTTGGCGGCACGGCGGCGAATAATGTACAGCTTGCGCTCGAGCGCGTCGGTCACGAAGACATCCGGCCCGCGCCCGACGAATACCTGGCGGATCACCGGCTCCTTGGCCTTGACGGTCGGCGACATCGGCATGTCGTGGTTGACCGGCACTTCACGCCAGCCGAGTAGAACCTGACCCTCGTCCTTGATCGAACGCTCGATTTCCTCGACGCAGGCGTGGCGCGAGGCTGCTTCCTGCGGCAGGAAGACCATGCCGACGCCGTACTCGCCTTCCGGCGGCAGTTCGACGCCCTGCTTCGCCATCTCGTCGCGATAGAACTGGTCGGGGATCTGGATCAGGATGCCGGCGCCGTCACCTTGCAGCGGGTCGGCGCCAACGGCGCCGCGATGATCCAGATTCTTCAGGATCAACAAACCCTGCTCAACGATGCCATGATTCTTCTGGCCTTTGACATGGGCGACAAAGCCCACGCCGCAAGCGTCGTGCTCGTTGGCCGGGTCGTACAAACCCTGCCGCTCAGGTACAGCCGATTCCATCACACGCGTTCCTTAAAAATACTCGGCCGATGAAAACAAGGGCCAAGGGTAGAAAAAGCCGGCATCCCGTTACGCTTGCCGGCTTGTACGAAAATCAGGGGCGACCGCAGAATATACCGCCAAAGCCCTGTCAAATCAAGATGCTGCAATGCACCAAGGCGGTTCCCGCTACGACCTGCCACTCCCCTTTCAGGTGCATCTGGCCTCGATGGCGGCCACGATCGTCGCCTCGTCAGCTTCGTCCGAAACGACAGCGCTGCCGATCCGTTTCAGCAGCACCAGCCGCAACTTCCCGTCCTGCACCTTCTTGTCGTGGCGCATCAGCGCCAGATACCGCGCTGCACCCAAGGGCGCGCCACGCACCGGCAAGCCTGCCCGCACAAACAGCCGTTCGATCCGCAATACCGCTTCGGCATCAAGCCAGCCAAGCCGCCGCGACAATTCCGCAGCAATTAGCGTGCCGGCGGCAATCGCTTCACCGTGCAACCATTCCCCATAGCCGATGCCGGTTTCGATAGCATGACCAAAGGTATGTCCAAGATTGAGCAAGGCCCGTTCGCCGGTTTCGCGCTCATCCGCGGCAACGACCTCGGCCTTGTTGGCGCATGAGCGGTGAACGGCATAGGCCAGCGCATCCCTGTCGCGCGCCAGCAGCCTTTCGATGTTTTCCTCCAGCCAGACGAAGAACTCTGGATCGCGAATCAGCCCGTATTTGATGACTTCGGCCAGCCCGGCTTTCAATTCACGGTCCGGCAAGGTGTCGAGCGTCGAAATGTCGGCCAGTACGAGCTTGGGCTGATAGAAGGCGCCGATCATGTTCTTGCCGAGCGGATGGTTGATCGCCGTCTTGCCACCGACCGAGGAGTCGACCAGCGAAAGAAGCGTGGTCGGGATCTGGATGAACGGCATGCCGCGCTGGTAGCAGGAGGCCGCGAACCCCCCCATGTCCCCAATGACGCCCCCGCCGAGCGCGATCAGGGTCGTGCCGCGCTCGCAGTGCGCGCCGAGCAGCGCGTCGAATATCAGGTTGAGGGTGTTCCAGTCCTTGTATTTCTCGCCATCCGGGAGAATGACGGAAATGACTGAAATACCGTTTTTTTCCAGGGTTGACCGCAAGCGGTCAAAATATAGCGGTGCAACGGTCGTGTTGCTGACCACCAGAACCTTCTTCTGCCCGAGATGCGGCACCAGCAGATCGGCGCGGTCGAGCACCCCACTGCCGATGTGAATGGGATAGGAACGGTCACCGAGGGCGACGTTTAGCGTCTGGATCATGCCTGACATATGCGAGTGAATTCTTTCAAGAGATGATGAACGACGCCGGATGCCACCAGGTGCGAACCATCGACGACGAGGTGTGCGGTTTCCCGATATAGCGGATCACGCTGTGCATGCAGTTCCTCGAGCTTGGCCAGAGGATCTTCGACGCGCAACAGCGGTCGATTCCGATCATGACGTGTACGCTCGAAAAGCATGGCCGGCGGAACATTGAGATAGACCACCCAGCCGGTTTCGTGCAAAAGCTTCCGGTTCTCCGGACTCAGGACCACGCCGCCGCCTGTGGCAAGAACGATGTCTGTGCCTGAAGTCAGTTCGGCGATCGCCAGCGATTCACGGCGCCTGAACCCTTCCTCGCCCTCGATCTCGAAGATGGTCGGGATCGGTACACCGGTGCGGGCGACGATCTCATGGTCGGAATCATAGAAGCGGCGGCCGAGGCGTCTCGCCAGTTGCCGTCCTATGGTCGTCTTTCCCGCCCCCATGAGGCCGACGAGGTAGATGTTGCTGCGATTGTTCACGCCGGAATTTTATCCGGTCTCGTGGCGCACCACAAAAGAGAAAGGCCGGCAAGGCCGGCCCTCCTTTTCGAGACAAAGCGTACTGATCAATTAATCTGCAGCTTGTCGGAGATGATGCGCGGGGTGATGAAGAACAGCAACTCGCGCCTCTGCCCGGTATCGTTCTGGTACTTGAACAGGTAACCGAAGAACGGGATATCGCCGAGCAGCGGGACCTTCTCGGTCACGTTTTCCTTCTTGGTGATATATACGCCGCCGATTACGACCGTACCGCCATTTTCAACGACCACATTGGTTTCGACCGTGGCCGTCTTGATCGGCGGGTTGCCGAGAACCGCGCGCGTCCAGTCAGGCTCTTCCTTCTTGACCACCAGTTGCATGCGTACCGTGCCTTCGGGCGTGATCTGCGGTGTCGCTTCCAGCGAAAGCGCCGCCGTCTTGAAGGAGACGTTCTGGGTCGCGACGCCGCCGCCCGTCGCCGTCGTCACGTACGGGATTTCCGTACCGTCCTGGATCTTCGCCTTGACGTTGTTCGCCGTGATGACGCGCGGGCTGGAGACGATCTTGCCCAGACCATCGGTTTCCAGGGCCGCCAGCTCAAGATTGAGAATCCGTGTCAGCGAGGCATTGAACAGCGAGAAGGCCAGCGTGCCACCGACATTGGTGAAGGACGGCAGGTTCACGCCAAGGGCATTGTTCGTGACCTGGCCGGACGGCGAATATGTACCGCCACCGCCGTAGATGCCGCTGCCGCCCAATCCTGTACGCTGCGCACTGAGGAAATTCAGCCTGACGCCGAGATCGCGGTTGAACGAATCCTGCGCCTCGACGACACGTGCCTCGATCATGACCTGACGGGCACCCGTATCGATCGCTCTGACGAACTTGCGAATCTCTTCGAGTTTGCTCGGGATGTCATTGACGAACAGGATGTTCGACTGCGGATCGGCCACGGCATTGCCGCGCTTGCTCAGCAGGCGCTGCGACGGCGCACCACCGGCGACAGCGACCCCTGACAGCAGGCGGGCGACGTCGACCGCCTTCTGGTAATTCAATGAGAACTGCTCGTTCTGGATCGGCTCGAGATCGTTGATTTGCTGGCGCGCCTCGAATTCCAGTTTTTCGCGGGTTGCAAGCTCGTCACGCGGGGCAATCAGCATGATGTTGCCCTTCTTGCGCATGTCCAGCCCCTTCTGCTGGAAGATGATGTCGATCACCTGGTCGGCGGGAACATCCTTGAGGACAAGCGTCGTCGTACCGGTGACCGTTTCGCTGATCACCGCATTCAGGCCAAGTTCCTCGGCCATCAGGCGGAGCAGCGCGCGGACGTCGCCATTCTGGTAGTTGATGCTGACCCGCGGACCCTGATATCCGGTCTTGGTACCCTGCACCAATTTGTTCGGGTCTTCGATGATGCGCTTGACCTCGACCACGAACTGATTATCGCTTTGATAAGCGTTGTGTTCCCAGAGTCCATGCGGCGTAATGGTCATCCGCACGTTGTCACCCAGTGGCTTGGTTTCGACCGAGGTCACCGGCGTACCAAAATCGGTCACGTCCAGTTTGCGCCGGAGATTCTCCGGAACACTTGTCTTGATGAAATCGACGATCAGGCCCTTGCCCTGCTGACGGATGTCGATACCGGTACCGGCATCGCTCAGATCGACAACGATGCGTGCCTCGCCGTCCTTGCCGCGCCGGAACGCAACATCCTGCAACGCATGGCGCTTGCCGATCGAGGTTTCCTCGGTAAACCGCGTTACCCGCTCGGGCAGTGATCCGACTTTGGGAATCGGCGCCAGAACGATGTAAAGCGATTTGCCGTCGAGGCGCGTGGTGTAGTTGAGACTCCGCGTGAGGTTCAGCACGACACGGGTGCGTTCGCCGACCTGGACGACATTGGCGCTCTGCAGATCGCCTTCCTTGAAGGTCAGGCTATTTTTTCCCAGGCCATTTGCCGTCGCCGGGAAATCGAAAGCGATTTTCGCCGGGTTGGCCACGCTGAACCCCGTGGGTGGCGCGGTCAACGCCTCCTTGAGGTCGATCTTGACGGCAACATTGTCGCCCTGCGGCGCGACAACGATAGCCTCGATCGAATTCGTGGTGGCGGTTTGCGCCGAAAGCGGCCCGGCCATGGCAAGGCAGGTCGCTGCAACGGCGGCCATCGCGTAGTTGATAAATTTCATTTCTTGCTTCCCTCCTTGCCCTGCAGATACAAAGAACTGGTGCGCTCGCTCCAGTCACCCGCAGAATCCTGAATCAATTCTCGCAACACCACTTCCTTGTCCGTGATTTGCGTCACCATACCGAAGTCAAGACCGACATATTCCCCCACCTTGACCTGTTTGACCTTGTCTTCAACCTGAATAACGGCGATCGGACGCCGATTGACATTCAGGTAACCGATCATCTTTAGCGACTCGACCGGATATTTCTCGAGCAGACTATTGCGCAAATCCCGCGCCTCGAAATCGGGCTGGAAAGCCCCGCCCTGGCCGGCGCCCTGCCTGTTCTTCGATTCCGGTTCGATCTTGCTGGACTTGAACGGATCAAGTATTCCCTCGACATCATAGGGAACCGGCTGATAAGGCTTCACTTCCGGCAACTTGGGTATGTTGCCGCGCAAGTCCTTGGTATTTTCGGCCATCCAGCGCTTGAGATCTTCGTGGTCGCCACCCGAACAGGCCCCCAAAGCCCCGCACAGTGCGACGAGGATTAGTCGCTTCACTTTTTCGCTCCTTGCGCTGCCTTCTTCTGCTTCGCAACTTCCTCTTCGTCCAGATAGCGGAAGGTCTTGGTTGTCGCATCAAGGGCCAAGGCGCCATCCTTCCCCGGAACAATCGCAATGTTGTTCAGCGTCACGATGCGTGGCAACTTGGCAATATCGGCGGCAAACGCCCCGAAATCGTGGTAGCCGCCGTTGATCTTCACGGCAATCGGCAATTCAGCGTAGAAATCCTTGACTTGCTCGGCCCCCGGCCGGAAAAGGTCGAACTGGAGGCCACGCCCCAAACCGGCCTGATTCACTTCGATCAGCAAGGCTTCGATTTCCGACTTGTTCGGCAGTTGTTTCAGCAAGGCGCCGAATGAACGATCGATTTCCGCGAGTTGCTCGATATACAGATCAAGATTGACCGCCTGCTTCTTCTTGTCGAGATACTGCAACTTCAATGTTTCTTCTTCCTTTTGCTTGGTTTCCAGTTCGACCAGTTGATCGCTCCAGAGGAACCACCAGCCGCCAATCACCAGAGCCAGAACAATACCGGCCAGCACCGTCATCTTTGGAAGAGGCGGCCACGCACCCGGATCGTTCGGGTTCAGGAAACGGAATTCGTCGGCAATCGCCTGAAAGTCGATCTTTGGGAGTGAAGTTGGTTTGGCGCTCATTTTTGACCCTTCCCGACGACATCCGGCTGGGTACGCGTCAAAGTGAAGTTCATCGCAAATTCGTTGCTGCGCCGTCCATTCAGAACCACCGACTTCACTTCGATCAACTGTGGGCCCTCCATCCAGGGTGACGCTTCGATATTCCGCATCAGTGCCGACACGCGCGCATTGGACTGCGCATAGCCAGTAATGTTGACCTTTCCGCCTTCCTGCTTGAGGGACTTGAGGTACACACCTTCCGGAACCTGTTTGACCAGTTCGGTCAGGAGATAGACCGTTTCGCCACGATCACGCTGCAAATCCTCGATGATCTGTTTGCGCGCCAGCAAGGCCTGAGTCTTTTCCTTCAACAGCTTGATTTCCGCGATCTGCTTGTCGAGAATCGCAATTTCACTTTTCAGAAAATCATTCGATTCAGCCTGGCTGTTGATCATGCCATTGATGATCGTGTAGCCGAGGAAGACAATCAATGCGCCAAGCGCAACCGCAGCGCCGGCCATGGCATAGAATTGCTGGCGTTTTGCCTTGCGCGCCTCTTCGCGGTGTGGCAGGAGGTTAATTCTAATCATGATGGATCAAACCTCCGCAAGGCGAGGCCGCACGCCACCATCAGCGATGATGCGTCGGCCAGCAGGCTCTTGGCCCGGACCCGGTCTGACAGCACCATATTGGCAAACGGATTGGCGATCAGCGTGCTGACCTGGGTACGCGTCGCGACGACTTCGTCAATACCCGGAATCACGGCGCAACCACCCGCCAGAACAATGTTATCGACCTGATTGTACTGAGTCGATGTAAAGAAGAACTGCAGGGCGCGAGAAATTTCGAGCGCCAGGTTTTCCATGAACGGCGCCAGCAACTCGGTCTCGTAACCTTCGGGAAGCGTTCCTGCCCGCTTGGCAACCTCCGCTTCTTCATAGGTCATCCCGTAATGCCGGGCGATATCCTGCGTAAGCTGCCCGCCACCGAACGCCTGCTCGCGGGCGTAGACCTGCTGGCCGTTGCGCAGCACCGTCAGGCTCATCACGCTGGAACCGGCATCGACAAGCGCGATCGTCTGGTTTTTGGCGCCGCCCGGCAATTGCTTTTCGATCAGTTCGAAAGCAGAGAGGGCGGCCTGGGTCTCCACATCGACCACCACCGCTGTAAGTCCGGC
>Ga0209262_10001378_pt1 | contig 10037 bp, 7 predicted proteins | sample Lowcelwee11metaG_FD_187171 | JGI IMG/M metagenome (GOLD analysis project Ga0209262, IMG submission 187171) | Freshwater pond sediment microbial communities from the University of Edinburgh, under environmental carbon perturbations - Low... | ecosystem: Environmental > Aquatic > Freshwater > Pond...
TCGCCTCAGTGGCGTTCATGATCTGCAGGCGGAACACGTTCTCGATGCGCCCATGCTCAACCATGCGGGCGAGCGCGCCGCGGTCGCGGATCACGTCCACCTTCATCGGCACACGTCGGTAGAGGCTCACACCCACGGCAATGGCGATGGCGACCAGCACCGTGGTGTAAATCAGCACCCGCGGGCGCAGCGCGCGGCGGATGATCTGCGCCTTGTCCCAGCCGCCGGTCATGGCGTTTTGCGTGGAGTACTTGACCAACCCGCGCGCATAACCGAACTTGTCCATCACTTCGTCGCACACATCGGCGCAGGCACCGCAGCCGATGCACTCGTACTGCAAGCCCTTGCGGATGTCGATGCCGGTCGGGCAGACCTGGACGCACAGGGTGCAGTCCACACACGAACCCAGGCCCCTTTCTTTCGGGTCCACCTTCTTGCCGCGCGAGCCACGCGGTTCGCCACGGGTGGTGTCGTAGGTGACGATCAGGGTGTCTTTGTCGAACATGGCACTCTGGAAGCGGGCGTAGGGGCACATGTATTTGCACACCTGTTCGCGCATGAAACCGGCGTTGCCGTAGGTGGCAAAGCCGTAAAAGAAGATCCAGAAGGTCTGCCAGGCGCCCAGCGAAGCGGACAGCACATCAGCCGCCTGATCGCGAATGGGGGTGAAATAGCCGACAAAGGTGAAACCGGTCCAGAGCGCGAACAGGATCCAGGCGGCGTGCTTGGCGGCCTTGCGTCCGGCCTTGGCGCCGGACATCGGTGCCTCGTCCATCCGGATGCGGGCCGAGCGGTCGCCCTCGATCTTCTTCTCAATCCACAAAAAGACCTCGGTGTAGACCGTCTGCGGGCAGGCGTAGCCACACCACAGGCGCCCGGCCACGGCCGTGAACAGAAAGAGCGAGAGCGCCGCCATCACCAGCAAACCGGTGAGGTAGATGAAATCCTGCGGGTAGAGCACCAGACCACCCAGGTAGAAGCGGCGTGACAGCAGGTCAAACAGGATGGCCTGGCGGCCATTCCAGTTCAGCCACGGCAGGCCATAAAAAACGATCTGCGTGACCCACACCATGGCCCAGCGCCAGCGGGTGAAGAAGCCCGAGACCGAGCGCGGGTGGATTTTTTTGTGCGACTCGTAGAGCGAAACCTCAAGTTCGCTGGGATCGTCCTCAGGCACAGGGCCCAAGGACTGGTTGGCGGTGGTCGTGGACATAGGATGCTTTCTTGCGGGTGTCGCGGTGTGGGGTGTCTGGCGCCCGAGCGCCAGAACGGTGTGCGCACCGGCTCCTGTTCCAAGAACCGTGCCAATCCCCGAAGTCACCAAGAATCAAGGACTTACAAGATTTGAAGAACAATTTGCGTCCACCATAATTCAGGAGAACTGCCACATTCGACAGCAAAACGCCAAATATGACACCCACTCATGCGGGCCTCTGAATGGGGGATAAAACCCTTGCACCTCTTGAAATACCACCGAAGCGCCCTTATCATTAGCACTCGCTGGAGTGGAGTGCTAACACCTTGCTCCAAGTCGATCAGCGGCCATACCCGACCCTTGCGGCCGGTCCTGACCGCCTGACCCAACCCCTCATCTGTTCAAACTCAGGAGATGCAATGAACCTTCGTCCTCTCGCCGATCGCGTGATCGTCAAACGTATCGACAGCGAAACCAAGACCGCTTCCGGCATCGTCATCCCCGACGCAGCCGCTGAAAAGCCCGACCAGGGCGAAATCCTGGCCGTCGGTCCCGGCAAGAAAAACGACAAGGGCGAGCTGTCGCTCATGAACGTCAAGGTCGGTGACCGCGTTCTGTTTGGCAAGTACAGCGGCCAGACCGTCAAGGTCGATGGCAACGAACTGCTGGTGATGAAAGAAGACGACCTGTTTGCGGTTGTCGAGAAGTAATTCTTCGCTCTTTCAAACCTCTTAACTGAATTCTGGAGAAATCAACATGGCAGCAAAAGACGTAGTTTTCGGCGGCGAAGCCCGCGCCCGTATGGTGGAAGGCGTGAACGTTCTCGCCAACGCCGTCAAAGTGACCCTGGGCCCGAAAGGCCGCAACGTGGTGCTCGAGCGCTCGTTCGGCGCCCCCACCGTGACCAAGGACGGTGTGTCCGTGGCCAAGGAAATCGAACTGAAGGACAAGCTCCAGAACATGGGCGCCCAGATGGTCAAGGAAGTCGCTTCCAAGACCTCTGACAACGCTGGCGACGGCACCACCACCGCCACCGTGCTGGCCCAGGCCATCGTGCGCGAAGGCATGAAGTACGTGGCCGCCGGCATGAACCCGATGGACCTGAAGCGCGGCATCGACAAGGCCGTGACGGCCCTGACCGCCGAACTGAAGAAGGCCTCCAAGGCCACCACGACCAGCAAGGAAATCGCTCAGGTTGGTTCCATCTCTGCCAACTCGGACGAAACCATCGGCAAGATCATTGCCGATGCCATGGACAAAGTGGGCAAAGAAGGTGTGATCACCGTCGAAGACGGCAAGTCGCTGGAATCCGAACTCGAGGTGGTCGAAGGCATGCAGTTCGACCGCGGCTACCTGTCGCCCTACTTCATCAACAACCCGGAAAAGCAAGCCGCCCTGCTGGACAACCCTTTCGTGCTGCTGTACGACAAGAAAGTCTCCAACATCCGTGACCTGCTGCCCACGCTGGAACAGGTTGCCAAGGCCGGTCGTCCGCTGCTGATCATTGCCGAAGACGTCGAAGGCGAAGCCCTGGCGACGCTGGTGGTGAACACCATCCGCGGCATCCTGAAGGTTGTTGCCGTCAAGGCCCCTGGCTTCGGCGACCGCCGCAAGGCCATGCTGGAAGACATCGCCATCCTGACCGGCGGCAAAGTGATCGCCGAAGAAGTCGGCATGACGCTGGAAAAGGTGACCTTGGCCGACCTGGGCCAGGCCAAGCGCATCGAAGTCAGCAAAGAAAACACCATCATCATCGACGGCGCCGGCGCTGCCGCTGACATCGAAGCCCGCGTGAAACAAGTGCGCGTGCAGATCGAAGAAGCCACCAGCGACTACGACCGCGAGAAGCTGCAAGAGCGCGTGGCCAAGCTGGCCGGCGGTGTGGCCGTGATCAAGGTCGGCGCTGCCACCGAGGTCGAGATGAAGGAAAAGAAAGCCCGCGTCGAAGACGCCCTGCACGCCACGCGCGCTGCGGTGGAAGAAGGCATCGTGGCCGGTGGTGGCGTGGCCCTGCTGCGCGCACGCCAGGCCGCTGGCACCATCAAGGGTGACAACGCCGACCAGGACGCCGGCATCAAGCTGGTGCTCAAGGCCATCGAAGCGCCCCTGCGCGAGATCGTGGCCAACGCCGGTGGCGAGCCGTCGGTGGTGGTCAACGCCATCCTGGCCGGCAAGGGCAACTACGGCTTCAACGCCGCCAACGACACCTACGGCGACATGATCGAAATGGGCATCCTGGACCCGACGAAAGTGACCCGCACCGCGCTGCAGAACGCCGCCTCGGTGTCCAGCCTGATGCTGACGACCGAGTGCATGGTGGCCGAGTCCCCGAAGGATGACGCACCTGCCATGGGTGGTGGCGGCATGGGTGGCATGGGTGATATGGGCGGCATGGGCATGTAAGCTCTCCTTGCCTGAGACGCCATGCCGGCGTTGCAAGGGCTTGCCGTGGCGCTGCCACTGTCTACGCCCTTGCGCCTTGGCCTGGCGCCTCATGCTGCGTCGGAATGCATCACTGCGCTCTGACGAACTCCCAAGAAAAAACCCCGCGAGTCGCCTCGCGGGGTTTTTTCTTTGTGGCTTCGAGCCGCTTACTTCATCATGCCTTCGAGCTTGATCGTGTCCACCACAAACGCGCGGATGCCTTCGGCCAGTTTCTCGGTCGCCATCGCGTCCTCGTTCATCGCGAACCGGAAGCCCGCCTCGTCGTACGACACGAACGGAATGTCCATCGCCTTTGCGGCTTCGGCGTCCAGCACCTTGGGCAAGGCCGCTTCACTGGCGGCCAACTGAGCCAGCAAATCGGGGCTGATGGTCAGCAGGTCGCAGCCGGCCAGCGCCGTGATCTGGCCCACGTTGCGGAAGCTCGCGCCCATCACCTCGGTGGCGATGCCGTGCTTCTTGTAGAAGTTGTAGATCGCGCGCACCGACTTCACGCCCGGATCGTTAGCGCCCGCCATCGCAGCTTCGTCCCAGCCCGTACCGGCGTTCTTCTTGTACCAGTCGTAAATACGGCCCACAAACGGCGAGATCAGTTGTACCTTGGCTTGCCCACAGGCCACGGCCTGGGCAAACGAGAACAGCAGCGTCAGGTTGGTGTGGATGCCTTCGCGCTCCAGCCGCGCCGCGGCCTGAATGCCTTCCCACGTGGAGGCCATCTTGATCAGCACGCGGTCCACGTGCACACCTTCGCCCTGGTACAGGTCGATGATGCGGCGCGCGCGCGTCACGGTGGCTTCGGTGTCGAAGCTCAGGCGGGCATCCACCTCGGTCGAGACGCGGCCGGGAATGTGTTTCAGGATCTCGCAGCCAAAGGCGACGAGCAGGCGGTTCATCACCTCGTCCTGGCCCTGTGCGCCGTACTTTGTCACCGCATCCTTGAGCAGGTGGGCGTATTCGGGCTTCTGCACCGCCTTCAGGATGAGCGAGGGATTGGTGGTCGCATCACGGGGCGAAAAGGCCGCGATCTGGTTGAAGTCGCCGGTGTCGGCGACCACGGTGGTGAGCTGTTTGAGTGCGTCAAGCTGGTTCATTTCGCCATTATCGGGTGTAATAAGGTTTCACGATCTCCATGTAACCTGTTTCGTAACCCGATTGTTCCTCATGCTCGACCGCATCAAAGCCTCCCTGCCCTCGCTGGCCCCCGCCGAACAACGGGTGGGCAAACTCGTGCTGCTCGATCCACGCACTTTCGCCAGCCTGCCGGTGTCCGAACTGGCCGACCGGTCCCATGTGAGCAAACCCACCGTGGTGCGCTTCTGCCGCAGCATGGGTTACGACGGCCTGTCCGATTTCAAGCTCAAGCTCGCTGGCACGGTGAGCGAGGGCGTGCCCTTCATCCACCGCAGCGTGGACGTGGACGACAAGGTCGGCGACGTGCTGGTCAAGGTGATCGACAACACCGTGGCGGCGTTCCTGAAATACCGCAACGACGCGTCCACGCACTCGATTGAAAAAGCGGTGGACGCCCTGCTGGCCACCTACAAGAACCGCGGCCGCATCGAGTTTTACGGCGCCGGCAATTCCGGAATCGTGGCGCAGGACGCGCAGCACAAGTTCTTCCGCCTCGGCATCAACGCCATCGCCTACAGCGACGGCCACATGCAGGTGATGAGCGCTTCGCTGCTGGGCCCGGGCGACTGTCTGGTGATCGTCTCAAACTCCGGCCGCACACGCGACCTGATGGACGCCGCCGACATCGCACGCAAGCACGGCGCCACGGTGATCGTGATCACCGCCAGCGGCTCACCGTTGGCCGCGGCCGGACACATCCACCTGTCAGCCGACCACCCGGAAGGCTACGACCGTTACAGCCCCATGACCTCGCGGCTCATGCACCTGATGGTGATCGACGTGGTCGCCACCTGCCTGGCGCTGCGCATTGGTGGCAGCAAGCTGCAGCCGCTGCTGAAGGAGATGAAGAACAACCTGCGGAGCAAGAGGTACGCATAAGCGTGCGCGCTGCGCACAGCTTTCGCCCCCCTGGGCCGCTTCGCGTCTTCCCCCGGCGGGGGACGATGCCTGTGGCCCGGCGGAGCCGGTTCCACGGCATCCTTGGGTTGGGGCACGCGCGCCGGACAGACTTGAGGACACCGGTTGCTCTAGCGGCGAAGTCTGGCAGCGCTGAACGAGTCCCCGTGCATGCGATCACCCGCTGTCGGGATGGTCTGCAAGGCGCAAAACGCAGACGGGCCGGTGGCCCGGCGAGGCTTTGCAACGCAGCAGAGCGCCCGAGAGCGGGATGAGCGCGCCGCGAGGGACTCGTTCAGCGTTGCCTGAGGAGGAGTCCCGAGCAGCGGGACGGGGGACATTCGCGGAGGGGAGCGCCCGTTGTCCGCGCCAACGCCCACCCTCCTCCGATCAGATCCGGCCTTCCTCAACAGCGTGACAGGCCACACGAACACCACCAACAGTCTGCAACTCCGGCCGCTCATTCCGACACCGCTCATTCACATGCGGGCAGCGCGGATTGAACGCACAACCACGGGGCGGATTCAGCGGATTCGGAACTTCGCCCGAAACCGGCGTGCGCGCCTTGCCGGTGTCGTGCATCTTGGGAATGGCATCGAGCAGCATGCGGGTGTAAGGATGGCGCGGGCTGTCAAACAGCGTGTGTTTGGGCGCCAGCTCCACCAGCCGGCCCAGGTACATCACGCCCACCCGGTCACTCACGTGGCGCACGACCGCCAGGTTGTGGCTGATGAACAGATACGTCAGACCGCGCTCGCGCTGCAGGTCTTTCATGATGTTCAGCACCTGCGCCTGCACGCTCACGTCCAGCGCACTGGTCGGCTCGTCGCAGACCAGAAACTCGGGCTGGGTGGCCAGCGCGCGCGCAATCGAAATGCGCTGGCGCTGCCCACCCGAGAACTGGTGCGGGTACTTCACGCGGTCGTGCGGCGACAAGCCCACGGAGTGCAACAGCGCATCGACGCGGGCGCGCAGGGCCACCGGTTCGGTCTCGATGCCGTGCTCGCGCAGCGGTTCGGCAATGATGTCTTCCACCACCCAGCGCGGGTTGAGGCTGGCATACGGATCCTGAAAGATCATCTGGATGCGGCGGCGCAGCTGGCGCCCTTCCGGCGTCTTGAACGCCGCGTGCGCATCCTGCCCGTCAAACTCGAAGCCGCCGCGGGTCGGCTCGTACAGCCCCACCAGCAGGCGCGCGACCGTGCTCTTGCCACAGCCCGACTCACCCACCAGCGCCAGCGTCTCGCCGCGCGGGATGTCAAAGGACACCCCGTCCACCGCGCGCAGGAGTTGTCGCGGCTGGCGTTCGAGCACGCGGTTGAGCCAGGGAGCCGAGACGTCGAAGGTCTTGGCCAGGTCGGTCGCACGCACCAGCGGCGCTGGGTCGGGTGCAGTCATGGCGTCGTTCAGACCGGTCACGGATGACGGGAGGTGCGGAACAGAAGTTGGGATAGCGGTCTCCACTGGGGCGATCGGATGGACACTCATGCGGACACCGCCGGCGCTAGCGAGCCGAGCTCCGAATGCAACCAGCACGCGGCACGGGTTGCACCCGCCTCCATCAGGTCCGGGCGCTGCACATGGCAGCGGTCGAACACGCGTTCGCAACGCGGGTTGTAGGCGCAACCCGCCGGAATCGCGTTGAGCCGCGGCATCGCGCCATCGATCTGGTGCAAGCGCTCGCGGTCCACGCTCATGTCCGGAATGCAGGCCATGAGCCCGGCGGTGTACGGGTGGGCCGGGTGGTTGATGACTTCGTGCACCGGCCCGATCTCGGCAATGCGCCCGGCGTACATCACCGCCACACGGTCGCAGGTTTCCGCGATCACGCCCATGTCGTGCGTGATGAGCATGACCGCCGCTCCACGGTCTTTGCAGATGGTCTTGAGCAGCGTGATGATCTGCGCCTGGATCGACACATCCAGCGCGGTGGTCGGCTCGTCGGCCACGATGAGCTGCGGCTCTGCAGCCAGTGCCAGCGCAATCACGACCCGCTGGCGCATGCCGCCCGAGAATTGGTGCGGGAAATGGTCGATGCGCTGCTCAGCGGCCGGAATGCCGGTGTCCCGCAGCAACTGGATGGCGCGTTGCCGCGCTTCGACCTGGTTCACCGGCAGGTGGGTGGTGATGGTTTCGATCAGCTGGCGACCCACCGAATACAGCGGGTTCAGCGAGGTGAGCGGGTCTTGGAAGATGGCGCCGATCTTGCGCCCGCGCACCTTGCGCATTTCATCAAACGGCAGGTTGTCGATGCGGCGGCCCTCCAGCAGGATCTCGCCCGAGGCCACACGCCCGGGCGGCTCCAGCAGACCGATGATGGAGGCGCCGGTGAGCGACTTGCCCGCGCCAGATTCGCCCACCACGCCGAGAATCTCGCCGGGCGCGATGTCGAAGGAAATGTCATCGAGCGCACGCAAGGTGCCCCTTCGGTGGGGAAACTCGACAACGAGGTTCTTGACTTGCAACAGGCTCATCGTGGATTACCGGAGTCGTGGGTTGAGCGCGTCGCGCAGCCAATCGCCGAGCAGGTTCACCGAGAGCGCAATCAACACCAGCATCGCTCCCGGGAAAATGGTGATCCACCATTCACCCGAGAACAGGTAGTCGTTGCCAACCCGGATCAGCGTGCCCAGCGAGGGGGAAGTGGGTGGCGCGCCCACGCCCAGAAACGACAGCGTGGCTTCGGTGATGATGGCGGTGGCCACCTGAATGGTGGCCAGCACCAGCACCGGCCCCATGACGTTGGGCAGCACATGGCGGCGCATGATGCGCAAGGGCGCCACGCCCGTCACCCGCGCGGCCTGCACATATTCCTTGCTGCGCTCCACCATCGTGGAGCCACGCACCGTGCGTGCGTACTGCACCCAGCCCGTCAGCGTGATCGAGAGGATGAGCACGCCAAACGCCAGCGAGTCGTGGGCGTTCGGGAACAGCGCCCGCCCCACGCCCGCGATCAGCAGCGCCACCAGGATGGCGGGAAACGACAGCATCACGTCGCACAGGCGCATGAGAAAGGCGTCCACCCAGCCCCCCAGAAAACCCGCCAGCAGCCCGAATGCCGTTCCAATCGCCACGGACAGCACAACCGAAGCCAGTCCCACCGCCAGCGAAATGCGCGCGCCGTACATCAGGGCCGACAGAATGTCCCGCCCCTGATCGTCGGTTCCGAGCAGGAACTGGGGCACACCGCCTTCGCTCCAGGAAGGCGGCAAACGCGCGTTCGAGAGCTCCAGCGTGGCCAGGTCGAACGGGTTGTGCGGCGCCACCCAGGGCGCAAACAGCGCGCAGAACAGGCAGACGAAGGCGATCACCGCCGCGACGATGGCGGTGGGCGTGGTGCGAAAACTGTGGCCGACATCGCTGTCGAACCAGCGGCGAACAAGGGCAATCAACGTGGGGACCTTCGTGTTCATTGACCCAGCCAAGCGGGAGGTCAGAGGGGAAGCCCATCCAGGGCCTGCAAGGAACCGGCTCCGCCGGGCCGCTGCAGGCGTCCCCCTGGGGGAAGCCGCGCAGCGGCGCAGGGGGGGAGCCTTACTTCACCGACATGTAGCGGAACGGCATCTGGTTGTCGGCCCGTTGCGTCAACTGCACATTGCTGGCCACACCCCAGGCCAAGGCCTGCTGGTGCAGCGGCAGATGGCCCACATCCGCGGAATGCAAGGTGAACGCTTCCTTGATCATGGCGTTGCGCTTGGTCTGGTCGGTTTCAGACTGGACCTTGAGCGTGAGTTCATCCACCTTCGGGTTGCAATAAGCCCCCAGGTTGAACTGGCCCGACCCCTTGTCATCCACGCAGCGGATCAGTGCATTCAGCACGTTGTGCGCGTCGTAGGTGCTGGGCGACCAGCCCAGCAGGTAGAAGCTGGTGTCGCGCTTGAGCACCTTGGGGAAATAGGTGCCCTTGGTTTCCACCTGCAGGTTGACCTTGACACCAATGCGGGCCAGGTTGGCCGCCACCGCCTGGCAGATGGCGCCGTCGTTCACGTAGCGGTCGTTCGGGCAATTCATGCCGACCTCGAAGCCGTTGGGGTAACCGGCCTCGGCCAGCAGCTTCTTGGCGGCCTCGGTGTCGTACGGCAGGCGGGTGTTCATCGCGGGATCAAACCCGTTGATGCCCGGGCCCACCAGCAGCGCCGCCGGGGTGGCCGCACCGCGCATCACCGTTTTCTGGATGCCGTTGATGTCGATGGCCTGGTAGAACGCCTGGCGCACGCGCTTGTCTTTGAACGGGTTCTTGCCCTTCACGCTGGAATACAGCAACTCGTCGCGCTTCTGGTCCATGCCCAGAAAAATCCAGCGCAGCTCGGGGCCCTGGAGCACCTTGGCCTTGCCGCTGCCGTTGACGCGTGCCACGTCCTGCACCGGCACC
>Ga0209262_10001380_pt1 | contig 10021 bp, 14 predicted proteins | sample Lowcelwee11metaG_FD_187171 | JGI IMG/M metagenome (GOLD analysis project Ga0209262, IMG submission 187171) | Freshwater pond sediment microbial communities from the University of Edinburgh, under environmental carbon perturbations - Low... | ecosystem: Environmental > Aquatic > Freshwater >...
CGCTCACGCCGGTGGTGCCGTCCACCAGCAAGCGCTTCCAGCCGAAGGAGCCCAGCTCGCCGCTCACCGACGCAGCGGGCGTGGACGACGGCACCCGGGACAGGACGTTGACGATGCCGCCGATGGCGTCCGAGCCATACAGCGCGGAACCCGGCCCCTTGAGGACTTCGATCCCGCCGGCCTGGGGAATGTTCGTCTCGTACAGGGCGTTGTGGTTGAAGAAACCCGTGGCCCGGATCGGTATGCCGTCCTCGAGGTAGAGGTAGACGGGATTGGTGGTGAAGGGCTGGCGGATGGCCGTGGTGTGCCCTTCGCCGTTGGTCACCGCGACAGCCGCCCCCGGCACCTGGCTGATGATCTGCTGCGGGTGCATGGGGCCGGTGCGCCGGATGGCGTCCTCGGTGATGACGCCGACCGAGGCCGGTGATTGCATGAGCTGGGTCTGCTCGCGGCTGCCGGTCACCGTCACGGTGTTCAGCACCGAGGGTTCGACGACGGATTCCACCGGCGCCTGGGTCTGCGCGAATGCGGGGAAGGTGAGAGGAAATGCCATGGCGACAGCCAGGGCAAGGCGGTTCTTGTTCATGTGGGTCCTCGGGAAGCATCAAGTCCGGCGTGCAGGCCCCGCTCTTGCGGGGTCTGCACGCCTCGGGTCTGGAAGTTCAGGAGAATGCCGGGGGGCCGCGCGGCTGGACCGGAGAGTCGCTGGGGATGGCGAAGAAAGGTGCCTGCGCATCCGGCCGTGCCAAACCAGATTCCGCATTGAAGAAGTGCACATAAGCTGCGGGCGGCGGCCCCAGCCGATCAGCGATGGGCAGGCAAAACGGGCAATGGTTCAGGGATGGAGCGGATTCCTGCCCCGCAGGGGAATCCGCCGCAAGGGGCGTGACGCGGTCCGACGCGGACGGCTCACTGCGCGCCGGGGCCCAGGCAAGCCCGCGCAGTCCGCTGGTGGTACACACCTCCAGCAGGAAAGACGTGGCGGCCCGGCGCTGCGCCAGGGCCTGGGAAACCACGGGCGCGAGCGCCCCCAGCAGCATCGCGGCCAGAGCGATGCAGGCGACGAGACGAGGGGCGCGCCGGGCTTGCACGGGAGAACGGGGCCTGGAGATCCGGGGCTCAGTGCTTCATGCCCTGGCCGCCGCCCTGGCCCATGTCCTTCTGCCCGGCGGTATTGAGCGGGCGCGCCGGCGCCTTGACCTCGATGGTCTGGCGCTTGCCGTCCTTGGCCTCGATCACCAGTGTCAGCGGCACCATGTCGCCCTCCTTGATCTGGCCCTTGAGGTCCATGAGCATGACGTGGTAGCCCCCGGGCTTGAGCTCCACGGCCTTGCCGGCCGGCAGCGCCAGCGCCTCGACGGCGCGCATCTTCATGACGTCCTGGGCCATGACCATCTCGTGGATCTCGACGATGCCGGCCGCGGATGAACTGGCTTCGACGAGTCTGGCGTCCTTGGCCGAGACGATCTGCATGAAGGCGCCGGTGGACTTCTGCTGCGGCACGGTGGCGCGCACCCAGGGCTCCTTGACGGAGACCTGGGCCTGGGCGCAGACGGCCAGCGCAAGCGCGGCGAGGGTGATGGCATAACGTTTCATGGTGGGTTCCTTTCAGTGGGGTGGGAGAAATCGATCGCGATTTACCAGGTCATGGACCTGGTGTGGTCGCGGAACAGGGCGTCGCCCGAGAGCTTGCGGTTGCTGACCTGCAGGCCGGGCAGCAGGTCGGCCTCGGCCACGCCATAGTGCTTCATGCACGTGGGGCAGACCAGCACCACGGCGCCTTTTTTCATCAGCTCGTCGAGCATCTTCTGCTGGGCGGCGAATTTGCCGGCCTGGCTCCTGGCGCCCATCAGCACCGCCCGGTCATTGAGGAAGATCGTCAGCGGATGGCCGTTTTCGTGCTGGTGCAGGCCGAAGGTCAGGCCCATGCCGGCGCGGTGCGGCTCGTCGGTGGTGAGGTTGATGAACAGCGGGTCGGTGTCGCCGGCCCAGGCCGGAGCGACTGCGCTGCCGATGAACAGGGCCAGTAAGAGTAAGAGCGTGTGGACGGTTTTCATGAGAGTGCTTTTGATAAGTGATTGAAACGGCGTGGACCGGTGGGCTAGCTGCCTTGCAGCAGCAGGCGCAGGTCGTGGGCGTAGTCCTGGGCGGTCTGCTCGTGGCGCAGGGCCAGGCGCAGCCGCCCTTGCGGGTCGAAGGCGTAGGACAGGGTCGAATGGTCCATGGTGTAGGAGCCGCCGGTCGGCACCTTGCGGTAATAGACCTTGAAGTGGTCGGCCGTCTCGCGGGTGCGCTGCGCGTCGCCGTACAGTCCGAGAAAGGTCGGGTCGAAGGCCGCGGTGTAGTCGCGCAGCACCGCGGCGACGTCGCGCTCGGGGTCGATGGTGACGAAGATCACCTGCAGGCGCTCACCCAGCGGGCCCAGGAGCCGCCTGGCTTCGGCCGCCCGGATCAGCGCGGTGGGGCAGACGTCGGGGCACTGGGTAAAGCCGAAATACAGCAGTACCGCCTTGCCCCTGAAGTCGGCCAGCGTGCGTTCCCGCCCATCGGGCGCGATCAGACGGAAGTCCCGGCCATAGCTGGCGCCCGTGAGGTCGAGACCGCGGAAAGCGGCGACGCCATCGTCGGCACGCTGGCAGCCGGCGACCAGCAGCATGAATGCCACCAGCCCGGCGACCGCCAGCACACGGGCCACGGCCCGGAAAGGGTAAGCCATGCCTACTCCTGAAAATATCAAACAGAATCAGACATCAACGCCCGTGACACGGGCGTCGGACGCTATCGTTTTAATAGCTCAGGAAAGGACGGGCGGCCCGCGCGCAGGCGGTGGCGCGGCCGTGTGGCCGGCGATGTGCGCCGCCGGGAGGGGGCGCAGCGCATGCGCCAGGGGCTGGGCTTGCACCAGCAGCAGGTTCAGGGCCGGTGGCGGCGCGCTGCTGCTCATGCACAGCGGACAGTCCAGCGTGTGGCTGGACGGTGTCTGGCTGCCATCGTCACTCTTGACGATCAGCTTCATGGCCCCGCCGCTGGCGCAAACCAGCTCGATGGCCTGCGGCTTCACGATGGGAGAAGCGATGGCGACACCCAAGGCCAGCGCAAACCACACCAGCACAAGGCGGGCGAGGAAACGGGCTTGGCGCAGGGTCTGCATAAATACGATTATCACCGACGGCTCAGGTCCATGGGCGGCACTGGTCTTGACCTGTGTCAAAGACGCGCGCAGAGTGGGAGCGCATGATGGATCCGTACCTGATGGAGATACCGATATGAACACCCAGATCACCGCGCCGTTCAAGAAGCAGTTGCTGGAACAGCGCGACTCGTTGCTGGCCCAGCTGGCCAGCTTGCGCGGCGGCAACGTCGGCCGCGCCCAGGCTTCGGCCGAACATTTTGGCAACCAGAAGGAAGACTCTCGCGCCCAGCTGGAAACCGAGCGCGATCTGGAATTCACGCTCGATGCCCGCGAGAGCGCCGAACTCGATGCCATCGATGCCGCACTCAAGCGCATCGAGAGCGGCAGCTACGGCGTGTGCACCGACTGCGGTACCGACATCCCGGCCGCGCGCCTGCACGCCGCGCCCGAGACGCCGCGCTGCATCAGCTGCCAGGACAAGCTCGAACACGGGCGCCGCGCCTGAGGCGAGTGCCCTTCACCTCTTCACGACCTTCAGAAAGAACCCACCATGCCCACCTTCCACGCCATCGTCTGGCTCGACCGTTCCGAAGCCCACGTCATCCTGTTCGACCGCGAGCACATCGCCGCGCAGAAGATCAAGTCACGCAGCCACCACAAGGCCACCGGCGGCCATACGGGCTCGCACCAGGGCTCGGGCCGCGGCGACAGCGCCAGCGGCCACCACAGCCCGGCGGGCGGCCATGCTTCGCACGACGAAACCTACTACCACTCGATCGCCGAGGCCCTCAAGGGCGTGCACGAGGTCCTGGTGACCGGCCCGGCCCAGGCCAAGGACGAGTTCAAGGCCCACTGCGCCCGCCATGACAAGGCCATCGACCAGGCCATCGTCGGCGTGATCACCAGCGACCACCCCAGCGACGGCCAGCTGGTGGCCATGGCCAAGCAGTACTTCCTGAAGCACGACAAGATGAACGGCCAGGCCTGAAACCCGGCCGGCCATGAAAAAGGGCGACCTGCGGGTCGCCCTTTTTCATGGCAGATCGCGCCTTATTTCGCCAACGGCACGATCTTCTGCTCGATGGCGCCGAAGACCGACTGGCCGTCCCGGCCCTTCATCTCGATGCGGATGGTGTCGCCGAACTTCATGTAGTCGGTGGCGGGTTTGCCGTCCAGGATGGTCTCGATGGCCCGCTTCTCGGCGATGCAGCTGTAGCCCTTGGCCCACTCCTTCTTGCCGTTCACTTCGGTGGCGCGGTTGCTCACCGTGCCCGAGCCGATGATGCTGCCGGCGCGCACATTGCGCGTCTTGCACAGGTGGGCGATCAGCTGGCCGAAATGGAAGGTCATCTCCTCGCCCGCCTCGCACATGCCGACCGTGCGGCCGTTCCAGGCGCTTTGCAGCGTGAGGTGCAGCTTGCCCTGCTGCCAGACCTCGCCCAGCTCGTCCAGCGTGACGGCCACGGGGCTGAAGGCAGTGGCCGGCTTGCTCTGCAGGAAGCCGAAGCTCTTGGCCAGCTCGTCGGGAATCAGGTGGCGCAGGCTGACGTCGTTGGCGATCATCACGAGGCGGATGCCGTCCAGGGCCTGCTCGGGCGTGGCGCCCATGGGCACATCGGCGGTGACCACGGCCACCTCGGCCTCGAAGTCGATGCCGTGCGCCTCGCTCACGCAGACCACGTCGTCGCGCGGGCCCAGGAAGTCGTCGCTGCCGCCCTGGTACATGAGCGGCTCGGTGTAGTAATTGGCCGGCACCTCGGAGTTGCGCGCCAGGCGCACCAGCTCCACGTGGTTGATGTAGGCCGAGCCATCGGCCCACTGGTAGGCGCGCGGCAGCGGCGCCATGCACATCTGCGGATCGAAGGGAAAGGCGTGGCGCGCCTTGCCCTGGTTGAGCGCGACGTAGAGGTCCTGCAGCTGCGGAGAGAGGAAGTTCCAGTCGTCCAGCACCTGCTGCAGGTGGTGGGCGATGCCGGTCGCATAATGCGCCGTGCTCAGGTCGCGCGAGACGACGACCAGCTGGCCGTCGCGCGAACCGTCCTTGTAGGTGGCAAGCTTCATCGAAGGTTTCTCGAAAGACGTATCGTTAAACTGAGTGCACCCGCCGAAACGGGTTCCTTCCAATTACATCATGGACAAGACACGCGCAGGCATCCAGTCGGTCGAGGTGGGCTTTGCCCTCGTTGACGCGCTGGCCCGCGCCAGCGGGCCGCTGATGCTGCGCGACCTGGCCGCCGCCGCCGGCATGAGCGCGGCCAAGGCGCATCGTTACCTGGTGAGCTTCCAGCGCCTGGGCCTGGTCAGCCAGGACGCGGCCAGCACACGCTACGACCTGGGCCCGGCCGCGCTGCGCATGGGCCTGGCGGCCATCACGCGGCTGGACGCCGTGAAGCTGGCACGCGAGCGCCTGCCGGCGCTGATGCAGCACATCGGCCACACGCTGGCGCTGGCGGTCTGGGGCAACCACGGCCCGACCATCGTGCACTGGGAAGAGTCGCCGCAGTCGGTCACCGTCAATCTGCGCCTGGGCGACGTGATGCCCCTGCTGTCTTCGGCCACCGGGCGCTGTTTTGCGGCGCACGTCTCGCGCGAGGCGATTGCGCCGCTGCTGCGCGCCGAACTGGCACGCACCAGGCAGCAGGGCCGCACCGACCTGCCGCGCAACCAGGCCGAGCTGGCGCAGCTGCTCAAGGACGTGCGCAGCCACGGCATGGCGCGCGTGGTCGATACCCTGTTGCCGGGCATCGCGGGCTTTTGCGCGCCGGTGTTCGACTTCGACGGCCACCTGGTGCTGGGCATCGTGGCCATGGGCTCGGTGCCCACCTTCGACACGGCCTGGCACGGCGCGGTTGCCACGGCCCTGGGCCGGGCCGCGCGCCAGCTCTCGCACGAACTGGGGCACGCCGAATGAGCATGTCCGTCCGCGCCTCGGCTGCTGCGGCCCGGCACCGGTGGCTGGCCGCCGCGCTGGCGTGCGCTCTGCTCGCCCTGCCAGCGCTGCCGGTGACGGCTGCCGAGCCGGTCCCGGCCACCACCACCACCGGGGCCGGCCTGACCGTGCCGGCGCCAATGCGGCTGATGTACACCATCCACGGCCGCGTCAGCCACCTGCCCTATCGCGCCAGCGGCTCGCTGCTGTGGACGCACGACGGCCAGACCTACGAGAGCCGGCTCGAGGTGCACATGTTCCTGCTGGGTTCGCGCGAGCAGATCAGCCGTGGCCGCATCACGCCCGCCGGCTTGCAACCGCTGCTTTTCAACGACCGGGTGCGCAATGACCGCACCGTGGAGTTCGACTACAAGGCGGCCCTCATCCGTTTCAGCGAAGGCAGCGAGCCCGCGCCGCTGCCGCCGGGCGCCCAGGATCATCTGAGCGTGTTCCTGCAACTGGCCACCCTGATCGGCGCAGCGCCCCAGCGCTATCCGAAGGGCACCGAGGTGATGCTGCCGGCCATGGGCATCTACGGTCCGGAGAGCTGGCGCGTCGTCGTCAGCGGCGAAGAGCGGCTCAGCCTGCCCGGCGGTGAGCTGGCCACCCTCAAGCTCACCCGCCCCCCCGCCCGCCCCGACGAGCCCAGCGCCGAACTCTGGCTGGCGCCCGCGCTGGGCTGGCTGCCCGCACGCATCCGGCTGACGCAGGGCGAGGGTGACGTGGTCGACCAGTTGTGGCGCGGCAGCGAAACGCCCTGACCTCCCGGCCCCTTGAAATCGGCGGCCGCAACGCCAACTGGGTTGCAAGACCCTTTTCAGGACGCCCGCACACCATGCACACGCTCTACGACTCCGACGATTACATCGTGACCCACATGATGGCCACGGTGGAGTCGGGCACGACCGGCGCCAACGGCGAAGCCGCCGAACCGGCCTTGCTGCGCCATGGCTTCGAAATCGTGGACAAGCGTTCGGGCAAGGAACTCTATCTGGACGGCTCCTGGGCCGAGCTCTTCCAGCAGCGCCTGGCGGACTGGCAGCGCAACACGCCGACGCAGGAAGAGGTGGAAGACACGCTCTCCCAATACGCCGAACTGGCCACCCTCCCGCTCCACGTGCATTGAGATACACCCCGCCCGGTGTGAATTAATCCACGACCGGGGCATCCGGCTGCCTGGGAAACGCGGCCCTGTGACTTAGCTCACAAACGAATCCGGGGCCTCCCCTTAGTCTTGGGGTTTTGCACCTTCCAGGGTTACCCCATGATGTCCCCCACTGTTTCCCGCCTGCGCCATTGTTTGTGCTGGACGGTCCTGATGCTGGCCGCCGGCACGGCGCTGGCCCAGGGCGTCAGCCCGAAACAGGTCCTGATCGGCCAGAGCATCACGCTGCAGGGCGGCAAGAACGAATACGGCACGGCCGTGATGGACGGCATCAACGCCCAGCTGCAGGACGTCAATGCCAGGGGCGGGGTCCACGGCCGCCAGATCGTGCTCAAGACCCGGGACGACGACAACAAGAGCAGCCAGGCGGAGGCCAATGCGCGCCAGCTGATCGAGGAAGACAAGGTCTTCCTCCTGTTCGGCTCCATTGAAGGCGGCCCCTCCAACGCCGTGATGAACGCGACCAACGAACTGAAAGTACCCTTCTTCGGCCCCATGGCCGGCTCACCCACGCTGCGCCGCCCGCACCAGCCGCTGGTGTTCCCGGTGCGCGCCGAACACCGCGACGAGTTCCGGGTGCTGCTGGAGTTCATCCGCTCCACCGGCGGCAAGCGCGTGGCCTTCTTCCGGGCCGACTCTGCCGTCGGGCAGGAGCACCTGGAGAACTTCAAACTGCTGTGCAAGGAACTGGGCCTGGAGCTGGTGCTGGACCTGCCCTTCAAGTCCGACGTCCCGGACGAACAGCTGGGAGCCATGGCCCGGCGCATCGCCGCAGCCAATCTGCAGGGCGTGATCAACCACGGCAGCGCCGGTGTCTACGAGAAACTGATCCGGCTGGTACGCGCCCAGGGCAGCACCACACCCTTCATGGCCGTCAACTCCGGCTCGACCCAGCTGGCCCGCCACCTCGGTGAACTGGCGCACGGCATGCTGTTCGCCCAGGTGCTGCCCAGCCCCTGGGAACGCAAGACCGACCTGACGCGCGAATACCAGGACGTCTTCAAGCGCTTCAAGCCCGGCGTGGACTTTTCCTACGGCAGCCTGGAGGGTTACATGACCGCCAAGGCCCTGGTGGCCGCTTTGCGCCTGGCCGGCCCGCAACCCACGCGCGAGAGTTTCATCCAGGGCATCTACAAGGCCGGCTCATTCGACCTCAACGGCCTGCGCACCAGCTACCAGCCCGGCGACCACACGGGTCTCCGGCTGGTGGACCTGGCGATCTACACCCGCGACAACCGCTTCCGCCACTAGCTTCAGCGGCGGCGCTGCTGCCAGTGGAACAGGGGATCGACCAGCACCAGCACGGCAAACAGCCGGCAGATCTGGAACACGGTCACGACCGGTGCGCCGAGTTGCAGCACCTTGGCGGTGATGGACATCTCCGCGATGCCGCCCGGCGCGGTGCCCAGCAGCAGCGTGGCCGGGTGCAGGTCCGTGCCCAGGGACAGCAGCCAGGCGAACCCGGCACTCAAGCCGATCATGGCCAGCGTGCCCACGGCCACGGCGGCCAGCCAGCGCGGCGCCGTGTGCACGAAGGCCGGTGTGAAACGCACCCCCAGGCTGACCCCGATGACCAGCTGCGCGGCATTGGACAGCCAGCCCGGGATGCCGGTGAGCTCGACACCCGCCAGCGTGAAGGCCATGGCCACCACCATCGGCCCCATGAACCAGGGGTTGGCGCGGCCCAGCCGCTCCAGCACCCAGGCGCCGGCACTGGCCGCCAGGCCCAGCACCAGCATGCCGCCCGGGCTGAAGGCCCGGGCCACCGCGACTGAACCATCGACGCCCTGCCAGCCGCTGAACTGCATGCCGAAGGGAACCAGCACGGCGACGATGAGCAGGCGCAGGCTGTGCGACGCCGCCACCAGGTCGGTGCGGGCATGGGCCCGCTCGGACAGCAGCGTCATCTCGGACGCGGCACCGATGGCGCCGGCAAACCAGGTGGTGGCGCGGTTCAGGCCCGGCAGATGGCGGGCCTGCGTGCGCTGCAGCCACAGGCCGAACAGCCAGCCCAGCAGCAGGGCCCAGACGATGCCCAGCACCACGGCCCACCACAGGCCCAGCACCAGCGCGCCGACCTGCGGCGTGAAGTACAGGCCCAGCGCCAGGCCGATGGTGCATTGCCCGATATTGCGCAGCGGTGCCCAGCTGGTGGTCGATGCGCGCAGCATGCTGGCCGCCGCCGTGGCCAGCAGCGGACCGATCATCCAGGGCAGGGGGACCCGCAGCCAGACGCAAAGCAGCGCCGAAGCCAGCGCCAGCAACAGCGTGGCCAGCACGCGCAGAAAAAACGCAAAGGTCATGGGAGTCACAGGAACAGTGCTTAGTATCGCCTCATTGCAGGAGCACCCGCATGCGCCAGGAACCGCCCGAATTCTGCGTGGTCCAGACCACGCTGCCCAGCGAAGCCCAGGCCGCCGAGCTGGCCCGCGCCCTCGTGTCGGCCCGCCTGGGCGCCTGTGTTCAGGTCCAGGCCATCCGCAGCTTCTACGTCTGGCAGGAACGCGCGCACGACGAAGCCGAGTGGCTGCTGGCCATCAAGACGCGCCGCGCGCTCTACCCGCAGCTGGAGGCGTGGTTGCTGGAACACCACCCCTACGACACACCGGAGATCATCTGCCTGCCCATCACGGCCGGCAGCGCGGCCTACCTGGACTGGGTCGACGCGAACACGACCTAGGACGTCATCCAGCGCGCCAGCGGCGTGCGGCTCCAGTCCACGCTGTCGAGCAGGTTCTTCACCACCAGGCCCAGTTCGGTGTCGCCCTCGATCACCAGCCTGCGATGGAAGAAC
>Ga0209262_10001381_pt1 | contig 10017 bp, 10 predicted proteins | sample Lowcelwee11metaG_FD_187171 | JGI IMG/M metagenome (GOLD analysis project Ga0209262, IMG submission 187171) | Freshwater pond sediment microbial communities from the University of Edinburgh, under environmental carbon perturbations - Low... | ecosystem: Environmental > Aquatic > Freshwater >...
TCTTCTCCTTCCAGACCTGGGCCAGGGCCGACTCGATGTAGGCCGAGCCGGCGCCGAGGAAGGCGATCATCCACATCCAGAACAGCGCGCCCGGGCCGCCCATGGCGATGGCGGTGGCCACGCCGGCGATGTTGCCGGTGCCGACCCGGCCGCCCAAGGCCATGGCGAAGCCCTGGAACGAGGAAACCCCCGACTGCGACGCCTGGCCCTTGAACAATTGCCCCACCATGTCCTTGATCAGCCGCACCTGCAGGAAGCGGGTGCGGATGGAAAAGTAAATGCCGGTTCCCAAGCAGAGCAGCACTAATGGCGTGCTCCAGACATAACTGTTGATCAGGTCCACCACTTGCTGCAGGTTCATGATCGGTCTCCTTGTATGGAATGAATGGATTTGGATAATACCAAACTGAATAGCAATTTTACCCAATTAAAATGAAAGGTGCAAGCTCCTCATTAAAATACAAATCGAACTTTTCCTTGGGGATTTTCGTTTTGCTGGTTGAAGCGCTTGCACCATTGCCGTCCGCTTCATACAAAAACATGCCCGTATCATTTAAACGGAGGATCGAAAATTGAAAACAAAAAAAATGATTCCCTTTTTGTTGGGGTTGGCCATGGCATTCATTCTATCCGCAAATGCCGCTTCAGCCCAGGAACAAGTGCCAACCGCCGGCGGGGACAACGAATGGACCGGCAGCAGCGAACAGAAAATTTGGGGTTTGATGACCGTCTGGTCGGAAGCGAAATTCAACTTTCCGTTCTTTGCGCAGCGGCCGGGACTGAATTGGGACGAGAAAGTCAGGGAGTACATCCCCAGGGTAATCGCGGCTCCCGACATGAATTCTTACTACGATATCCTGTGCGAATTTGCGGCGCTGCTCAAGGACGGGCACACTGCGGTCAACAGGCCGGGAGGGTTTTTCGATCCCGGCAGCGATTGGCCTCCGCTTGAGGTTCAGGTGGTCGGCGGCAAATACGTTGTGGCGCGCTGCGATGAAACGGCTGAGTTAAAGAAGAACAAGATTTACCCCGGTCTGGAGATCGTCTCGATCGAAGGCGTGCCGGCGGATTTGCATTTTCAATCCCATGTGCTGCGCTATGAATCCCGCGGCAGCAGGCAGGCCGATGAGGCGATCAATATCTACAGGCTTCTGCTCGGGCCCAAGAACACCGTGGTCGCGCTCGGGGTCAGAGATTGGAACGGCAGGGAAAGATCGGTCGCCCTGACTAGGAACTCGCTGAGAAAGTCGGGCCAGCCCTTTTTCCCGCGCCTGTTCGAATGGTATATGAATGAGTCGTCTCCTGTTGAAATCCGGAGGATGAAGGACGGAGTTGTCTACATTAAAATTGCCAATTTCGGCGGCGAGCAGACAAGCAAAGAGTTTTTAAAATTGTTTGACCGGATCGATTGGATTGGGGTCAAGGGGGTCATCATCGATGTCCGCTACAATCCGGGCGGTGATGACCGCTTCGCCTTTCCGATCATCGGTTGTTTTATCGATACCCCGGTAAAATCCTTCCTCTGGAAATCACCCAAATATGTCCCGGCTAAAATCACCTGGGGCTATGATCCGGAATGGGAGCAGGGCTTCATGGGCGAGGGTGAATTTATCCAGCCGCGGGCCGGCCGGCGCTATTTGGGGCCGCTGGTCATTTTAACGGGCCCGGCCACCTACAGCACGGCGGAGGACTTTCTGATCCCCCTGGATTTTTCAAAAAGGGCCGTGCTGGTCGGGGAAACCACGGCGGGCAGTACCGGAAATCCCCGTCGCGTACCGCTGCCCGGCGGCGGGAATTTCCGGGTGGTCACCCTGCGTACGATTTATCCGGACGGCAGGGAATGGGTGGGGATCGGCATAAAACCGCACGTGGAGACGCATCCTACCCAGAAGGATATATTCATTAATTTTGACAGAGTCCTGAACGGCGGTATTGCGGTTATAAAAAACTGGGGAAAATATCACAAGAACTAGTATGAACTGAATCCTGCGAGCGGTCAGCGGATCTTTTTCACCTTGATCGTTAAGGGCTGGATCTCCAGTGAGACATAGGTCACGGTATAGGTGTCCACGTCCTTGATGCTGGCGTAATAGGCGCCGGTCTTGGCGGTTTTGCGCAGGGTCCATTGGCTGCCCGTGCCGCTGCCTTTGCCGTCGAGAGAGAACGCGATGCCAACCGCTTCACCCTTCTGGTTCTCGGCCATGCCGTCGACCAGCATGTCGCGGAAAATGTCGCGGGCGAAGAGATCTGTTGCCAATGGATAGTCGACATTTTCCTGCTTGCCATCGACGATCGGTTTGCGCTCGGGGCGGGGGAACGGCGTCCGGGCGGCGACGCTGTAACTGTCTCCCTCCTCGAGGTAGTGCACGATGATATCCTTGGCCCTCAAGCCGCCGGCCGTCGACCAGGTGAGGCTTTCCGACGTTTTGGCCGCCGAGGCGTCGACCACCAGGATCCCCGAGCTCCCAAGGACCTGGATGGTGTCTCCCTGGCAGACGGCGGCCGTATCCTCGTCGATGCCCATGCCCAGCCAGAACTTCGGGATGGCGTACATGGCGATGAGCAGGCGGCCGACGCGGCCGCGCTTGAGGAAGTGTTGGTCGACCAACCCGGCCGTGAAGAAGCCCAGACCATTGGACAGGCTGACGCCCTTGGGCTCGGGGCAGGAGTCGGGCAGGTAGGCGGCGCCGGTCATGAGCGCCTTCATGCTGTAGCCTTCGCAGATCATGGGATCGCACATCATGGCGGCGCCGGCGCTGGAGCCGCCGATCACCCCGCCGTCCGCGTAGATCTTGCGGATGCTGGCCAGCAGGGGCGAGTCCACGCCGTTCGCTTTTTTGAGCGTCTGGTTGTAGCGGATCTGGTCGCCGCCTCCGAAAAAGACGGCGGTGTATGCCAGCATCTCCTGAGCCAGCTCCTCGCTGTAGCCGTTGCGCGCCCACTGCGACTCGTCGACGTCCTTGGTGGTGGGATCGTCGAGGACGGCGACGGGGAAGACGCGTATGCGCTCGGCCGGGACGCCCAGGCGGATGAAGTCGGCGGCGTTCTCACGGCCGCTGACCGCCGGCTCGTCGCTGCCGGCCGCGATGATCGCCAGGCGGATGTTCTGCACGCCGCCGCCCAGCTCGATGAAGCGCAGGTGGATGCGCTCCAGGGCGGATGTGAGGTTGCCGCCGCAGATCACCAGGCTGCCCTTGTTTTCGACCGTCCCGGCTGGCAAAAGCGCTGATAAGACCAGAAGCACTAGAAACAAGGCATGGAATCTTTTCATTTGCATCTCCTAAATTTGGCCGTTGATTTTTTCAGGACGCAGAAGAGGCTCGAACCGTCGACCTCGGTCAAAGTGATGGAAGCCGAGAGACCGGCGGCCAGCCGGCGGAAGTCTCCGGCGCTGACGGTCGAGGCGGTAAAGCCGTCCTTGCAGGTGATGACGCCGTCAGCGGTCTTTTCTTCGTCGATCTCTCCCAGCAGCCCGGCCGCCGCCTGCCGCCGGAACCATTCCAGGCGGTGCGGCCAGAATTTTTCGGCGTAGGTCGAAAAAAGCACCGTGCCTCCCGGCCGGCACACGCGCAGCGCTTCCTGCAGCAATTTGCCTTGATCACTGTGAAAGGCGGATATGCCGTTCTGGATGCAGACAACGACGTCGAACAAGCCGTCTTGAAAGAGCAACCCGGCGGCATTCATTTTCTTGACCGCGGCATTGGGAATGCCTTGAACGGCTTTTTCAGCCAGGGCCAGGCTGGCAGGAGAGTTGTCGATGCCGACGACGAATCCCGCCCTGGCGGCCAGTTCCGGCAGGGTGCGGCCGTAGCCGCAGCCAAGGTCGAGGACGAGTTCGGCGGGCTTGATCCGGCGTAAAGCGAAATCCATTTCCGCCCGCAGGTATCGCCGGATTCGCGGTGGGGCGATCTCGTAGCATTTCCGCAGCCGCCCGGCCGCCAGCTTTTTCGCGTAATATCCTTCCATCTCCGCTTGGCGGGGGAAACTATTTTTTATTCAATTCTTGATAGGCGGCTTCGATGGCGTAGGGAAGCATATCGGGAAAGCCGAGGTCCTTCCAGGCCGGCAGGGCGAGCGACTTTTTCATCTGCTCCAGGGTCTGGCCGTTTTTCAGGCCTGAGGCCACGGCGGCGCGCAGGTCGGTCAGGTATTGAACTTGTTCAGCCAGCGCTTCCTTGCCGGCGAGGAGGCCATGGCCGGGGATGACTTTTTCCAGCGGCCAGGTTTGAACTTCGCGCAAAGCGGCGATCCAGTTGGACGTGTCAGAGCCGGCCCGCCAGTCGATGTAGGGATGGTGGCGGTAGAACAGCATGTCGCCCATGTGCACCACCTTCTGGCCGGGGAAATAGACCAGCAAGTTGTCGTCGGTGTGGGCCGGTCCCGGGCTGATGATCTCCGCCGTTTCGCCCCCCAGGGAAATTGTCATTTTGCCGCGATCCACGGTGATCTGCGGCCTGATGAGCTGCAGCTCCCTGTAAAAAGCATATCGGGCCTCAAGCTTTTTGAGGTTTTCCTCTTCCTTGGTCTTTTCGTTTTTCTGCTTCTTGCCCAGCTTGGCGATCTTCTCCTTGAGGGCGGTGATGCGGCCCGGGAATTTTTCCAGCAGGTCCTTGATCTCATCGTCGTCGCGCTGCATGTTTTTGGACAGATTCTGCTGGGCGATGATCACCGTGTCGGGGGGAAAGGACTGCAGGCCGAAGGTGTGGTCGCCATGGTAATGGGTCAGCACCAAGTAGCGGATGGGGCGGTCGGTCACGCTCCTGACCTTTTCAACTATGGTCCGGCCGTCGGCCGGGCCGGCGCCGCTGTCCACTACCAGCACTCCCCCTCCGGCCACCAGGAAGGCGACGTTGCCGGATTCGCCCAAGCCATCGATCAAGTATATTTTTTCGCTGACCGGGACGGCTTGGGGGCCCAAGTCCGCTGCGGGAAGCATGAACACGGAAAACAGTAATGTTGAAATTATGAGTGATGGCAAGGAAACGAACTTTTGGATCATGGCAGCCTCCTGACTGGATTGTATCCCATCCTGATTGGATTTAAAACCCTGAACCCTTCATGCTCAGTTCAAGCGGTCGATATAGTCAACGTATTCGGGCAGCGGATCGGGGATGAAGATCCCCAGCTGTTTTTCGGTCAGCGGCTCCAGGCCGAAAAATTCACTGTTCCAGCACACGATGCCGCGCAGGCTGATGAGATCGCCGCCGAAGCTCAGCATGACCTTGATCTCATGGTGGATGGGAAAGATCTGGTTTTCAGCCTGGATCAGCATGCCGTGGCGGGAGATGTTGCGTGTGCTGCCGGGGCTGTAGGTGTCATTGCCCCCATACATGAGCTCTAAACAATGCAGCATCCTTTTTTCAAGCCGTTTTTCCATGGTTGCCCGCCTCCGCAAGTCAGCAGTAAAATGTCATTATAAACCGAAATTATTCAAATTGAAAGTCACTCCTTGAAATCGGCAACGGCGCGGGCGAAGTTTTTCATTACCCACAGATGGGCCCGAGCCTGGGTCAGGTTGTAGAGCGGCCAGGGCAGGGTGGGGCGGTAGTCGTGGATGGCCATCAAGGCGGCGCTGCCGTTCAGAACTTCGCGGAATTCCAGGCGCGGCCGACGCGTCATTTGCTCGGTCTTTCTTGCCAACCGGCCGCCGGTGATGTAGAACAGCTGCCGGTCGGAAGCGGCGCTGCGTTCCAGGGCGAAACGCAATTCCAGGAGCGAAAGTCGCAGGAAGCGGGTGCGGATGAACAGGTTGCCGGCGGCGTCGATGTCGGCTTTGAGCAGGAAGCGAAAAAAACGCGGCAGCCAGGCGGTATATTGCAGGGCCAGCCAGCGCGCGGTCTTTCCCGGCGGCAGGGCGATCCTCTGCACGGAACGGACGGTATTGTGTTCGCTGTCCGGAAGGCGGCGCTTGCTACGGGTCAGGACCGTGAGCATGGCCTGGAAATTTTCACTCCGTTTTTCTTCCCGCAGGGAATCGGCCACGGCTTGCTTGAAGGGGATCCCCGGCCGGCCGGCCTGCTTCTGGTAGCTGAGTTCCCTGGCGACCAGGGAATGTTTCAGGCTTTCCACCAGCGGCGAAACCAGCTGGCGGGGATAGCCGCTGATCAGGGTCAGGAAAATTTTGGAAAGCCGGAAAAGGGAGAAGGGAACGCCGATAAAAAGCCGCCGCAAACCCAGCCAGCGGGCGCTGCGTTCCAGTAGCTCGCGGTAGGTCATGATGTCGTTGGAACCGATATCGTGGCTGCGGCTCTCGCTGTCCGGGTGTTCCAGGCAGTAGCGGAGCAGGTAAATGGCATCGGCCAGGGCGACCGGCTGGATCAGCGAGGCGGACCAGCGCGGGCAGAGGATCAGCGGCACCCTTTCCAGGACCGAGCGGAACATGCCGTAGGACGAGCCGCGCAGGCCGATGACGATCCCGGCCCGCAGCGTGGTCACCGGCACGCCGTAGGCCCCCAGTGTCCGTTCCACTTCGCCGCGGCTCAGGATATGGCGGGAAAGGTTGGGCATATCGGGGATCATGCCGCCGAGGTAAATGATATGGCGGATGCCGACCCTGGCCGCCGCCCTGGCGAAATTGTCGGCGCTGATCAGGTCCAGGTCCTGGAAGGTCCCCTGGGTGAGATGGGCCGACGGCAGCATGGAGTGCACCAGGTAGAAGGCGGCCTCGGCGCCGGCCAGGGCCCGCTCGCATTCGAAGAGGGAAAAGAGGTCGCAGCGTCGCCATTCCACCCCCGCGACCGGGAGCGCCGGCGGATTTCTCCGGCTCAGGCCGATGACCCGGTGGTCCGGGGACAGTTCCCCGGCCAAAGCGGTGCCGATGAAGCCGCTGGCGCCGGCGATCACCACGGTATTTTTCTTGCTGGCTATCATGATGGGTGTCGCATGCGAGTCACCCAATTCTATTGGATCACTGCGGTGAATGCAAGGCGCGATTGCCTAGGGCGCCCGGTTGCAGTAAAACCACGGCCATGGAAAAGGATGAAGCCCGCCCTGCACCCGCCTGGGACCTGGAAAAAAAATGTGGGTGCGGTTCAGCGGCCATTGCCCGCTGGCGGGTGATCGGCCTGGTCGTGCTCACCCTATGGGCCGGGGCCATGGTCTGTGGTTTGGCCTTCGACAAGGCGCTGGCCGCGGGACTTTTTTAGCCGGGTGCCGCGTGCGGGAAAATTGGTGTATAATGCTTAATATAACAAATGAGTAAAAGTCGCGTGGATGCTTCCGTCCTGGCGGCGCCGGTGGGATTTTTCGATTCCGGCGTCGGCGGCCTGTCGGTCATGCAGGCCGCCCGCCGCATCCTGCCGCATGAAGATCTGGTCTATTTTGCCGATTCGGCCCATTGCCCCTACGGCAGCAAGGGCGGCGATTTTGTCCGCCAGCGTGCCCTGTCCATCAGCCGTTTCCTCCTGGAAAGGGGAGCCAAGGCCGTGGTCGTGGCGTGCAATTCCGCCAGCGAAGCGGCCCTGGAATTTCTGCGTCTGACCTTTCCTGATTTGGAGATCGTCGGGGTGGAGCCAGCGGTCAAGGTGGCTCAGCGTCTGAGCAAGAATAAAAAAATCGGCGTTCTCGGCACGGCCCTGACCTTGAAAGGCCGGCGCTTTTCCCGGCTGCTGGAAAATTTTTCCTGCGGCATGGAAGTGTACACCCAGCCGGTGGCGGGGCTGGTGGAACTGATCGAGGAGGGCCGTTTTGACAGCCCGCGCACTTCGGCAATTTTGAAAAAAAACCTGCGGCCGCTGCTGGACAAGGGTATCGACACCCTGGTGCTCGGCTGCACCCACTATCCCCTAATCAAGGAAACGATCGGCGCCATCTGCGGCCCGAGGGTCGAGGTAATCGATACCGGCGAGCCGGTAGCCCGGCAGTTGTGGCGCCGGCTGGTCTCGACCGGCAGGCTCAATCCCGGTCCCGGGGAAGGTCAAAGCGAATATTTCAGCAGCGGCGCGGCCGCCACCGTCACTCCGGTCATGAGAAAGATCATGGCCGACCCGGCCCTCGTGGTTCACCAAAGCCCCGTGTAGACCCACTGCTGATATCTCGACTATGGTATTTCTTCATTCATACCCCTTCTCCTTTAGGGGAAGGGGCAGGGGATGGGGCCCATGTCCCATGCCTCACCCCGCACCCCTCTGCGTTGCTGAGTGGCATCGCCAAATGCCTCGCCAAGCCACGGCATGGCGATGCGTACCTCTCCTAAAGGCGAGGGGGCACAAATTGACCGCTATTGATTTTTCACGGCCGTTGGTCTATATTGCCCAAATGAAGCGAATCGGGAAAAGGGGCTCCGGGGTTGCGGATAAATTGGTCATGAGCCAAAAGCCCAAAGCAAAGAAAACAGGCCGCCCATGAGGATTTTGCCGGTATCTTCGGGAAAAGGCGGAGTGGGGAAAACGACTTTCGCATTGAATTTCGCGCTGGCCCTGGCCAAGACGCACCAAACCGTCCTCCTTGACCTGGATACCGGGACTTCCAGCCTGCGCAATTTTCTGGACGTCAAAGTCAGCAGGGACCTTTTTCATTTTCTGAAAAAAGACCTGCCGCTGCAGGAGTGCCGCGAGGTCCTGCCTGCCCGGATGGACCCGGATCGGGCCTTTGCCAATTTCAGTTTCATCGCCTCGCCGCACGGCTTTATCCACGATATGGTCAACTTCAGCCCCGAGGTCAAGGAAAAACTGATCACGGGCATCAACGGCCTGCAGGCCGATTTCCTGGTCATCGACATGAAGGCCGGCCTCGACCACAATGTCCTGGATTTCCTGCCCCTCTCCAACAGCGGCATCATCCTCTTCACTCCGCGCCTGAAGGCGGCCACGTATACAGCGGCCGAGCTGGCCAAGGCCATCCTTTTCCGCATGCTGGACATCATGTTGCGCTCGCCCCTTTTGCAAGGAAGGTTCGATCGGGGCGCAGAGGATCCCCAGGCCCCGGTTTTCCAGCGGCTGCGCGATTTCCTGGAAAGCGGTGGCGAAGGCTCCAACAAGAACCTGGACGACCTGATCGGCGAGGCGGCGGCGCAGTTCCCGCAGGACAATTTTCTCAGGGTTTTTCGTTATTACGTGGAGAACTACAAGGTCTACTATGTACTGAACCAGTTCAACAGCGTGGCCGAGTCGGTGGAAAATTCCATCAAGCCTTTCGTGGAGGAGATCTTCCGCAGCGCTTCTTCGCGCGTGACCTTCCATAATCTGGGCTGGGTGGTGGAGGACGAGCAGGTCCGCCGCTCCAGCGAATCCGGCGTTCCCTACCTGGTGCGCCGCCATTACCAGAAAAAAAAGGCCGTCGTCCCGGCCCAGGACATGGAGGCCCAGTTGCGAGAGCTCTTTGGCCTTGGGCATAAGAAACCCGAGCCGGAACCCAAAAAGGACCTGTCCCGCGAATTGAGCGGCCAGCTCGACCTGCTGCGCAAAATATATGTCTTCAACGCCGGCAAGGACCCGGAGACCAACCTGGATTTCATCGCCGCCCGGGTCAGGGATCTCTCCGACAACTCGGCCCACCAGTTCGGCATGAAGAAGATCTTCTCGGTGCAGGAATTCCTGGAGCGCTTCCAATCCAAATTGCAGTAATTCCCCGGGCCTTTTCCATTGAGCGGATTTTGCCGCGCGAGGAAGTCACTCTGAAGCGGAAATTGTGATATACTAAAAATCCATGGCGCGAAAAAAATGGATCTGGATCTCCCTTGGCCTGGCGGCGGCAGTATTTTTATCCCTGCTGCTTGTCCATCTCCGCCAGGCGCGTAGCAGGCAAATTCCATCTCTGCTCAGCCGGCCATTGCGTTTTGACGCGGCCCTGATCGAGCGGACCTGGAAGGACATTGCCGCCCAGGACGATCTGGCGAAGATTTTTTTCCCCGACCGGATAAACCGATTTTTCCCGGTTCAGGCGGCCCATTGCCGGGTGAAATATCAGGGTGTCAGCCAGCAAGCGCTGCTGGCTCCGGCCGGGAGCCGCATCGAACTCGAACTGCAAGCCGGGAAAGGCGACCAGCTGGTTTTCTCTATTTTTAATCCGCAGGCGAAA
>Ga0209262_10001382_pt1 | contig 10013 bp, 9 predicted proteins | sample Lowcelwee11metaG_FD_187171 | JGI IMG/M metagenome (GOLD analysis project Ga0209262, IMG submission 187171) | Freshwater pond sediment microbial communities from the University of Edinburgh, under environmental carbon perturbations - Low... | ecosystem: Environmental > Aquatic > Freshwater > Pond...
TCTTCATCCACCGCGCCCTGCAGCGTGCAGCCGAAGGCGGTGGACAGGCCCACCTCCACCGGCACGCCGGGCGCCCTGTCGTCGCGCAGGGCGACCACGCTGAGCAGTTCGTCCACCATCTGCTCGCGCGTCTTGCGCACGTTGGCGAGCGAATGCGCTTCGCTGGCGGACACGGGCAGGGTGAGCTTGTGCACGCCCGCGGCCAGCGCGGCTTCGGCCCCGCGCCGGTTGGGCACCAGCGCCATCACGCGCAGGCCGGGGATGGCGATGGCGTGGCGCACCACCTCGGCCACGTCGGCCATCTGCGGCAGCAGCCGGGCAGGCACAAACGAACCCACCTCGATCTCGCGCAGGCCGGCCGCGGCCAGCGCGTCGATCCAGCGGCACTTGTCCGCCGTGGGCATGACGGCCTTGACGGACTGCAGCCCGTCACGCGGGCCGACTTCGCTGATGTGAACCTGGGGATCGTTGTTCATGGCGCGCCCCTCAACCTGCCACCACGCGCCGATCGTGCAGGCGCTGGATGTCGGCTTCTTCGTAGCCCAGCTCGCGCAGCAGTTCGGCGGTGTGCTGGCCCATGGTGGGTGGCTGCAGCCGCACGCCCAGGCGGTGGCCGTCCATGGTGAAGGGGAACAGCGTGGTCTTGGCGGTCTGGCCGGCGCGTGCGCCGTCGGGCAGGGTGATGTCGGCCAGGCCGCCGGTGGCGAGCAGGTGTTCGTCTTCGTACAGCTCTTCGGGCTTGCGGATGGGCGCGAACGGCAGGCCGACCTGCTCAAACAGCGCGGCCAGTTCGGCGGCACTGCGGCTGGCCAGCCGCTCGCGCAAGAGGGGCAGCAACTGCGGGCGTTGCTTCACGCGGGCGTTGTTGTCCGGGTAACGCGGGTCGGCCTTGAGGTCAGTAAAACCCAGCGCGTCGCAGAAGGTGGCCCACTGCGCGTCGCTCACCGCCGCCAGGAAGATCTGCTCGCCGTCCTTCACGGTGAACACGTCGTACACCGCCCAGGCCGAAATGCGCTCGGGCATGGGCGCGGCGGCCTGGCCGGTGATGGCGTACTGCAGCATGTGCTGGCCCACGAGAAACACGTTGTTCTCGAACAGCGCGCTCTGCACCTCCTGGCCCTTGCCGGTGATGCCGCGCTGGATCAGGGCACCCAGCGCGCCGATCGCGCCGAACATGCCGCCCATGATGTCGTTCACGCTGGTGCCCGCGCGCAGCGGATCGCCGGGGCGGCCGGTCATGTAGGCCAGGCCGCCCATCATCTGCACCACCTCGTCGAGCGCGGTGCGGTGGTCGTAGGGGCCGGGCAGAAAGCCCTTGTGGCTGACGTAGATGCAACGCGGATTCACCTTCGACAGGGCTTCGTAGTCCAGCCCGTATTTCTTCATGGTGCCGGGCTTGAAGTTCTCGGCCACCACGTCGGCGCTCGCCGCCAGCTCGCGCGCGAGTTCGGCACCTTCGGGCTGGTGCAGGTCGATCGCAATGCTCTTCTTGTTGCGGTTGAAGAGCGGGAAAAAGCCCGCGCCCGAGCCCAGCAGGTGACGCGTGCGGTCGCCGTCCACGGGCTCGACCTTGATGACCTCGGCCCCCATGTCGGCCAGCACCATGCCGCAGGTGGGGCCCATGACCATGTGGGTGAATTCGACCACGCGCAGGCCCTTGAGGGGCTGCGGGATGTTGGAGGCTGCGGCGTTGGCTTCGGCGTTCATGGGTTCGGTTTCGTGCGTCAAGGTGCACATCATGCCCTCGCGGCCAGCCCCGGATCGGTGGTTGCGCCATGACCCTGTCGTTACAAAGAGTCGCAGGGCTGTCACACATCCGCCTGCGCCAGGCGATCGCCGGCAAGCTCCCGCCGGCGGCCACTTTCGGTGATGCAGCCATCCACCCCCCTGGCGACACAAGATACCCAGTTCTCGGTATTGACAGCCTCTGGAGCCACTGGCAATGTAACCAACCGTACACGCTGAATTCCCCGCGCAACGGAACTGGGCACCGGGTTACACAAAATGACCGTCTCCGAGATCCTGAGGCCACCACAGCCGCTGAACCTGCGCAAACGGTTCGCGCTGGCGAGTCTGCTTGTGATCTCGGCGATTGCCATCGTGCTCGGTCTGGTGTTGTCCAACGTGCTCACCGAGCGCATGTTGCAGCGCGAGGGCGAAGTCTCCCGGGCCTTCATGCAGAACCTGCTGACCACCGGCCAGTCGGCCGAGTTCCTCGCCAACCCCACCGATCCGGCGCTCCGTCAACGCTTCCTGCGCTCCATGGAACACGTCGTCGCCATGCGCGACACCGTGCGCTCCAACGCCTACGGGCTCGACAAGTCGGTGCTGTGGTCCACCAACAAGAGCCTGGTCGGCCGCAAGTTCGAGGACAACCCCGAGCTCGACGCCGCACTCATGGGCCGTCTCGAAGTACACGCCGAAAGCATCAACATCGAGGAAGCGCTCAAGGACAGCAAGCAGGAACACGTCGGCATGTCGAGGCAGGACGGCTTTTTTGTCGAAACCTACATGCCGATCCTGGCGCAGGACAGCGACCGGGTGCTGGGCGTCATGGAGCTCTACAAGTACCCCACCCAGCTCAACGCCGCGATCCATCGCGGGCTACAGCAACTCTGGATCGCCTGCTTCCTGTGTGCCATCGGCCTCTTTGTCACCCTGTACTGGATCGTCGCGCACGCCGACAAGACCCTGCGCGACCAGCAGTTGCGCCTGACCGAAGCACAAAGCCTGGCCTCGGCGGTCGAGCTGGCGAGTGCCGTGGCCCACAACCTGCGCAACCCCCTGGCCGCCATCCGCTCGGCGGCCGAACTCATGAACGGTGGCCACCTCGACGAAGACGAGATCAGCGAAGTGAGCGAGGGCGTGATCGACGCCGTGGACCGGGCCGACCGCTGGATCACGGAGCTGGTGCACGTGTCCCAGGCGCCCCAGTTGCAGCCCGAAGCGGTAGACCTCGGGCCGCTGGTCGACACCTGCCTGCTGGAAATGGCCCCCGAAATGACCCGCCGCCACATCGCCTGGACCGTGGCCAACGCCACGGCCCTGCAGGTCGATGCACACCCAGCCACCCTGCGGCAGATCCTGCTGAGCATCATGGCCAACGCCATCGAGGCCATGCCCGGTGGAGGCCAGCTGGACATCAGCTGGTGCAGCACGCCCACCTTGGCCGGCATTCGACTCTCGGACAGCGGCACCGGCATCTCGGACGAAGTGCAGCAGCGCCTGTTCCGCCCGTTCTTCACCACCAAAGGCGGTGGCCTGGGCATCGGCCTGGCCCTCGTCAAGCGCATGGTCGAGCAGTGGCATGGCCACCTCACGCTGGCGCCAGCGGGTGCGAAGGGCACCGTCGTCGAAATCCTGCTTCCCCGTTCCGCACCCTGCACCACCCAACCGGCCTGAAAGCCCCAACCCGAGAGCTGCACCATGGCAACCCTACTGGTCATCGAAGACGAGCCGATGCTGGCGAAGAACATCGCGCGCTTCTTCCAGCAACACCACCACACGGTGGAGATCGCCGGCGATGGTGTTGCGGGCCTGGAAGCGGCGCGCCGCCTCATGCCCGACGTGGCGATCGTGGACTACCAGCTGCCCGGCATCAACGGACTCGAAGTGATCCGCGAACTGCACCGCAACGACGACCAGGTGCGCACCGTGATGGTGTCGGGCCACGCGAACGTGGCGGTCGCGGTGGACGCCATGAAGGCCGGCTCGTTCGACCTGCTCACCAAACCGGTCCCGCTCAAGACCCTGAAAGACGTGATCGACCGGGCCCTCGGGGAAGCCAACGCCCGCCGCGCCCTCGACTACTACAAGCGCCGCGAGGCCGAACACGGCGGCATCGAATGCATCCTCGGCGAGTCGCGCCCCATCCAGGCCCTGCGCGAGCTGATCCAGGTGCTGATCCAGAACGAACCCTCCGACGCCTCCCCCGTCGCCCCGATCCTGATCTGCGGCGAGACCGGGTCCGGCAAAGAGCTGGTGGCCCGTGCCTGCCATTTTTCAGGCCCGCGGGCCAAAGGCGCTTTTGTGGAAGTCAGCTGCGCTTCGTTGCCCGCGCACCTCATGGAGGGTGAACTGTTCGGCTACGAAAAAGGCGGGGACCACGCCGAACGGCGCATCGGACTCTTTGAAGCAGCGGACGGCGGCACCCTGTTCCTTGACGAGATCGGTGAGCTCGACCTGAGCCTGCAGGCCAAGCTGCTGCGGGTGCTGGAAAACCTCCGGGTACGCCGGCTGGGCGCCGTGACCGACCGGCAGATCAATGTGCGCGTCGTGGCCGCGACCAACCGCGATCTGGAAGCGATGACGCGCGCCGGGCAGTTCCGCGCCGACCTGTTGTACCGGCTGCGCGTGTTTGCGGTCCGCGTGCCACCCCTGCGCGCCCGCAACGGCGACCTCTGGCTGCTCGCGCAACACTTCGTCAGCGTGTTCGCCAAGCGCTACAACAAGCCGCCGATCACGCTCGACCCCTCCGCCGAGGCCGCGCTGCTGCAACACACCTGGCCGGGCAACGTGCGCGAACTCAGCAACGTCATCGAACGCGCTGTGCTGCTGAGCACCGATGGCCGCATCTCTTCGACCGACCTGCTGCTCACGCCCAGCGCGCCGGTGGACTTTGCCGAACAACCATCGGAGCAGCCCGTCTTCGCCCGCAACGAGGAACTGGAGCGCTCGCACCTGGTGCGCGCCCTGGAAGAAACGCACTGGAACCTGCCGGCGGCTGCAACGATGCTGGACGTGAGCGTCGACACGCTGCAGCAGCGCATGGACCGCCACGGCCTCTACGCGCCCGCCAAGTGACACCTGCCGCGTCGACAGCGGCAAATTACCCACATAAAAGTCACTTATCAATCGGGTCTCTGTTATTTAATACCGATCCAGGTATGGAATAACATCGTCCCACCGGTGTCCAAGCAGGGAAAATTTCCCCTTGCGGTGCATTGCGCGGCACGATATTTGTCCGCGCAGTCCGGGACACCCGACGCCCCTGCCCAGTTCGTTTCACCTGTTCGAGGTATTGCCATGTCCGCCACCACCGCACGCACTTCCGTTCACGGCCTGCAGGTCGCCACCGCGCTCTACGACTTCATCAACCAGCGCGTGCTGCCCGGCACCGGCGTTGCCAGCGAGACCTTCTGGAAAGGCTTCGATGCCATCGTCGCCGACCTCGCTCCGAAAAACGCCGCCCTGCTGGGCGAACGCGACCGCCTGCAGACCGAGCTGGACACCTGGCACAAAGCCAACCCCGGCCCGATCGCCGACATGGCGGGCTATCGCAAGTTCCTGGAAACCATCGGCTACCTGGTGCCGGCACTGGCCGGCGCCCAGGCCACCACGACCAACGTGGACGCCGAACTCGCCCTCCAGGCCGGCCCGCAGCTGGTGGTGCCGATCCTGAACGCGCGCTACGCGCTCAACGCCGCCAACGCCCGCTGGGGCTCGCTGTACGACGCGCTCTACGGCACCGATGCCATCGCCGAAGCCGACGGCTGCGAAAAAGGCCCGGGCTACAACGAGAAGCGCGGCGCCAAGGTGGTCGCCTTCGCGCGCCAGTTGCTCGACGATGCCGCCCCGCTGGCCGGCGCCTCGCACAGCGACGCCACGGTGTACTTCGTGAAAGACGGCGCCCTGCAGGTGGCCGTCAAGGGTGGCCAGGTCGTGGGCCTGAAAGACCCGGCCCAGTTCGTCGGTTACCAGGGTGATGCGCGCGGCGTCTCCAGCGCCCTGCTGGTGCACAACGGCCTGCACATCGACATCATCATCGACCGCAGCAAGCCCATCGGCCAGAGCGACGTGGCCGGCATCGCCGACGTGGTGGTTGAAGCCGCGCTGTCCACCATCCTCGACCTCGAAGACTCCGTGGCCGCGGTGGATGCCGAAGACAAGCTGCTGGCCTACAGCAACTGGCTCGGCATCCTCAAGGGCGACCTGACCGAAGACGTCGCCAAGGGCGGCAAGACCTTCAAGCGCGGCCTGAACGCCGACCGCGTGTACACGGCCCCCAAAGGTTCGGGCGACGTGCGCCTGCACGGCCGCTCGCTGCTCTTCGTGCGCAACGTCGGCCACCTGATGACCAACCCGGCCATCCTCTGGGGCTCCGAAGGCAAAGAAATCCCCGAAGGCATCATGGACGCGATGGTCACCACCACCATCGCCCTGCACGACCTGCAAGGCCACGGCCAGCTCGCCAGCGGCCCGATCCGCAACAGCCGCACCGGCTCGGTCTACATCGTCAAGCCCAAGATGCACGGCCCCAAGGAAGTTGGCTTCGCCGCCGAACTCTTTGGCCGCGTCGAGCAGGTGCTCGGCCTGCCCGACAGCACCGTCAAGCTCGGCATCATGGACGAAGAGCGCCGCACCTCGGTCAACCTCAAAGCCTGCATCGCCGCGGCCGCCAGCCGCGTGGCCTTCATCAACACCGGCTTCCTCGACCGCACCGGCGACGAGATGCACACCGCCATGCTGGCCGGCCCCATGGTGCGCAAGGGCGACATGAAGACCAGCGCCTGGATCCAGAGCTACGAGCGCAACAACGTGTTGGTGGGCCTGAGCTGCGGCCTGCGCGGCAAGGCGCAGATCGGCAAGGGCATGTGGGCCATGCCCGACCTGATGGCCGACATGCTCAAGCAAAAGATTGCCCACCCCAAGGCCGGCGCCAACACCGCCTGGGTGCCCAGCCCCACCGGCGCCACGCTGCACGCCCTGCACTACCACCAGGTGCTGGTGTCCGACGTGCAGAAAGAGATGGAGAAGATCGACGCCAACGCCGAGCGCGACAACCTGCTCACCGGCCTGCTGACCATCCCCGTGACCGGCAACCCGAACTGGACCGACGCCGAAAAGCAGCAGGAGCTGGACAACAACGCGCAAGGCATCCTCGGCTACGTGGTGCGCTGGGTCGACCAGGGCGTGGGCTGCTCCAAGGTGCCAGACATCCACAACGTCGGCCTGATGGAAGACCGGGCCACGCTGCGCATCAGCAGCCAGCACATCGCCAACTGGCTGCTGCATGGCGTGGTTAGCAAGGCGCAGGTGAAGAGCACGCTGAAGCGCATGGCCAAGGTGGTGGACCAGCAGAATGCCGGCGATGCGCTGTACCGCAACATGGCCGGGCGCTTCGACGAGTCGGCCGCCTTCCAGGCCGCCAGCGATCTGGTGTTCAAGGGCTTGGCGCAGCCCAGCGGCTACACCGAGCCACTGCTGCACGCCTGGCGGCTGAAGGTCAAGTCCGGCGGCGGTTGACTGAGGCGGCTTCACAATGAGCAGCGGGGCCTAACCCTACTGGGACTCCGCACTGAGTCAACAGGACTGGCTGTTTTCTTGTGGTCAGCGGTTTTCTGTTTGCTCGTTCTTGCTGGACTTGCGCGTCGCCGGTGCCGCCATCGAAGTACAGCAGGGCGGGGCGACCGCATCCCGCGGTCCGGCACACACGCAGCGGCATGCGGCTTCATCCCTTGCAGCTTGCCTCGGCTTTAGAGTCCGACCTGCTCGAGGCGCGCAGCGGTGGTCGGGTTGCCCGATCATGACCATGCGTCATGCTTCCGTGCCGGACTGAAGATGGCCCGTCTGTTTCAGCTGCATGCCAGCACCCGCCGTCCCAGGACGGAGGCGCTGCTCGACGCGCGCGCCTGCATCGACGAGGCGGGCGCGCTGCTGACGGCCATCAACCACTTCGCGGAGAAGGCCTCCGTCCTCGTGTTCGAGGCGCGAACTGCGTCCGTACAGCAGGTGGTCGACGGGCTGCGCCGCCGCGGCATGTCCGTGCATGGCGAGCTTGCGGCGGCAACGGCGGGCGCGGCGCTCGACGCGCAGGGCGAGACGGTCTGTACGCTTCAGCTTCTGTACGCCGGTGACGAGCTGGCGCGCGTGGACGATATCCCCGCCGTGCCAGGCTGAAGGCGGGAACTTCGAGCCGTCTGTGTACGCGGTGACGCCCCGGCACGAAGGCGCTCAGCCCCCGCGGCCCGCCTGCCGACGCGCGCTCAGCAGATACAGCAGCGGCCCGAACGATCCCGCTGCCAGCGTCAGCACCAGCCAGGGCCACGGGTTGCGGCCTGCCTGGCGCGCATCGCGCCACAGCCAGGCCAGCGCCAGCAGCAGCGCGATGCCCAGGTCAGCCAGGACCTGCAGCCCGGCCAAGCTCTGCAGCTGGTGCTCGAAGATGCCCACGTAGCCGTGGCTGCATCACCGCCGCAACGGTCAGGCCGCCGAAGGCCAGCAGAAGCACGAGCAAGACCGGCTTGTTCATTGTTTTCTCCATGCTGTCGATAGGCGCCAGTCTGCGGGCCGGCCCGCGCCGCGGCAATGACCCCGCAGGTCATGCGCGGCACACATATGCCGCCGGCGGCAGAATATCTCGCCTGCGTCCCGGGCCGCCGGCCCGCAGGACCCCACGAGCGCACCCCTTGTTGCCATGAACCTCGTCGATCTCGTCGCGCTGACCGCGCTGTTCCAGTTGCTGACCTTCGGCTTCCTGGTGGGCAGCGCGCGCGGGCGCTACGGCGTCAAGGCGCCCGCGGTCACCGGCCACCCGATGTTCGAGCGCGCCTACCGCGTGCAGATGAACACGCTGGAGCTGATGGTGCTGTTCATCCCCGCGCTGTACCTGGCCGCACGCTACTGGCCGCCGGCCTGGGTGGCGGCGGTGGGCGCGGTGTACGTGGTGGGGCGGCTGCTGTACCGCGCCGCCTATCTGCGCGAGCCAGCCTCGCGCGGGCTGGGCTTCCTGGCCAGCATCGTGCCCATCTTCATGCTGCTGGCGGCCGGGGTGGTGGGCGCGGTGCGCGGGCTGCTGTAGCGCGGCGCGGTTGCCGCACACTGTGCGCATGAGCACTGCCGCCGCCTGCACCATCCGCCCCGTCGAGCGCGCCGACTACGCCCAGTGGCGCCCGCTCTGGGACGGCTACAACGCCTTCTACGGCCGCCAGGGCGACACGGCGCTGCCCGAGCCCATCACCGCCGCCACCTGGGAACGATTCTTCGACCCGGCCGAACCGGTGCACGCGCTGGTGGCGGTGCAGGGCGCCGACGTGGTGGCGCTGGTGCACTACCTGTTCCACCGCAGCACCACGCGGCTGCACGACGTGTGCTACCTGCAAGACCTGTTCACCGCGCCCAGCCACCGCGGCCGCGGCATCGGCCGGCAGCTGATCGAGACGGTGTACGACGCGGCCCGCGCCGTCGGCAGCAGCCGGGTGTACTGGCAGACGCACCACACCAACACGGCCGGCCGCGCGCTGTACGACCAGGTGGCCGCGCACGTCGGTTTCATCATCTACGCCAAGGAGCTGTAGCGCACCGCGCCTGCCGCCGTGACGCCATGCCCGTGCCCGAAGCCCTGCGCAGTTTCTGGAACGCCTTTGCCCGGGCGCAGGGCGGCGTGGACGAATCGCGCTTCTACGAGGCCTTTGCCTTCGGCGACAGCCCGGCGCTGGCCGACGAGCTGGCCGCGCTGGTGCTGCAGGGCACCAAGCGGGCCACGGCCGGGGCGTTGTGGGCTTACCAGGCTGAGGCCAAGCCGCTGCCCCGGCCCGGTGACCTGAGCATCGTCACCAGCGGCGCGGGCGCGCCGCTGTGCGTGATCGAGACGCTGGCCGTCGAGATGCTGCCCTTCGATCAGGTGAGCGCCGACTTTGCCGCCACCGAAGGCGAAGGCGATGGCTCGCTGGCCTTCTGGCGCGATGCGCACACCGCGTTCTTCAGCCGCGAATGCGCGCAGGCCGGCCGGGTGTTCCAGCCCGACATGGCGGTGGTCTGCGAGCGTTTTCGCATGCTGTACCCGCCCATCGGCCGCTGAGTCAGGCGTCGCGGGCCAGCGCCTGCTGCTCGGCCGCGCGCTGCTGGGCGATCCATTCGCTGCCGGCGCGCAGCTTCTTTGCCAGCGGCGAGCCGGGCTCCACCACGCGCCAGAAGGGCGCCACCTGGGCGGCCGGGGTACCGGCCTCGATCTGGTCCCACGCGGCTTCGGCCACGGTGCGCAGGAAGATGGCGGTGGACACCGGGCAGGCGGC
>Ga0209262_10001383_pt1 | contig 10012 bp, 11 predicted proteins | sample Lowcelwee11metaG_FD_187171 | JGI IMG/M metagenome (GOLD analysis project Ga0209262, IMG submission 187171) | Freshwater pond sediment microbial communities from the University of Edinburgh, under environmental carbon perturbations - Low... | ecosystem: Environmental > Aquatic > Freshwater >...
GAAGGCGTCAGGACCCTTGTGCAGCAGCCGCGCGACGTAACTCTTGTCCGGATCGCCGCCGTTGGCAAGCTTGCGGCTTTCGATGATGGCGGCCAGACGCGCCAGCGCACCTTCAGCGTTCCGGACCATTGAATCTTGGGAAGACATGCGGTCTATTTGTAGATGGATTCAGGGTCTTTCAAGACCGGCTCGGCGACTTTCCAGCCGCCATTCTCGTAGCGCTGGAAGAAACAGCTGTGACGCCCGGTGTGGCAGGCGATGCCGGGCTCGTGCCCCAGCTGCGTGACTTTGAGCAGCACCACGTCGTTGTCGCAGTCCAGCCGGATGTCGTGCACCGTCTGCACGTGGCCGGATTCCTCGCCCTTGAACCACAGCTTGCCGCGCGAGCGGCTGAAATACACCGCGCGGCCCAGCTCGGCCGTCTTCTCCAGCGCCTCGCGGTTCATCCAGGCGAACATCAGCACATCACCCGAGGAGACTTCCTGCGCGATCACCGGGACCAGTCCCTGGGCGTCCCATTTCACGTCGTCGAGCCAGTTCATGGAGGGATTGTCAGCGATTTGCGAATGCTTCATATCTGATAGCGGCTGATGCCCTTCCGATGCTGGGAAATGGCCAAAAAAAGGCTTAAGTCCGCACCGGAATGCCACGCTCGGCCATGCGCGCCTTGGCCTGCGCCACCGTGAACTCGCCATAGTGGAAGATGCTGGCGGCCAGCACCGCATCCGCGCCACCGAGCTGGATGCCGTCGGCCAGATGGTCCAGCGTGCCCACGCCGCCCGAGGCGATCACCGGCACGCTGACCGCGTCGCTCACAGCGCGCGTGAGCTCGAGGTCAAAGCCCGCCTTGGTGCCATCGCGGTCCATGCTGGTCAGCAGGATCTCGCCAGCGCCGTGCTCGGTCATCTGGCGCGCCCAGGCCACCGCGTCCAGACCGGTGTTCTTGCGCCCGCCGTGGCTGTACACATCCCAGCCCTCGCCACGGTTGAGCATGTCGTCCCCAAAACGCCGTTTGGCGTCGATGGCCACCACGATGCACTGGGCGCCGTATTTGGCCGAGGCGTCGCGTATCACCTGTGGATTGGCGATGGCCGCCGAGTTGAAGCTGGTCTTGTCGGCGCCGGCGTTGAGCAGGCGGCGCACGTCTTCGACAGTGCGCACCCCGCCGCCGACCGTCAGCGGAATGAACACCTGGCTGGCCACAGCTTCGATGATGTGCAGGATCAGGTCGCGGCCATCGCTGGTGGCCGTGATGTCCAGAAACGTGAGTTCGTCGGCGCCCTGCTCGTTGTAGCGTGCGGCAATCTCGACCGGGTCGCCGGCGTCGCGCAGTTCGACGAAATTGACACCCTTGACGACGCGGCCGCCGGTCACGTCAAGGCAGGGAATGATTCGTTTGGCAAGCATGGCGGGATTGTAGGTTGCAGGCTGCGGCAGACCGCCCGATGGATCGGGGTGGCGACCGGTGTCAAAGCACGCTCAGGCGCTGCCAGCCCTGCCAGGCGGCGCCGGCAGGGACTTCCACCGGCGTCATCACCTGGGCCGCCTCGACGCACAGCATCCGGGAAAAGCCGTCGGCCGGCATGTCGGCCAGACGGCCACACTGCGCGGCACCGGGATTCCAGACCACGGTGTCGGCGAAGCTGGCGCTCTGGGCAATCTGCAGGCGGTGCGGGCCGTCGTGCAGGATCAAAGGCCTTGGCGCGGCGCCATAGACCCGGTCGAACTCGCCGTTGAAACGGATTTCGCCGCTGACCTCGCCGATTTGATCGGTCAGGGCGTCCCAGCCCGATTGACCCTGCAGGCCGCCGAGCCGCGTGGCCGCGATGTCGTCCACGGCCAGGTAGGTGTGCAGCGCGCCGGTGAAAAGCAGCGGCTTGTCATCGGCGTTGCATGCCTGCAGCTTGATCTGCAGGCTGCCGGGCTCAAGCTGCACGGTCAGTGTGGCCTCGAAGGAATGGGGCCAGAGGGCGCGGGTGAATTCACTGTCGTGAAGGCGCAGGCTGAGATGGGCAATGTCGCCTGAACCGGCAGCGGCGGTCTGGTTTGCGCCGTCGGGGACGCTGCCGCGCGCTGGCACCTGGGACCACCGCAGGTTTCGCGCAAAACCGTGCTTGGGCAACGGGCCTCGCTGGTTGAACTGGGGGAAACACACCGGCACACCGCCGCGAATGGCCGACCGGCCGTCAAACACCGCCTTGGGACTGAGGTAAAGGCGCTCTCGTCCGGCGGACACCCAGGACATCACGTGCGCGCCATGCAACGCAACGGTGACCGCATCGCCGCAGGGCAACCGCAGGTGGAGGCAGGGCTGGCCCTGAAACAGACGGTTTTCCAGGCATGGGGCCGCAAGGGCCGGCCGGGAACTGACAGTGCGCGTTGGCGGCAGCGCTGATGGCGCTGGCGCTGTGCGCTCAGCCATTCAGTTCGTCAGCGCGTCGCTGGGCCAGCGCGAAGTCCAGATCACCCGAGTAGATTGCGCGGCCGCAGATCACGCCCTCGACGCCCTCGGGTTCCACCGCACAAAGCTGGTCGATGTCGTCCATGGTGGACAAGCCGCCAGACGCAATCACGGGAATCGTCAGCGCCTGCGCCAGCCGGACCGTGGCCTCGACGTTGATGCCCGAGAGCATGCCGTCACGGCCGATGTCGGTGTAGATGATGGATTCGACGCCCCAGTCCTCGAACTTGCGCGCCAGGTCCACCACCTCGTGACGGGTAAGCTTGCTCCAGCCGTCGGTAGCCACCTTGCCGTCTTTGGCATCGAGGCCGACGATGATGTGCCCGCCGAACGCGGTGCAGGCATCCTTCAGGAAACCCGGGTTCTTCACCGCGGCAGTGCCGATGATCACGTAGCGCAGGCCGCCGTCGATGTATTTTTCGATGGTGTCGAGGTCGCGGATGCCGCCGCCGAGCTGCACCGGGATGTCGTCGCCGACGGCCTTGAGGATCGACTTGATCGCGGCGTAGTTCTGCGGCTTGCCGGCGAAGGCGCCGTTCAGGTCCACCAGATGCAAGCGCCGCGCGCCCTGCTCCACCCACTTCAGCGCCATCGCCGCCGGGTCCTCACCAAAGGTGGTGGACTGGTCCATGTCGCCTTGTTTGAGGCGCACGCAGTGGCCGTCTTTGAGATCAATCGCGGGAATCAAGATCATGTCAGTGGGGCATGACGCCGTGAACAACGGAAAAGATGCAGGAAATCAGGGATTCCAGTGCAGGAAATTGCGATACAGGGCCAAGCCCTGCCTGGCGCTTTTTTCAGGATGAAACTGGGTCGCAAAAATATTATCGCGCGCAATCGCAGCAGCAAAGCGGCCGCCATAGTCCGCCTCGCCCACACTGTGGCGCGCATCTGACGGATGCGCATAGAAACTGTGCACGAAATAGAACCAGCTGGCGTCAGGCACTTCCCCCCAGACGGGATGGCGGCCCGGGTCCTTCTGGAACACCTGGTTCCATCCCATCTGGGGCACTTTGTAGCGGCTGCCGTCCGGCTGGATTTGCCCCGCCAGCTCAAACTTGAGAACCTCGCCGGGGATCAGCCCCAGCCCAGGTGTATTCCCTTCCGCACTGTGGTCCAGCAGCATCTGCATCCCCACGCACACGCCAAACAGGGGTTTCTTCCCGGCCGCGTCGAGGACCGACGCCAGAAGGCCCGACTCACGCAGTTCACGCATGCAATCCGGCATGGCGCCTTGCCCCGGCAGAACGACACGGTCAGCGTCGAGCACCTGTTGCGGGCTGGACGTGATGACCACGTTGACGCCTGTATCCAGCGCGGCATGGATCACCGCCTGAGCTACCGAGCGCAGGTTGCCCATCCCATAGTCGACGACAGCCACCGTGTTCACCACTCTATTCATAGCAAACTACTGCATTTTTACGCTGGATTGAAGCCGATTTCATGCATCAATTGGCTACAGGGATCCCTTGGTGGACGGAATGGTGCCCACCGATCTCGGATCAAGCTCGAGCGCGGCACGCAAGGCTCGCGCGAAAGCCTTGAACACCGTTTCCGCCTGATGGTGGGCATTTTCGCCCTTCAGGTTGTCAATGTGCAGCGTGACGAATGCATGGTTCACGAAGCCCTGGAAGAACTCGAACGCCAGCTGGCTGTCAAAGGTGCCGATCATGCCGCTCTTGAAGGGCACGTGCATGACCAGGCCAGGGCGCCCGGAAAAATCGATCACGACCCGGCTCAGCGCCTCATCCAGCGGCACATAGGCATGGCCGTAGCGGCGAATGCCCTTTTTGTCGCCCACGGCCAGTGCCACGGCCTGCCCAAGTGTGATGCCAACGTCTTCCACGGTGTGATGGCCGTCGATATGCAAGTCGCCGTCGGCCTGGATGTCCAGGTCGATCAGCCCGTGGCGCGCGATCTGGTCGAGCATGTGATCGAAAAAGCCGATGCCGGTGGACAGCCTGGACTGCCCGGTTCCGTCCAGATTCACTTTCACGGTGATCTTTGTCTCGGCCGTGTTGCGGGAGACCTCAGCGGTGCGCGGTGCGGTGGATGTCATAAGGAGGCTTTCAGTGCGGCCAGCATCTGCGAATTTTCGTCGGCAGTGCCAACCGTGAGGCGCAGGCAATTGCCTAGCAGCGGATGCATTTTAGAAACGTTCTTGACCAGGACCTTGCGCTCGCGCAGGCCCGCGAAGGTTCTGGCGGCATCAGGCACCCGCACGAGGATCATGTTGGCCTCGCTCTTGAAGGCGTGGACGCCGGGCAACTGGCACAGCGCATTGAGCAACAGGCCGCGCTGAATGCGCAGCTCGGCTGCCTGCACAGCGAACACGTCGGCATGCTCGATCGCGAACAGCGCGCACTCGCAGTTCAGCACGCTGATGTTGTAGGGCGGGCGAACCTTGTCGATCTCGGCGATCAGCGCCTTTGGGCCCATCATGTAGCCCAGACGAACGCCAGCCAGGCCGAACTTGGACAAGGTGCGCATCAGCAGCACGTGGTGATGACGGGTGATGCGGTCGATGTAGCTCTTGCTGGCGAAGGGCTGGTAGGCCTCGTCCATCACGACCAGGCCGCCCTGCGCGCCTTGCGCCTCGATGATCCGCTCGATCACCGCGTCATCCCAGAGATTGGCTGTCGGGTTATTGGGGTAAGCCAGGTAAACGATGGAAGGTTCGTGCGTTTCGATCGCCGCCAGCATGGCCGCCTCGTCCAGTTCGAAGTCGGCAGTCAAGGGCACACCATGGAAGGCAAGCCCCTGCAGTTGCGCGCTCATCGCGTACATCACAAAGCCCGGTACCGGCGCGAGGATCGACGAAGGCTTGCCGTGACTCGCTTCGCTCGGTGGCACGTCGCAGGCCATTGCGAGCAGCGAAATCAACTCGTCCGAGCCATTGCCCAGCATGATGTCGAAATCCTTCGGCATGCCGGCGTAGCTCGCCAGTGCGGCGCGCAGGTCGTTCACCCGGCCGTCCGGGTAGCGGTTCAGCGCCAGCGCGCCCAGGCGTTGCCCCAGTTCGACCTGCAACGCATGCGGCAAGGCATAGGGGTTCTCCATGGCATCCAGTTTGACCATGCCGACCGAATCCTGGATGGCGTAGGCGTGCATGGACTGCACATCCTGCCGGATCCGTTGCATGAGTTTGGGGCTGACAGCCGTCATCTGTTCTCCCGCATCGGCGGCACCTGGGTCAGCCGCAATTCAGCGGCACGCGCGTGGGCCTGCAGGCCTTCGCCGTAAGCCAGTTCCGCTGCAATCAGGCCGAGTACCTGCGCGCCGGCTTCGCTGACTTCGATCAGGCTGCTGCGCTTCTGGAAGTCGTAAACACCCAGTGGCGAGCTGAAGCGCGCCGTGCCTGAGGTGGGCAGAACATGGTTCGGACCCGCACAGTAGTCCCCCAGGCTCTCGCTTGTGTAGGCCCCGAGGAAAATCGCCCCGGCGTGCCGAAGCAGCGGCTCCCAGCGGTGCGGTTCGCGGCTGGAGACCTCGAGGTGTTCGGGCGCGATACGGTTGCTGATCTCGCAGGCTTCTACCATGCTCCGGGTGTGGATCAGGGCCCCCCGATCACTGAGCGACTTGGCAATGATGGCGCGCCGCGGCATCGCAGGCAGCAGGCGGTCGATGGCGGCCTGCACCGCGTCAATGTAGGCCGCATCCGGGCACAGGAGGATGCTCTGTGCGAGCTCGTCGTGCTCGGCCTGTGAAAAAAGGTCCATCGCCACCCAGTCGGCCGGCGTGCTGCCATCGGCCAGCACCAGGATTTCACTGGGTCCGGCGATCATGTCGATGCCCACGGTGCCAAACACGCGCTTCTTGGCGCTGGCCACGTAGGCGTTGCCGGGGCCGGTGATCTTGTCGGCTTTCGGAATGGTGGCGGTGCCATAGGCCAGCGCGGCCACAGCTTGCGCGCCGCCAATCGTGAAAGCGCGCGATACGCCGGCCACATAAGCGGCCGCCAGCACCAGCGCATTCTTCTCCCCACGAGGTGTGGGGACCACCATGATGATTTCACGCACGCCGGCCACGTGCGCAGGAATCGCGTTCATCAGCACGCTCGACGGATACGCCGCCTTGCCGCCTGGCACGTAGATGCCCACGCGGTCCAGCGGCGTGACTTTCTGGCCCAGCAACGTGCCGTCTTCGTCGCGGTAGTTCCAGCTCTCGCCCGTGGCCTTCTTCTGGGCCTCGTGGTAGCCGCGCACCCGCCGGGCGGCAGCTTCGAGAGCAGCCTTTTGCGCACCGGGCAGCGAATCGAAAGCCACCTTCAGTTCACTCTGCGTCAGCTCCAGCGCCTGCATCGATGCAGCACTCAAACCATCAAAGCGCAGGGTGTACTCCAGCACCGCCGCGTCGCCGCGCTGCCGCACGTCGGCCAGGATCTCGGCAACGCGCTGTTCGATGGCCGCATCGGCATCGGCTGACCAGTGCAACCGCGCTTCGAAATCGGCCTCGAACGTGGCATCGACGGTTGAAAGACGGACGGGGGTGGCGGTCAGGGTCATGACAGTCAGGGCTTTTCGATCGCGCGGGCAAATGCATCGATGATGGCGCGAATAGGCGCCTGCTTGAGCTTGAGCGCAGCCTGGTTCACGACCAGGCGCGAACTGATGTCCATGATGCGCTCGACCTCGACCAGATGGTTGGCCTTGAGCGTGTTGCCGGTGGACACCAGGTCCACGATGGCATCGGCCAGGCCGGTCAGTGGCGCCAGCTCCATGCTGCCGTAGAGCTTGATCAAATCGACATGAACGCCCTTGGCGGCAAAGAACTCCCGTGCGATCGCCACGTACTTGGTCGCGACGCGCAGGCGTGAGCCCTGTCTGACCGCGCAGGCGTAGTCAAAGTCGGCACGCACGGCCACGCTGATACGGCATTTCGCAATTTGCAGGTCCAGCGGCTGGTACAGGCCGTCGCTGCCATGCTCCAGCAGAGTGTCCTTGCCCGTGATGCCCAGATCGGCCCCGCCGTATTGCACATACGTGGGCACATCCGTGGCGCGCACCACCAGCACGCGAATGCCAGGCTGATTGGTGTCCAGGATCAGCTTGCGGGATTTTTCCGGATCGTCCAGCACCTCGATACCGGCGGCCCTGAGCAGGGGCAGGGTTTCTTCGAAGATGCGGCCCTTTGAGAGCGCAATGGTGATCAATTTGCCGGTCATTTGATTCGCTCGATATCCGCGCCGATGCCGCGCAGTTTGGCTTCCATCTGGTCGTAGCCGCGGTCCAGGTGGTAGATGCGGTCCACGACCGTCTCGCCCTCGGCCACCAGTCCGGCGATCACCAGGCTGGCCGAGGCGCGCAGGTCGGTCGCCATCACGGTAGCCCCCGACAGTGCCCGCACGCCCTCGACCACCGCCACCTTGCCGTCGATCTGGATGTGCGCTCCCAGGCGCACCAATTCATTGACGTGCATGAAACGGTTTTCGAAAATCGTCTCGGTCACCTTGCTGACGCCCTGCGCAATGCAATTGAGCGCCATGAACTGGGCCTGCATGTCCGTCGGGAAACCGGGGTACTCGGTGGTCCGGAAGCTGATGGCCTGCAGGTAGTCAAATGCCGGTGCTGCGGCCTGGACGCGAATGCCATCTGATCCGAGGTCGGTGATGTTGACGCCAGCTTCGAGCAGCTTGTCGATGACAGCGTCCAGATGGTCGGCCCGCCCATGGCGCAACACGACATCGCCACCCGCAGCGGCCACCGCACACAGGAAAGTGCCAGCCTCGATGCGGTCCGCCACCACCGCATGTTCGCAGCCGTGCAGTCTTTCAACACCCTGAATACGGATCCGGCTGGTGCCGTGGCCTTCGATCTTCGCGCCCATCTTGATGAGCATTTCGGCCAGGTCGGCAATTTCAGGCTCCTGGGCTGCGTTTTCCAGAACCGTTTCACCCTCGGCCAGCGATGCGGCCATCAGGAAATTTTCGGTGCCGGTCACCGTCACCATGTCGGTGGCGATGCGTGCACCCTTGAGCCGCGCCCAGCCTTCAGGCAACCGGGCGATCATGTAGCCGTGCTCGACCGTGATCTCCGCCCCCATGGCCTGCAGGCCCTTGATGTGCTGGTCCACCGGCCGAGAGCCAATCGCGCACCCCCCCGGCAGCGAGACTGTCGCTTCGCCAAAGCGTGCGAGCAGGGGCCCCAGCGCCAGGACCGAAGCGCGCATGGTCTTGACCAGTTCGTAGGGCGCCTCGGGGTTGATGGGGCTGGCGGCGTGCAGCGTCATGCCGCCGCGTTCGCCGTGGGTCTGGGTCTTGACACCCATGTTGTCCAGCAGGCGACGCATCGTGGCCACGTCCTGCAGCCGGGGCACATTGGTCAACGTGACCGGCTCCGCAGTCAGCAGGGCGGCGCACAGTTCGGGCAGTGCGGCGTTCTTGGCGCCGGAGATCAGGACCTCGCCACGTAGCTGGCGACCCCCGCGAATGATGAGTTTGTCCATGAAGCGTCAGATGTTGCGCGGATCCGCTGAAATCAGCGGGCATCAGCGGGAAGGGCCGCCCACTCGGCCGGCGTATAGGTTTTCATCGACAGGGCATGAACCTCGTCTGTCTGCATCCTGGCGCCCAGCGTGGCATAGACACGCTGGTGACGCGCAATGGCGCGGCGGCCCTCGAAATCGGGTGAAACGATCGTGGCATACCAGTGGCGCCCGTCACCCTCCAGAGTGAGATGCTCGCACGGCAGGCCCGCGGCAATGATGGATTTGAGTTCTTCAGCAGTCATCAGGTTTCAGCCCCGGATCTTGTAGCCGATGCGCAGCAAGTGCACGGCAATGGCGCTCACGGCGAGCAGTGTCGTTCCCACAATGCCCAGGCTGAGCCAGGGCGATACATCGCTGACACCGAAAAAGCCAAAGCGGAACCCGTCAATCATGTAGAAAAACGGGTTCAGGTGGCTGATTCCTTGCCAGAACGGCGGGAGTGAGTGGATCGAATAGAACACGCCGGAGAGAAAAGTCATCGGCATGATGATGAAGTTCTGGAAAGCCGCCATCTGGTCGAACTTGTCCGCCCACAAGCCGGCGATCACGCCCAGAGCGCCGAGCAGGGCCGCGCCCAGCACGGCAAACAACAGCGTCCAGACCGGCGCGACAAACGTGGGCAGGCCAAAAAATGACGTCGCGGTGAGCACGCCGAGGCCCACCAGCAGTCCGCGGGCCACCGAAGAGCCCACGTAGGCGAAGAACCAGCTCCAGTGCGAAAGCGGCGTGAGCAGCAGGAATACCAGGCTGCCCATGATCTTGCTCTGCACCAGGCTCGACGAGCTGTTGGCAAACGCGTTCTGGAGCACGCTCATCATCACAAGGCCTGGCACCAGGAACGCGGTGTAGCTCACCTGTCCGAAGATCTTCACATGGTCTTCCAGAACGTGGCCGAAGATCAGCATGTACAACACGGCCGTCAAAACCGGCGCGGCCACGGTCTGGAAGCTGACCTTCCAGAAGCGCAGCACCTCCTTGTACAACAAGGTTTGCCAGCCGCTCATGGAGTGGCCTCCACGCTTGTCGCTTCGCGTACTGCGCTGCCCCCCGAGGGGGCTGAGACCT
>Ga0209262_10001384_pt1 | contig 10009 bp, 9 predicted proteins | sample Lowcelwee11metaG_FD_187171 | JGI IMG/M metagenome (GOLD analysis project Ga0209262, IMG submission 187171) | Freshwater pond sediment microbial communities from the University of Edinburgh, under environmental carbon perturbations - Low... | ecosystem: Environmental > Aquatic > Freshwater > Pond...
GCTCGGTGAAACCATGGCGGTCACCTTCGTGATCGGCAATATGAACCAGCTCGATACCCTGAGCCTCTTCGATGCGGCCAACAGCATCACCTCGGCCCTGGCCAACGAATTCGCCGAGGCCGCCGCTGGCATCCACCAGGCTTCGCTGATCTATCTGGGCCTGGTGCTGTTCTTCATCACCTTTGTCGTGCTGGCCCTGTCCAAGTTGCTGCTGCAGCAACTCAAGAAGAGCGAAGGCGCCAAGTCATGAACGCGCAAGACCAGATCCGCAGCCGGGCCTTCCAGCGTCGCAAGCGTGTCAACATCCTGGCCCTGGCGCTGTCCCTGGGCGCCATGGCTTTCGGCCTGTTCTGGCTGTTCTGGATCCTCTGGGAAACGCTGCGCCTGGGGCTTGGCGGCCTGGCCTGGGCCACGCTGACCCAGATGACGCCGCCGCCCAACGAGGCCGGCGGTATTGCCAACGCCATCTACGGCTCCTTCCTCATGGTCATGCTGGCGACCTTCGTCGGCACGCCCATCGGCATCATGGCCGGCATCTACCTGGCCGAGTACAACCCCAAAGGCTGGCTGGCCGAGGTGACGCGCTTTGTCAACGACATCCTCCTGTCGGCGCCGTCCATCGTGATCGGCCTGTTCGTTTATGCCGTGGTGGTGACCCGTTTCAAGTCCTTTTCCGGCTGGGCCGGCGTGATGGCGCTGGCGCTGCTGGTGATTCCGGTGGTGATCCGCACCACCGAAAACATGCTGCAGCTGGTGCCCTCGGCCATGCGCGAGGCGGCCTATGCCCTGGGAACGCCCAAGTGGAAGGTCATCCTCATGATCACCCTGCGCGCTGCGCGCGCCGGCGTGGTGACCGGAGTCCTGCTGGCCGTGGCCCGCATCTCCGGCGAGACCGCGCCGCTGCTGTTCACCGCGCTGAGCAACCAGTTCTGGACTTCCAATCTGGGCGACCCGATGGCCAGCCTGCCGGTCACCATCTTCAAATTCGCCATGAGCCCGTACGAAAACTGGCAGCAGCTGGCCTGGGCCGGCGTGCTGCTGATCACCATCACTGTGCTGGGCCTCAATATCCTGGCGCGCCTGCTGACAGGTCACAAGAGCTGACACCATGTATACGAGCGAATTCGCAGCAAGGACCCCTATGGAATCCAATCCCGTCCCGGCCCCCGTTCCCGCACCGAAGATCTCGGTGCGCAACCTGGATTTTTTCTACGGGAAGTTCCACGCGCTCAAGGGCATCAACCTGGACATCCCGCAGAACAAGGTGACCGCCTTCATCGGTCCGTCCGGTTGCGGCAAGTCCACCCTGCTGCGGGTTTTCAACCGCATGTTCGAGCTGTACGCCGAGCAGCGCGCCCAGGGCCAGGTGCTGCTCGATGGCGAGAACCTGCTGACCAGCAAGCAGGATGTCGCCCTGTTGCGCGCCAAGGTCGGCATGGTGTTCCAGAAGCCCACGCCGTTCCCGATGTCCATCTTCGACAACATTGCCTTCGGTATCAAGCTGTTCGATTCGCTCAGCGCCACCGACCTGGAGGAGCGCGTCGAATGGGCGCTGCGCAAGGCGGCGCTGTGGAACGAGGTCAAGGACAAGCTCAAGCAGAGCGGCTCCAGCCTGTCGGGCGGGCAGCAGCAGCGCCTGTGCATCGCGCGCGGTATCGCGATCAAGCCTGAGGTCATCCTGCTGGATGAACCCTGCTCCGCGCTGGATCCCATCTCGACCGCCAAGATCGAGGAGTTGATCACGGAACTCAAGGATGACTACACGGTGGTCATCGTCACGCACAACATGCAGCAGGCGGCCCGCTGCAGCGACTACACCGCCTACATGTACCTTGGCGACCTGGTGGAGTTTGGCGCCACCGAACAGATCTTCTTCAAGCCTACGCGCAAGGAAACGGAAGACTACATTACCGGTCGCTTCGGCTAAGGAGGAAACGAATATGCCCGACAAACACCTATCCACCCAGTTCGACAGCGAATTGAGTTCGGTTTCGAGCCGCGTCATGGAAATGGGCGGCCTGGTCGAAGCCCAGTTGCAGCAGGCCGTCCTCGCCCTGGCCCGACTCAATACCGACTCCGCCCAGCAGGTGATCGAGCTGGAGCACCGCGTCAACGCCATGGAGATCGAACTCGACCACGAGATTTCCTCCATCATCGCGCGCCGTCAGCCCACCGCACGCGATCTGCGTCTGCTGATGGCGATCTCCAAGGCCATCGCCAACCTCGAGCGTGCCGGTGACGAGGCAGAGAAGATGGCGCGCATGGTGCTGTCCATCATCCACAGCGGCGCACCGCGGGCCCTGCCGGCTTCCGAGTTGCGCACGGCCTCGGACCTGGCCGCCGGCCAGTTGCGCAAGGCGCTGGACGCCTTTGCCCGGCTCGATACGTCGACCGCGGTGGCCATCCTGAAGGAAGACAACCTGATCGACAAGGAGTTCGACAGCTTCGTGCGTGTTCTCATCACCTACATGATGGAAGATCCCCGCACCATCTCGCCCAGCCTGGACCTGCTGTTCCTGGCCAAGGCGATCGAGCGTGTCGGCGACCATGCCAAGAACATCGCCGAACTCATCATCTACATCGTCAAGGGGGCTGACGTGCGGCATGCCTCCATCGAAGAGATTGAATCGGTGTTGAAATGAAGCAGCCTGCGGTCCTGGTGGTGGAAGACGAGCCGGCGATTGCCGAACTGATTGCGGTCAACCTGCGCCACAACGGTTTCCAGCCCACCGTGGCACCCGACGGCCTGGCGGCGCAGCGCGAGATCGACGCCGTGCTGCCCGATCTGGTGCTGCTGGACTGGATGCTGCCCGGCGAGAGCGGGCTGAACCTGGCCCGCCGCTGGCGCAACGACCCGCGGACCAAGGCCGTGCCCATCATCATGCTCACCGCACGCGGTGACGAGGCCGATCGCGTGGCCGGCCTGGATGCCGGCGCCGATGACTACATGGCCAAGCCCTTTTCCACCAAGGAGATGCTGGCCCGCATCCGCGCCGTGCTGCGCCGGCGCGCCCCCGAGCAGGGCGCCGTGGCGCTGGAGATCGGCCGCCTGAAGCTGGACACCGCCACGCACCGCGTGAGTTTCGGCGACCAGGCGCTCAAGCTGGGGCCGACCGAATTCAAGCTGCTGCAGTACCTGATGAGCCATGCCGAGCGCGTGCACAGCCGCGGCCAGCTGCTGGACAAGGTCTGGGGCGACCACGTCTTCATCGAGGAGCGCACGGTGGACGTGCACATCAAGCGCCTGCGCGAGGCTCTGGGGGACGCTGCGCCGATGGTGGAGACGGTGCGGGGTACCGGCTACCGATTCTCGGCCCAGCCGCTCAGCAGCATGGTTCCTGCCCGCGGCTGAGGCCCGGCCGCACCCGGGGCCTTGTTCTTTCCATGCTCTTGCGACTCATCTCCTTTGTGCTGCTCCAGGGCCTGGGTGCGTGGGTGGGCATCTGGCTGGCGCCGGAAGCCCTGGAGATCCGCGGTGGCCTGGCCGGCATGCTGACGGCCGGGCTGGTCTGGGTGCTGGTGGACTTCACCCGGGGCCTGCGCGTACTGCATTGGTTGCGTCAGGACGATGTGTCGGACGTGCCGCTCAAGCTGGGCTTGTGGGGCGGCGTGGCCGAGCGGGTGCGCCGCATGGTGCGCCAGCGCGAGCAGGCCACGCGCGAGAGCGACCGTCGCCTGCAGGACTTCCTGGCCGCGCTGCAGGCCTCTCCCAACGGGGTGGTCCTGCTCGATGCCAGCGGTCGCATCGAATGGTTCAACCAGACGGCCGCCAATCATTTCGGGTTGGAGCCCGGTCGCGACCTGCTGCAGCACCTGATCAATCTGGTGCGCGACCCGGGGTTTGCCGCTTATATGGCAGGGGCCGACTTCAGTGCCAGCATCACCATGCCCGGACGCGGGCATGCCGCAATGCATCCGGTGCGGCTCTCGGTACACCTGCATCCGTATGGCGAGGGCCGCCGCCTGCTGTTGTCGCGCGACGTCACGGCGCTGGAGCAGGCAGAAGCGATGCGGCGCGATTTCGTTGCCAATGTCTCGCACGAGATCCGCACACCGCTGACGGTGCTCTCCGGCTTCGTTGAAACCCTTCAGACCCTGCCGCTGGACGCGACCGAGCGTGCCCGCTACCTGGACCTGATGGCCCAGCAGGCCGATCGCATGCAGTCGCTGGTGAGTGACCTGCTCATGCTCTCGCGCCTGGAGGGCAGCCCGCTGCCCGGCGCCGGCGAGTGGTCCTCGCTGTCGGTACTGATCAGCAAGGTGGAGCTGGAGGCGCGTGCCTTGTCGACCCTGCTGAATCCGCCCATGGCAGGCCCGGCCCAGCAACTGCTGTTCGACCCGGCGCTTCCGTATGAACTGGCCGGTACGCCGTCGGAATTGCACAGTTCGCTGTCCAACCTGGTCAGCAACGCCGTGCGCTACACGCCTGCCGGCGGGCAGGTGCACTGCGGCTGGCTGCTGCATGACGATGGCCGTGTCGAGTTCTCTGTTCAGGACAGCGGCCCGGGCATCGCGCCCGAGCACATCCCCCGCCTGACCGAGCGTTTCTACCGCGTGGACCGCAGCCGCTCACGCGATACCGGCGGTACCGGCCTGGGTCTGGCCATCGTCAAGCATGTGGCGCAGCGCCATGGCGCGGAACTCAGGATCGAAAGCACGCCGGGCAAGGGCTCGCGCTTTGCCATCGTCTTCCCGGCCGCCCGCGTGCGCAGGGTGGTCTCGCCTGCCGCTGTGGCACTGGCCTAGGCGGTTTGCGATTTCAAGGCCGGCGCTCGCGCTGCAACACCTGCCAGATCATCAGCCAGAAGGTCAGCGCCGCCAGCGCCAGTGCGGCAGCCCCGGCCATCCAGAAGGCCGCCGGTGTCTGCAGTGCCGGCCAGGGGCCGAGCCCGCGATAGGCCAGCAGATAACCGCCGTACAGGCCCAGGCCCCAGAGGAGCACGCCGTAGATCATGAACGGCGCCAGCGTGATGCGCCAGCAGCGCAGCACGAAGACGGCCAGGGCCTGCAGGCCGTCGAACAGGTGGTAGACCGCAGTCCAGAGCAGCAGGGGCACGGCCAGCGCCACCACCTCGGGGCTGCTGGCATAGAGCCGGGCCAGCGGGCTGCGCACCAGCACCAGCGTGCTGGCCAGCAGCACCGCGCTGCCCAGCACCAGCACGAAGCCCACGCCCACCGCCTGCCGCGCCTTGGCCTGCTGGCCGGCGCCCAGCCAGTAGCTGGTGCGCGCGCTGGTGGCGATGCCGATGGCCAGCGGCACCATGTAGAGCACGGCCGCCAGATTGGCGGCAATCTGGTGGCCGGCCGCTGCCGTGGTGCCCAGGCGGGCCACGAACAGCGCCATCAGGGTGAAGGAGGTCACCTCGATCAGGATGGTCAGGCCGCTGGGCACCCCCAGCCGGGCAAAGGCGGCGAGGACTTTCCAGTCGGGTCGGCCAGGCGATAGCCACAGCCGGTACGGTGCATACAGGGGCCGCGAGCGCAGCAGCCACAGGGCCAGGGACAGCATGGCCAGATGCACGACGAGCGTGGCCCAGGCGCAGCCCTCGGCGCCCCGGGCTTCCAGGCCCAGGCCGCCGAAGGCGAACCAGACCGAAAGCGGCACCTTGACGCCGAGCGAACCCAGCTGCAGCCAGGTGACCAGCTGGGGCTTGCCCAGGCTCTGGTTGAACGTGCTGTAGAGACGGAACATCAGGGCGGCCGGCAGGGCCAGTGCCAGCACGCCCAGGTAGGCCAGCACCTCGGCGCGCAGCGCCGCCGGCACGTCGGCCCAGTCGAGCAGAAAGCCCGGGTTCAGCAGGATGGACAGGCCGACCAGCACCAGCGCCAGCCACAGGTACAGCGCCTGGCGCAAGGCGTGTCCGAGTTGCGCCGGTTGGCGCGCTCCGTGCAGTTCTGAAAAAACCGGCAGCAGGGCCTGCAGCACGCTCATCAGCCCGACATACACGCTCATGTAGATGGCGGAACCCACCGACAGGGCGGCCAGCGAGGCTTCGGCGTAGCGACCGGCGACGATGGTGTCGGTCACGCCATAGGCCATGGTGGCCAGCTGGCCCACCAGCACGGTGCCGGCATGGCGCGCGATGGTCTTGAACTCGGGCACGGGGATCAGCGGATGGCGGTGGCCGGTCGGCGGCGGTAGATGGCCAGGTCTTCCTCGCCCGGGCGCGGATGGCCCAGTTCGCTGTGGCCTTGCCACTGCTCGCGGTTGACGATCTCCGGCGTCTGCCGCACGATCTCGCGGTCGACCACCAGCCAGTCGCAGCGGGCGCTGTCGTTGGCCGGCTCCAGGCGCAGGCGCGAATGCAGTTGCAAGGCCGCCAGCTGGCTGCGGGAGAGACCGAAGTGCGCAATGCAGTCGGCGGGCTGCACGGCCGCCTCGATGCGCCGCACCAGCGGCACATAGCTGCGGGCAAAGTCCAGCGCCGGCATCCACAGGGTGGTGAGCAGCAGCCAGCACAGGGCGGCACCGCCGGCTGGCAGCACCATGCTCTTCCAGAGTGCGGCGCGATGCCGGCCGATGCGCCACTTCACCAGCCAGCCCCAGGCCAGCGTGGCCAGGGCAGCGAAAATGAAGGGCAGGATGACGAAGTGCGGCTCGAAGCCGGGCAACAGCCGCGCCACGTTGGCCGCCGGTTGAGGCGGCAGCCCGGTCAACATGGCGATCCACACGACCCAGATGACGAGGGCGCAGCCGGTGAAGAAGAGCAGCGTGAACCAGTCGATCAGCGCCGACAGGCTGCGTCCCAGCGTGGGCAGGGCAAAGGCGGCCAGCGTGGCCAGCGCCGGCAGCGCCAGCAGCAGGGCGCGGTCGCCGGCCGGGGTGATGATGGTGGCGCCCAGGGTGATGGCGGCGTACCACATCGGCAGCGAGAGGTGGCGGCTGGGCTGGCGTCTGAAGAGTTGGCGGCGCCAGCGCCACAGCGTCCACAGCACCAGGGGCCAGGCGGGCCAGGTGAACCAAAGCAGCAGGCTGCCCAGGCCATGCCAGGCCTCCCAGGTGGGCGCGGGCAGGCCAATGCGCCAACGCCAGAGGTCGAGCGCGCTGGCCAGCATGGCCACCCCCACGGTCAGCGCCAGCAGCCGTCTCAGGTCGCGCCGGTAGTGGTCCGGGTCTTCCTGGGCCCGCTGGTGGTCCAGCACGTGGGCCAGCAGGCCGCCAATGGCCAGCAGCAGAGCCATGGAGGGGCCACCCGAGAGCGTCAGGCCGCTCAGGCCGACGATGGCCGAGAGGCTGGGCGTCCAGCGTCGGTAGGGCAGCGCGGCGAAAGCGTAGAAGCTCAGGGCCGTGAAGCACAACTGGGCCAGGGCCGGGGTGGTCTCGTGCGAGAGCTGGGCCAGGCCCAGACAGGCGATGAAGGACAGCAGGCCGCCGTCGGCCATGGCGCGCGCGTAGTCGTTGGGCCGGGCCTCGCCACCGAAGGCAAAGGCCACGGGCTGGGCCAGCGGGCTGCGTGCCAGGTAGTAGATGCCTTGCCAGACCGCGATCAGGGTCAGCGCCAGCAGGCCGATGAAGGGGATGCGCGCAGCGAAGTCGACGGGCACCCAGGACGGTGCCAGCTGGAGGGCCCAGGCGCCCAGCCAGTAGGGCAGCAGGGCGTCCACGTCCGGGGGCTGGCCCAGCAGGGTGGGGGCAAACCAGCCGGCGCGGCCGGTCGCCAGTTCGGCCATGTAGCCGTAGGCGGTGATGTCGGCGCTGCGCCAGGGCGAGCGTCCGATGAAGCCGGGTAGCACATAGGCCAGGGCAAAGAGCCAGAGCGCAAGGTGCGGTAGTCGGCGCACGGCGCCCTGGGCGACGATGGCGGGGCTGGGCTGGTTCACGCTCGGATGATGCCAGAGGCCATGGGTTTGCGAGGCAGAAAAGGCGCTGGAATGGAAAAGGGCAGCGCGGCGTACCGGGCTGCCCCTGACTGGAAAACTGCGGCCGGATTACTTGGCAGCGGTCTTGCCGAAGCGGTTGCGGAACTTCTCCACGCGGCCGCCCATGTTGTCCACCGACTTCTGGGTGCCGGTGTAGAAGGGGTGCGACTCGCTGGAGGTGTCCAGCTTGAAGAGCGGCAGCTCGCGGCCGTCTTCCATCTTGATCATTTCCTTGGCGTTGGCGCAGGAACGGGTCACGAACTTGAAACCGTTGGACAGGTCCACGAAGCAGACTTCGCGGTAGTTCGGGTGGATGCCTTCTTTCATGATTCTTCCTCTAGGTGCGGGAGCCGGGCCGGACCATCCAGCCTACTTTCCGCGAAAAACGCAAATTATACAAGCAAATCAAGGACTTGCGCAAGATCGTCAGCCGCCGCGACGCATCATGTCGAAGAACTCGTTGTTGTTCTTCGTGGCACGCATCTGCTTGAGCACCATTTCCATGGCCTCAATCTCGTCCATGTTGTAGAGGAACTGGCGCAGGATGCGGGTTTTCTGCAGGATTTCGGGCTGCAGCAGCAGCTCTTCGCGGCGGGTGCCGCTGCGGTTGAGCTGGATGGAGGGGAAGACGCGCTTTTCGTAGAGGCGGCGGTCCAGGTGGATTTCGGAGTTGCCGGTGCCCTTGAACTCTTCGAAGATCACCTCGTCCATGCGGCTGCCGGTGTCCACCAGCGCGGTGGCGATGATGGTCAGCGAGCCGCCTTCTTCCACGTTGCGCGCCGCACCCAGGAAACGCTTGGGGCGCTGCAGGGCGTTGGCGTCCACACCGCCGGTCAGCACCTTGCCGGAGGAGGGCACCACGTTGTTGTAGGCGCGGGCCAGGCGGGTGATGGAGTCCAGCAGGATTACCACGTCCTTCTTCAGTTCGACCAGGCGCTTGGCGCGCTCGATCACCATCTCGGCCACGTGCACGTGGCGGGCGGCGGGCTCATCGAAGGTGGACGCGATCACCTCGCCCTTGACGGTGCGCTGCATCTCGGTCACTTCTTCCGGACGCTCGTCGATCAGCAGCACCATCAGGTAGCTGTCGGGGTAGTTGGCGGAGATGGCGTGGGCGATGTGCTGCATCATCACGGTCTTGCCGCTCTTGGGCTGCGCCACGATCAGGGCGCGCTGGCCCTTGCCGATGGGGGCGATGATGTCGATGACACGGCCGGTGATGTTTTCTTCGCCCTTGATGTCCTGTTCCAGCTTCATCTGCACCTTGGGGAACAGCGGGGTCAGGTTCTCGAACATCACCTTGTGCTTGTTGGTCTCGGGCGAGCCGCCGTTGACCTTCTCCAGCTTGTTCAGCGCGAAGTAGCGTTCGCCGTCCTTGGGGGTGCGGACTTCGCCTTCGATCATGTCGCCAGTGTGCAGATTGAAGCGGCGCACCTGGCTGGGGGAGATGTAGATGTCGTCCGTGCTGGCCGTGTAGCTCGAATCCGGGCTGCGCAGGAAGCCGAAACCGTCGGGCAGGATCTCCAGCACGCCGTCGGCAAACACCTGTTCACCGGTCTTGGCGCGCTTCTTGATGATGGCGAACATCAGCTCCTGCTTGCGCATGCGGCCGGTGTTCTCGATTTCAAGAGCCTCGGCCTGCTGGAGGATTTCAGATACGTGCAGTACCTTGAGTTCGTTTAAGTGCATGGATGGAGCCCCAGTGGGGAAGTGGCTGTCGATCGGGGGGAGGGGGCTGAGCAGACGTCGGGGTCTTGCCAGCCGGGAATTCGAACCGGCTAAGGGAACCGGTGATTTGCGATGATTATGACAGGAAATGGGGCCGCCGCGTATGTGGCCCCCGCGCTTGTCACGTTGTGTACTGCGCTGCCCCCCGAGGGGACTGGTCTTGCCTTGGGGCGGCCCGGCGGCAAGCCCGGGCCGTGTCGCGGCGGCTCAGGGGGCTCAGGCCAGCTGCTGGTCGATGAAGGCGGTCAGCTGGGCCTTGCTCATGGCCCCCACCTTGGTGGCGGCGAGTTGGCCGCCCTTGAACAGCATGAGCGTGGGAATGCCGCGGATGCCGAACTTGGCGGGGATGTCGCGGTTCTCGTCCACGTTCATCTTGGCGACCTGCAGCTTGCCCTGGTAGGTGCCGGCCACTTCGTCCAGG
>Ga0209262_10001385_pt1 | contig 10005 bp, 8 predicted proteins | sample Lowcelwee11metaG_FD_187171 | JGI IMG/M metagenome (GOLD analysis project Ga0209262, IMG submission 187171) | Freshwater pond sediment microbial communities from the University of Edinburgh, under environmental carbon perturbations - Low... | ecosystem: Environmental > Aquatic > Freshwater > Pond...
GAGGGAATCCTTGAATTTTCTTGTATTTCTGAACCTTACAGGGTGAGTCTGGGTTCAATCGGTGCAGGAAAAAAAGATGAGTTGTTAAAATTCGAATTTGATATGAGGCAGCAATCACGGTTGAAGCAGACCGTATTGAAAGGCAGAACAATCAAAGTAAACCGTATTGCTCCGGGAAGAATCTCCAACATGATCCAGGGATACTATACTTCCGATTTCAAATCCATCACCCAACGGAGTGTCAGTCATTACCAATCTCAACATTTTACAATCATATACATGGTTGACGGAAAAGTTATGCCTGAGAATTTCAATGTCAGCGAAATCGATCCCGACTCGATGCGCAGCGTTGTGATTGTCAAGGTTATTGATAATAGAGACAAGGTGATCTTTATGATCTCACTCCGCTCCTCACGTTAGTCCGCCAGTTTTATCCGATAACCTTGGTACTGATGACAGTATGAGCCTGAAGCAAAAACCTGTGACGAAAACCAGAAAAGTATGAATAGCGAAGAATTAAGAAGTTTTTGTTTGTCGCTGAAAGGCGCAGAAGAAAAAATGCCCTTTGGCGATAGCACCCTGGTGTTTTTTGTGAAAGAGAAAATGTTTTGTTTAGCCGATATTGTTGATTTTGATAGCATCAATGTAAAATGTGATCCGGAGAAAGCCGTCTTGCTCAGGGAACAATATGAGGAAGTAACTCCAGGTTACCATATGAGCAAGAAACACTGGAACACAGTTAGGACCAACGGATTGATTTCAAACAAATTATTGGAAGAATGGATAAAAGACTCCTATAATCTGGTGGTTATGGGTCTGCCCAGAAAAATCCAACAGGAACTGGATGAAGCGTAGGAAGCGCTACTCCCGGCCATCTTTTGTAGTTTCCGGCAGAATGCGTTACATTTATCTATACATGGCAAGGTAACTCATGGGAACCCAATATCAACCGGAAATATGGCAAATGAAATCATAAAATACCTCTCCAGGTATATCAGTCTTTCGGATGAGAACATCGACATTATCACCAGAAGCACAATTGTGAAAGACTTCAGGAAGGGCACTATCCTGCTTCGCGTGGGTGATATTTCCAGAACCAGCTATTTTGTCTTGAAGGGTTGCGTAAGAAGTTATGCATTGATGGACGGAGAAGAAAGGACCCTTGAATTTTACACCGAGGAACAACCCATATTACCTGTTAGTTATGGTACAGCCATTCCGTCAGCGCATTTTCTTGAATGTATTGAATATTCAGTTCTTACCTTGAGTACTCCGGAACATGAAATGAAGATGTTCCGGGAATTTCCTCAATTTGAGTCTGTCTGCCGCATTATGTCAGAAGTGATGCTGGCTGGTTCACAGGAATCATTCGTAAATTACAGGCTGGCAAGTCCTGAGGAGCGTTATTTATACATCCTGAAGAAACGGCCGGAGTTGATTCAACGGGTGCCACAATACCAGCTGGCCAGTTACCTGGGTATTCAGCCTGAGTCGTTAAGCCGGCTTAAGAAAAGGCTGGTGACGAAAAAGTAAGGTGGATTCATTTCTTAACCCAGGTCAATTTTAAACCTGTACTGACCCTGTAGCTTTACATTATAAAAATACAAAATGTAAAGCAATGAAAACACGACTGACTATTTTACTGATGCTTGCCATACTGGCTGAATCCTGTCTTCAGGCAGCAAAACCGGATTCTGTTTCCCACCGGTATTTTATTTCTACCTCTTTATGGTCGTTGGCAAATTTTGGGAAAGACCCAGCTGATTTTTATGAATTAAATGTGGGCTATCGGTTGACCTCCAAGGATGCCGTCATCCTGAATGCCATGACCTGGAAATACCACGAACCGTTGGGAATTCCTTATGGGAATAAGGATAAATATGCCCAGACAAAAGACTATCCGGGTTTTGTACGTGCTTACGGGATGGGAATAATTTATCAACGGGTTATCTGGAAGCAATTGTTTACAAACGGCCATGCAAATGTGTTTATGCAGAATTTCTATAATGCGCAAAACGATAAAATGCAGAGTGGAGTGCAGTTGTACCTGCAGTTCCGCGTCGGTTATAAATGGGAAATCTTTAAGCACCGCCTTTTTGTAGAGCCAGCACTCAGTTTTTGTTACTGGCCTGTAAACACGAATTTTCCGTATGACTTTCATGATCTGGAGAAAGACTGGCCAAACTACTTTCTTTTTGAACCCCATTTAAATATTGGCATTAACTTTTAATAACCGTAAATAAAATTCTATATCATGGAAAAAATCAGTGTCCGCGAAAGGTTATCCGCCTTATGGATTGTAATCATGCTGAATATGGTTTTTGCCGATATATTCTCCATTACAATCGTGATAGCAAACAAAGACCCCTGGCAATTACCGGGAGATGCCAAAACCATCATGGCCATTGCCGCTTTTGTCACCAATATTCCCATCCTCATGATATACCTGTCGCGGGTATTATCATACAAAGCGAACCGGATGGCCAATATCGTGGCAGCATTATTAACCCTAATCTACGTGATAGGTGGCGGTGATTCTGCGCTCCACTATATCATCATTGCCACAATAGAATCGATTTTCTTGTTGGTCATTCTGGTGTATGCCGTGAAATGGGACAATAAGGATCTAGGGACCAATGATGAGAAAATTTCTTAATTTCGTTTACACATAAAGCGCCCTATTTTGCGGTAATATTCACATCCATCAGATTGGACATTGATAAGGGATATGGCAACATGGCAAATAAGATGGAAAGAGAATACCACTCATTATCGGTCATTGGGGAATGGATTGTATTTCAGCAGCTTTTATGATTTCAGTAAATTGATATCAACAATTTCGTGGTTGCAGGCACAATATAGGCCGCATCAACGTGCACATTACAAACCAAAAAGCTTAGTAAGATATGGAAAACGAAATCCTCACATACCTTGCAAAATACATTCCCATCACCAGGGAACTGGAGGAAGCCATTCGGGAAACCAATTTTGTCAGATGTTATAAAAAGGGGACCCTGCTGTTGAAAGAAGGTGGGATTGCTAATGAATGTTTTTTTGTTTTCAAGGGTTGTATCCGGAGTTTTTATATCATCGACGGGGATGAGAAAACCACTGAATTCTATACTGAAGATCAGGTAGCAATCCCTTCTGGCTTTGGAACGAAAATTCCCTCGGGTTACTTTCTGGAGTGTATGGAAGATACGATTGCCGGTGTTGGCACCCCGGAGCTGGAGACTGAGTATTATACGAAGTTCCCGCAGATTGAATCGCTAAACCTGGCACTAACAGAAGTCATAATGGCCAAACAACAGGATGCCTTTGCCGAATTTAAAATGGCCAGTCCCGAACAACGCTATGCAAACCTGCTGAAAACCAGGCCTGATCTATTACAGCGGGTTCCTCAATATCAGATTGCCAGTTATCTGGGCATTACAGCAGAATCCTTGAGCCGGATACGTAAAAGAACCATGACCAAACAATTGGTGAAATAGCATTTTGTTTTCGTAACGTCTTTCTTACCGAAAGTCAACGAACCGGGAGGTTCCGGCCCTGTACATTTGATGCAATAATTTATTGTATCATTTAAAACCACAGCGCCATGAACTTCAACAAAATTACAACCCTTTTGCTTGCCGTACTTTTAGTCATCCCGTCATTCGGCCAGAACCAGTCCCAATCCCTGAAAGATTCAAAAAGGGGTGCCCTTCCACAATACAAGTACTACATCAGTTCAACGTATCTTTCGCTGACCAACTTTGGTCCCCAGTCAGTAGATATGTACGAGTTGCATTTTGGGTACCGGATTACCCCGAAAGACATAATCGCCATCAAAGCAGCCACATGGAGCCTCTTTGAGCCCATGGGTATTCCCTGGGGTCCTGACAAGATGAATGAGACCGAATTGTATCCGGGCCGTGTCAGGGAATTCGGAGTGGGTGTCTCTTACCAGCGCATGCTCTGGAAGGGACTTTTCGCATCCGCACAGCTTATGCCTCTGAAAAAAAATTTCCTCGCTGAGGACAACAAGAAGGTTGATACGGGGTTCCGCCTATATACCTCGGCTCATCTCGGATACCACATCCCCATATTTAAAAACCGTATCTTCGTCGAACCCCAGATACACTGCAATTACTGGCCTATTGATTCGAAAGGCCCCCAGGATTTTGCGGAAGTGGAAAACAAATGGAACAACTATTTCCTCTGGGAACCCAACCTTTTCATTGGAGTCAAATTTTAAGGGCAAGCTGGATATTGAACAATCTGGCTCCATAAACAGTTTATTTCAGGTTCTTCGGATCACTATTTTCTGAGCAGATGTGAATCGGCAACAGTGTTCAACCAAAACGAAAGCCATGGCAAATCCCTCTATGAACCAGAAACTGTCAGACGGGCAGCGCGAAACCCTCTTCAAAACGCTGAAATCAAGATTCGATAAAAACATGAACCGCCATCAGGGATTGGATTGGGCTGCTGTTCAGGTCCGGTTGGAAGCCAACCCCCAAAAAATCTGGTCGCTCCGTGAAATGGAAGGAACCGGTGGAGAACCTGATGTGGTGGGCCGCGATGGCAAAACTGGCGAATACCTTTTTTGCGATTGTGCGGCAGAAAGTCCCAAAGGCCGAAGGAGCTTATGCTACGATCGTGAAGCCCTGGAATCAAGAAAAAACTATCCCCCTGAAAATAATGTATTGGATTTGGCTGCCGCCATGGGTATTGAATTGCTGAATGAAGAACAGTACCGGGAGCTGCAGCAACTGGGTAAGTTTGACATGAAAACCTCAAGCTGGTTGATGACACCTCCCGAAATCCGAAAACCGGGAGGTGCCATCTTTGGCGATTTCAGATACAACACGGTCTTCATTTATCACAATGGCGCCGACTCCTACTATGCGGCAAGGGGGTTCAGGGGAGTGTTAAGGGTGTGAGGTTGATTTGTTGATTTGTTGATTTGTCAGGATATTCGCCGTTCATTCATGCCTGGAATAGCATTGCCAAGGTGGATTGGTCCCTTAATTCCTATTGACTTTCCTGAAAATCAATAGTATATTTGATATTCAGTTCCTGTTTTTGCGTAAACTTATAAATCAGTTAAAAGCCATGGATGATGATGAATGCCTTACCCTTGAGGACCTTCGAAATCGTTTAAAAGAACAGTGTATTGAGGCCGGGCGATTAAAAGACCTCAATTGCTATCTCCTGAATCAACTTCAGTTTCAAACACTGCAAAGCGCAAACTGTAGCTGTTTTCTGGGTGCAATGTTAAAAAAATTAATCCCACTCTGTGAAAGTCTGCCCACGGATAGAGCCGGGTGCAGGGAAGTCATTTCGCAGTGCATTTGCCATTTGAAGCTATTTATTAACCAGAATGTCTGGAGGGAATACAGGCTTCGGTTTGCTGAAACCCACACCGGATTTTATGATCGGTTAATTGCCAACTACCCCACCCTGACAGAATGTGACTTACGGCTTTGTGCCCTGATCAAATTGAGCATGTCGACCAAAGAGATAGCCTCCTTGCTGAACCAACCTGTCAACTCAGTCAAGGTGGCCCGCAGGAGGCTGAGGGAAAAGCTTCAGAACGAACAAACTTCAAGCCTGATATGTATTCTGGCAAGGTACTAGCGTTGAATGACCAATTTTTTTGCGCTGCGTCCCTCCCTGGTTTGCACTACGATAACATAGACACCCGGAGCTATTCCGGAAATATCCAGAATTTCGTTCTCTGGAAAGTTGCCCCTGTATTCTTTTGAGAAAATTACTTCTCCCTTGGGATTTAAAATCATCATTTTGCCGTTCGAGGCCACATCTTTACCGAAGAACCGTACATTCAAGCGATTAATTGCAGGATTGGGGTTAATTTCAAATCCGGCAGGACCATGTGTCGGGTATTCCAGGTGAGTGGGCAGATTGGCCAAGATATGAATCATAGCATAATCTGACAGGGGGATTTCCCCATTGTCCCTGACCCCGACCCGTACTTCAAAGGTGGAATCAGCCTGCAGTGCTGCCAGTTTTTCTGTTTTATCCACGAAAATGGTGCCCGTAGCCGGATCAATACGGAAAACATCACAGGTATTTCCATCAGCCAGGTAATAAGTAAGCACCTGGTCCTTGTCTGCGTCCGAAGCCTCCAGGGTATCCACAATGGTTCCGTTGGGTGCATCGTATGCGACTTCACACTGCTGGTTAAATAATTCCGGCTGTATGTTGAATGCCGACTTTAATTTGAATTCATTCGAAAAACCACTTTCATTCCGGCAACGGTCAATGGCTGTCACGGCAAAATAATAGTAAGTGCCCTTTTTCAGTCCCTTCAAAATCGTGCTTGCAAAATTGCCCACCAAAACCGGCGATGGTTCTCCAACAACGGAAGCCGTCCCATTATAAGGGCCTCCTGTCACTGTATCGTAATAGACTTTAAAACCGGTAAGGTCCTGATCAATGGGAGCGGTCCATGAAATTACCACGGAATTCCCATCAACATAGGCGGTATCGAGTACAGGGTGTCCAGGAGCCATACCGTCCACAACCGGTATCTGGATAAAGCCTGTCGCATTCCCCTTCATACTGGTAACCTTAATGGCAGCAACACCCGAAAGGGAATCAGCTTCGTACCATAGACCAATCCTTCCTCCGGTTGACGCAACTTGTACCCCGGGTAATTCCGGAGAGGCATCGATGGAAGTAATTGTGCCAGAATTGATTTCAACCATGAACAATTCCCCATCCATCAAAGGATCACCATTGTCACCATAAATTGTGCTACTGGATAGCCTGGCATTGTTGTCCACTTCCAACCTGATTGTATCCGGGTCGGATTTCAGGGTAAACGTTCCGCTGGGTGCAAACGGTGCAAGTGTAAAAGTACCCAGGGTATCAACGACAAGGGTAACATAATTGCTGTCGGTATCTACCTGGCCGCCAAGATAGACCCACTTGTTGTTGACTTTGTCCTCTTTATAGACGCGCAATTCATTTTCCGGTATCTCAAACAACGAACTGTCATTTAGTATGACAGTTAAATCTTCATCATGATACCTCAACTTTAGCAGGGCTCCCTGATCAGTGACAATGGCGTTATATGGCTCAAACTGATAAAAACCCCCGATGCCATAATCTAGTTTATGAATTTTGGTCGCACGTTCCCTCACATAATTCTGGATCCTCAATAATGTCGGATTTGTACTTTTTAATTGGTTCCCGGTGGTTTCTCCCGTTCCGTACCATTCCCAGTAATAGGCGTAAATGCTGTCGGGCTCTGTTGTCCCTGACATTACTTTCGACGGGCGGGAAAAGGAAATGGATGACGGTCTTGATTCCGGACCAATCACAAGAACCAATTCTTCACTGGATTTTGTAAACCAGCCCTTAATTCGCCCGGCAACCCGCTTGAAGAACTTAACCGGATTTAAATCATCTTTGATTTCTTCCCACACATACCCCACGCCATTTGATATTATCCCGATGACAACTTCCTTAGCCTGCAAGTCATCAGGGCCCAACGGATTATACTCTTCCAGGGGATACAAGGTATAATCATAGAACACTCCCCTTTCTTCGGGATATTTATACAGTCCCGTATAATTGAAACCGGCTCCGAATTTTACACTCAGCACAGATATACCAAAGGAAACATTGAAATCAAATCCCCCTTTGCTGAATTCCTCATGCACTGTTTTTTCATAGGGCAGCTCCACCTGATACAGCGGGTCGATTTTTTGACGGATAGAAACGGTGTTGAAGGTTTTGGTAAATGCATCTCCAATGGCCTCAGAGGAGGATGCCAGGTCCATCTGACCTGTAAAAGGACTTAGAAAGGTTTTGGCGATTTGCGAGGAGTTTTTAAGAATGTCATTCATCGAACTATCTCTGAAATAGAATGTATAGTAATTCTCTATATTTCTTTTGGTATCATCCTGTAAATCAAAAAGATTGGCTGAAAGATCGTATTCGTAACCGTATCCGAGTGTCAGCCAGGAAAAAGGCGAGTCCATGTTCTTTGCAGTTCCCAGTTCCATATCCCCATGGACTTTGGCGGATGCATCTGCATGAACGGGGTTTGGGTTTGACTCACTACCCAATCCCCTGATCATACCAAGCATACCAAAGTCTGCCGCAAATGCGGCACTTGATGATGCTTCATAATTGAGTGCAAGAGAAAAATCAGTACGTGAGGAATGCTCGTAATTGCTGTACCTGAATGTACTGTTTGCTTCTCCGTTAATTGATCCGGAAGCATTCATATTGATATCCAATGGATTCTCAGGAAGCACAATGCCTCCTGATGCTGTGCCATATGCATTGATCCTGCATCCCAGGGTATTGCGTACGGCTGCTTTTCGGATTTCGGTATTCTGTTGTTCAAGGCATCGTACAAACATACGCATCAACGGACCATCCATATAGGGAAGCATTCCGTCAGCCAGCACAATAAACTGTGCGAGTGCCAGCTTATTTTTTCCCGGATTGTAGTCGAACTTAAACTCGTCTTCCATGATCTTGAACATGTTCACGCCAACTTCGGCTTCTGCTCCGCTATAGAAATCACCCATTTGAATTCCTGCACCAACGCCCTGGTTCAGTCCGATCCCATTCTGGCTTTTGCGGTAGATGAAAAGACTATCCGGGATAGTATCCGTACCCATTTTAAATAACATTTCCAGGGAGGATCCCCGCCTTTTTTCAGTCTGTACTGAAAAGATACCGGCACCGATGTATGCTTCACCTGCCCATGATTTGAGGTAGGAATAAGGCACAATTTCGACTGTAAAAGGAATTCTTTCTTCGGGGGTCAGTTCCCTCGAATTCTCCCCTATTTGTGTGACATAAAAAGTCTTTTTACTGCCGACCCCACCTACCCTGGATGAAGCGATGCTAAAAGTAACAATGCCTGTTTCATCGGATAAAAACGCAAGGGACGTGTCATGGTCTATAAAAATCTTTACCCCGTAAGCCGCCTCATGCGTGTTTTTTGTCACCACTTTATAGTATCGGCTGACTGTACCGTTTATTCCGATTTTGGAAACAAGGGGGTTTATGTTGAAATTCAAGGTATCAATCTCAAATTCAGCCTGTCTTTTAGTGAGCACAAAATCCATGATCTGAACAGTGTCTGCATAGATCATCAGGTTGCTTGTGTCGTAAGGATGATGATCCTTTGCAAAGGCAGAAATTCCATATCCGAAACCAGGTTCAATTCCTCTGATTGCATAATTGCCTTCCACATCGGTGAATGCCTCATAAACCTTTCGTCCATTCAACCAGATCTTGGCATTTTCTATTACCACACCCTGGTTATCCCTGACCTTCCCCCGTAACCCCGAAACAACAACAGACTGGGAATCTGCAGACGCAGTATTAAAAGGAAGAAACTGAATGCCGTTTCCCACCATACATCCGTTGCCGACGGGATTTAATGTTGGATGATACGGTCCGGTTTTGCTGTTCCAGTAGTTGTATGTACCATCAACAAATTCCTCCGGAGTGGTATTGGCACACTGAATGCCATATTCCACATTGGGAAGTTCAAAGCTGGAATAATTGATGTGCGGTTTTCCGCTTTGGTTTTCCGTACGGAGACTGGAATATATACCGTTCCGGTATAGGGCACGGAAGTTGCAGTTCGTAACTGACACTCGACTGGTATCTCCGAATTTCTCCTCCAATTGCAGCACCGCGGACCGCTCCTGGTCAATCATACCTTTTTGCGGATCATAATAAACGCCCCCATATTTAAAATCACAATATGAAAATGACATCCGGCTTCCGATGATATAGCCCCAATCAGCCGTGTAGGCTTGTCCCAATTCTTCTCCGGAAGCTGAAGTATCATTTGCCGATGTAAATGTGATTCGATTGTCTTCGGTTGCAGATGCTTCAAGAACGCTATGCTGTCCCACAATCAGGGAAACCTTTTGTGAATTGCCGGAATTTACCATAAACCTTACACGAGTGCCTGGGACAAGGGTGAGCCGTATATTCTTAAGTTCAACGTTTTCCGCAATA
>Ga0209262_10001386_pt1 | contig 10004 bp, 8 predicted proteins | sample Lowcelwee11metaG_FD_187171 | JGI IMG/M metagenome (GOLD analysis project Ga0209262, IMG submission 187171) | Freshwater pond sediment microbial communities from the University of Edinburgh, under environmental carbon perturbations - Low... | ecosystem: Environmental > Aquatic > Freshwater > Pond...
TCTCTTGCTGACGACCGGATAGGATTCTCGTTCCGAAGGATAAAACCTGTTCGCTGGCTCGATCTCCCGGTCCACCGTGACGTCGCTCAGCTCTCTTTCATAACGCCCCTTGCTGCCTTGGACGAGAGAGAGGCTCCGGACATAGGGAGGCGGGTTGACGATGTCCAGGAAAAGCTCGAACAGGCCGGCATCGTACTCGACGGCTTTTTTCAGAAGATCCCAGGCCAAAGCGTAATGCCGGCCTGTATCTTCCTCGTTGGTCATGCGAATGGTCGGGATGATGTAGATCGGTTCATGGAGGAGCCTCAGCGTCGGGAAAAATCGATTGTCCATGAATCCTTCAAGGTCGGCACAGCCAAGAGCCGCAGTCAAGCCCGCAAGAGCCGTGGCCCGTTTTGTCAGTCGGGCCAATTCATCGAAGAATTCCTCTGGAGTCGCAAATCTTTCAACCTCATTCCCGGCGATCATGGGCTCGGGAGGATTCCCGATCCGAGGCTTGCGGACATAGCCCATCCCCCCGGCAGTGAGATCGTCCTCCATGAAGTATTCCTGGACAGCGCCGAAATCCACGGAATTTTCGATAAGGCCTTCATAACCGATCCACTTGTCTTCCGGACCTTTGCCGATAAAGAGGCTCTTCAGGATAGCGTAATCCAGCGCCAACAGATACTTGAGCGCATCAGGCAGGTAGGGAATATATGACAGATTCGCATCAATCCGCCTGAGGATGGGCTCTCCGAGGACTTCTTCAAGAGTATCGGGGATGATCTTGCCGCTGCCCGGATGAGGGATGTTCAAAGCGTGATCCGATTCCGACATGTCGGCAAGGAGGTGCCCGACATGGCCGAGCCGGAAATAGGCGACCTCCTTGGATTCGTCCGTGTAGTCGTAGGCGCTGATCGCCCCGGCCCAATTTAAAATATTGCCGGTCTTAATGTCGTTGAGAGCCCAATCCCTGGCGCCATCGTACCAGCCGGATACCGGCTTGGCCACCTTGGCGTTTTCAATGGGGCCCCAGACATAGTAATGGTAGTAGAATGGGCAACCCCTCTGTCCCTCGGCGGCGTCGGGATCATAATAGTGGCGGAACGACCTCTCGTTCCCCCGCACCGCAGGCTGATGGTCCTCGGCCCAAGCCCCCATCCCCAGTTTTTTGAGGAATCGGGGCTCAGCGATTTCTTTATAAAAGGGCACGATGCGGGTTTGGTCCGTCCGCTGGAGAAGGCGCACGGCTTCAAGGATGACCAGCGTGTGAACCTTGTCATACCAGGCGTGGAGGTCGGGGACGAGGACACCCCAAAATACAATCAGGATGGCGATTCTCACCCGATGGCGCCACAGCCTCGAATTCTTGTCATGGACAGGCAAATCAATATTCCCCATGCCTGCATTTTGTGGATAATGACCTCAAATGTCAATAGTCTGGCATGCCCTCATGACCAATCCGCCTTAAAAGAGCTCATGCCCGCCCATTGCCGTGGTTCAGATCTTGCCTTATAAGGTCCACAGGAGAGTCAATAAGTATCGGGACAAAGTAAAGGTACCCGGTCTCCCAAAACAACTTCATGGATGAACCATGAAATGCGGCAACGGCTAGTCCTCGGTTTTCTCAAAGAGATGGAGTTGCCTGAACGGCGGTTGATGGCCGGCCAGGGAGCGGATGGCGGCAAGGATAGGAGCGGCTCCCGTGGCGGGATCCCATTCGCGGCCGCCTTTGGCGATAAGCCGGCGGTTGCCGGCCGGGGGATCGGCGAAAAAACCCGGGGATACGACGAAGACGGGGATGCCCATTTTCAGGGCCGACATGCCGGCATCGTATGTGCCGCTCATCGTGCCGCTGGCGTCGCGCTCCGGCCCGGATGCGATCACCACGACCGCGCTCGACAGGGCACAAACAAGCTTGTTGCGCGTCATGGCCAAATAGGGCGCCCATCTGGCGCCGGGTTCGAACTGGGAGATCACAAGAATATTATCCACCGTCAAATGGTCCTTCAATTCCGGCTTGGTCTGGAAATGGTCGATCCCCTCGGCCAGAACGATGCTGGTCGTCCCGCCCGCGCGCAGGGCGGCCAGGTGCGCCGCGACATCGATGCCCGCCGCATAGCCGGAGGTGATGTTGATCCCCCTGGCGGCAAGTTCAAAAGCCAGGGCGGCGGCCGCGGCCAGCGCCGCCTCCCCCGCCTGCCGCTGTCCCACGATGGCCACGCCGGGCCGGTTCAGGATCGCGACATTTCCCCTCACGTACAGCAGGGCGGGGAGCGGAGTCATGTCCTTCAAATTTTTTACCTGCTGGGGAAAATCGCGATGCAGCGGATGGAGCACGGTCACCAGCCGCCCGTCGAACTTCTGCGCATCCTCATTCAACTGATCCGCGATATCGTCCGCCGCGATGCTGGCCTTGCTTCCTCTCATGGCGGTTTCGAATTCGCCGGGATTTTGGAGCAGCCAGGACGCCGTTTGCTTCCGGCTGGCAAGATAGCCGGCGAGCAGCCACAAAGTTTTGGGCCCGACGCCCCTGGCCCCGGCCAGGGCATGCCATGCTTTTCCTTCCAAAGTATTCATCGGTTCGACCTGGTGCTGGTCGCTGTGACCACGGAAACCTTGCCGGCTTTGCCCTGGAAAAGCAAGGCCACGGTCACCGCCTTCAGTGTTTCACCGGAGCGGAAAAGGTCGTCGAACAGGAGGACGTGTTGGTCCGCGAAGCGCGGGTCGGCGGTCGCGAACGCGTCGTTCAGTTCCTGGCGGCGCAGCCGTTTGTCGGCCAGGTTCTTCAGCGGCCGGGTCCGCTTCATTTTCAGCAGGTAGTCGTCGGGAGCCGGCAGGTTGAGCTTCTCGGCGATGCGGGCCGCGAGCGCCGGAACGGGCTGGAAAGAACGCTCCGTATCCGACGGCGGCACGGCCAAAACGGCCTGGATATCCGCAAGTTCGGGCCGGCCGCGTATGAATTCAACAACCGCCCGGGCGATGGGCTCGACCTGCGCCCGTTCGCCGCAGTACTTCAGCCTGTACAGCGCATCCCCGATCTCGGTCCGCTCCGTGGCGAATGTGGGAAAGCCGACATGATCGGATCCGCTGGAAGTGCTGCGGACCGTATGCTGGTCCAGGGCCCAGCCATGCGTCCAGTTGCCGGTGATTGGTTTGGGATCGATCTTCATCTTTTATTGACCTGCCGACATTCTATAATTGTGCCCGCAAGATGTCAAAGACGTTCGCAGCCCGGGCACGGTCTGGATCGAGTCAAAGAACGGCGGCATATTCAGGATCGGGGCGGACGGCCCGGCTGGATTGGAAATAGAGAGTGAAGTTCGTCGTTCGCGGTCGAAATAATACAGCTACTTATTGCTTTCCTGCCACTCCTTTTTCCTTTCCGCGACCGATCTTTTTGTCTCCGCATCCAGTTCGGTCTTGATGATCTCGATCGCATCGCCGACATCCAGTTTAAGCCTTTTAATATCATTTATCGCCAATGCTTCCGGGAGATTGGAATGCAGGATCAGCAAGGTGACGGTCTCGCCTTGATATGCGAATACCACGCCCCGGATGACCACGTCGGAAAATTTCTCGCCTTTGTAGGGATAATTTTCTGCCCGGATCTTTACATATTTGTCGATATAATCTGCCGGTTCCGACGGCAAGGATTGCCTGCGGGGATTTTGGGAACCGGGGATCACATAGATGGCCAGGGCCTTGCCCTTGCGCTCCGCCCCGGTCCCTAAAAGAACCGCGGCAGCGATCTTGGCGCCGACCGAAGGCTCGCTGACCGCATCCAGAATGATGGCATTGGCGCCCACTTTGGCGGCTTTTTTCCTCATGGACTTGAACATTTGCGCTTCGCTGGTGATGGCGCTGTCGGCCTTGGAATTCAAGAGGGCGATCTCTTCATAATCACCGGGAACTTTGCTGGCGGTGGTATAGATGACGACGTCAGCGGGATTGACGGCCGCCCTTTTTTTTGACGGATCCAGCACCGTGGTGTTGGTGCGCACGCAGGCGGCAAATTGAGCGATCACGAAAACAAAGGCCAGCCAGACAATTATTTTTTTCATGCTCACATCTCCCTTAGTAAATTTGGCATCCTATTTTCCAAAGCAGATAATAGGGAATAGGCAAAAAAATGTCAATGAGGTTTTCCATTTAGTTGGAGCGGCAGCAAAGAAAGCAATAAGTAAAAAGACAAATTAAAAATTCGAGGCTCGAAGTCGAAGTTAAAATCAAGCCGCACATGGCAAGCCGCTCCTTAGCCTCGCATGTCTTATTCTTTTTAACTTTTCAACATTTCGACGATCTTTTCCAGTGAACGGGCATCGGCTTCATCGAACTGGTCCAGCTTGTCACTGTCCACGTCGAGAACGGCGACGATCGCCCCTTGGTCGTCGCGGATTGGGACCACGATCTCCGACAAAGAGCGCGAGTCGCAGGCGATGTGCCCGGGGAATTTGTGCACGTCGGGGACGATAACGGTCCCGCCTCGCCGGATCGCCTCCCAGCATACCCCCGTGTTTTTGGCCAGCACCTGGCAGGCCAGTGGCCCCTGGTAGGGTCCGACCACGAGCTCGCCGCCCACCAGGCGGTAAAAGCCGCACCAGAAATAATGGCCGAACTTGTGGTAGAGCAGGGCGGCCACGGTGGCCATGCGCGCCTGCGGGTCATGGGTTTTCACAAGCAGCCCGGCCAGCTGCCCGCGGACCCGATCGTAGCGGCAAAGTTTTCTGTCTTTGTCCATCGAGGTCCCCATCTATTTTCTCGAGGCCCTCAGCGGGTTGTTGTAGCGGTAGTGAACCCCGGAGCGGCGGCGGCTCATGATGCGAAAAATGCGGTCGGCCACGAGTTCGGGAGCCACGGTACGCGCCTGCTTGGGCAGGACCGCGGCATTTTCCATGCTGGGCGGGGAAAACAGGTTGAAGCACACGTCGGGGTAAGCGGCGGCCCAGGAGCGGGTGAGCAGCAGCAGGGCGTTCTTGGCCATGGCGTAGCCCAGGATCTTCTGATAGGCGCGGATCTCGCCGCTGTATTCAAAGCCGATGGTCAGCACCATCTGCAGCGGGGCGCGGGCGATCAAAAAATGGCTGATGTCGACAGCCGGCACCAGCTGCTGCTGAAAATCGGCCAGCAGGTCCTTGCCCTTGACCGCGATGGTGGGGCGCACGGTGATCGGGCCGTAATTGTTGATCAGGTAGCGGCATTGGCTGAGTATCTTTTCATTTTTCCATAAAAAATGCGCGATGCTCTCGATCGTGGAAAAATCGCCGGCCAGCCACCGCACGTTATCCCCATCCTTTCCCGGGTGACGGTGACATTGGGCCAGCACCTGGAAGCCGGCGCCGGAGAACCTGGCGACCAGGGCACGGCCCAGCAGGCCCGAAGCGCCGGTGATAAGAACTGTCTCAGACATGGGAAAAAGTAGGTTCGAGGTTCGAAGTTCGAAGTTCGAAGTTAAAGAAAAAGAAATTATTCGAGAACCTGCGGCTGGAAATCAGGAAAAAGTTCGCTGAATGCTGTTCCAACATCGAACATCGAACGTCGAACATCGAACGTTTACTCCTTTGTACTTGTCACTGAGATCGACCTTTTGCAGAGCTCTACGGTGTTGTGCATCAGCATGGTGACCGTCAACGGCCCCACGCCGCCGGGCACCGGGGTATAATGGCCGGCCTTGGCGAACGCTTGGAAATGGATGTCGCCGGAGATGGCGTAGCCTTTTTTCTTGAAACCCTCGTGCTGGGAAGGGGGGCAAAATTTTACGAAATCCTCTTCTTTGGCGACATGGTTGATGCCCACATCAATCAAAACGGCCCCCGGCTTGACCATGTCGGCGCTGATGAACCCGGGCTTGCCGACCGCGGCCACGATCAGGTCCGCCTCGCGCAGGATCATCCCCAGGTTGACGGTGCGGGAATGGCAGAGGGTGACCGTGGCGTTGCGGTTGACGAGCATGGCGGCCATGGGCTTGCCGACAAGGAAACTGCGGCCTACCACCGCGGCGTTGAGTCCGGCCGGCTCGATGCCGAAATGGTCGAGTATCCTCATGACGCCGGCGGGGGTGCAGGGAAACAGGCTGGCGCGGTTCTGCAGGATCAGCCCCTGGTTATAAGGATGGAAGCAGTCCACGTCCTTTTCCGGCAAAATGCGGCCGAGTATTCTCCATGAATCGAGATGCCTGGGCAGGGGCATCTGCACCAGGATGGCGTGGACCAGCGGATCGGAGTTGGCCTTCTCAATGCTCCGGATGACCGCTTCTGCCGACGCATTTTCCGGGAGCGGGACCAGCTCGGAGCGGATGCCCAGTTTTTCGGCCAGCTTGTTCTTCGAGTTCACATAGGAGCGGGAAGCGGGGTCGTCACCGGCCATGACCACGACAAGGCCCGGGACCGGTCCCCCCTCCCCTTTCAGCCGTTCGATCTCCAGGCGTAATTCCCCCTGGATCTTCTCGGCCACCAGTTTGCCGTCCAGAACGGACATGGCGTCCTCCTTCAATCGAGCAGGTGCGAGACCAGGCCGTCCTTCAGCTTGGGCTCGAACCAGGTCGATTTGGGCGGCATGATCTTGCCGGCGTCGGCCACGGCGAAGAGCTGCTCTATGGTGGTGGGGCGCAGGGAAAAGGCGACCTTGAACTTGCCGCTGTCCACCTTTTTTTCCAGCTCGGCCGTGCCGCGGATGCCGCCGACAAAATCGATGCGCTTGTCGGTGCGCGGATTTTTGATGCCCAGGACCGGGTCGAGGAGATTGTTCTGCAGGATGGAGACGTCGAGCGAGGCGATGGCGTCTGCGGCGTCAAAAGTCCCGGGCTTGGCCCGCAGCAGGTACCACTTGCCCTCGATGTACAGGCAGAACTCCTGCGGCGCGGCCGGCACCTTCAATTCCGTTTCCCCGTATTCGAAACGGTCGGCGAGCCATCCGAACAATTCGGCTTTGCACATGCCGTTCAGGTCCTTGACCAGGCGGTTGTAAGGGAGGATTTTCATCTGCTTGTGGGGGAAAATGACAGCCAGGAAAAAATTGTATTCCTCGTCGCCCGTGTGCGCGTGATTTTCGCTCTGGCGTTTGGCCTTGATCCGGGTGGCCGCGGCCGAGCGGTGGTGGCCGTCGGCGACGTAAAGGACATCGAGGCGGCGGAATTCGTCCTGTATGGCCTCGATGAGTTCATGGTCGTCGATCACATAAAAAATGTGGCGCACGCCGTCAAAGGTGGAGATATCGACATCCGGGTCCTTGCGCATCCCCTGTTCGATCAGGAGGTCGATGCTGTCCTTCTGCTTATAGGTCAGGAAGACGGGCCCGGTCTGGGCATCCAGGGTCTCGATGTGGCGCTGGCGGTCCCGCTCCTTGTCCTCGCGGGTCAGTTCGTGCTTCTTGATCACGTCGTTCTGGTAGTCCTGGCAGGAGGCACCGGCCACCAGGCCGATCTGCACGTGCTCGCCCCAAACCTGCTTGTAAATATAGAAGTACTTTTGCGGGTCCTGGAGCAGCGCCTTTTCCTTGATTAAAAACTGGAAATTTTCCTTGCCCTTGGTGTAAACGGCATCGTCATACAGGTCGGTCCCGGGCGGCAAGTCGATCTCGGGCTTGCCCACATGCAAAAAAGAATAGGGATTGCCCCTGGCCAGTTCCCTGGCCTCATCGGAACTGAGGACGTCGTAGGGCGGGGCGGCGATCTTTTCGGCCAGGTCCGGGCGCGGTCTGAGCCCCCGGAATGGTTCTATGCGTGCCATGATTGTGATCCTCCTGTTGAGTGAAGCCTTATTTTATCGGATATGGGACGGTGCGTCAACTGGAGATGCAACGATCTGCAGTGACGAGTAACGAGTAACGAGTGACAAGGGAAGAAAACCGCAAGAGATCGATCCCTTGCTGTTCCTCGTCACTTGTCACTTGTCACTCAGCTAATTGATTCCGGGAGCCTGGCATTCCTTCTCAGGGTCCAGCTTGTGGGCATACGGGCCGTCCCACAAGGACATGAATATCCCATCCAGGACGCGGGCGATTCCAGGCCGGCGCCGGTTATCTTTCATCGGCTTTCTCCATGACCAGCTCCGAGACCGCGATCGGCCCGCCCGGGCGGTTTTTGCCGCGGTAGCGCAGGAAAATGCCGTCGCTCTGGCGGTACCAGTAGTCGCCATGCCAGAAAATGGAAAGAAGCCCGCTCAGCGAGACGCGCAAATGCACGGCGGCGATCTTCATGCCCGCGAGATCGATCGATTCTGCAGCCTTGCGGGTCACGGAGAATTTGCCGATCTTCAGCTCTCCCGGTCCCTGGGTGCCGATGGAGCGGAACTGGAAATTTTTTCGGCTTGAGAGGGCGAAAAACCCCAGCCCGACCTGGAACAACTGGTTCCAAGGGGCTCCGGCCGCCGCGAATTTCCTGGCGACCTTCTTGCCCTGGAACGAGCCGGTGAGAACGATGGCTTCCCCCTGCACCGCGGCGGCCAGCTCCATCCGCCGCGCCGGATCGCTGAAGGTCCACTCCAGCGTGGTGAGGTCAACGGCGGTCCTGAAGGTCTGCCGCACCGAGCCGTTCGGCCGCGTCGTCGCCAGTTCGACGATGGTGCCGGGCCCGTCGGGACGCAGGGAAAGGACATGGGCCGTGACGACCCCGCCTTCGACCTCACGGTAAGTCAGCGTTTCGGCCTTCAGTGGGGCAGCTTGGCTGATGAGCAGGGCGCCGACCAGGGCAGTGAAAGAAATCGTTTGTGTTCTATTCATGCAAGCTCGTTACAGGGTAATATAAAAGCGCGTCGCTGGCAACCCGGGTAAAAAAAAAGGGGCCCCGCGCGCGGGACCCCTTCACTAAAAACGCTATCCGATCAATACATGCCGCCGCCCGGAGGCATGGCCGGCACGTTTTCCTTTTCTTCCTTTATCTCGCAGACCAGGCCCTGCGTGGTCAGCAGCAATCCGGCCACGGAAGCGGCGTTCTGCAGGGCGATGCGCACGACCTTGGTGGGGTCGATGATGCCCGCCGCGATCATGTCGGTGAACTTCTCATTCAGGGCGTCGAAGCCGTAGTTCTTGTTGCGGCCGCTGCGCACCTTCTCGACGATGATCGAGCCTTCAAAGCCGGCGTTGTTGACGATCTGCTTCAGGGGCATCTCCAGGGCCTTGGTCAGGATGTCGATGCCGAACTGCATGTCGCCGCCGGGCTTCAATTTTTTCAGGTTCTGGGCGGCTTTCAGCAAAGCCACGCCGCCGCCGGGCACGATCCCTTCCTCGACCGCCGCCTTGGTGGCGTGCATGGCGTCCTCGACCCGGGCCTTCTTTTCCTTCATCTCGGTCTCGGTGGCCGCGCCGACCTTGATCACGGCCACGCCGCCGGACAGCTTGGCCAGCCGTTCCTGCAGCTTTTCGCGGTCGTAATCCGAAGTGGTTTCCTCGATCTGGCGCTTGATCTGGCTGATGCGACCCTTGATGTCGTCATCCTTGCCGCCGCCTTCCACGATGGTGGTGTTGTCCTTGTCGACCGTGACCTTCTTGGCCGAACCCAGCCAGTCCAGCCCGACCGATTCCAGCTTGACGCCGAGTTCTTCGGAGATCACCTTGCCGCCGGTCAGAATGGCGATGTCTTCCAGCATGGCCTTGCGGCGGTCGCCGAAGCCCGGGGCCTTGACGGCCACTACGTTGAGCAGGCCGCGGATCTTGTTGTAGACCAGGGTGGCCAGGGCCTCGCCTTCGATGTCTTCGGCTACGATCACCAGCGGACGGCCCGACTTGGCGATCTGCTCCAGCAGCGGCAGCATCTCGCGCAGGTTGGAGATCTTCTTTTCGTTCAAGAGGATCAGGGGATTCTCCAATTCGACCACCATCTTCTCGGAGTCGGTCACGAAGTAGGCCGAAATATAGCCGCGGTCGAATTGCATGCCTTCGACCATGTCCATGGTGGTATCCAGCGACTTGGCTTCTTCCACGGTAATGACGCCGTCCTTGCCGACCTTGTCCATGGCCTCGGCGATGATCTCGCCGATGGCGATCTCGTTGTTGGCCGAGATGGAGCCGACCTGGGCGATCATTTT
>Ga0209262_10001387_pt1 | contig 10000 bp, 12 predicted proteins | sample Lowcelwee11metaG_FD_187171 | JGI IMG/M metagenome (GOLD analysis project Ga0209262, IMG submission 187171) | Freshwater pond sediment microbial communities from the University of Edinburgh, under environmental carbon perturbations - Low... | ecosystem: Environmental > Aquatic > Freshwater >...
GTCTGACTTGTCGTACACCGCAAAGATGACGCGCTGGATAGCGGCCAGCCCAGCCTGCCATGGCACGGTGAGGTGCTGGCGATAAGCGGCAGCCAGTTTGGCGACCTTAGACGACATGTGAAACCTCCTGTCGGATTCGTTCTTCTTCAGGCGTGAGGTAGCCGGGAAAGCGCACTTCCTTCACACCGCCGGCATTCATGAACACCAACATCCCCCGGTGGTAAGCACTGTTGGCCAACTCTTCAAGACGCTCCTGCGATTGGCCAAGCAGGCGCATCCACGGCGTCGTGAACAGCCGTTGGCCTGAGGCCCCCTCCAAGTAACCCAAGAAAAGGCAAAACGCAGCATTGGCCGGGGTCACGACTGGTTCAGACCGATGTTTTAGTGCTCGCCCGGTTAGGAAACCAGCAGAGGTCCAGCTCCCGTTGACGTTTTGAGCAAAAGACTTGAGTGATGCGGGGCTGAACCGGTCTTGGTTCTGTGAGGCTAACAAGGCCTCAAGGCTCACCCTCGACACAACTTCACCCAGTTGCTTACCCAGCATGAAGTCCTGTGTGCCAAGCAAAAGGGGGTCACGAGCCAAGGCAATGGTCAGCGCGAGCACAGGACGGGCGTCTTCATCACTGGCCCATAGACGTCGAAACACCCTGAAGAGGGGCACTTCCGGGCTGAGCGCGTATAGCGTAGCCATGTGCCGGAACGCAAGCTCTCTGGCCTTTTTGGTCGGCTTACCCAGTGCATTTTGAACCCGCACCTCGTCCGAATAGACCACTTGCTCTGCCGAAATTGGGACATGGGAAAGCAAGACCGTGATGTCGTCCAACATCATTGTCCGCGCCGCATGTGGTCCGTTCGCGCCAAACCGGAAGCCCAGTTTCGCCAGAAGTTGCTGGTGTTGTTCGTTCACTGTCGCTGTATCAGATGTTCTTTTCCGATTTTCGAATTGGCGCCCTGCGCGAAGCGCCCACGCAAATGCCTCGTAGACACGGTTAGCTTAGCCGACTGCATCGCTGAACTCTGGGGAGTAGTTACTGGTCGGCCTGTTGCCGGGAAAACCCTTTGATGTGCACCCCAGAAATGCCTACGTCTCACCGTCTCTCCACCCTTTAGGGTGAGAGACGGTGAGACGTAGGCAAGGGGCAAAGGTGTCAGGAATCGCTGTCCGAATCGGTCAACGAGTTGATTTGTGCAAGGCCTTGGACTGTGATGGATATCGCCTGGCCACTCTCAATCGTGAACCCTTCCTCCTGAAGTTCCTTCCTGGCTCGCGCAAAGGCGTTCCTCTTCCCGCTATCACTTGGAGCTGGGCAAGCTTCGTAGAAGAACGCCCTCCATGAGGCAAGACTCACCTGGGCATCCACGGACAGGCCCACGTCGTCTGCTGCGTCCTCAAGGGTGGTCAACGCCAACTTCAACGAGTCAGATACTCCAGAGATGTCTGTTTCCGCGGGGCAAGGCGTCTGTGCCTGGACCACACAGCTCGTGACCTCGTCGCCATCGTCATCCTGTCCCAGCGGCACTTGAATCAACTCGAAAGCGCCGAGGATGTCGTCCTTCCCATCTTTGACCTTCTCGCTTTTCCAGTGCCGACCCTTGGCACTACGCCACAACACAATGGAGGTATCTAGCGCCCCTAGCAACGATGAGTGCCCGCGGGGCCCCTTTGTCGCATCTTTGCCGCTATGGTGAACAAGCAAAACAAGCCCACCGCAAGCCTTTTGAAGTTCAGCGCATCCCTGAAGCGAGAGTCCCATATCAGCTGAGCCGTTTTCATCAGAACCGGGCATGGCGCGATTGAGCGTGTCAACGATGACCACCGGCTTCCCCAAGTCCACAGGCAGCGACTTCACCCAGCTCAAAACCGACCGCGACAGCTGTGCCGTGTCCTCCGCACTGTGAAGATGAAAATCCTCTGTCACGACCTTCAAAAGTTCTGGTGCCTTCTTACCATTCGCACGCTCCCAGGCCAGAACTCGCTGTGCGAAGCCCCCTGCACCCTCCAAACACAGGTACACCACGGGCGCACGACGGGTCTTGCGACCGAACCACGGTAATCCTTCGGCAACTGCACAGGCAATGTCCAAAAGAAGGAAGCTCTTTCCAGCACCTGGTGCACCGTATACCAACCCAAGGCCGCGTTCCCGCAGAATGCCCTTGACCGCCCACGGAACAGGCGAAACGTCCGCAAACTGAGTCGCATCTCGAAGGAAAAAGCGACTCGTTTTCTGCGCATCTGTCGCGATTCCATTCCCTGGTCGAACTGTCTTGGAGCGAAAACAGGTAGACGGCCCAGGCTTGTCTCGACCGAGCGAATGGGTCTTGCCGAAGGAATATTTGACGTGCGGAGCTTGGGTTATTGAAGAAAAGCGTGGCAGCGTTGTCAATGGGATGAAGCTCATTTGCATGCCCCTTCCACATGTTGCTCCATCCACCGCACCACGTCACCAACCCGCCAGCGAAGCAAGCGAGTGCCTGGCAACAGCAATCGAGGGGGCACAGCCTCAGGTTTACGCCGAAGGTCTTTGCGGATGGTTGACGGGCGGCGGCCGAGAAAAATGGACAACTCGTCGACGTCGAGCAGGCGATGGGCATCACCCGATGAGGTGACAGGGGTCAAAGGCATAGTAGCTTTCAAGTCAAGGTGGATATGGCTTCAGCAACCACAGGACTTGTCAAAGCTCCGTGTGCCTCCTTGAGGCCAAAAGCGACCCTAGGTGACTTGTGTAGCCTGGGTTTTTATTTCTTTCCCTCAGGCCGCCTCGTTCATGTCGAGCCACCAGTACTTCGAAAGTGAAAAAGGGGCGGACCAAAAAAGGTCCGCCCCATTCAATCAATCAATACGCTGAGCCCTCAGCGGCTTCGCATACTGCGAAAGTATCTCGGTGCCCGGCCTCCGCAGCAAATTCGTTCTCGTCGTGAATGACTGCTGCTCGCTGCAACCACCTTGCACATTCGGGCAGTTCCCTCAGGCGAAAAACGTCAGCCCCTGTGGACTCGCTGTAGAGCAAAGCAATAGCCCGCTGCGCGTCCACGGGAAGAAGGGCCAGGTCAACCGGCAAAGCGGCCCGGATGTGGGGGTCGGACTGAACTCGTCGAATCGCGCGTTCGAGAATCTCTTCTTCGCTCTCGCGAGTGAATGCGAAATCGCGCATTGTCAGAAATCCGCTCAGAAGAAACACGACGACCGTCGGTACCCCAAGAAAGCGAGCGCAGGCCGTGGCAAAGCCGTGGCTGATACTGTTGACTTGGCGGCGCCCATTCCGTAGCTGCGCGATGTACCCGTATGTGACACCCAACTTCGCAGCCAGCTCACAGTGCGTCAGCCCACGGGAATGGGCCTCATCAGTCAGCCACCCAAGAAGGGGCCCGCCAGCAGCGTTGTACAGGCGCAAGACTCGCTGCTCTGCAGTTTCGATGCAGCTGTTCTTTGCCTCGACTGACTTGGATTTGTTCGATGGGGCCTTGGTGACTCGTGCCTTGGTGTTCATATGTGTCCTTTGAAAGTTCATGCACTTGCATGCCCTTCGTATAGACACCAGCTTTTCGACCGTTGTTGCCACCCCTCATCGAGCCTTGGTCTTGGCAAAGCCTCTTGCTTGCAATGCACGAAGCAGGCTGTCTGGGCCGGCCGACCCTTCAATTTCCCGGTAGATTTGAACCCACTTTTGATACGTGGATGACCCTCGGACACCGTCCTTTTGAGCATCGCCATAGCGTCCATCCCGAACCGCAGATGCCGCACGACGAAGCGCCAGCAGAGCATCGGTAAGGGGGTCAGAGGGCAGTGCGGGTCGAGTGGAGGCGCCCTGCACTGTTTTCACCTTTTGAAGCTCTCCGCGCAACGCATCAACACGTCCGTCAGGGACCAGGGCACAGACACTCAGCGCGCTTGCCTCTTTGACCAGTCGCAGTGCATCGTCGAGACGCCAGACTGGGTCTCTCTGCCTCGAAGCTTGCTGCAGCCCTTGCATCAAAGCCGCCTTGCGAGCCGGGTCCACCACTTTTGCCAGGACAAACTCGACCTCATCCGTCGAAAGCTTGCACCTCAGTGCGTCCGGAAGTACCTCGGACGACATTGCCAAACTTCCGACATATTCTTGCTTGGTATAGCCATGGGTGTTGCCGCTCGTCTCCTTCGGCACCCAGGACGAGCGATAAAACATCGCTCGTGCGCCTCGTCTTTTCATGTGCATACGCTGCTCCCTTTTCTGTGATGCAACGTATAGCAACCTGCTACCCATCCCCACTCATCCCGGCACTTGAAAGAAGGAAAAAAGGAGCCCACCTCGCGGTGGGCTCCTGAATCAATGCAACGTCGAGTGGGACGTGTCCGCTGCAGCAACTACGCTTCCTTCCAGCAATGTCAGAAAGTAGTTCGTCAAAAAATTGGGGACGCCAACAACTGCGCTGCTCATGAGAACGAGTTCTAGGCCTTTTCCAGACATGCCAAAAATGGATTGAGCGATGAAATCCACACGTTGCCGTGCGTCCACCTCGTCCTTCGCTTCGACCACAAAAACCACCTCCCCTCCTCCTGTTTGCTTGGCACCGAACGCGCGCAGCTTAAATTTGAAGCCTTCTCCCTCATTGCTCCTTGTCCTCTCCATACTCAAAACACTCGGTCGAGCACAGCGGCCAGCTTCTCACGCATCACCTTCGGCAGCAGCAAGGAGTTGCAGACGACCTTGACCGGTTCATGAAAAAGACTGGGAATCTGGGCAGGCGCGCTCATTGCCTCGACGAGGTTCGGAAGCTCCATCAGTGCGAGCTCTTGCTCGTCCGTGGACATCACCTTTGCCATAGCGAACAACGGTGCATAGTCGATGGGGCGACACCGACTCTCGAAAGTCACGGCCGCGTGGTCGCCCATTTTTCCAAGCAAAATCCTTAGCGGCTCTCCGGCGCTGACCGCTTTCAAAAACTCTCGCACAGGCGGGTCATAGAGGCACAAGGTCAAGCGATGCTGGAAGCCTCCGAGCTGATGCGTGACGACTGCGTATGACCGGCCCTCTGGAGAAGAGAAAGCGGACAACCGGGTGCCGACGTTTTTTGGGCTTGAACCGCGGAGATGACTGAACATCAATGGAGTCACATCGCCGCACAACAACCAATGCCCTTGGAGGTGCTCTCGCTCGTCCTTCTCAAGCGTCACGGCAATTTTTTGAGTCTCCCTTGGTGTCAAGATTTGCGCAAGGTTCAGTTTGCCCCCGTGGGGCAGTTGCATGCCAGCTGCCAGCATTCGTTGAATATTTTCTGCTTTCATTTAGATGACCTGGTGCGCGCCGAGATTGGCGCACTGCGTATAGGCATCGGAACAGCGGACCCTGCTCCATTGTTCTCAATGGGTCCCCGGCCTACTGACTGCAGGTCTACCCACGCAAAAGGAGCCCGCACGAAGCGGGCTCAATCAGGGTAAATGACGGTTCCTCGAAGACGACTTTAACGCTGGGGAAGCAGCAAGGATTCACTGACTGAAACCGAGAGCTCCTGCAGCATCGGGTCACTCGTCGGCACCGTGAACAACAGTGGTGCCATGCCGGTTTCGCGCGTGTCCTGTTGAGCGGATGCGTCCTGTTGCCCACACTCGCGAATCGAGCTCAGTAGCGAAGCGAAACCTGCAGAGGGCAGACATGACTCCATCAGCACAGATTCGGTTCCCCAGGCATTTCCCAGTGCAATCAGCGGCGGTGACTGAACGCATGCGAGGAGGAACTCGCAGCACCTTGTGTCTCTCGGGAGCACAAAACGGTGCAAGGTGTTCTTCAGGCGCTGGGACACGACGAGGCAAGGTCCGCCTTCGTTAGCGAAGCTGATTTCTTCGGCGACTGGCTCCTCATCATCCATCAGCGCCTGAAACATCAACAGCCCGGTATCCCCCTCCAGCACCCACCTTTTTCCGAAGTGCTGTTGCGCTTCGGGTGAGTGATTTCGAAGGAGGTCAACAGACTCTTCGGGGGAATGCAGGACCGCGGTCGAGAGCAGACCAGGGACAAGGCGATTGGGTTCGCCGGGGACCCGGCTGGAGATGGCAAATTTCATGAGAGTTCCTTTTGCGCCAGGGGCGACGCAAGATGTGTAGCGACCGAAGGCTGAGGGCTCGCCTCCATAGACCCAAGGCCATCTGAACGGCCGGCCCGGTGGCACCAGACCAAGACCTGCGACGGCATCAGCAGGCGGACGGCGCGGCGTCCAGCCGCGTACCTTGTCAAGGCAGCTGCTGCGTGCAGAGGGACATCCGACCTTGCATCACAGTTTCGGGAGCACAGCTGCTCGCGACCGGGCCGGCAAGGCGGTGCTAACCGCCGCCGCCCGTGCGCATGCCGTCCTTGAAAGAACCGGATTTGCCAGCAGGCAAATCTCTGACCGGCCGGGCCCCTGGTCATCACCGAAAACACATCTGATGTGATGACCAGGGTAAGCTGGGACAGAACGGCATGCCGGAAGAACAGTTGCGCCAGCCGCCCCGAAGAACATTCACCCTAGAAAGCCGGATTCGGGCGGCGGCGGTTAGCACCGGCGCAGCCGGCCGAAAACACAGTCGCTTAGAGGGACGTCGCGACGAAAACGCTGCCGCCCACGCACCCTTTGGTGCGTGAGGCCTGAACAGGGGAAAGAACAGCTGACCATTACCCTGGGCAGGCCGCTCGGCAGGCCTTGGCAAGACCCGAAAGACATGTGGTGTGCTGGTTGTTGGGGTTGGGTGGCAGAGCCTGGAGGTGGAGTCGCTACACCTGGGATGAACACCAATGGCAGCACCCCTGCCCCAATCACAATGAACCAGCGAACGCACCCTCGTTATTCACCCGACGCACAACTGGGTGACAGTCGGTCTGCCACCGATGCACACGAGAACACATCCGGGGGCATCGAACGAGGCAACCCCGGGTCACGTCAGCCGGCAACCCCGAGTGCATCAAACACGCAACCAGGGACAAAGGAGCGGGCAACAGGTGATGCGAAATGCCACCCGTATAGACCCCAACTTCTGCCTCACCAGGCTGAACTGAAGGCCCTCAAAACACTCCAGCGATTTCGCGTCATCCGCACCATCGACGTGGCTGTTACCTGTTACCCCGAAAGAACGTTCAAAGCCGCACTGACGGCCGCCCAGCGCACGGTCCGCCGGCTCGTAAAACAGGACTACATTCGCCGCTACCGGACGGACCGTTTTCAGACGGTCTATGGCCTGACGAAAAAAGGGGCTGACTGGCTCGACGAACAGGGTGTCGAAGCCTCGTCGTCAGTCCGGAGGGTGAGCGACATGACCAATCCGGAGCACCGTTTGTGGCTCCAGTTCCTGGTGCTCTGTGCCGAAGCGCGGGGACTGAAGGCGTTGACCGAATCAGAGCTTTTGACGGAACTCAACCGAGGGTTGAGTGACCTCTCCAAGGCCCGACAGGGGTACCTGACGGTCGTCATCCATCGAAAGCAGGGAACAGTGAAGCGAGAGCTCCGGCCTGATTGCTTGGCCCTCGAGCCGGATGGCGGCGTGACCTGGATGGAAGTTGACCGTAGCAAACGTGGTGCAGAACGGGAGGCATTCCTCGCGGCGTTGGCCTGCGCTGTAGGAAGAATGGCAGTCGATGGGAAGGCAGTCCGTCGTGTGGTCGTGTTCTGCAAAACGGAGCGTATCGAAATGAGAGCCCACGCCGTCCTCCGACGTCTGGCGGCAGAACTCGCACAACACGTTCTCATAGACGGACGCCAACACTTGAGGGAAACCGCGGCGGGAACGTTCGAGGTCTGGACGGCAGCCCTAAAAGCACTGCCAGGAGGCCGCTCCCAGCTGTTCGATGTTTGCTTGGGACACGTCATTGTCCAGCTCCTGCCCGCCTGGTTGCCCAAGGTCCGCATCGACGCCAACAACACGCATTCGATGGCTGGCTGGTTTGATGAAAACTACCTCCCCTACCGTCGGCCCGACGGCTGGTGACCGCGCCGTCCGATTGACTCGGTAGTTGAGGTTCTGACGCTCGAAATGTTGGTGTCTATACGAGAAGACGCAACTGCGTCACCTACCAACAAACAAGGACATCCAACATGCAGGCCTTCGGCAATATCGCGACCCAACCCGAGAAGAAAACCAGCAAGACCTCCGGCAAACACTACTTCGAGTTCCGCATGGCCGAAAGCCAGCGCGGCGTCGACACCCAGCCGACCTGGTACACCGTCCGGGTCATGAAAGACGGGTTGCCGCATCTCGATAAAGGTGACTTCGTCAAAGTCACCGGCAAGCTCAAAACGGACTTCTACCTTTCCCGGGAGGGCAAGCCGACCGGGACGCTGATTCTCATCGCCTTCGAGGCCAGCAAAATTGCCCGTTCGGCACCGGCAGCAGCCACCGAGGAAGTAGCGAGCCACAGTGGCGACTGACATCTCAGCCTGATTCAAGGCCGCCCTGAAGAGGCGGCCTTTTCTTTGGCCTGTATGTCATGGCACCCCCATGTCGACGACAAGCGCCTTCCAGACCCACACGGACGTCAGCGCCCACTACCGACCAGAAATATAAACACGCGGGGCTATAGGCATCAGACCCCTCGCGGACGCGAGAGGCGCAACCTGACAGGAAACCTTGATGCCTGAAACCGCCAACCACTCACAACCCCTTTCGTGCACCGAAGACCGAGACCGGCCTCATGCCGACGAGCTCGCGCGGACGCACCACCGCAAGACCCACCCTGCCACCCACGTTGAACTGGTGAAGTTGTTCATGGAGGCAGGCACTCTGGGTTCCAAGAAGTCCGTGCGGGAACTTCTGCTGAGCAAGGGTTACCGGGGCAACACCGAATCGATTGACGAATACACCGCCATGGACCGCTTCCTGCGGTGCCAGCGCAACGGGCGGTTAGAGCGCCGCTTCCAGAATCGCTTTGGTGCTCCTCCGCAGCTCAAGCACGTCAGCCTTCAACGTGGAAAGTACGGCCCGTTGCCCACCGAGACACCACAACAGCGCCTGATGGCCCAGCGCAAAGCAGCCATTCATAAATGCGCCAAGTCCTGCTTCCGCCTTGGCGCAGCCGGCGGGCACTCGTTCGCCGTCACATTCGCCGGTACCTCCTCCGAAGTGCAGTACCACGTGGCGATGGACAGCAACCGCACCACCTTTCGAGGCGCATACAAGGGATGGTCGGCCAACGAAGACCATCATCGACTGTGTGTCCCGGCCGACTGGCGCAGGAGGGTCGAACGCAGAGGTCTTGCAGTGCTCGACGGCATCATGACCCTTGACGCGCATCTGTTGCATGAGCAGGGCGAGGTCGCGGTGTATGCAGCGGTCTGGGCGCGCCAGGGTCGCGGCTACCAGGTCACCACCGAACGTGGGTATCTGGCAGTCGGGTACGGACTGGCCTTCCATGCCGAAACAGCCGAGCAGGCGATGAAGGGGCTTGAACGCAAGAACAAGGCAGCCGGTCGGACCGCACCTCTGCCCGCCATGGCCTTGGACACGGACGCATTTGTCGAACGTTTTTCCCGCTACAGGAACCTGATGGTGAGCGTCGACGATGCGCGTGAGTCAGGTTCCTGCGAATACGGCATCCGCTCTTGGTGCGAGGCAGTAGGAATTGACATCGAGCTGCATGAGGTTCCCATGCAGCGTCTGCTGGCCGGGTTCCGTCAGCGCCCTCAGGTGGAAGTCCGCAGGGCGGTGCTGCACGCGGTGCGCACTGGGGCCAGGAGACAGTAACGTTGGAGTTGACCCACTTCCGTGGACGGTTATTGGTTTGATTTTCAAACCGATTCGGTTGTTGCGTCGGGTGCAGGACGGCGTCTTCGATTGTGTAGTCGCACTATTGACCGCGCTGCGCGGAGCCTAGCGTTCAGAGTTGAGTTCTGATGCTCCTGAACGCCTTGTCACCCCGTTTGTACCCCATGCGCGGGCCGGAAAAAGTCTGAGGTTGAACAGATACGCTGAGCATCTCGTGAACGTGGAATAACTTCCAACCTACGTACTCCCCCGATTCGCTTCCACCGCCAACCTGGTAGGCCCGAAGCGCCATGT
>Ga0209262_10001389_pt1 | contig 9990 bp, 8 predicted proteins | sample Lowcelwee11metaG_FD_187171 | JGI IMG/M metagenome (GOLD analysis project Ga0209262, IMG submission 187171) | Freshwater pond sediment microbial communities from the University of Edinburgh, under environmental carbon perturbations - Low... | ecosystem: Environmental > Aquatic > Freshwater > Pond...
GGACGGGTGCGGTGCCGATCGGCGAGGGCAGCGCATTTTTTGTGCTCACGGCGGCGGGCTCGGCCGGCGGGGCGCACCCGGTCGTGGAGGCGGTCCGAACCGGGGGGCCGGGCCGCGCAGACGCGCAGCCGGTCGAAGACGCGCTGGTCCTGAGGAACGGGGTGCGGGCGCCGGGTGCGCCTGCCGCGGAGGGGAGCCTCTCCGGAGTCTACGGGAGCTTCCCGACCAGCCTGGGCATGGACGTCGCCGCGGCCGTGCTCCTGCTGCGCGCGGGGCGGCTGCCGGGGATTGCGTGGCCCGCGGCCGGGCGTCGCGACCGGGTGTGCTGTCTGAAGGAAGGCGCGAGCGGGGACTGGGGCGCTGTCGTGCTGGCCCGTGCGTAGCGGGGCCGGCCGTGTCGCCGCGGGACGCGGAGAAACCGGGGCATCGCTCCGTGTGCCCGTTAGCCGGTTGGCCCGTTGGCCCGTAACCCGCTTATCCGGGCGCACGGGTGCACGGGCAAACGGGTCAACGGGTCAACGCTTCCAGTGCTCCCGCCCCTCTCGGTCCCCTTGACTCCTTGACCCCTTCTCTTCACCCCACCACCGTCAGCCAGGCGAAGCCGTGCGAGAAACGGCCGCTCTCGGGGATGAAGCACAGCAGGCGCTGGCCCGGCCGGAGCCGGCCGGAGTGGAAAAGCTCCTCCAGGATGATGAAGATCGCCGCACTCCCCGTGTTCCCCTTCTCGGCCAGGTTCGTGAACCACCGCTCCTCGGGCACCTCGAACCCGATTCGGCGCATCTCGTCGCGGAACTTCGGGCGGAAGTAGGCCGACGAGTAGTGCGGCAGGAACCAGTCCACCTGCTCGGGTCGCAGCCCGTGGCGGCGGATCACCTCCAGCAGCGCCGCCCCCATGGTGCGCACGATCTCGACGTCGAGCAGCTTGATGTCCTGCCGGACCGAGAACCGGTGCGGCAGCGACTCGGGCCCGAAGGCCTCGGTTTCGCGCCACCCCGTTACCCGGCCGTCCGGCCCCTTGACCCCGCCGCCGTACATGCAGGTCTCGAGCCCTCCGGCGTAGGACACGATGTCGATCCAGTCCACCTGCAGCGACAGCCCGTCCGGGCGCGCCGCGTTCGACAGGAACACCGCCCCGGCCCCGTCCGAGAGCATCCAGCGCAGGAAATCGGCGTCGAACGCGCGCACCGGCCGGCTGTCCAGGTCGGCCGCGCCGTCGTAGAACGGAGTCAGGAACTGCGCCCGCATGTAGGAGGAGGCCAGCTCGGAGCCGGCCGCGACCGCCTGGGTCTCAAGACCGGCGGCGATCGCCGTGCACGCGTATTTCAGCGCCGTCACCCCGGACAGGCAGATGCCGGCGGTGGTCACCGCCTCGCAGGCGGGGATCCCGAGTTCGCCCTGCACCATGAGGGCGTGGCCCGGGAAGAGCACGTCCGGGCTCGTCGTGCCGCAGGACAGCAGCCGGATGTCGGCCGGAGAGTACCCGTCGTAGGGCCGCAGCCGCCGGACGGCCTCGGCCGTGAGCTGGGCGTTGGAGTGCGTCAGCCGGCCCGTCTGCGGGTCCAGGGCGTAGTAGCGCCGGGTGATCTGGTTGCTCTTGAGCACCAGCCGCTTGGCCTTGGAGGGGACGCCGCGCACCCTCCCCAGCACGTCCTCGATGGCGTCGTTGGTCACCGGCTCGTTCGGCAGAAAGGCCGAGACATCGTTGATGAAAACGTCCATGATCTCCTCTGCTACCCGTGGGATACGTGCTTCAGAAAGCGCTTCAGCATCGCGGCGTACGCCTCGTAGAAGCGGTGCGGCTCCAGGCGCGTGGGGATGACCGCGTTGGTGAGCGTGTAGTAGTCCAGGTCGTGGAGGGTGATCCGGTCCCGCAGCTCGCGGTGGAGCGCGGTCCCGGGCAGCGGCGTCAGGATCGAGGGCAGCGGCAGGTCGACGGGGTGCGCGTCGACGAAGCGCTCGAGCGCCTCGAAGTCCTCCTCCGTGTAGTCCGGCGACACGATGAAGTCGCCGACGACCCGCAGGCCGAGCTCTTTCAGCACCGCGATGGCCGCGATGTTCTGGGCGACCGAGCTGCGCTTGTTCAGGCGCTTGAGCCCGGCGTCGCTGATGTCTTCGAAGCCGATCACGACCGTCGCGAGCCCGGCCTCCTTCCAGAGCCGGAAGAGCTCGGGGCGGCGGGTCACGGTCTCCGCCCGCACGTCGGCCACGATCTTCTTGTTCACTCCGGCCGCGATGATGGACCGACCCAGCTCGAAGGCGCTCTCCACGTCCCCGAACGTGTTGGCGTCCACCAGCCGGATGAGCGGGACGTCGCCCAGGAGGCGGATGTCCCGCAGCACGGATTCGGGCCGGTGGGTGAGGTAGCGGCTGCCCGTCAGGTTCGGGATCGAGCAGAAGGTGCAGCGGTGGGTGCAGCCGTAGGCCGACGCCACGAATCCGACTTTGCCGCCGACCCCGCTCATCACATAGTGGTCGCGGTGCGCCGCCACGAGGTCGTAGCGCGGCGGCCGGTCGTCGACCAGGTCGGCCGCGGAGAATGCGCGCGGCGCCCACTCCAGGCTCCCGCCCGGCCGGGTGCGGGCGACTCCCGCGACTCCGGCGTCGGCACGCCCGGTCTCGAGGGCGTCGACCAGCTCGCGGAAGCTGAGCTTGCCCAGCCCGACGACGACGTAGTCGACCGCCTCGCGGTTGAAAAACCCGGGGTCGCACGAGGCGTGGTGCCCGCCGACGACGACCCGGGCCCGGCCGTGGCGCCGCACCTCGCCCGCCAGCCGCAGGACGGTGTTGGCCTCGCAGGCGACCCCGGTGAAGCCGACCAGGTCGGGCGCAAAGCGTTCCAGCGTCTCTCCTAGCTCGCCCGGGGCGGCCTTCAGGTCGGCGATCGCGACCTCGTGCCCGTCCAGGTTCCCGGCGACGACCTCGAGTGCCAGGGGTTCGCCCCGGAAGATCATCTTGATCGTGGCGATCCCGTACTCCTCTTCGGGGATGCTGCGCCCACAGTTGGGCGGGTTCACGAGGAGGATTTTCATCGGTCGTCCAGCTTTCGCTCCCGGGTGCAGGCCAACGGTCGCCGCGATTGACTCGGCCACCCTTTGCGGTTAGTAATCGACTACCTGCGGGCGTCGCCGCGGCGGAGCATTATATTGGAGTGTCGGGATATTGCAACGTGAAACTGATCAAAATTCTCGCGCCCGGACCCCCGGTCCTCCCGGCCTGACCGGCCCGGGCCCTGCGCCCCACACCCTGCTGCTCGAGGCCGAGGGCCTCGCCAAGACCTATCCGAATTCCCGGGCCCCCGCCCTCGCGCAGTTCTGCCTGTCCATCGCGCCCGGGGAAATCGTCGGCCTGCTAGGGCCGAACGGCGCGGGCAAGACCACGGCCATCTCCCTCATGACCGGCCTGCTCCCGCCGGACGCCGGCCGGGTCCGGGTCTGCGGGGTCGATTTTCGCGAGCACCCCCGGCAGGTGCGTCAGTGGATCGGCCTCGTGCCCCAGCACATCGCGCTCTACTCGCGCCTGACGGCCGCCGAGAACCTGCGGTATTTCGGCAGCATGTACGGGATCGGCGGCCGCGAGCTGAAAGAGCGCGTCCGGGCCTGCCTCGCGACGGTCGGCCTTGCGGGGCACGAGGGCGGGCGCATCGACGCGTTTTCCGGAGGGATGCGACGCCGGGCCAACCTGGCGGTCGCGCTGCTGCACCGGCCCCGGCTGCTCTTCCTGGACGAGCCCACGGTCGGCATCGACCCCCAGTCGCGCAACCTGATCCTGGAACGGCTGGCGGAGATGAGCCGCGCCGGGGCCGGCATGCTCTACACCACGCACTACATCGATGAGGCGGAGCGGATCTGCTCGCGCGTGGTCGTGATCGACGAGGGGAGCGTCATCGCGCACGGCTGCCCGCGCGAGCTGACGGCCGCTCACCCGGGCTGCGCCGACCTGGGCCAACTGTTTCTCCGCCTCACCGGCAAAGCGCTGCGAGATTGACATGCCCGGGTTAACCCTACGGCCCCTGATCGCCACCCTGCTCAAGGAGCTGCTCCTGCTCTACCGCGACCGGATGGGGCTGCTGGTCCTCTTCGTCATGCCGGCCGTGCTGGCCGTGGTCGTGTCGCTCGTCCAGGAAAACGTCCTCAAGACGACCGGCGCGGCCCGCATGGACGTCCTCTTCGTCGATCAGGACGGGCAGACGCTCGGGCCGTTGATCCAGGAGCAGCTGGCGCGGATCGAGAACCTGACGCTCGTGACCGAGCTGGACGGGCGGGCGATAGACGTGGAGCAGGCCCGGCGCCTGGTCGACAAGGGCCGCTACGAGGTGTGCATCGTGGTCCCGGCCGGGCTCACCGCAGCGGTGCGCAGCCGGACCGGGGATCAGATCGCGGAGGCCTTCGCGGGCGAGGCGGTCCCGGGCGGGCCGCCCCCGCCCCATCTGTCGGTCTACTTCGACCCGCTGGTCCAGGGGGTGTTCCGGTCCTCGCTCCTGAACGCCCTCGGCCGGATGGTCCTCGCCATGGAGTTGGAGATCAAGGCCCGGGCGCTGTCCGAGGCGCTGCCGGCGCGGGTGCGGCAGGCGCTCGGCGCGGCCACCGGCCGGATGGTCGCGGACCCGGGCCTGCCGACGGTGCAGCTGGACCCGTCCTGGGGCGGCCGCCGGCTGATGGGGGTCGTCTCCGAGCAGAGCCGCCTGAAACGGCTGCCGACCTCGGTGCAGCAGAACGTCGCGGCCATGTCGGTGTTCGGCATCTTCTTCATCGTGCTGCCGCTGGGCGGGATCTTCATCCGCGAGCGCCAGGACGGCACGCTCGCGCGCCTGCGCACGCTGCCGGTCGGCACCCTCACGATCCTGGCCGGCAAAATGGGCGCCTACCTCGTCGTCTGCTGGGTGCAGTTCGGGTTCATCGTGCTCGTGGGGAAGCTGGTCCTGCCGCTGCTCGGCACGCCGGTGCTGGAGCTCGGGGCCGACACCCCGGCCCTCGTCGTCACGGTCACGCTCGTCGCACTCGCGGCCTGCGGCTACGGGCTGATGCTCGGCGCCGTCGCCGGCACCCTGGAGCAGGCGGCCATGTTCGGCGCGGTCTCGGTCGTCTGCGCGGCGGCGGTCGGCGGGCTCATGGTCCCGGTCTACGTCATGCCGCCGGCCATGCAGACGCTGAGCGCCTTCTCGCCGCTCGCCTGGGGGCTCACAGCGATCATCGAGATCGCGGCGCGCGAGGGCTCGCTCGCCTCCGTGCAGCGGGAGCTCCTGCTGCTGGTCGCCTTCTGCGCGGCGACGCTGGCGGTCGCCTGGGCCCGTTTCGGCCGCTGCGACCGCCCGGCGTCGACATGACCCCGCCGGCGGCCCTTATTTGGGCATGACCGAGGCCACGTATTCGGCGATCATGCGGCCCACGTCGGCCGGCAGGCTGTGGTCGCTCGAACCGCCGACCCAGGCGGCGGCCCAGGGGTTGTTGGCGCTGGAGAGCTTCTTCTCGCGCACGGTCGCGCCGGTGGCCCCGTCGATCAGCTTGACCTCGACCTCCATGTGCGAGCTGCCGGCGAACGCCCCGCCCCAGATGCGGGCCGCCCCGGAGACGATGCGCATGTCGGTCACCTTGGCCTTGATCCAGAGCGTGCCGTCGCGGCGGACCAGCGCGGCCTTGCCGCTGTCGACCGACGCCCAGAGCTTCTTGTCCTTCAGCGCCTGGACCGCGCCGGACTGGCACTCGCGCGCGGCGTCGGGATAGTCCTTGGCGATCTCGGCCGTCGTCTCGAAATCGTCGACCGCGACCACGCGGTAGCGCTTGGCCAGCGCGGGGTCGGCAGGCGGCGCGTCCGCCTTGGCGCCGCTTGCGGCCGGAACCTCGGAGGTGGTCCCCCGCCCGCCGCAGGCCGCAACCAGGGCCAGGACCATCAAGAACAGCATGCAGATGCAACTCGATTTCCAGGCGTTTCCGGATCGCATACCCCATCTCCCGTGCGTGTGGTTGGTTTCACCCTTCCGCCGTCCGGCCGAAGCACCATCAGCATATCACCGGCCGGTCGGAGTCGCAAAATTTCGAGGGCCTCATGATCGTCGCACCACCTGATCGCGACCGAGAGTGGACAAAGAGGATCGTCGCGTGTTTGGCCACGCTCGCCTTCTGCGCAGTGCTCGCGGCCTGCGGCCCGATCACCCTGCAGCGGGCCATCGACCTGGTGCGGCCGGCGCTGGCCACCCTCCAGGGCACGGTTGCAGGCTATTCATCCGACCCCCAGCCGATTGTCGTAGCGCTCTGGAACGCGGACGAACCCGGCCGCGGGGCGCTGCGGTTTGCGTTCGCCGAGGGCCGTGGCAGCTTCCGGTTCGTCGTCCCGGCCCCGGGCCGCTATCGGATCATGGCCTTCGAAGACCGCAACGGCGATTACACCTTCCAGCCCGACGAACCCGCCGGGGTCTGTCCGGCGCCGATCGCGGCCTACCCGGGCGAAACCGTGTCCGATATCGTGATCCGGATCGAAGCTCCGGGCGCGGTGCGGGTCCCCTTGAAGATAGAGGTGAAGCCGAGCGCGTCGACCGACGCTGCCCCGGAGCTGAACTATTACCAGGTCGGCCAGGTGACGACCCTGGACGACCCGCGGTTCACTGCGGCCAACGCCCAGGCCGGGCTCTGGATGCCGATCGAGGTCATCCGGGACGCCGGGATGGGCCTGTATTTCCTGGAGCCGTATTCGCCCGACAAGACCCCGCTCCTCTTCGTGCACGGCTCGGGAGCCAACCCGACCGCCTTCCGGTTTCTCATCGACCGCATCGACCGTTCGCGCTACCAGCCCTGGGTGTATTTTTACCCGACCGGGATGCGCCTGGAACGCCAGGGTCAGCTCCTGTATCGGATCCTCGCCATCCTGCAGGACCAGCTCGAATTCAGGCGGATCAGCCTGGTCTCCCACAGCATGGGCGGTCTGGTCGTCCGGGGGGCCCTGTCCGAGGCGGTGCGCAACGCGTTCCCGGCCGAGTTCCCCGTGTTCGTGAGCCTGTCCGCGCCGTGGCAGGGCCACGCCGGCGCCGCCGAGGGCGTGGAACGGTCCCCGGCCGTGATCCCGGCCTGGCGCGACATGGCGCCCGCGAGCCGGTTTCTGCAGGACGTGTGGGCGACGCCGCTGCCGGACGGCACCGCGTACTACCTGCTCTTCGGCTACAGCGGCGGATTCAGCCTGATGATCGACCGCAACAACGACGGCGGCGTCAGCCTTGCGAGCCAGCTCGACCCGCGGGCCCAGGCCGCCGCGCGCCGGATCTACGGGTTCGGCGAGGACCACGGCGGCATCCTCGTCAGCCCCGCGGTCGCCGCCACGGTGAATGCGCTGCTGCGGGGGGAGGCGCCGGCGCCCTGGAGCGGCCGGCAGCCGGCGGTCAAATGAGGAAGGGGATGAAGCGTTTGGTTTTCCGGGCGTAGCGCCGGTAGCGCTCGCCGAAATAAGCCAGGTTCTCGGCCTCCTCGATCCAGGCGGCGAGCACGCCCGCAACGGTTGCGGCGGCCGCGACCGCGACCAGCCCGACCTCGACCCGCCGCAGCAGGATCCCCCAGGCCAGGAACATCAGCGAGCCGTACATCGGGTGCCGCACGAGCCCGAAGATCCCGGATTCGACCAGCACGGTCGTCCGTTCGAACTCGAAGAGATTGGGGTCGTCGCGCGCGGGGCTGACCCGGCCTTTGGCCCGCATGGTGCGGACCGCCGCGAGGACGTAGACCAGCGAGGCGAGCATGAGTACCGAGGATGCCACCTGCTGGAGATCGAACTCCTCCACGATCAGATGAGCGTGGTTCTGCACGGCCAGCCACAGGATGCACTCGAACAGGACGAACCGGTAGAGCCCGTGGCGCTTCAGGCTGAACATGGACCGCCAGGAGAGGGCCAGCAGCGGAAGCGAAAGAGCGCAGAAGACGAGGAGTTTCATGGAAAGGTGTTTGGGTGGTTGGGTAATTAGGTGTTTCGTGTTTGGTGTTTGGCGGGCAGGAGCCCCTGCCGCTGCCGCGAAGCTATGAAAACAACGGTTCCTTGTGGGAAAAGCTGCGGGGCGCGATGATCGCAGCTGGAAAGCCGCGCCCACAGAACACACGCAAGGCGCCCATCAATGTCCTTGCCCTCGACGCCTTGACCCCTCGGCCCCTTGTTCCACCCGCATCACCTCCCGGCCGATCAGCTCCGCGAGCGGGACCACCGCCAGCCCCTTGTCTGCGATCCCTTTCAGGACGAGGTCGATTTCCCTCTCCCAGCTTGCACGCCGTGCGGGGTCCGGCAGGTTTTCGTGCAGCAGGACGATGTCGTTCGGCCGCACGCGCTTCAGGATGCGGCCGGCCAGCCCTCCCATCCGCCGGTTGCCTCCGTCCCAGGCCCGGCAGCTGAAGTTGACCACGAACATCCCCGAACCCGCCGTGGCTCGGCGCAGCCGGGGCGAGGTGATGCCCATGGGCGGCCGGTAGGCCAGCGGCTCGACCCCCAGCGCCTTGAGAACGCGCTGGGTGGCGTCGATCTCCGCCGCCATGGTGTGGGCGCTGCGCAGCGCGCCTAAGACATCGTGCCGGAAGGAGTGGTTGCCGATGCCGTGCCCCTCGGCGACCATGGCGCGCACCAGCTCCGGGTGCCGGGCCGCCCGCTGCCCGATCACGAAGAAGGTCGCCACGACCCGGTGCCGTCGCAGCAGCTCCAGGATCGCCGGCGTGGTCAGCGGGTCCGGGCCGTCGTCGAAGGTCAGGGCGACGGCCCTGCTCTCGCCGCTCCCGCGGCTGATCACCGGCAGGAAAAACCCGCTGCCCGGGGAGAAAGCGGCGGCCAGGCAGGCCGCCGCGAAGGCCCCGAGCGGGAGAACGGCCAGCCGGGCGTCCAGCATGGCCAGGAGCGCTGCCGCAACCCACGCGGCGGCATTCCACCGCGCGGCCGGAGGGTGCTGTGCGATCGCGCCTCGGATGCGGTCCGGCATGGTCGCCTCCGGCCTCACGCCTTGCGGCCGACGAGCCAGACGAGCTCGCCGTCGGGCCCGGACGGCAGCGTGCGCTCCACGCGGAAGCCCGCAGCCGCGACCAGCTGCGCGAGTTGCGGCAGCGGCCGGTAACGGACGGGGACCCGGGTCGCCCGCAGCACCAGGTTCTGGGCCCACCACGACCAGGGCAACCGGCGGCGCGTCGGCACAAGCGAGGCGCGCACGAGCAGAAGCGCGCCCGGCCGCATGCGCTCGCGCACCCGGCGCAGCGTGAGTGCGACCTCGTCGTCTGTGAGGAAGTGAACCATGTCGATCATCGTGCCCAGGTCGACCGGCTGCTCGACCTCCGGGACCTCCGGTGCGCGGCCCTGCGTGACGGTCCCCCGCTCACCGAGCGCCATGGCGGCAATGCGCACGCGCTCGGCCTCGGGCTCTACCCCCCGCACCCGCGCCCCGGGGAACCGCTCCAGCAGCCAGCACGCCGGCACCCCGTAGCCGGTGCCGATGTCCAGGACTCCCTTTACGCCGTCCGTGGAGCGCAGCAGCCCCTCCAGCTCGCCGAACATCGGGTCCAGTCGCGTCTTGAACCGTGCGAAGAGCCGCGGATAGGCCTCCATGTGGCGGTAGCGCGCCAGGACCCGGTCGCGCAGGCCCGCGGCCGGGGCGACCGGTTTCCCCCGCGCGCAGGCGATGCGCGCGAGCAGAGTCGGCAGGATAAGGAACGCCCCGAGCATCGAGTAGGCGATGCCCAGGAAACCGGTGATGCCGGTGCTGCGCAGGAGCGAGTGGTCGGCGCCCCACATGGCGCCGAAGCCGAGTAGTGTGGTCGCGGCTGAGAGGAAGACGGCCATCCGGATCAGGCCGATGGCCGGGTGGATCGTGGTCCCGTAGCGCTGGAAGAGGCAGACGTAGAAGATCGAAAAGTCGATCCCGAGGCCGAAGACGATGATCGACAGCATCAGCCCGGGGATGTCGAGCGGCCGGCCCATGAGGTTCAGCGTGCCGAGCGTCGCCACGATCGCGACCAGAGAGGGCAGCATACAGGCCAGCGTGAG
>Ga0209262_10001390_pt1 | contig 9976 bp, 11 predicted proteins | sample Lowcelwee11metaG_FD_187171 | JGI IMG/M metagenome (GOLD analysis project Ga0209262, IMG submission 187171) | Freshwater pond sediment microbial communities from the University of Edinburgh, under environmental carbon perturbations - Low... | ecosystem: Environmental > Aquatic > Freshwater > Pond...
CGAGCAGCTCGTGGACCTTGTGCTCAAGCTCGACCGCCTGGGCTACGCGGGCGACTACAGCTTCGAAGTCTTCAACGACGACTACCAGCAGATGCCGCTGCCCATGGTGGCCGAACGCGGCCGCCGCTCGGCGCTCTGGCTGGCCGAAGACGTGCTGCGCCGCTCGGTGCCGCTGCCGAACCAGATGCGGCTGAAATCGCTGATGAACTGAGCGCGGGCGGGGGCTTGCCTCCCAGCCGCGCGCGCTGAACTTCAACCCGATCAGGAGACAACATGCCCACACGCGGACAGGCGCAGCTGGCCATCTGGAGCGACATCGAGCCCGAACTGGAAACCGACTACCTGCACTGGCTCACGCGCGAACATGTGCTGGAGCGCGTGGGCGTGGACGGTTTTCTCTCGGGTCGTGTGTTCCGCAGCGAGGCCGCGGGCAAGCGGCGCTTCTTCATCACCTACGAGCTGCAGGAAGCGGCCGCGCTGGCGGGGCCTTCGTATCTGGCGCGCCTGAACGCGCCCACACCCTGGTCGCAGCGCGTCATGCCCATCCTGCAAAACTTCGCACGCGGCGGCGGGCCGGTGGTGGCGCGCGCGGGCCTGGGCTGTGGCGCGGTGGCGGTGCCCTTGCGCCTGGATCTGGAAACCGCTGGCTTGTTGGAAGATGGCGCGCAAAAGGCGCTGGTGGAGCGCATCGCCGCGCTGGACGCGGTGGCGCAGGTCTGGCTGATGCAGGTGGACGCCGCGGCCACCGGCGTGCCGACGCGTGAAAAATCGATGCGCCGCAGCGTGGAAGGGGCGTTCGATGGCGTGCTGGTGATCGAAGCCCTGCACGAAGCCGCGGCCCAGGCGGCGGTGAACGATCTGATGCGGGCGGAACTGGCGTCGTCAGAGGTGCCAGACCGGCAGGTGTTTGCGGCCTGCTTCCAGCTGGACAGGCGGCTGGCGGGACTTTCCTGAGACAAGGGCAGGGGCGTGTTGCGCTGACACATTCCCAGGGTGCCCAGGTTCCGGGTGCCAACACATGAAAAAAGCCCCCGGGTGCACAGGCACCCGGGGGCTTTTTCGTGGTCACCGGCTTCGGGCCGGTGCCTCATGGGTCACTCGATCACGACCTTGGCTTCCTTCACCAGCTTTCCGAACTTCTCGGTCTCGCTGGCGATCTGCGCGGCCATCTGGGCGCTGGTGTTGCCGATCGGCTCGGCGCCGATGTCGGCCATCTTGGCCTTGAACTCGGGCGACTGGATCACCTTGACCATCTCGGCGTTGAGGCGGGCCACGATGTCCTTGGGCGTGGCCGCCGGGGCCAGCACGCCGAACCAGGTGCCGATGTTGAAGCCCTTGAGGCCCGCTTCTTCCAGCGTCGGCACGTCGGGCAGCGCGGCCGAGCGTTTGGCCGTGGTCACGGCCAGCGGGCGCAGCTTGCCGGCCTTGATGTGCGGCAGCACCGGCGTGATGGTGTCGAAGCTCATCAGGATCTGGCCGCCCAGCAGGTCGGTGGAGAGCGGGCCGCTGCCTTTGTAGGGGATGTGGATCACGTCGGTGCCGGTGAGGTTCTGGAACTGCGTGCCGATCAGGTGCTGCGCCGTGCCGTTGCCGTTGGAGCCGAAAGCGTATTTGCCCGGGGTCGGCTTGATCATGGCCACCAGCTCGGCGACGTTCTTCACTGGCGTGCTGGCGTTGACCACCAGCACGTTGGGCACCAGGGCCACGGTGGTGACGGGCGCCAGGTCTTTGGAGAAGTCGTAGGGCAGTTTCTTGTAGACGCTCGACGCGATGGTGTGGTGTACCGCGCCCATCAGCAGGGTGTGGCCGTCGGGCTTGGCCTTGGCCACGTAGTCGGCGCCGATGGTGGCACCGGCACCGGGCTTGCTTTCCACGATGACCGGCTGGCCCAGGGCCTGCGAGAGCTTGTCGGCCAGGGCACGGGCCAGCACGTCGGTGGTGCCGCCGGCGGCGAAGGGCACGACCAGGCTGATCGGCTTGCTCGGCCAGGTTTGCGCCATGGCGCTGGTGCCGGACACGGCAAGGGTCAGGGCGATGGCCTGCACCACACGGCGGCGGCTGAAGAGGGAAGGGATGTTCATGCTTGTCTCCAATAACGGCGCGGATTGCGCTCTGGTGAACCGGACTGTAAGTGCCGGACGGGTTGCCGAATCACCTGGAAAGTGAATCCGGCGTGAACTTCGAGTTAACAATCAATAGGGTTTCAATCCACCTGCGCGATGCGCAACAGGTTGGTGCTGCCCGGTGTGCCGAAAGGCACGCCCGCAGCGATGACGAGGGTCTGGCCCGGCGCCGCAAAACCCAGGCGCTTGGCGGTGTCCACAGCCAGGCGGGTCATGCGGTCCACGTCGGGCACGTCGGGGCTGAGCACGGGCTGAACGCCCCACACCAGTGCCAGGCGGCGCGCCGTGCTCGCGCGCGGTGTGATGCCCAGGATGCTGGCGCGCGGACGTTCACGCGCCATGCGCAGCGCCGACGAGCCCGAGCTGGTGTAGGCCACCAGGGCCGCCACGTCGAGCAGGCCGGCCACCGAACGCGCGGCCCAGCCGATGGCGTCGGCCGTGTTGGCTGCGGGCGGCGTGTGCGAGGCGTCAATGGCCTCGCGGTACTGCGGGTCGGCCTCGGTCTGGGCAATGATGCGGTCCATCATCGCCACCGACTCCGCCGGGTACCGGCCCGAGGCGGATTCGGCAGAAAGCATCACGGCATCGGCACCGTCGTAGATGGCGGTGGCCACGTCGGACGCTTCGGCGCGCGTGGGCACCGGCGCGCTGACCATCGACTCCAGCATCTGCGTGGCCACGATCACCGGCAGGCCGCGCTGGCGGCAGGCGCGCACGATGCGCTTCTGGATCGCGGGCACCTGCTCGGCCGGCATTTCCACGCCGAGATCGCCACGAGCCACCATCACCGCGTCGGTCACGTTCAGGATCGCGTCCAGGCTGTGGATGGCGGCGGGCTTTTCCAGCTTGGCCACGATGCCGGCGCGGCCCAACACGATGGCCTTGACCTCTTCGATGTCGGCAGCGCGCTGCACGAAGGAGAGCGCGATCCAGTCCACGCCCAGGCTGAGGCCGAAGTCCAGGTCGGCGCGGTCCTTGGCCGTCAGTGCCGAGAGCGGTAGCAGCACACCGGGCACGTTCACGCCCTTGCGGTCCGAGAGCAGGCCGCCGTTGAGCACGCGCGTCTCAGCGAAGTCCGGCCCGCAGCGCTCCACCACCAGGCGCAGCCGGCCATCATCGAGCAGCAACTCGGTGCCGGGCTCCAGCGCGGCAAAGATCTCGGGGTGGGGCAGCGGCGCGCGGGTCGCGTCGCCCGGGGTGGCGCGGTCCAGGTCCAGCCGGAAGGCTGCGCCCTCCACCAGCGTCACCGGCCCGTTTGCGAAGGTGCCCACGCGCAGCTTGGGGCCTTGCAGATCGAGCAGCACGCCGATGGGGCGGCCCAGCTCGGCTTCGATGCTGCGGATGAGTGCCAGGCGCTGCCGGTGGTCGGCGTGCGTGCCGTGGCTGAAGTTGAGGCGGAACACGTCGGCCCCGGCGTGCACCAGGGCTTCGATGGTGGCGCGGTCGGCGCTGGCGGGGCCGAGCGTGGCGACGATCTTGGCGTTGCAGGGGCGGGGCATCAGGTGTTCCCGGGTTGGTTGACGACAAAGCCGTGGCCGTCGATGTGATCCAGCCTGAAGGCGTGCGAGCGCCCGCCACCGGCGCGCACGACGCCGGTCTTGGGGCTTTCAGAACAGGGCTTCGGCCCGGCCGCCACAGCGGCACGCCGGGCCAGGGGTGGTCAGGCGGCTTTGCGCAACTGGCCGGCGCCTAGCAGCTCGCACACGGCTTGCGTGACCTGGGCCGTGGTGGCCTTGCCGCCGAGGTCGCCGGTGTGCAGCGCGGGGTTGGCGGTGACCTGTTCGATCGCGGCCATCAGGCGCTTCGCAGCGTCGAATTCGCCCAGGTGTTCGAGCAGCATCACGCAACTCCAGAAGGTGCCGACCGGGTTGGCCAGGCCCTTGCCCATGATGTCGAACGCCGAGCCGTGGATGGGCTCGAACATGCTGGGGTAGCGGCGCTCGGGGTCGATGTTGGCCGTGGGCGCAATGCCCAGGCTGCCCGCCAGCGCGGCGGCCAGATCGGAGAGGATGTCGGCGTGCAGGTTGGTCGCGACCAGCGTGTCCAGCGTGGCCGGGCGGTTGACCATGCGGGCGGTGGCCGCGTCCACGATTTCCTTGTCCCACTTCACGTCCGGGAACTCCTGCGAAATCTGCAGCGCGATCTCGTCCCACATCACCATGGCGTGGCGCTGGGCGTTGCTCTTGGTGATGACGGTGAGCAGTTTGCGGGGACGCGATTGCGCCAGCTTGAAGGCGAAGCGCATCACGCGCTCCACACCGGCGCGGGTCATCATGGTCACGTCGGTCGCGGCTTCAATGGGGTGACCCTGGTGCACGCGGCCGCCCACGCCGGAGTATTCGCCCTCGGAGTTTTCGCGCACGATGACCCAGTTCAGGTCTTCGGGCTTGCAGCGCTTGAGCGGCGCGTCGATGCCGGGCAGGATGCGCGTGGGGCGCACGTTGGCGTACTGGTCGAAGCCCTGGCAGATTTTCAGGCGCAGGCCCCAGAGCGTGATGTGGTCGGGGATGTCCGGGTCGCCGGCGGAGCCGAACAGGATCGCGTCTTTCTTGCGCAGCGGCTCCAGGCCATCGGCCGGCATCATCACGCCGTGCAGGCGGTAGTAGTCGCCGCCCCAGTCGAAGTTTTCGAATTCAAAACGGATGCCGCTGCTGGTGGCGGCAATGGCTTGCAGCACCTGCTGGCCGGCGGGCACGACTTCTTTGCCGATGCCGTCTCCGGGAATGGTCGCGATGGCGTAGGTTTTCATGGTTTGTCTCCGGGTGTGGGGGGTGAAACGATGCCGTGACTGTAGGCCTTGAACGGGGCATGTATTCACCGCTATAGTGAATCCATTGTTCACCTGAATTCAACAGTGGAGTGCCCATGAGCCAAGCCATCCAGCCCGCCGATCTGGGCTTCTTTTCCGTGCTGGCCAGCGCCGGCAGCCTGAGCGCGGCGGCGCGCGAACTCGGCATCACCACGCCCGCGGTGAGCAAACACCTGGCGCAGATGGAGGCGCGCGTGGGCGTGTCGCTGGTGAACCGCACCACGCGGCGCATGAGCATGACGCCCGAGGGCGAGCTCTACCTGGAGCACGCGCGCCGCATCCTTGGCGAGATCGACGGCATGCAGGAGCTGCTGGGCGTTTCCAAGGCCACGCCAAAGGGCCTGCTGCGCGTGAACGCCACGCTGGGTTTTGGCCGCAGCCACGTGGCGCCGCTGATCTCGCGCTTTGTGCGCCAGCACCCGCAGGTGGAGGTGCAACTGCAGCTCTCGGTGAACCCGCCCGCGCTCACCGACGATGCCTTCGATGTCTGCATGCGCTTCGGCGCGCCGCCCGACGCGCGCGTGATCGCTCGCCACATCGCGCCCAACCGGCGCCTGCTCTGCGCCTCGCCGGCCTACCTGAAGAAACACGGCACGCCCAAGGTGCCGAACGACCTGGTCAGACACAACTGCATCGGCATCCGCCAGGGCGAAGAGGCGTATGGCCTGTGGCGCCTGTCCAGCGGGCGCGGCAAGAACGCGAGCACCGAGGCCATCAAGACCCGCGGCAACCTCACGACCAACGACGGCGAGATCGCGGTGAACTGGGCGCTCGACGGCCACGGCGTCCTCATGCGCGCCGAGTGGGACATCCAGCGCCACCTGGCCAGCGGGCGGCTGGTGCAGGTGCTGCCCCAGTACTTCACGCCCGACGCCGACATCTACGCCGTCTACCCGCAGCGCCACCAGCTGGCGGCGCGCGTGCGGGCGTTTGTGGACTTTGTGGCGCTGTCGTTTGCGCAGCAGCCGGGCGGCAAGGGCTGAGCCGCACCACGTCCACTAAACTCATATCCCCCCGGTCAGCCACACAACACAAGGAACTCCCCATGGGCGCGCAGTGGAAAGCAAAACACAAGGATCTGGCCGCCAACGCCAAGGGCCGCCTCTTCGGCAAACTCGCCAAAGACATCATGATCGCCGCGCGCCACGGGGCCGACCCGGCGGCGAACTCGCGGTTGCGCCTGGTGGTGGAGCAGGCGCGCAAGGTGTCCATGCCCAAGGAAACGCTGGACCGCGCCATCAAGAAGGGCGCGGGGCTCACTGGCGAGGCAGTGCACTTCGAACACGTGATCTACGAAGGCTTTGCGCCGCACCGCGTGCCGGTGATGGTCGAGTGCCTGACCGACAACGTGAACCGCGCCGCTTCCGACATGCGCGTGCTGTTCCGCAAGGGCCAGCTCGGCACCAGCGGCTCGGTGTCGTGGGACTTTGACCACGTCGGCATCATCGAAGCCGAACCCGCCGCCGCGGGCGCCGACGCCGAGCTGGCCGCCATCGAAGCCGGTGCGCAGGACTTCGAGCCCGCCGATGAAGAGGGCGTCACGGTTTTTCTCACCGATCCCACCGATCTCGATCTCGTGAGCCGCGCGCTGCCCGCGCAAGGCTTCACGGTGCTGTCCACCAAGCTGGGCTACAAGCCCAAGAACCCCATCGACCCGGCCAGCCTGAGCGCCGAGGCGCTGGAAGAAGTGGAAGCTTTTCTGGCCGCGCTGGACGACAACGAAGACGTGCAGAACGTCTTCGCCGGTCTGGGCGGCTGAAACGAAACCCCCCCGCAGCGCTTCGCGCTACCCACAGGGGCGGCACTGGCCGTCCGGCAAAGCCGGCCCGGCGGTGCCCTGGGCTGCACCGTTTCAAGCGTCGGGGTGGCGCTCCGGAGTCATGACCCTGTTCATCGGGCAACCAGCGGCGCCCATTGCCACAGCGCAAACCCCGCCAGCAGACCGGCCGATCCGCGGTTGATGCGGCCGCGCCAGGCCGGCGTGAAGCGCTGCCGCTGGTGCGCGATCAGTGCCGTGAGCAGCAGCCACCAGGCGGCAGATCCCGCCAGCACACCGACCACCATCCACAAGGGCGAAGGCGCGGTCTGCAGGCTGCCGCCGAGCGAGCCGAACACCGCGATGAAGGACACGATGGTCGCCGGGTTGGCCAGGGTCAGCAGAAAGGTGCCCGCCGCCAGCCCGAGCAGGTCGCGGGCGTCGCGCGCCGCGGCCACCGCGTCGGTCACGGGCGCGTGCCAGGTCCGCCAGGCCAGCACCAGCAGCACCGCGCCGCCGCCCAGCGCCAGGGGCGTTTTGGCCTCGATCAGCGCATGGATCAGCCAGCTCACGCCAAACGCCCCGACCGCGCCATACAAAGCGTCCGCCACGGCGGCGCCCATGCCGGTGGCCAGCCCGGCGGCCAGGCCGCGCTCCAGCGTGCGCTGCATGGTCAGCAGACCAATGGGGCCGACGGGTGCGGCGATGAGCAGGCCGATCAGGGCGGCCTTGAAAAAGACGGTGAGCGAGGTGGCATCCATGCCGCGATGCTAAAGCGCCGGCAGGGCCCTCGCGCGAAGATCGGGCGAGCAGGCTTCTAGGGTGTCGCGGTTGACAGCGTCAGGTCCATCGGCCCGTACCAGGCGGTGACCGAGTCGCCCGAGTTGTTGGTGTCGCTCATCAGGCCCAGGCCAACCAGCGGGCCCGGTGCTTCACCGAAAGCCCGGCGGAAATCGGCTTCGATGTCGCGATCAAAGTCCACCCACTGGTTGAGCCGGTCTGGCCCGGACTCGACCACGATCTGGCGGATGCGGTCGGTGTAGGGGTTGGGGATCACGGTGCCCGCGGGGTAACGGCTGTCCCAGACGTACATGATTGAAGCGAACGGCAGCGGCTTGCCCGCGATCAGGCTGGACAGTTCGGACACCAGGTGGTCGCGCGCGCGCCAGTGGGTGCTGCGGTCGCCCTCGAAGCTCAGGATCATGCGCACCACGGCGTCGTCTTCACCCTTTTCACGCAAGTCGAACTTCGGGTTCAGCGCCGGCACGAACCACGAAAACCGGGCGCCGGGGCAGGGCGCCGGGCGGCGGGTTCAGTGGCAGGCTCAGTGTGCTGTTGGCGCCCTCGGCCCGGGCCATCACGGCCGGGCGGCCGGCGTGTTCGGTGGCGCGGTAGAGCGTTGGCCGGCGGCTCGCGTAGACCTGGTGCTCCCAGCGCGTGCCGGGCACCAGGCCCTCGATGTGGTTCCGGTTCTGCCAGGCCGTGCCATCCAGCACCACCGGCGGCACCGGGGTGCGGCGGCTGCTTTCTTCTTCGGGCTCGTCGGCCTCGGCGACAACCGTGGAAGTTGGCGCTGGCGCGGCACAGGCTGCGAGCAAGCTGCACAGCAGCAAGGGCACGCAACGGGACTGGAGAAACGAGGGGCGGGCTACAGAAGGCATGGCAAGCGGCTGTTGGGCCCGGCCGGGTGCCAGGGCAGAAATTCGGCCATATTGTGCCGTTCCCCGCCTTAAGCGAGGCTTGCGGGACGGGTGCATTTGCCTTCGGTTACGAGCTTCGCGGCCTGTTACGGTGAGGCAGCGCTGTCCTGGGCACACCGCCCGGTGTGTTCAGGCTTTGGTGTCCAGCAGCGCGCCCAACACGCGGTCCTGCGTCTCGACCGTGCGCAGGTTGGCGGCAAAGCTGTAGACGCTCATGCGCTGCGCCACCAGGTCTTCGGCCAGATGACCGAAGTCGGCACCGGCCGCCGACGCGGCCTCGGGCTCAAGTCCGGTCTGCGCGTCCACACCGCCCAGGCCGGGCTGGGCCGTTTGCGTCACGGTCTGCCGCTGGAAACCCGGCGTCTGCGCGTTGGCTACGTTGTGCGCGCTCGTGTCCAGCCGCAACTGCGCGGCGCGCATGCCGCTCAGGCCGATGGCGGCGGCTGAGGAGCCTGAGAGGGCGGAGATGGACATGGTGTGGGTGGTTGACGCGGGTCTGTGAACGGAGCTTCAGCCGGTTGTATCGACGGGGCGCGTCCGGTCTTGAGTGCCGTGCGGCGGGCGGCCGACGAGTGGTGACCAGAAGCGGGGCACGGCACTGGCGCCCGGGTGACGGCGGGTCTATGCTCATGCACTGGTTGACGATGCCCCGGATCGCGGTTCCGGTGCGGGCGCAGCCAGGTCTCGTGAAAGGAGTGCATATGCTCAGCAACGCTTCCGTCACCACGATGCTTCCCGTGAAAGACATGACCCGGGCCCGGGCGTTTTACGAACGCTGCCTCGGGCTGACGCCGGGCGACTTTCGACCCGATGGCAAGTTTGAGTATGCGGTCGGTGGCAGCACGCTCGCCCTGTTCCCCAAGCCCGAGGGGACCAAGGCCGAACACACGGCCATCAGCTTCCGCGTGCCCGACATCGCCGCCAGCATCGCCGAACTGAAGAAGGCCGGCGTGGTGTTCGAAGACTACGACCTGCCGGACTTCAAGACCGTGGAACACGTCTGCGTGCTCGGCTCGGAGAAAGCGGCGTGGTTCAAGGACACCGAAGGCAACTTCCTCTGCCTGCACGAGGATCTGGCGTAGGTCGGCGCGCGTCGTCGCAAAAGGAGGCGGCGCGCCATCCCTCCGAGCAGGGATGGCGGCCGCGAAAGCTCGACACAAAATGGCGGCACCGCATCCGAAAGGAGCACGGCATGGACCGCACGCAGCCCGGCCTGATGAACAACCAGCCGCCGCCCGCCGATGCGCAGGCGCTGTGGCAGCACTTCTCTGAAACCTATTTTTCCCTGCGGTTCGGTCTGGCGGTGCTGGCCTTTGCCTTCCCGGCGTTCCTCTACTTCTGGGGGCGCTTCGTTCACGACCTGCCGCTGCAGCCCTCGATGAGCGCGTACTTCTTCGCCGCCCGCGCATCGGCCGGGGCCGGGGCCGCGCAGTGCGCCGAATTCCCGATGCGCACCTTCTTTGTCGGCGGGCTGTGCGCCATCGCGGCCGGGCTGCACCTGTACAAGGGGCTCACGCGGCGCGAGAACACGCTGCTCAACACCGCGGCCATCTGCGCGCTGCTCGTCGCCGTCTTTCCGGAACGCATC
>Ga0209262_10001391_pt1 | contig 9971 bp, 7 predicted proteins | sample Lowcelwee11metaG_FD_187171 | JGI IMG/M metagenome (GOLD analysis project Ga0209262, IMG submission 187171) | Freshwater pond sediment microbial communities from the University of Edinburgh, under environmental carbon perturbations - Low... | ecosystem: Environmental > Aquatic > Freshwater > Pond...
TTCCCCGAACGCCGCATTTTCAACGCTACCGCCTTCAGAAAGATCCCATTTTGATGGAAATTCGCCGTTCTGTTCATTTTCCTGGTTATCCTCGAAAATGATGCTGTCGCCCGGAACAAAATCGTACTTGTTCCATTTAAGAGATGTCTGAGCCTGCAGGGATGAAGCAGACAGGATCAGGATAGAAAAAAGCACAGTAAAAGAAATGAGATACTTCATAGTAGTATGGTTTTTAGACCAAGTTAAACCATAGCCGTACCATGAATCAAGAGCAAATGAGCAAAGAGAGGGTTTGGATTAGTATCCGGGGTTAATTGGTCCTGCGGTCTTGCAGTCAGGGATTTCCTATTCGTATAAATGATCAGTGATCGCCTGGAGGACTTTCTGTTTGAGGATAGAGGATACGGGGATGGAGGAGCCATCCTTGAGCTGCAGGTACCCACCGTCGCGTTTGATGAATTTGTCTACATAATTAAGATTCACAAGGTGCGACTGATGTACCCGGATCAGACCTGATCCTGCAAGCATTGACTCAAATTCCTTGATGGTGCGTGATACGATTATATGCTTTCCTCCGGCAAGATGAAAATGAGTATAATTACTGTCGGCCTCAGCCCTGATGATATCGCTAACCGAAATAAGCTGCAGAGCTTCGGCGGTTTTTAGAATAATGCGTTTAAGGATTTTCTTGCCCTGCAGGTTCTCATTGAGTGCCAGCAGCTTCATCTGCTCCTCTTCATGATTTATAACCTCTCGGGCTTTTTCTATTGCAGATTTCAGTTCATCCGTATCAACGGGTTTAAGAATATAGTCAAGTGCGCTGACCTTTATAGCATCAAGGGCATACTCCTGATGACCAGTTATGAAGATCGTCCTGAAATGCACCGGCGAAGCCTTTTTTAACAGATCGAAGCCAAGCCCGTCGGGCAGCTCAACATCAAGGAAGAGTATATCAGGCTGATGTTCTGTAATTGCTGCCAGGCCTTCACTTACGCTTCCTGCTGCTGCACTGATGACTATCTCCGGATAACTCTGATGAAGAAGTGAGGATATAGTATTTCGTACCGCCGGTTCGTCATCTACTATGATTGCTTTCATTGCTGATCTCTTTTATGCGTATATCTTCCTGTAAGGAAGCATCATTATCACTTTTGTGCCTGCAGCAGCACCAGCATCATAAAGGTCAATGATCTCGTAACTTATCTCCTTTTCTTTCAGGATTTTTCTGAAGTGCTCGAGACGCTTTTCGGTGAGTTTCGTCGAAATGGACTGTTTTTTCATGCCTGATGTTACTTCTGCAGCCTTTTCCCTTCCTACGCCATTATCCGTCACTTCAAGCATCAGCAGTCCGTTCCTCAGCGAGTAGCTGATGCTGACCCGGCCATTTTCCTTACCGGGCAACAATCCATGCTCAATTGAATTTTCGACACACGGCTGAGCCAGCATAGGGGGCACGGAGATGTTCTCCCGATCGATGGTCTGATCAACGCTGATATCATAATTAAATCCCTTTTCAAATCTCAGCTGCTGCACTTCGAGGTAAAGTCTCAAAGTCTCAATTTCTTTGTCAAGCGCTATATACTCTTCCCGTGAGTTCTCAAGGATGTTACGCATCAATCTGGATATTTTAGTAAGAAATACATTAGCTTTCTGAGGTTTTCCGGTCATGATAAGATCCTGCACAGCACAGAGTGAGTTAAAGATAAAGTGAGGATTCATCTGGGTCCGGAGCAGCCTCTGTTCAAGATCAATGTGAGCATACTGAGCCCTGAGCCGGTTGTGACGTATGTAAAACAAGGAGAACAAGGCCAGGAAGAGTATCAACATGAGGAGTCCTCTAAGATACAATCCCTGCTGCCTGATCTTACCCTCCTGTATCATTCTTTCCTGTTCACGCATAAATTCTGCAGCTTTCTCCTTCTTATCAAAATCGTACTGTATCTCCATACGTGTGATCTGCTTCAGGAACTCATCATTGCTGATACTGTCTTTAAGCTGCATATGCTCCCTGAGGTAACGGTATGCCATATCTTCATGGCCTGACTTCCGGTAGATATCACTCAGCAGGAGGGATGCATCAGAGATGGCAAGAGGCATATTCTTCTCTTTGGCAATTGAATATGCCCTGAGACTGTTTTCTTCCGCCTGCCTGTACCTGCCCTGCGATTGAAGAATATTCCCAAGGGTAATATAATAATCAGGCGGAATGGATTGGTCAATTCCGGATGTGATTTTTATGGCCCGGTTGATATACCAATAAGCCGAATCAGGTTGCCTGAGATGAAGGAAGGTTGAAGCAATATTATGCGAGATAGACGCCTCTCCAGAAGGCAAACTCATTTCTTTGTTCAATGCCAGGCTTCTCCGCTGGTAGATAAGTGCACTGTCGAAAATGCCTCTTGAATTATATGTCTGAGCTATATTGTTGCATACTTTGCTTAACTCCCACAGATCTTTTCTCTTTTCCGACAAGACCATATGTTTTCTAAAGTATTCAAGAGCACTGTCATAGTCTTTCTGGTAAAAATACGCGAGGCCAATGCTTCCGTAAGCAAGAGACATTCCGCTTGAGTCACCTTTAAGTTCCCATAGGCGAAGAGCTTCATAATAACTGTCAATAGCCTGACTGAAGAGGGCCATTTCCTTGTATATATTTCCAAGGCTGTTTGTTGCATCAGCAAGAGGAATAGTGTCTTTTACTTCTTTAGCTATAGCGATGGCTTTTTCTATGTAGTTTCTGGCCATGTCCAGGTCCTGTTGTTGTCGGGCAATGTAATTCAGAACATTAAGACTGTTTATCATGCCGCGATGGTCACCTGCCTCTTCAAAATAATTAAGCGCCAGGGTACTGTATTTTTCTGAGGAGGGATAATCGCTTTTAAAGCTGTAAACATATGCCAGTCCGTAACATGCACGGGCCTTGCCGATAATATCACCGATATCCTCATAGATTGTCAATGCCTGCTGGTTGTAAAAACGAGCGCTGTCGCCCTTGTTATATTTTGCCAGGTAAGCCATGCCCAGCGCCACAGATGCATCTGCCATTCCCTTCCTGTAATTCATCATTTTTGATTCACCGAGTGACTTGTGAGCCAGGAGGATTGACATGTCAGGATTCCGTCTTGCTTCCACGTAAGCGTCCCTGCCCTGCTTATTGATAACCGCAGTATCAGGTTTTTCCTGTAATGCTACCGCGACTTCCGTTAGTGGCAGAAGCAAAAAAGTAATAATCACCAGACGAACGATCACAGCAGTCATAATTGCAGAAGCTGTTAAGGATCAGAAAACCAATTTAAGTAAAAAAGCTGGTCAGGACAAATAAAAAATTCAGAATGAAATGATCTCTGCTCTTAAACTTAAAGCGTCAACCTGGAGGAGGCGGCCGGAGAGGATATCACCTGTACCTGTGATGATCTTGATCACTTCGCATGCCTGTACAGAACCTATTAAACCGGGCAGCGCTCCTATGACCCCGGGAGGATCGGCCTGGATTTCTCCTGACAGGTGCATCTCTTCCGGGAAAAGCTCCCTGTATGTCGGTCCACCCTTGAAATTGAATACCGAGGCTTGTCCCATGAACTGATAGACAGCTCCGTAAATCATTGGTATGCCTATATTACTGGTGACATCGCTGAGCAGATACCTTGTTGCATAGTTGTCGCTGCAATCCACGGCTATGTCATAACCGGCCAGAAGTTCCGGTGCATTTTCCACAGTAAGTCTTACCGGGTATGGAATTACCCTGATAAGGGGATTAAGAAGGGAGATCCTTTCGGCTGAGGCTTCAGCCTTCAACCGCCCGATATCCCGGGTGACGTACAGTACCTGCCTCTGGAGATTGCTCATGGTGACTTTGTCAGAGTCAACGATACCTATTGTGCCTGTGCCGGCGGCAGCCAGGTACATCAGGACCGGTGAACCGAGTCCGCCGGCTCCGGTGACCAGTACCCGTGCCTGCTTAAGCCTTTCCTGCCCTGCCTCACCCACGGCAGGAATGATCAGCTGCCGCTGATAACGGTCATGATCATCTTTTGTCAAAGCAGTCATATTTTCTCCGGATTACAACTGCTAACTTAAAAAAATAAAACGGAATAAGATGGCTCAGCAACGTCCGGAGACTTATCCGGGGACATAAATGTCAATAAATGGTACAGTTTTTGTTCCGATTCACTGCCAACTAACCCTTCTTAGTCATGAAAAAACCTGTGATAAGCCTGACCCTACTAGTGGTTGCAGGTATTTCCGGTCTTCTTACGTCATGCGAGCTGTTTAAAGACGATCCGCTCCCCACTGAACCGGTGCTGATAGATCTTACTCTCAAACAGAAGGAAGTAGTTGCCTCGGCAAACAAATTTGCTTTCGATCTTTTTGTGCCGGTACTGACTGAGAAAAAGGGAGCGGAGAATATCATGATCTCACCGTTCAGCATCTCCAGTGCACTCTCAATGACTCTCAACGGAGCGGCAGGAGAGACGTTTGAGGCAATGAAAACGACGCTTTGTTATGCTGATCAGACAATTGAAGAAATAAACGATGCTTACCTTAAGCTGATGACTGACATGGTGCCGGTTGATCAGCGTGTTACTATGGAGATAGCAAACTCGGTATGGGTCAGGGAGAATCTGGATGTAGTACCTGACTTCATCACGGCACTCGAAAAATGGTACCTGGCCCAGGCAGAAAGTTTTGATCCTGCCGATCCCGGTGCCGTTGATATGGTAAATGAATGGATCGCGGAAAAGACCCATGACAAGATTCAGAAAATGCTTGAATCGATTGGTCCTGACGTTGCAATGCTGCTGATCAATGCCATTTATTTCAAGGGAAAATGGAGCTCAGAGTTCGATAAAGATGACACGGAGACATTGCCATTCTATGTGACTCCCGATTCTCCTGTACAGGTCCCGATGATGAAGCAGACACATGATTTTGCAGTTGCCGATGCCGGGAATGCCACTCTTGTTGAGTTGCTTTACGGCCAGGGCAACTATTCCATGGTAGTGATGCTCCCTGATGAAGGATTTACGGTTGCGGATGCTGTTGTCACGCTGACCAGTGAAAACTGGGATACATGGATGACGGAACTTAAGACCGGTATCACCGAGGTCGATTTAAGCATGCCCAGATTCAAATACGAATACAAACGAAAATTAAATGATGATCTGAAGGCCCTTGGCATGGAAATCGCCTTCGATCCTGGCAAAGCCGACTTCAGCAACATGTGCTATCACCCGCTTGTGATCTCATTTGTGCTTCATCAGACTTTTATCGAAACAAATGAAGAGGGGACAGAGGCTGCAGCTGCTACTGTTGTAGGAATGGTTGATACTGCCATGCCAATGACTACAACCATTAATATTAACCGTCCTTTCCTCTATTTCATAAGGGAAACGACAACAGGTACGATAGTATTTATGGGTCAGGTGGTGAATCCCAGTTGATTTGCGATTTGCGATTTGCGATTTCCGAATTGCGGAATGTGATTGTCGATTTGTGCTGTAGATTTAAGAAAATAGATAACTGCTTCGTTTAAATTGTTAGCTTAATAAGGAATATCATGAAAAACACTATGTTTAGTTTGACAACCATAATGATCTCATTCTTATTCGGATCAATGACTTCATGTGAAAAAACTAAGATAAGCACCCCTCCCGGCGATCCGGTTCCGATAGAACTGTCGCTGAAGCAGAAGGAGGTGGTTGGGTCGGCTAACAAGTTTGCCTTCGACTTATTTGTACCTATAGTAGCGGAGAAAAAGGGAGCGGAGAACATAATGATCTCACCTTTCAGCGTCACCAGCGCCCTCTCCATGACCCTCAACGGAGCAGCAGGCGGGACGTTTGATGCAATGAAATCCGGCCTGCGCTATGACGGCCAGACACTTGACGAGATCAATGAGACCTACCTGAAGCTCATGGAAGATATGGTACCGGTTGATTCCAGGGTCATCATGGAGATAGCCAACTCAGTATGGGTTGAGAAGAAGCTGACAGTCAAGCAACCATTCATGACGGCTCTTGAGACATATTATCTTGCCGAAGCCAGAAGTTTTGACGTTACAGACGATGGCGCCGTCGATGTAATCAATGGCTGGATAGAGGATAAGACCCATGATAAGATTCAGAAAATGCTTGAGTCTCTCGATCCTGACCTTGCCATGCTTCTCATCAATGCTGTCTACTTTAACGGTAAATGGAGGTATCAATTTGACAAGGATGACACTCAGGATCTTCCATTCTTTGTCACTCCGGAAGCTCCGGTGGAGGTTCCGATGATGTATCAGAAAGAGAATTTTGCAGTGGCAGGAACAGATAAGGCTACGCTTGTTGAGCTGCCATACGGACAGGGTAACTACTCAATGGTGGTCATGCTGCCTGATGAAGGCGTATCACTCGAAGAAGTGGCCAGCGACCTTAATCCTGAGAACTGGGCGCAGTGGATGGAGTACCTTTCTAACGGAACCACCGAGGTGGAGCTCAGCCTGCCAAGATTCAAGTATGAATTCAAGCGGGAATTGAATGACGATCTGAAAAACCTCGGCATGGGAATAGCATTCGAGCCTTTTGTTGCTGATTTCAGCAACATAAGTGATCAGGGACTGTTCATCTCATTCGTATTGCATCAGACCTTCATCGAGACAAATGAGGAGGGTACGGAGGCTGCCGCCGCAACTGTTGTGGGAATCAGTCTGACTTCAATGCCTCCGCAGCCGCAGGTCATAAATATCAACCGTCCGTTCCTGTATTTTATAAGGGAAACATCAACCGGTACGATTGTGTTTATGGGGCAGGTGGTGGATCCCAGCTGATTACTGCCTGGTTTTGGATTCGCAATTCAGTCTTCAGTCCTCAGTCTTCAAAATATTGAGGACTGAATATTGAGGACTGAGGCCTGGAATTATGTGAACTGGAATTAAATCCTTTCCTTTACTGACGGAGAAGGAAGGGATAATGTCCGGGATGTCACTCACCTATATGGATTTTCTTGTCAGCGGAGTGCTGGCAACGATAATGTTTGGCGTCGGGCTGTCAATAAATCTGAATGACCTCAGAAATATCCTGCACTCACCCAAACCTTTCTGGCTGGGTCTCTTTGCCCAGATGATCCTTCTCCCGGTCATTGCATTTGCTGTAATTTATTTTACAAACATGCCTCCGGCATTAAAGGTCGGGTTTATCATCCTTGCTGCCTGTCCGGGAGGCACAACATCAGGATTTGTCACAGTTCTTTACAGGGGTAATGTAGCGCTTTCGGTTACTCTCACAACCATCAACAGCATACTTACACTGTTCACCATACCTTTACTTGTCAATCTTGCACTTACCGTTTTTCTGGGCAGACATTCTCCGTTCAGGCTTCCGTTCCTGGAAACATTCCTGCAGATCCTTTTTGTCACATTGCTGCCAGCCGCAGCCGGAGTTTTTATAAGGTACAGGTACGACCGCCTCGCAGACAGGATCCAGAAGCCTGTAAAAACAGCTATGATAATTTTATTTGCAGGTGTGTATTCACTCATCGCCTTTGCTGACGAATCAAAAGGAGGCTCGGGTATCAGGCTGGATGAAGCCATAGAGATATTTCCCTATGCCCTGTTGATCAATCTTCTGGGATTCGTCGCAGGACTGGTAACGGGAATCATTGGAAAGACAGGTTTGAGGTCTTCATTCACAATGGGCATTGAGGTAGCCTTGCAGAACACAACACTGGCTCTGCTTGTAGCCGGGACAATACTTCAGAGCAATGAGATGGTAAAACCTGCGCTGGTCTACGCTCTCTTTTCATTTTGGACAGCACTGCTTTATGGGATTGTTGTCAAGAAGTACAACAAGGCGAAGTTGTTCGGGGAGTTCAGGTGATGGCATGCAACATGGAGCATGCGGCACAGAGCACGGAGCAAGGAGTGAGGGGCGGGGCCTAAAACCCTGCACTCTTTGAGTAGTTCAATCCCATGATGTCAAACCGCGCCATCATCACTGGCAGCCTGAGGATGAAGTCATCCCAGTTTCTGCTTTCCGGTGCTGACCACAGTACCTCCGACAAGGCAGTAAGGCGTGGCAGGATCATGTACTCAGCCGTTTTTCCGTCTTGAACCATCTCAGTCCACAGGCAGGCCTGTGCACCGATGATATGTTTAGCTTCATCCTCAGTAAGCCCTTCAGGTACGGGCTCAAACGAGTAGACCTTCTCCAGGGTTATCATGCCTCTGTATGCAAGAGGCTCGGTTGCCGGGTCAGCCTGGTAAAGGTTGAAATAGGTATGTGAAACAGGTGTCATCACAACATCATGCCCGGCTCTGGCTGCTTCAATGCCTCCCTCGAATCCGCGCCATGACATTACTGCAGCGCCGGGGGCAAGCCCTCCCTCGAGGATCTCATCCCAGCCGATCAAACGCCGGCCTTTGGAGCTTAAGAACTTCTCCATGCGCTTGACAAAGTAACTCTGAAGCTCAGCTTCGTCTTTAAGTCCTTCTTTCCGAATCCGCGCCTGGCAGTCCGGACATTTCTTCCATTCTGTCTTGTCGGCTTCATCGCCTCCTATATGAATATAAGGTGACGGGAAGATCTCCATAACCTCAGTCAGAATATCTTCAAGGAACGAAAAGGTCTCCTCTTTCCCCGCACAGTAAATATCAGTGATAGGCCATACGGATCCCGGCGGCACGGTGAATGGTCCTCCGGTGCATGAATATTCCGGATAGGCGGCCAATGCCGCCCCAACATGTGCAGGCATCTCTATCTCAGGCACGACGTTTATGTGTCGTTCAGCGGCGTAGGCAACAATTTCCCGCATCTCCTCCCTTGTGTAAAAGCCCCCGTAGGTAGCTTTTTCACCTGGTTGCTGCGGCAGGCGGGAGTTCCATGGCATCTCTTCGCGATCGACACGCCACGCACCCACTTCCGTAAGTCGGGGGTATTTCTTTATCTCCATACGCCATCCCTGGTCGTCAACAAGATGCCAGTGAAAGACATTCATCTTGTGCATGGCAATGATATCGATGTATCTCTTTATAAAATCAACCTCAAGAAAGTGCCGGCTGACGTCGAGATGCATTCCTCTCCAGCCAAACGTGGGGTAATCTGTCACTGACACGCACGGCATTGTCCATTTCACTCCGCTGACGACGGAATCACTCTCTATTTCCGGCGGGAAAAGCTGCCTGATGGTCTGAAACCCGCGTGAAAGACCGGCAGGAGTTTTGCCTGTAACAGTGACCTTTCTTTTACTCACTTTTAGAATATATCCCTCCGGATTCATGACAAGCGCGGTGTCGATAACAAGATTGATGGCGCCGTCTGTGCCTTCCTTGATCACAAGCGGAAAGCCGGTGGCCGGACGCAACAATTCTGCAAGAAAACTGGCTTCGTTTCTGGCCCATTCTCCTCCGGTGTATTTTATTTCAGCTGACGGGCGCAGGATGAAACTCCCTTTTCCCTGTTCCAGATGCACAGGTTTCGGAATTATCACCGGCACTGATGCCGGCTGGCTTTTACATGAGACCATGAAAACACACAGTGCAATTAATGAAATACCAATTCCAGTCTTCATATATTAAAATTCGTTAATCCCTGTTCATAAATAAAAGCTTAGCTTCAATTCAGTTTATCACTGCGATATCAAATATTGAATGCCTGTCGAACTGAAGCCAGTATTTTATCGAATTCTGCCTGACCAGCTCCCAGTAAATGTCAGAGTCAAGCCCGTAGACGAAATTGATCTCTTTCAATTCGGAAGAGACTTTCTCTGCCAGTTCTTTTTTCAGGGTGATGCGGATTGTTTTGCCGTTGTGGGTAAAATCAGCCGCAGGGAAGAAAGGTGTTTGAGTACTGACAGTAAGCAGTCCATGGCCGGGTGTGGCACCGGTGCTGACCTGTACGCCGTCATTCATACAGCTGAGAGGCGGAATGCTGCCTGCATGCGAGGTGACGGTCATCTCATCGACACCGGTGCAGAAATACTCACGGGCACGGATA
>Ga0209262_10001392_pt1 | contig 9969 bp, 10 predicted proteins | sample Lowcelwee11metaG_FD_187171 | JGI IMG/M metagenome (GOLD analysis project Ga0209262, IMG submission 187171) | Freshwater pond sediment microbial communities from the University of Edinburgh, under environmental carbon perturbations - Low... | ecosystem: Environmental > Aquatic > Freshwater > Pond...
TTAATTGAGTCCACCCATCAGCCCTTTTTATTATTTTCATCGATTTTTTCCGGCGTCTTCTTTTCCTTCTCATCCTCCTCGGCTGAGCCCTTGAAGTTCTTGATGGCTTTTCCGATCCCGGAGCCGATTTCCGGAAGCTTGCCGGCGCCGAATATAATGAGGATGATCACCAGGATGATGATGAGCTCGGGCATGCCGATTCCAAACATAAGGCCTCCTATGTGTCCGGGCTGGACTGCTTGAACTCCTGCAGCAGCCGCAAAAACTCTTTCGATTTCACGTAGTGATCGACACTGCCCTGGTAGTCGATCCATTTGCGCCAGGAGTCGATCCAGGCGTCATTGTGCCAGTAGCAGTCCTGGTCGCCGCGACCCTGCAGGCGTTCGATGTAATCAAGGTACTCGTCTTCGCACGCCTCGCAGAACTTGTACGGCGGTTTTGGGCGTTCCGTTTTCTCACCCGGTTTCGGCTCGATCGGGGTCCCGCATTTTTCGCACTTGAAGGAACAGTTCGAGCACTGAACCACCCGGCGCACCGTCACCGCTTTTTGCCTGCGGCGCAGGGACGCCTTTTTCTCCCGCGAGGTTTCCAGCTTGTCGTCAAGGGAGATGATGTCGGCCACGGAACACCTCTTTCCGCATCGGGGCCCTGCCCGGCGCCGGCCGCAGCCCGTTGCGTCATCTATATAGCATCGGCCCGATGGGGTGTCAATTCGCGCCGACGCCCGTGGGTTGGATAAGGGGGCCGCCTGTCGATGATTGACACCCCTTGGGGATTCGACTATAGCAACTCAAAAAAAGGAGAGCGCCATGCCGCTGCACATCGTTCGACATCCGCTGATCACCCACAAAATCGCCCTGGCCCGCGAAATCAATGTGACGACGAAGGACTTTCGGGAGCTGGCCTCGGAGATCGCGACCCTTCTGACTTACGAGGCCACCAAGGACCTGGAGACCGAAAAGGAAACGATCCAGGGGTGGGCCGGGCCCGTCGAGGTGGAAAAGATCAAGGGCAAGAAGATCACCGTGGTGCCCATCCTGCGGGCCGGGCTCGGCATGATGCCGGGGGTGCTGAACCTCATTCCCTCCGCCAAGGTCAGCATCGTGGGCCTTTACCGCAACGAGGAGACCCTGGCGCCGGTGCGCTACTACGTCAAGCTCGCCAAGTCCATGGAGGAGCGGATGGCCCTCATCCTGGACCCCATGCTCGCCACCGGAGGGTCCACGGTGGCCGCCATCGATCTGCTCAAGGAATCCGGCTGCCCCCAGATCAAGGGGATTTTCATGGTGGCCGCACCCGAGGGCATCCGCCGCGTGGAAGCCGCCCACCCCGATGTCCACATGTACGTCGCCGCCGTTGACGATAAACTGAATGACGTCGGTTACATCCTTCCGGGCCTGGGGGATGCCGGCGACAAGATTTTCGGAACGAAGTAGAACGTCATGATGCCGCGTTTCGAGGGAAACTGCCTGCCCTGCCTGATCGGCAGCCTGCCCCTCACGGATTACGTTCAGGCGGCCGGTCTGGTGTGGGAGCACACGCCGGAGATCCCGCTATGGGTTCAGCTGCCCAAGGTGCCCGGCGAGAGGATCACGCAGCAGTTTGCCGCGGGCATGCCGGGACTGGCGGAGGAGGACGGCCGGGCCTTCATTGATACCGCCCACCCGCGTTTCGATGAAAACCTGTTGAATTTCTACGAGGAGGCCCTGGCGCTCGAGGGGGCGGCAGCGGGCCTGGACCGCTCGCGCTTTGCCATGGCGCCGGACTCGGCCATGGGTTTCTTCGAGCTCATTGCTCAGGCGCTGAGGCGAACCCCGCCGCCCCTTGCGGTGAAGGGCCAAATCATCGGGCCGGTAACCTTCGGTACCAGCCTTTGCGACCGGAATGGCAAGGCGATTTTTTACGACCACCAGCTGAGAGACGCCTCGGTCAGGCTGCTGGCCCTGCGGGCCCGCTGGCAAGTCCGGCGCCTTTCAGCCCTCGGCCGACCGGTGCTGCTCTTCATCGACGATCCGGCCGTCACCGGCTTCGGCTCCTCGATTTTCATCGGCCTGAGCCGGGAGGACATCTGCCAGGCCCTGGGCGCCGTGATCGATGCCGTCCACGTGGAGGGCGGCCTGGCCGGTGTGCATGTCTGCGCCAACACCGACTGGACGTTGATCCTGGAGTCGGCGGCCGACATTCTCAGCTTCGACGCCTACGCCTATTTCGATCCGTTCGTGATTTACCGGGACGCGATCCGGCGCTTCGCCGACCGCGGCGGCCTGGTTGCCTGGGGACTTGTCCCGACTCTCAGCCCGGAGGACATCGAGCGCGAGACCACCGACTCCCTGTTTGCGCAGTGGCGATTGAAGTCGGACCAGGTCGTGAGGCTCGGGATCGACCGGCAGCGGCTGATCGCGCAGTCCCTGATCACGCCGGCCTGCGGCATGGGGACCTTGAGCGTGGAACTCGCCTTGAAGGCCTTGCGGCTGACCCGGGAGCTGTCGGAAAGAATTCGGATGCTTCATCCGGCTGTGACAACAACTCCAACTTCGTAGAGGATTCATGACCCAAAAAACAGAAACCAACCGATTCGCCGGCGCGGCTTGCTACGTCCTGGACGAAGAGCTGGCCAAGATCGTGAACATCTCCATGGCCCTCGAGATGCCGCTGCTGCTCAAGGGCGAGCCCGGGACCGGCAAGACGATGCTGGCCCACGCCATCGCGGAAGCCCTGGGCATGCCGCTGACCGTGCTCAACGTGAAATCCAGCATGAAGCTCGTGGAGGCCCTCTACCAGTACGACACCCTCACGCGGCTCAACGACAGCCGCTTCGCCGACTCCAAGCGGGACGTGAGCCGGATCGAGGACTACATCCGCATGGGCAAGATCGGCCAGGCCTTCACCGCCGATACCCGCACGGTGCTGCTGATCGATGAGATCGACAAGGCCGACACCGACTTCCAGGACGACATGCTGGACGTGCTCGACCAGATGGAGTTCGACATCATCGAGATCGACAAGACCGTGGCCGCCCGCCACCGGCCGGTGATCATCATCACCAGCAATGCCAAGAAGGACCTCTCCGACCCCTTCCTGGGGCGGTGCAATTTCCACCACATCGCCTTCCCGGAACCGGACATGATGCGCCGCATCGTTGCCGTGCATTTCCCCGGCGTCGACCGGGACTTGCTGGAGAACAGCATCACCGCCTTTTACCGCATGCGCCAGATCGACGGCGTGGAGAAGCGGCCGGCCACACGAGAGCTGATCAACTGGATCCGCGCGCTGCAGTCCGATTCGGATTTCAATCCCAAGCAGCTCGGCAAGGGTGAACCGCCCTACCTGGGGGTGCTGTTCAAGAAGAGCCAGGACCACCAGCGGGCGCGGGAGGCCGTCAGCAGAAGGCGCCTGTAAGCGGAGGTTGCCGCCGATCCGTTGTTTTGGGATTCGGTTTTTTTGTCGTTTTGCCAGACACCCAAACACCCGAACATCTTACGACCTTGTTCATCGACTTCTTCTATAAACTGCGCGGGGTGGGGCTGCCGGTCAGCCCCACCGCATTTCTCACGCTCCACCGGGCCATGTCCGGCGGGTTGGTGACTTCCCTCGAGGACTTCTACACGGCGTCCCGTTCGATCCTCATCAAGAGCGAGCGCTACTTCGACCTCTTCGACCAGGTGTTCGCCCATCACTTCGAAGGCGCTGAGATGCCGGACCCCAAGGGCATCGAGCTCGACGAGATGGCGCGGGCCATGCTGGACGCCTGGCTGCAGCACTCCGGGGAGCTGTCGCGCCTGCTGGGGATGGACGAGAAGGCGCTCAAGCAGCTTACCCCCGAACAGCTTTTGGATTATTTCAAGGAGCGTCTCAAGGAGCAGACCGAAGCCCACCACGGCGGCGCAAAGTGGATCGGCACCGGCGGGACTTCGCCGGTCGGCCACTCCGGCTACCACCCCGGGGGGTTGCGTGTGGGCGGGGTCTCGCGCAGACAGTCGGCGGTGAAGGTGGCCCTGGAGCGGCGCTACAAGGACTACTCGCTGGAAGGGCCGCTGACTCAGGCCCTGATGGGCGAGGCTCTCAAGCGCCTGCGGCACATGGTGCCGGCCGGGCCCAAGGACCGGCTCAACGTCGAGGCCACCATCTACCAGACCACCAAGAACGCCGGGGAGATCGAGATCGTCTTCGACCGGGCGTTGAAAGACAAGCTCAAGGTCATCCTCGCCGTCGACAACGGCGGCTGGTCCATGGATCCCTACATCCCGCTGGTCCAGACCCTCTTCAACTACGCCCGGTCCCAGTTCAAGGATTTAAAGACGTTTTTTTTCCACAACACCATCTTCGACACGCTCTGGGGGGATCCGGCGCGTTTCCGCAAGCCTCAACGGATCGAGGAGTTCGCCCGGTTCGACCCGGAAACCCGCCTGGTGATCGTGGGAGACGCCAGCATGGCGCCCTACGAGCTGCTGGCCACGGACGGCTCCATCTACGCCGAGGAACGCAGCGGCCGCGCCAGCATCGAGTGCCTGAATTTCATGGCCGAAACCTTCCCGCGCAGTGTATGGCTCAACCCCAAGCCGGTCGAGGTCTGGAACTACACCCGCAGCATCCTCGCCATCCGCAAGGTCTTTCCCATGTTCGAGTTCACCATCGACGGCTTGGAGCAGGCGGTCACCCATCTGATGAGAAAATGAAGCCATTATGACAAGGCGTGCTTAAAATGGCGTTCGCCGGGGTCCGGAGGATTGCAGGTGCCCATGGGTGATTTGCTTTTTCTTTTGAGCTGGACGCCGGTGCTCTTGCTGGCGGTGCTGGCGGTTTTTTTTCGGTGCTCGGCCCTGGCGCTGTCGATTTACGGGTGCCTGTTCACCTTCCTGCTGGTGCTCACGGCCTTCCGCACGCCATGGACGGGCGCCCTGTTGAGCGCCGTGGACGGGGCGTTGACCATGCTGCCGCTGCTGCTGGTCATATTCGCCGGAATCCTGCTCTCAAGCCTTTTGATGAAGACCGGGTCGCTGACGCGGATCGTGGGCTGGTTCATGAGCGGGGTGCGAACCGCCTTCCAGCGCGACCTGCTCATCACCTTGGGGGTGGGAAATTTCATGGAGGGCGCCAGCGTCATCGCCGAACCGGTGGTGGCCCCCATGCTGCACGCCGCCGGCGTTTCCCCCGTCGGTTCCGCCGCGCTGTCAATCATCGGTTATGCCGGCTTGTTGGCGCTCGAGATGGGCGGGGTCATCATCACCATCCTGTCCCTCGTGACCGGCCTGCCGGCGGAGGAGCTGGGCATTGCATCCGCCTGGCTCTCCATTCCCGCCGTTGTCGCCATGGCGGCCTGCGTTCCGATGTATCTGGATGTGGCAGGCGGCTTCCGGCCCTACGCGGCGGCATTGGCCTGCGGCCTTTTTCTAGGAATTACCGGGTTGGTGTTCGCCATATACCTCGGTTTTTCGGTCGCGGGCATGAGCGCGGGACTCGCGCTTATCATTGCCCTGATCCTGCTGGGCAATCGCCGCCTCGCCAATAGTCGTGGGGTCTTTTTCGATCTGGCCCCTTTTATTTTCATGATTTTCATGCTGCTGCTTGTCAACGCCGTGCCCTGGTTGCACGAGCTCACCGCCCGCCGGCTGGTGTTGAACATCCGGATCATCCCCATCCACACCATAACGCTGCAGCCTTTTTTCTCCGCCTATCTTTACCTGGCAGCGGCTTTCTGCCTTTCTGCCCTGCTGCTCAAGGTCCCGCGCCGCGACCTGCGGGCGGTTCTGAAAAGCGGCTTCCAAAAGGGCTGGCGCGCCTCAGCGGCCATGGGTCTTTTCGGAGCCATGGGCCAGATGATCGCCTATTCCGGGTATTCCGACGGCTTTTCGGTTCTCGACCAGCTCCACAACATGCCCTGGGTGCTGTCGCACGGTCTTAAGACCTACACCGGCGGCTTGTATGTTCTCTTCGTGCCCTTTCTGGGATGGGTGGGAACGTTTCTGACCGGCTACGGGACCGCATCCCTGATGCTTTTCGGTCAGCTCCAGGTGCAGGCGGCGGGACTTCTGAACGTATCGGCCGTCTGGCTGTCGGCGGGGCTGGCCGTCGGCGCTTCCCTCGGATCCATTTCCTCGCCCTTCAAGATCGCCATCGCCGCCCCGATGTGCGGGGCGTTGGGGAAAGAGGGGCAGATCCTGCGCTGGACCATCCCTATCGGCGTGGTGTCTTCGTTCCTGGTGGGGCTGGTGCTACTGCTGGTCGCCGGGTGAGGGCATACTTTAAAAATTCGCAGGCGGTTACCTCGAGCCCTTCTGATCCATCAGTGTATGACCCGACCCGACCACAGGTCTTCGAGAAAAACCCTCCACGGCATGATCTCGATGCCTTGCTCCGTCAACCGCGGCCGCGGGTCGCACGATACCAGTACCCTCCGCCGTGCATGGTACTCCTCGCCGAACGCAACGAGCCCCTTAAGGTGATGCGGCTGAGCCTTCTCGGTCCCTTTGACCTCTATCGCCACCTCGTGGTCGCCGAGAATGAAATCGACTTCCAACTGGGATGCCGTGCGCCAATAGGACAGTGGGTATGTCAGCCCGGAATAGCTGGAATGGGCGCAGAGTTCCATGAAGATGAAATGCTCGAAGGCCCTGCCGAAGAGTTCCGATCCCTGGGTCACGCGCCCGCGCTTCGTCAGGAAGTTGACCACGCCGACATCGAAAAAATAAAAGCGCGGCGCTGCAATGACACGCCGTTTCGGCCGTTTTCGGTAAGCGGGCAGGAAGCGCCCGATCAACGTGTCTTCCAGTATCTGGTAATAGGACTTGACCGTTGGCACGCTGACCCCGCACTCCCTGGCAATGGTCGAGAACTGCAGCATCTCCCCGTTGCCGAGAGCGGCCATCTCCAAAAACCGGCTGAAGGATGGGACATTCCGCGTAAGGGCTTCGGCGACGATTTCCTCTTTCAGATAATCTCCGACGTATGATTCGAGGCGCCGGCGCGCCAGGCGGCTGCCATAATGCGGGGGCATCAGCCCGTCATTCAGAGCCGAATCCAACGAGAAGCCCGGAATTTCGGCGAATGACAGGGGGAATAGTTCATATCGCAGCGCGCGGCCGCCCAGCAGGTTGCCGTGACCACGACGCAGTTTTCGAGCGCTCGAGCCGCAGAGGATGAACTGCAGATTCGTGTTTTCGATCAGCCAGTGGACTTCATCGAGCAGATCCGGGACCTTTTGGACTTCATCCAGGATGACCGGTTGGGTTTCCGCCCCTTTGCGCACCAGGGCAAGGCACTCTTCCCGGAACAGAGCCGGTTGATGCAGCAGCCGACGATACTCGTCGGAGAGTAGAAGATCGTAGCGGCGGGAGTGCGGAAAGCGTTCGCGCAGCAGAGTGCTCTTCCCGGTCTGACGCGGTCCCCAGAGAAAGCAACTCAATCGTTCTGGCAGATCGATTTTTAGCAAGCGCTGAAACATGACAATTTAAATATAAGTTTTAAATAATCATGTCAAATTAAATCGATTGATATAGGACCGACTACGGCCGAAAAATGCTTCCAAGCCTGCTCGATTGTCCAAGAGCGACCTTGCTTGCAGGGCGCCTTAAACCGCCAGCAGTTCCGCCGCCATCACCGTGACCGCTTTGCCGCGCAGGCGCACCCGGTCCCCCATCACCGTCACCCCGACGACACCGCCGCGCGCCGATGCCTGGTAGGCGAGCATTTCGGTTTTGCCCAGGCGCTTGCTCCAGTAGGGCCCGAGACAGCAGTGGGCCGATCCGGTCACCGGGTCCTCGTCGATGCCGACGGCCGGCCCGAAAAACCGCGACACGAAGTCGAAGCCCGGGGTGGAAGCGCGGCTGGTGACCATGATGCCGCGCACCGGCAGGGCCTTCAGGCGGGTGAAATCGGGTCGCAGGCCTCTCACCGTGTCTTCGGACCCCACCTCGACCAGGTGGTCGAAGCGGCTGCCGCGGAAGTTCATGACCTTCGCCCCCAGGATATCTGCCAGGCCGGGCGGGGCTTCCGCCGGCTCGTCCAGCGTGGCGGGAAAATCCAGTTCGATGTCGCCCTGCCGGCGCGCGGCCGTGAGCAAGCCGCTGAGGGTGTGAAACCGCGCGGATTCGTTACGGGCCAGCAGGCCGGCCTCCCACAGGATGTGGGCCGAGGCGAGCGTCGCGTGGCCGCAGAGTTCGACCTCCACGGCGGGGGTGAACCAGCGCAGGCGAAAGCCGTCCGCCTGCTGCTGCAGGAAGGCCGTCTCCGAGAGGTTCATCTCCCGCGCCACGTTCTGCATCCAGGCGTCGTCTTTAGGGCCGGACAGCACGCAGACGCCGGCGGGATTGCCCGTGAACGGTTTGTCGGTGAAGGCGTCGACCTGGTAGATTTTCATAAGAGCCGTAAAGGTTCAGGGGTTTCAGGGGAGCACATAAATAAGGTTGTGAGGGTTCAGGGTTCAGGGTTCAGGGAACATGCCAGGACAGGCGCCACTAAATCAGGCCTCCTCCCGCACGGGCGAATCGGGGCAGCGGCGTTCAGACTCCGTCAACTGCCTCTCTCCTGAACCCCGAGCCTTTGCATCTTTACCCTGAGTAGTTGCAAAGAATCTCAAGCTCCCGCAGGCGGCATCATAGCCCTACCCGCTGAAATGCCCGGCGCTTCAAGGCCCGAAGAAGTTTGACCGGGTCCTCGAAGCGGGCGGCCAGCATGGCGGCGGCAATGATGTAAGGCTTGAAGCCGGCCTGGATGTAGGTCGGGATGCGGTAGCGCTCGAACACGCTGGCCGCAACCTCGCCGGCTGTGCACGAGACCCCCGAGATGTCCGCCGGCAGGCAGTGCATGTAAAGCGCCTTGCCCTTGCGGGTGAGCTTCATCTTGGCTTCGGTGCACTCCCAGTCCTTGAACCGGGCATTGTTGGCCAGGCACGCATTCTCGAGCTCCTTGAGCCCGTCCGTGTCGTTGTTGCGCAGCAGCTCGGTGCGCTTTTCCATGACGTGGTAGGGGGCCCAGCTTTTGGGGTAGACCACATCGGCGCCGGCAAAAGCATCGTCCATGGAGTTCACGACCTTGAAGCTGCCGCCGTTTTCCTTCGCAAACATGCCGGCCTTCGCCACCACGTCGGGGATCAGCTGGTAGCCCTCAGGGTGGGCCAGCACCACGTTCATGCCGAAACGCGTCATCACCCCGATCACCCCCTGGGGCACAGACAACGGTTTGCCATAGCTGGGGGAATAGGCCCAGGTCATGGCGATTTTCTTGCCCCGCAGGTGGTCCAGCGAGCCGAAGTGGTGTTGGAGCTGCATCAGGTCGGCCATGCTCTGAGTGGGGTGGTCGATGTCGCTCTGCAGGTTGACCAGGTAGGGCCGCTGTTCCAGGACCCCGGCCTTGAACCCGTCCTCCACGGCGGCGGCCACTTCCTGCATGTAAGCGTGGCCCGCGCCCAGGAAGATGTCGTCGCGGATGCCGATGAATTCGGTGAAAAAACCGATCATATTGGCCGTCTCGCGCACGGTTTCGCCGTGGGCGATCTGCGAACGCCCCTCGTCCAGGTCCTGAACACCCAGACCCAGCAGGTTCGCCGCCGAGAAATAGGAAAAGCGCGTGCGGGTCGACTGGTCGCGGAAGATGCTCACGGCCAGGCCGGAGTCGAAGCAGCGGGTCGAGATGTTTTCCCGGGCGCAACCATTGCAGCGCATCGGCCACGGCAACGATTTTTCTGAGCTCATCAACGGATTTCTCCCAGGTCAGCAGAAAGTCCTTGTGGTAAAGGTCACCTGAAAGCGAACCGATCTCCTTCAGCAGGCCTTGAAAATTGCGCATGGTTCCTCCTTGAAAAAGCAGGGGTCGTCCCGTCACCCGTTAAGGTTTTTTCCGGATTAGCGGGCGATGACACCCGGCACGTTATGGCCGGCAAGGTTGCTTTTTGTGGGAGAGGCTTTCAGCCTCGATCGTCGCGGCTGGAAAGCCGCTCCCACAGAAGAGACGCCAGCTTACTTGGAAAAACCG
>Ga0209262_10001393_pt1 | contig 9968 bp, 5 predicted proteins | sample Lowcelwee11metaG_FD_187171 | JGI IMG/M metagenome (GOLD analysis project Ga0209262, IMG submission 187171) | Freshwater pond sediment microbial communities from the University of Edinburgh, under environmental carbon perturbations - Low... | ecosystem: Environmental > Aquatic > Freshwater > Pond...
TTTCCGCCAGCGAATTTTTAACGATCAGCACGGCTACGGCGCCGCGCCTGCTGAGGGCGGAGGCCTTGGCATAATCGGGGCCGCCGTGGCGGCCGGGCATGGCCGGGAAATATTTATCCTTGAGTTCCTTTTTCTGGAAGGGCGAGGCGCCGTCGTCTTTGCCCGGGGCCTCGGAAAGGATCAGGACGATCTTGCCCTTGACGTCGATGCCGGCCAAGTCGTCGTAGGCGGCGCTCTTTTCGCTGATGCCGTAGCCGGCGAACGCGACTGCCGCGCTCACGTCCAGGGGCAGGATGGAGCTGAATACGAAATCGATCCCCGGCGAGAAGGGCCTGAATCGCCGGCTGGAACCGATCCGGCCGGTTTCCAAAACAACGCTGGCCGAAGTTTCCAGCGCTTCCTTCATGACGAATTCCTGCAGGTAGCCCCGCTCGGGCCCGGGGGCCGGCGGCACGGGGTGGCTGGGCTGGAGATGATCGCCGCCGGGCTCAAGTCCCCAGAGGGCGAACAGGGATTGTGCGTAAGCGGCGGCCGTGTCATAGCCGCGCGTGCCGATCTCGCGGCCCTCGAGGTTGTCGGACTGGAGAAAGGCCAGCATGGCCATCATGTCCCGGGCGTTAATGCTGTCGAAACCGGCTTGCGGCCGGGAAGGGACCGCTGCGATTTTTTCCACATGCTGCAGGTCCTTCATCATGGCGGCGGCGTCCTTCGCCTCCTGGGCGCCGAGCCGCGGCAGCAGCATGATGAGTCCGATCAGGGCGATGGGGAATGTTTTCTTCATGGTTTCTCCTTCAAGCCGCTTCCAGGGAATCATACGCGAAAAAGCAGCGGCGGGCAAGCCAGCGCCTAATTTTGCTTTTCCGCCAGTTGGCGGAGGACCTCGGCGACGGCGCGTTCCAGCTGCGGGTCCTTTCCCTGCAGGCGGTCCTGGAAGGTCGTCTGCACGGTGATATCGGGCTTGACCCCGTTCAGCTCGATGTCCTCGCCCTCCAGGGTGTAGCAACCCCAGCTGGGCAGGCGGTAGACGGAGCCGTCGACCAATTCCTTGTTCGAAGTGAAGATCAGCCAGCGGTAGGTTTCCGTGCCGATGATCTTGCCCAGGCGCAGCGCCTTGAATCCCGCCGCCGTCATCTCGGCGTCGCTGAGCGATTGCTCGTTGACCAGCAGCACCATGGGCTTTTCGGCCGTGGCGAAATTGGGCTGGGGAGCGAAGCGGCCGCCGCGGTACTTCCACTGCAGGTAGGACTTGCGGCTCAGGAAGTCGAGGACATCGTCATGGACATTGCCGCCGGTGTTGAAGCGCAAGTCGAGGATCAGGGCGTCCCGCCGGTACCACTCGCTGGTCATTTCTTTCAGGAAGCGCTGCAGTTCCTCGTCGCCCATGTCCTTCATGTACACGTAGGCGATGCGGCCGCCGCCCGTTTCATCGACCCGCTTCTGGTTGGCGGCGATCCATTCGTCATAGAGCCGGTCCTTGAATTGGGCGGTCATTTCGGGGTGGAGCTTGACCTCCAGCTTTTGGTCGCCGCGGCGGAAAACGAGCGTCATTTCCGGGTCCGGCGAGGCGGCCGTGAAATAGGCGTCGCGGTTCATTGCCGGGTCGACGGCGTCGCCGTTCACCTCGACCAGAACGTCGCCGGGCCGCAGGCCGATGTTCTTCTTGTCGGCGGGAGAATGGCGCACGACGCGGTGCACCGTATAGGGATCGTCGTTGGCGAAGACGATTCCCGTCTGCATGGTCTGCATCTTGAAAAAGGTCTTTTCCTCGTCGCCCTGGGAGCGAAAGGCCAGATGGGAGGAGTTGAGCTCGCCCAGCATGTCGGAGAGGAGCGTCCTCAGGTCGGCGCGTGATTGGACGAAGGGCAGGAATCCTTCGTAATGCTTCTTGACCTTGTCCCAATCGCGGCCGTGGAAATTTTCGTCGTAATAGTTTTCCTGCAGGCTGGCCCAGGTTTCGTAGAACATCTGGTCGAATTCCGCCCGCAGGTTCTTCCTGAAGGTCAGCCGGATCTTGATCGGGGTGACCTTGTTGTCGTTCAGGTCGAGCGTCTGGATGACGCCCTTGACCAGCACGTAATGGGCGTCCTTGGCAGCGGCCAGGGCCAGGCCGTCGGTCTCGGCGCCGGCGATCTTGACCGTGACGGTTTCCTCGAAGGGCTTGTCGACCGTTTTCCATAGCCCGGCCGGATTGCCGTCGTGGTCGGAAATGTACAGGGCGATGAGGCCTCCGTCCTTGGCGATGACCAAGGGCGAGGCCTGCTGGCCGCGGTCGGGCGATACCGGCTCCCAGCGCTCGGCCATGTCGCTGAAGTCGATGGTCACCGGCGGCGGCTGTTCCTTGGCCGCGGATGCGTCTTTTTTCGTTTTCTCGCCGTCCGCGGCCTTGGCCGGTTCGCTGAACAGCCTGGCCCATTCCGTGGACTTGAAATCCTGGTCGAGCGCCTGCAGGGGCAGGCGGTAGATGCGGGAGTTTTTCGTGCCGCGGGGGTAATTGGGTGCGAAGCGGTCGCAGGAAAAATAGAGGAATTTTCCGTCGGGCGACCAGCAGGGCTCGGCTTCGCTGACGCCGCTGTCGGTGAGGTTCAGGACTTTTTTGCCGGTGAGATCGTAGAGCAGGATGTCCTTCTCGAAATTGCGGTAGGCGCAGAAAGCCAGGTAGCGGTCGTCGGGGGAGAATCGCGGCGGATCATTGTAAAACCCCCAGAGCTCTTCTTTTGCCAGCGTTTCGCTTTTCATGGCGGCCAGGTCCAGCAGCCGCAGATCGTTGCGGCCGCTCAGGTACACGGCCCGGTCGCGGCGATGGTTCAGGCCGATCTGGCGCTGGTTGGCCGCTTCGCCGGTGATCTGCTTTTCGCCGCCAAGCCCGTCGGCTCGGATCGTGAAAAGGTTCAGCCAGCCGGACGCGGTGCGGTTGTAGAGCAGGGTGCGGCTGTCGGCCAGCCATTTGACCTCCTCCACCCTGCCGGCCGCCGCCGTGGGCAATTGACGCACGAACTTGCCCTTGATATCCGCGACGAACAGCATGCCCCTGGACACCAGGGCGATCTTCTGCCCGTCGGCGGACACGTCGAAGGCGCTGATCTTGCCGTCGGTCGTAAAATCCTGTTCCTTTTGCAGGCGGTCGTATTTGGCCAGCCGGATCGGCACCGCAGCCGCCGCGCCCTGGGCTGTGTCGTAGAGCCATATTTGGTAGTCCTTCTCGAAAACCACCTTGCCGCCCGAGGCCGCCACCTGGATGTTCAGGATCGAGGTGGGGAAGGAGGTCAGCTGCCGCCTCTCGTTGCCAAGGAGTTGATACAGATTGAACTCGTTGTTGCCTTCGTCGGAAATGAAGTACAGGTTCCCGTCCTTGTCGATCACCGGCTGGAAATCCTTGCCCCGGAAAGTAGTATGCACCTTGAAAGCGCCGGTTTGCGGGTTGAAGGACTTGATGTCCGGGTTGTACTCGCCGCGGTAGCCTTTGCGCCAAGCGAAGCGGCTTCTTTCCCAAGAATCGGTGAAATACAGGTCCCGGCTGGCCGGATGTTCGACCACGTCATGCGGGGTGTTGAAGTAGTTCTCCGCCAGCCGCTGCGGCGTGCCGCCTGCGCGCCGGACCTTGAAGGCGGTGAAGTCATTGAAGCCGTAGGAGGTGAAGTACAGCCACTGCCCATCCCAGGACCAGGAGCTGGGTTGCTCGGCCGCGTCATTGAAGGTAAGCTGGCGGATTTCCCCGCCAGCCAGCGGCATGACGTAGACGTCGCTGTTGCCGTTCTGGTTGTTGGCGAAGGCCAGCCAGCGGCCGTCGGGCGAAACGCGCGGATGGGTTTCCGCCCCGGGCAGGCCGGTGAGGCGCATGGCCACGCCGCCCTCGGCGGCGACGGCCCAGAGGTCGTCGTCGCAGCTGAATACGATCTGCTTGCCGTTCGGGGTGATGGACGGCGTTTTCAGAAAATAGCTTTCTTGGGCCAGGAGCCCGGCCGCCGCGATCCATGCCAGCAAAAAGATAAAGCAGAACTTTTTCATGGTCAACTCCTCGATTGTTTGTTGCTTAATACGGGAGGGAAACGGGAATGGTTGTCGCGCCTCCCGAAGGGAGCGCGTACCCCTACTAAGAGGCGAGCACTATAAGTTTAAAAACTCACGAGGAAGGGGAACTGCGAACCCCGCAAGGGGTCGCGTACCCAAGGGGCGATGCGTGATCTGTAAGATGAAAAACCCCTTGGGGTAAAAGTCTAAAACTCCACCCCGAACCTATTCTTCAGCGCCAGGGCGATGACCATGGTCAGGACGATATAAATGACCAGCCAGTGGGTCCTGAAACCCAGGAAGGGAATGCTGCGGGCCGGATATTGGATATAGATGTATTTCAGAGAGGTCGGCGGCGCCAGAAGCTTTTCCGCGGGATAGATGAAATGCTCCAGGGAAGAAGCGGCCATTTTTTTGTTGGACAGGGCCGGCAGGTTTTCGCCGATGACCAGGTTCTTGCTGACCGTGGTTCCGTCGACGGTAATGGCGATGGCGGTGGTGCCGCTCGCCCCGGCCTTCAGCTTCCAGTCCACTTCGCGAAGGGCCGGGATGAACACCGGGTTCATGGCGGACCGGAAATGGGAATTGGGCTGGATTTCGGCGGTGGTGGAGCCGATGTCCCCGTTGAATCCGGCCTTGACCGTGATGCTCTCATCGGCCCGGAACGGGCGCATGCCGTAACGGATGTCCATCTGCACGAAAAGCAGGAACATCAGCGGCAGCACCAGCAGCAGCGGGGCCAGGTTGAGCACGAAATATTTGCCCGTATAATACATGCTCTTGAAAAACGAGGCGACGATGGTTTTCCAGAAGTCGCGGTACAGGCGGATGGCCAGGATGTTGGCCTTGATCTGGTTCTTGGTGTCCTTGACTTTCTTGGGGCTGGAAACCGCCCGGTAGACGGCCAGCACGAAAAGCGAGGTCACGACGCTCAGGAAAAGGATGCCCCAGAAGGGGGAGATCCCGGCGAAAGGCGCCAGCAGCAGGTCGCAGCCCCGGGTCAGGAAATGGTTGATCTTCTGCGCCATCTAGGAAATGTAGCCCAGGCCGCTGAGCTTGTTGGCCAGTTCTTCCTTGTTGTCGCCGCTCTTGATTTTCTCGTATTCCTTGCTGATCAGGTCCTCCACCAGCTCTTCCAGGGAAGAGTAGCCGTGAAAGGCGATGATCTCCGTGGCCTTCTGGTCCGCTTCCTTGCTCAGTTTGACTTTGCTCGACATGTTTTCCTCCTAAATCAGCGCCTTGCCGGTCATCTGCGCCGGCGTGGCGATGCCGAAATATTTTAAAATGGTAGGTGCCACATCCTGCATGTCGGGCACCGGGCTCTGGATCTTGAAGTTGGCGATGAACGTGGCCGGGACCTTCCTGGGGTCCACGCAATGGTCGCCGGACCACCAGCCCATGTTGTCGCTGACCATCTCGCGGCTGAGCGAACCCAGGGCCGATTCGTCGCTGATGCGGTAGCCGCGGTCGAAGCCCAGGATGATGTCCGGGGCGCGGCCGATGAAGTTCTTTGAAAAATTGTCCTCGGAGATGTAGGCGCAGGAGATGACCTTCTGGCCGTTCTTGGGGTCGACGATGGCTTCCAGCCCCGCCTTGATCTTTTCCAGTAGGCGGCGCCGGTCGCCGGCGCTGACGCTGCCTTCTTGTTCCCGGCCCTGGAGGTTCAGGTACAGGCCGTTCAGTCCCAGGGCGTAGGCCTTGGATGCCGGCCAGTCGGCATATTCCAGGATGGAGACCTCTTCGCTTATGTCCGGGGTGGTCATTTTCAAATACCCTTCCTTGACCAGCCAGGTATTGACGTTGACCGCCCGGCGGAAGGGGCCGAAGCCGTGGTCGGACATGACCAGGACGGGAATGCCCGGGTCGATGCTCTTCAGGGTCTTGCCCAGGACGCGGTCGAACTTGCGGTACATCTCGTCGGTGATGTAGGCGAATTTGCGGCTTTCCTCGGGATGATAATAGGGGTGCTCCTTGTCGTTCAGCGCCCAGAACATGTGCTGCCCCTGGTCCAGGGAGGAGAAATAGAAGAAAAGCAGCCCCTCTTTCTGGCCGCTGAAGCGCTGCAGCTCGTAATCGAAAAGGCGGCAGCTCTCGCCGAAGACCGACAACGACTGGGTGATGTAATTTTCCATGGAAAAGGTGCCCTGGCTCAGCGCCTTGGTATCCGCCGGCAGGCTGATGGTGTGATAGAGGCCGACATGGTCCGCCAACTCGCGGCTGTAGCCCGACGGCGTGCTGATGGGCACGGCGGGGTTGCGCGGGCTGACGTGGGTGGGGGAGATGTAGAGCCGGAACCGTTCGCCCATTTCCATGAGGTAGAACTTGACCATGCCGGTGATGCTGGCCAGGTGGCTGATCAGGGAGAATTCGATCTCCACCCAGTCCGAGTATTCTTTTTCGGCGATCAGAATTTCTTTGCCCTGGATGTCGATGCGCGCGGTTTTGTGCCGGTCGTCGACATAGACCTTGAAAGGCACCACCACGTTTTCGCCTTCCTTGATCAGGTCGTTCTTCGGGCCCTCGATCTGTCCTTCCATGACATGGTTCTCGTCGATATAGGCGTAATAAACGTTGTTGGGCGAAAGATTGCTCTGCGATTCGTTCTCATCCGAGGTATACAGCGAATAGATGCCGTAGGTGCCCAGGATGTCCGGGGTGCCCATGCCGGACAGGGTGCGCTGGCCGCTGGCCGAGGGCGGATAATTGGTCGGCAGCTTGACCAGGGTGGCCGGGATGCCGCGGTCCTCCATGTAGTCCCAGAAGGCGCGGCCCTCGCGGTTCAAGACCACTTTTCCGGGCTTGAGCGGGATGCGGTACTTGCCCAGGTTGACCATCAGGCGCGACGGCAGGGTCTCGCTCTGGGAGAAAATAGGGGTGTAATTTTCGGGATCGCGGTGCAGGAAGTCGAATATGCCGAAAACCCCGGGATCGGCGCCGGAAATGAAGCTGCCCCAGGCCACCGGGCTCTGGGGCGGGATGGTGGAGCGCATCATGGTGAAGGTGCCTTTTTCGCCCAGGCGCTGCATGTTGGGCAGCTGGCCCTGGCCCATCAGGCGGTTGACGATGCCGGGGTCCATGCCGTCGAAGCCCAGGACCAGCATTTTCTTGGCCGAAGGGCCGCCCGCCGCGAAATTCATGAACGGCGCCGCGGCCAGCAATGCTCCGCTGCTTTGTATAAAATCTCTTCGTTTCATTTTTTCCTCTGGCTGATCCGTAACAAATCAAGGCTCCATCATAACCTAAACTTGACGAAAATTCAACTTCCGCCGTAATTATTGCCGGCTCCGGGGGTTGAATTTTCCGCCGGCCTTCTGTAGCATGAAAAATGCGCGATATTTTCACTCCGATCTTCCTCCTGGCCCTGGCCGCCCTTTGCCTGGCCCAAGGCCTCGGGCCCAACCCTTTCGTTTTCACGCCGCTGGCGCTGATGGCTTTCGCCCTTTTCCTGGCTTTTTTTTATTTTAAAAAATATTGGCCGGCCTACGCCTGCGCGGCCCTGGCCCTGGTCCTGCTGCTCAGCGGCTCTTTTCTGCGGGAAAAAAGCGCTTTTGAAAACGATCGCGGCATGCGCTTTCCCGCGGATCAATATCTCGCCATCCGCGGCACGCTGCGGGCCTTCCCGGAGATCGGCGGCGATTCTTCCGTATTGCTGCTGCGGGCGGAATCTTTTGCCTGGCAAAATCGGAAGATCAGGCGGGCGCTGAATGTTCGCCTGGTCTGCCAGGGCGACTGCCGGGCCTTCAACCGCGGCGACCGGGTCGAGGCGGCGGCCAGGATCGATCCCCGGCCGCCGAACCGGAACTTTTTCCCCAATCCTTTCGAGAATTACCTTTTGTACAAAGAGATTCATTTGTCTGCTTTCAGCAAGTCGCGGCAGCTGTTGCGCTTGACGGCCCGGGCGAATTGGTTCTGGCGGGGGATCGGGGCCTGGCGCGAGCGCATCCGCGGCCGGATCGAGGCGCGCTACCGGGTGGACGGCGTGCTGCGTCCGCCGGGAGTTTTCCTGGAAGCCACCCTGCTCGGCGACCGCGGCCGGCTGGAGAACGACGAGCAGGAAACACTGATCGGCAGCGGCGTGTTCCATTTGCTGGCCATTTCCGGTGGCAACATCGCCATGTTGGCCTTCATTTCCCTCCTGGTCTGCCGCGGACTGCGCTTTTCCCTGAAAACCAGGTACGCGGTCACCACCATCCTGTTGCTGCTGTTCCTGACGGTGTCGGGGTTCGACATCTCGGCCGTGCGGGCGGTGCTGATGGCCCTGCTGCTCTTTGCCGCCCGGGTGTGGTTCATGGACGTACAGCCGTCCAACCTCATTTCTTTCTGCGGACTGCTCCTGCTGGCCTCGAATCCGGCCCAGTTCCTGGACCCGGGCTTTGTCCTGACCTTCGCCCTCACCGCGGCCATCCTCCTCGGCCGGCGCATCTTCCTGCCCCTGCTGCGCGCGCTTCCCCGCTGGGCGGCCGAGCTGCTGGCGGCCAATTTTTCCGCGGCGCTGCTGGCTATGCCGCTCTCGCTTTTTTTCTTTCAGCGCTATGCTTTTTCCGGCTTTGTCAGCGGACTGCTCCTGGTCCCCCTGGCCGCGGCCGTCACCATTTGCGGGGCCTTGCTGCTGTTCCTTGTTTTTTTGCCTTTCAGCGCCGCCGCGCTGGCGCTGCTGCCGGCCGGGATCCTCCTGGAGGGATTTTTTTGCATCAGCGGCTGGTTTTATGAAAATTTCGGCCTGAGCATTTTCCGGCCGCCGCCGCCGCTGCTTTTGCTGGCCGTGATCGGCCTGCTGTTTTTCGCCGTTTCCCTGGAGCAACTGAAAATCCGCCATCGGCTCGCCGCGGCCTTGCTGCTGGCGGCCGCTCTGTTTTATGTCTCTTTTCCCCCGCCCCCGCATCGGCCCGGCCGGATGGAAGCGTATTTCCTCGATGTCGGCCACGGCGACTCGCAAGTCGTGGTCTTTGCCGGCGGCGACGCCCTGCTCATCGACGGCGGCGGTTCCAGCTATTCCGACTTCCAGGTTGGACGCCGCCTGGTGCTGCCCTTCCTCCTGCAAAAGAAGATCCGCGTGCGCTGGGCGGCGGCGACCCACTACCATCCCGACCACGCCCGGGGCCTGGCCGAGATCATCGCCATCCTGGCGCCCGAGGAACTGTGGCTCTCCTCCGCGGCCAGCGAGGATCGTTTTTATCGCCAGCTGCTGGCCGGCAAACCGAAAAAAACATTGCTGAGGAAAATCCAGCGCGGGTTCGTCAAAAACATCGGCCATGGCGCGATACACTGCCTGGCGCCCCAAAAATTCATCGATGCTGCGCAATCTGACAACAACCATTCCATGGTTTTGCGCGTCTCGGACGGCCGCGCTTCCTTCCTGCTCGGCGGCGACATCGAAAAAGAGATCGAGTCCGAGCTTGCCGATGAGTTCGGGCCAGGGCTTGCTTCTTCCGTCTTGAAGCTTCCCCACCACGGCTCGCGCTCATCCTCCAGCGCCCGCTTCCTGGACCGGGTCGGTCCCCGGCTGGCGGTGATCTCCGCCCCGGCCTACAGCGCCTACGGCTTCCCGCATCCCGAGGTCATCGGGCGCCTCAAGCAGCGCGGCATCCGCTGGCTGGCCACTGCCAGAAGGGGAGGGATCATGATCTCGGCTGATCTTGATGGTCTTGATATAGAAGTCTCGAAATAGGTAGAGCTCTTTAAAGGTAATTTGACTTTTGCTTTTTTATTCTGTGTTATATTGTCTCCATGAACCTCAGGGTCAAGATCTGCTGCATCGCTTCCAAGGAGGAGGCCAAGCTGGCCATTTCCTTCGGGGCTTCGGCGCTGGGGCTGGTCGCGGCCATGCCCAGCGGCCCGGGCCCGATCGCGGACGAACTCATCCTGCGTATCGCCAGTTCGGTGCCGCCGCCAGTGGCCACGTTCCTGCTGACCTGTGAGACTAAGACTGAAGCCATTATCGCGCACCACCGGCGAACTTT
>Ga0209262_10001394_pt1 | contig 9964 bp, 7 predicted proteins | sample Lowcelwee11metaG_FD_187171 | JGI IMG/M metagenome (GOLD analysis project Ga0209262, IMG submission 187171) | Freshwater pond sediment microbial communities from the University of Edinburgh, under environmental carbon perturbations - Low... | ecosystem: Environmental > Aquatic > Freshwater > Pond...
AATTTTAAGAATCCAAAAGCTGACTGATTTCGTCCTTCTTATGTTCCGAAGGGGTTTATTAATCACATTAAGAAGGATCAAAAATGTAGTTAAATTACTAGTTATCACAATATTATTTTAAAATTTGAGTTAGAAAATTAAAAAATCTGACTCATGAAAACAAAGCTTGTTCTTTTAAGTTTAATGTCCGTTCTTATGTCAGGATGCTTTGCTCCGATTAACCTGTCGTACGAAAGTGCAAAAACTCTGAATAAGGGGCAGATAGAAGTTCGGGGTATGTACTCCAGATATAATGCAATGAACGACACACTCGAGACTGCATTAATCAATCAGAATTACGGAGTAAGTGTTGGTTATGGCTTTACTGATAAATATACGCTTAAAGCCAGGTATGAATATATTTCTCCCACAATTACATTTCAGAAAATTTTCGATGAAATAAATGAAGAATTCAATGAGATGAATTCAATGAGTTATTTTGAGATAGACAATAAGCTCATGATCATTGACAATACACTGGCAATAAGCTTGCCCCTGGGAGCCTATTTCTACAACACTAAAGCAGTGGATATAAAAAACGGAGGCATGGGCTGGTTATCTTTTGACCCAAGAGTCTATCTCTCTTTTTTCAGAAAAACGGATATCTTTGAATTAACTGTTGTACCAAAACTTCATGTGCTTTTTGGTACTTTCGGAGGGTACGTCACACCTGGGATAAGTCTCGGCATTGGACTCAGCAGTGATCTTGACAGATGGTCAATCAGACCGGAAATCGGATATGACACATATCTTTCTATGGGTGTTGGTGCAAGCTTTAATTTTAACACTGGTAAACAGGGCAGCCAATAATACACTGCTGCCATATGAAGTGAATTAGATTTTTATCAACAAAATTTCAGCAGAAGGTCATAGCTCTTAAAAAGATTATATCTTTCGTTATCTTTTTTACTGAGTATAAAAACTTATTATGAATATTGATATACTTCTGGGGCTGCAGTGGGGTGATGAAGGTAAGGGTAAAATAGTTGATGCATTAAGTCCGGCTTACGATGTAGTTGCACGATTTCAGGGCGGACCCAATGCGGGCCATTCACTTGAATTTAATGATGTTAAACATGTTTTGCATCTTATACCTTCAGGTATTTTCCATCAGGGCAAACTTAATATAATTGGTAACGGAGTTGTCCTTGATCCGGCGGTCTTTAAAAAAGAGATCGGGACACTCGGGGTACCTCTGGATGAATTAATTAAAAGGCTAGTTATTTCCACCAGGGCAAACCTGATCCTTCCCACCCATAGAATCCTTGATGCAGCCTATGAGAATTACAAGGGCAACCTGAAGATCGGATCGACCCTGAAAGGAATAGGTCCTGCATATACTGACAAAGCCAGCCGTAACGGGCTGAGGGTCGGAAACATATTACAGGACAATTTCAAAGCTCTCTACAATGAGCACACAGCAGCTCACCTTTCGCTTTTGAAGAATTACACTTTTGAGTTTGATCTAAGGGAGTATGAAAAGGGATGGTTTGAAGGAATTGAATTATTAAAGAAATTCAGGATTGAAAATACTGAATACCTGATTAACAGGCTTTTGTCTGATGGAATGAAAGTCCTGGCCGAAGGCGCCCAGGGGACCATGCTTGACCTTGATTTTGGCTCATACCCTTTTGTAACATCCTCAAATACAATCAGTGCCGGAGCCTGTACAGGACTTGGGGTTTCCCCGAAAAGCATAAAGGAAGTATTTGGCATATTCAAGGCTTATTGTACCAGGGTCGGCAGCGGACCATTCCCGACAGAATTAAATGATGAAACCGGCGAGCTATTGAGAAAGAAAGGATGTGAATACGGGGCAACGACAGGGCGCCCCAGAAGATGCGGATGGCTCGACCTTCCTGCCCTGAAATATGCTGTAATGCTCAATGGAGTAACTCAGCTCTTTATGATGAAATCCGATATCCTTTCAGGATTCAGAACAGTAAAGGTTTGCACTTCATACAAGGTTGACGGCAAGGAACAAAAAGAAATTCCTTTCGATAACAATGCAGCTCCTGAACCGGTTTATTCTGAACTTGAGGGATGGGATGAGGACATCAGTGCACTTAAAGATTTCAAATCCCTGCCTGCCAATCTTAAGAAATATATTGATTTCATTGAAATACAGACCGGATTACCAGTTAAGCTGGTTTCAGTTGGTCCGGGCCGTACCTCAACAATCTTCCGATAGCAGATTAGCTATCTGTGAACGTAAAGCCAGGTATCAACATCAACTGTTGTCTGAAACACGTTCAGGCGTTCAATTGCCTTTGAAAACTGGTCATATGATTCAGCCACAACCAGTTCAAAGCTACTATCAGTCATCCTGATTACCCTGGTATCATAGCCTTGTTTACGGTACTCCTCCGCCCAGGCCTGGGCATATTCCGGAGTAATAAAGCTGCCGACAACAATGTTGAATTTATCAATTGCTTCAAATGCAGCTTTCTCAGCTTCAGCAGCCATTCTCAAAGAATCCAGACGGGCCTCCTCTATTGCTTTAAGACGGTTTTCAACTCTCTTCAATGAGTCTGCAACACGAACAAGTTTCTGCTCTTCTTTTAACATTTCGAGAGTTCTTGCTTTCTTACCGAATAACCCCCTTTCCCTGATATTTTTGCATGAAGGAAATAATATCAGGAATACCAGGAAGAAAATAGTAATAAAATGTCTCATAATGAATTGCTTAAGATTTGTGTAGATGCATACAAACTATTGGTTCAAGACTAAAATCAAATATACATATTATTGAAAACCAATCCAAATGATATTAAACTTATCAGGCTGGCCTGATTAAAACAGATTTTGTATATTAGACGACTGAAAAGTAATGACATAAATCTGTTGCCCGATGAAATCTCTCATACAGTTTTTTGAAGAAAGCGTAGAAAAGTTCGAGAGCAATGTTTATCTATGGGAAAAACCCCAGGAAAAATATGAAGGAACGACATATGGAGAAACACAAAAGCAGGTTTATGAATTTGCAGCCGGGCTTATGAGGCTTGGGATAAAGAAGGGCGACAGACTGAGCCTTATTTCAGAAGGCCGTAACACATGGGTCATTGGAGAACTGGGAATACTTTACATTGGTGCAGTAAATGTACCTCTTTCAGTCAAACTTACTACCGAGGAAATCAAATTCAGGATAAATCATTCAGGATCAAGAATGGTTCTTGTCTCATCAATCCAGGCCAATAAGATTAAACCGGTAATCGGCGATTGCAGGTCAATAGAAAAAATCATCCATTTTGATACACAGGAAGAATATCAGGATAACGAAATTCATTTTAATGAAGTAAGAAAAATTGGAAGGGAATGGCTCGAGTCGCCTGAAAACAAAGTGAAATTTAAAGAAATTTTCACATCCGTCAAACCTTCCGATTTTGCAAATATCTGTTATACTTCCGGAACCACGGCCGATCCAAAAGGGATAATTCTTACTCATGGAAATTATGTTACTAATGTCTACCAGTCATACAGCCTGATAGACATTCCTCCATTCTACAAGACACTGCTTTTACTTCCATGGGATCATTCGTTTGGCCATACCTGCGGTATTTATGCCTTTATGGGGAAAGGTGCCAGCATCGCTTCAGTCAAAACAGGAAAAACACCCATGGAGACCCTCAGGAATCTGCCATCATGCCTGAAAGAGATAAAGCCAAATCTTCTGATGAGCGTTCCGGCCATAGCTAAAAATTTTAGAAAGAATATTGAAAAGGGAATTAAGGAAAAAGGCAAAATAGTTGAAATCCTATTTAATCAGGCTATTAAAATATGCTATTCCTATAATAAGGAGGGTTGGAATAAAGGCCGCGGATTACAGAGAATCAAAAAACCATTGATCGACCTTTATGATAAGATATTGTTTAAAAAAATCCGTGAGAGTTTCGGAGGAGAACTTGACTATTTTATTGGCGGAGGTGCCTTGCTTGATATTGAACTTCAGAGATTCTTTTATGCGTTGGGAATACCGATTTATCAGGGTTATGGGTTGACCGAAGCTTCTCCCGTCATCTCCTCAAACTCTGCAGGCAAACACAGGCTTGGTTCTTCCGGTGCCCTTGTCAATAACATGGACCTTAAGATTTGCGATGATGAAGGTAAAGAGCTGCCTGTTGGACAAAAAGGAGAAATTGTCATTAAAGGCGGTAATGTAATGCACGGGTACTGGAAAAATGAATCGGCAACCCGTGAAGCTATAAAGGATGGATGGCTCTACACCGGCGATATGGGTTATCTGTCAGAAGAGGGATTCCTTTATGTCCTTGGACGATTCAAAAGCCTTCTGATTGCTGATGACGGCGAAAAATTCAGTCCTGAAGGAATCGAGGAAGCAATTTCCGAACAGTCAAAATATATCGATCAATGTATGCTCTATAACAACCAGAAGCCGTACACTGTAGCTCTTATTGTCCCGAATCAATATGCGCTTAAAGTTTATCTCGAAGAAAAAAATCTTACAGCCGTTTCAGATGAAGGGAAAAAGTCGGTAACAACCCTTCTGGAAAATGAGGTAAACGAGTATCGTACAAACGGGAAGTACGGTCAAATGTTTCCACAGCGCTGGCTTCCTGTTGCCATAGGTATCCTTGAAGAGGGATTTAATGAAGAAAACGGATTAATGAATTCTACTATGAAAATGGTCCGTGGCAAAATAATGGACAGGTACACAGATCTTATTGAATACCTCTATTCTCCCGATGGCAAGGACGTGAGCAATGAAAGGAACATTGAGGAAATTGAGAAAATGAAACTGGGCTGATACTTACCCGGTAATTTCAGACAATCAGGCGGCTTTTAAAAGGAAGAAAGGTCATAAAATCGGCATGATGCACTATGTATGCCTCAGTCGATCTCTTGACAAGATCACCTTCATGAGCATGAGCGGCAATGATATGGCAAACCTCCGGCGGCAAGCCGCATTCATCGGCAAGCGAAACACCCGAGAAAGGGTGCCTGATGTACTGACCGTATTTTCCCTGAATTAATTTACCATCGCCATCTAATTCATATTCAAGCAATTTACCCACATCCGCAAGAATAGCTCCCGCAATTAGAATATCCATATTCACCGGAAGATCCTTGCCAAAGAATTCATTCATCTTCTCCCCGCTCGCTTTAGCAATATGCACGACGCATCTTTTATGCTCCATGAAACTGACTTTCAGATCCGGTCCGCAAAGAAGCGTAAACGGTATAATATCAAGGTCCTCAGCTTTCAGGACACTCCTCTCAAGAGCAATTTCCCATGTCCTGGCGGTTTTTTCCCTCAGCGATTTGTCGTTGATCCATTCAAGTTCAGGCCAAAGCCTGCTTACAGTCGTGTTCATTTATTATGTATTGTAATTATCTGATTCTGGAAATTATTGCATCGGTCATCTGTATCGTCGAAGCTGCACCGTAATCTATTACTTCCTGACGACCAGTCATCTTCATCATGTCGTATGTTTTAACTTTGCCCTCCATTATGATCTCAGCAACTGCTTTTCTTATCTTTTCTGCGATTGTTTTCTCATCAAGATAATCAAGCATCATGCAGGCCGATTCGATCATAGCAACAGGATTTACTATCGGTACTTCATAACCTGCGTATTTTGGTGCCGAACCATGAGTCGGTTCAAATACTGCAATTCCGTCTGAAGAAAACTGAGCACTGCAAGCAAAACCAAGCCCCCCTATCAGTCCGGCAAAAGCATCTGAGGCGATATCTCCGAACATATTCCCGGCAACGATAACCCCGTAATCTTCAGGATTCTTAGTTAGCCACATCATCTGGGCGTCAATATTTGTATTATTAAGCTTTATCCCCGGGAAAGAGCTCTTTTGGATCTCTTTTGCCATCTTCCACATCAGTCCTGATGTTTCCCTGATCACATTGGGTTTTTCGCAAACGGTGACTGATGAATAACCATTTTTATCTGCATATTCAAACGCAGCAGTCAGTATCCTTCCGGTAGCCTTTTTTGTAAAGATCCGGGTTGAAACAGACAGCTCGTTAACAGGTACACTGCCAAAATTCTCAGCAAACCTGGGGTGGCTTTTCAATGCCTGATAAACATTTTCCGGAGGATTTGTCCATTCAACTCCTGAGTACAGGCATTCAGTATTCTGGCGGAAAATGACAACATCTATAAATGGTTCCTCAATAGTATTCCCTTTCCCTCTCCTGATGAAGTTGAGAGGATTACCTTTATACGACTTGCAAGGTCTGACACAGATATCAAGATTGAATTTCTGACGCAGCCCCACTATCGGGCTGGAATAGACTAATCCTTTTCCCTGCAGAGCAGGGCTGAGCTCAGCTTTCGCTTCTTCATTGGGTTTAGATGTTATTGCTCCAAACAATGCAATCTTATACTTTTTTAACAGATCCAGTGTCCTCTGAGGCAAAGGATTACCCTCTTTGCACCAGAACTCCCAACCTATATCCCCATGTATGTAACCGGCCTCAAAACCTGAAGCATCAAGAACTCTTAAAGCCTGATTTAATACGATTTTGCCAATGCCATCACCCGGTAATGTAACAATAGTCCTTTTAGCCATAGATTTTTAATTTATCAAATTATCACGTCAATCGTAAAAATAACAAAATTTGTCCGATCTCTTATCCTTTAATTTTTGACACTGCAGTTGATTAATGTAAAAAAACTGTACTTTTATACTTTACTGTTTGATTATTTTTCGACATGAGCATTTTATCTGAATTAAATCCAGCACCAATCTGGATCTATTTCGAAGAGATCTGTAAAATACCCCGTTTAAGTAAAAATGAGGGGAAAATCAGACAATACCTTCTGAATTTTGCATCTGTTCATAATCTTGAGTCAAAGGAAGACTCAGTTGGAAACATCATTATCGTCAAACCGTCATCCAAAGGTTATGAGAGCAGAAAAACAACTGTTCTTCAAAGTCATATGGATATGGTTGGAGAAAAAAATGCTTCTTACCCTCACAACTGGCTGACTGATCCCATCATTCCCCGTGTCGATGGTGAATGGGTTACTGCCAATGGAACCACTCTGGGAGCTGATGATGGTATCGGAATTGCGTCACAGCTTGCGATACTCGCTGACACCAGTCTGAAATCGGGTAAAATTGAATGTCTTTTTACCGTCGATGAAGAATCAGGTATGACAGGAGCACTCAACCTTGAACCTGGGTTTTTTGAAGGAAGGATACTGATTAATCTTGATTCTGAAGACGAAGGGATCCTCTTCATTGGTTGTGCCGGCGGTATGGATACTGTTGGTGAACTGACTTATAAAAGTGTTCCTTTGAAAAGCGGAATGACCGGATTTGAAATATCCGTCACAGGTCTTCATGGCGGCCATTCAGGTGATGAGATCCACAGAGAATATGGAAATTCCGTTAAGCTGATGAACAGGATCCTCTGGAACCTGTCGAATAAGTTCGGTATCTCATTGTGCCGGTTTAACGGTGGAAATCTCCGGAATGCAATCCCGAGGGAGGCGTTTGCACTTATCGCGGTTGATAACATTGAAAGAGATCAGGCAGAAAAGTGGGTAATGGACTTCCAGGGGGTCCTGAATGAGGAATTTGGTGAAATTGAGAAAGATCTTAAGATTGCGATTAAAGAAGTCGAAGCTCCGGCATCATCAATGGATATTGAAAGCCAGGTTAAGCTTCTGAATTCGCTTACCTGCTGCCCGCATGGTGTCATAGCCTGGTCGAAGGAGATGGATGATTTGGTTGAAACATCAACAAATCTGGCATCAGTGAGTTTTATTGAAGGCAATAAAATAAGGATAGTTACTACCCAGAGGAGCTCTGTTGAATCATCCAAATACGATGTTGCAGCAATGGTTGAGTCGTGCATGAAACTTGCCGGAGCAGATGTAGTGCATTCTGACGGTTATCCCGGATGGAAGCCCAGCCTCAAATCAGAGATCCTGAAAATTACCCGTAGATCCTATAATAATCTATTTGGTAAAGAACCCCTTATAAGAGCTATTCATGCTGGTCTTGAATGCGGCCTGATCTATCAGAAATATAAGGGTATTGATATGATTTCGTTTGGCCCTACAATCAGAGGAGCCCATACCCCTGAAGAAAAAATTGAAATTGCAACAGTCGGGATGTTCTGGGAACTGCTGACTGATGTCATCAGAAATATACCGTTTAACGGCAACAGGAAGCTTGTCCTCTAACCCACACAGGGATTCAGTCACAGACAAAAAACTCATCTTTTCCAGCGGCGCATACCGGACACATATAGTCAGACGGAAGATCGCTGAAAGAGATCCCTGGCTCAATTCCTGATGAAATATCACCCTCTTCAGGGTCATATACATATCCGCAAATAGCACATTTATATCGTTCCATTGATTCTATTCATTAACCATTTATTTTTCTGACAACATCAATTACAGTACCGTCGACCCATTTTATTGCTGCAACTACCTTATCATCAAATACGGGCTTTGATGGCTTACCGCATATTTTTTCTGCTTCATCCCTGAGTTCGCTAATGCTTCTGACAGGAAGCCCGCTGTTCCTGACACTTTCAATCAGGTCCTGGCGCAGCGGATTGATGGCAATTCCTCTCTCAGTGATGATTACATCGATGAGCTCTCCTGGGCCGCACAAAGTAGTAACCTCATCAACTATCACGGGTATCCGGTCGCGGAAAAGAGGTACAGGAAGAATAACATTACGGGCGTGAAGGCAATTCTGCCATCCTCCTATTCCATGAAGGAGATATCCGTCAGAATGAGTCACAACATTCCCGTTGAAATTCAGGTCAACTTCAGTAGCTCCCAGGATCATAATGTCCATCATGCTCGTAAGGTTCCCTTTGGAATGATAATTATAGGCATTAAAAACAGAGTAAGGAATATGATTGGTATTTTTCCCTATTGAATTAACGGAATCAAGATCAAAAGCCTGGGCATCAAGAATATAACCCATCTGTCCATGCTCAAGCATGTCAACCATGTATTTAGTGCTGCCTCCAAACCCGAATTTTGATTTCCAACCATTCTTTTTAAAGATTTCATGAATAAAGACAGCTATAGCCAGAGAGGTTCCTCCGGCCCCTGCCTGCATTGTAACTTCGTCTCTGAGTATCCCCGACTTTTCAAGGAATGCAGCGGTTAATTCAGCAATCAGTAACCTGTCGGGACTTTTGGTTACCTGCGTTGTACCTGAAACAATCTTCTCCGGGATCCCTATTTTATTCACGACAACAACATAATCAACGTAATTCCCTTCTATTTCCATCGGGAAGCACGGCATTTCAATAAGGTTATCAGTTACAACAATAACTTTATCAGCATACAGCATATCCGCCTTTGTATATCCAAGGACGCCGCAGGCCGAATTACCACCTGTGCCTCTGGCATTCCCGTATGAGTCGGCTGTGGGTGCTGCCAGGACTGCAATATCAATTTTCACTTCCCCATCCTGAATAGCCTGAACGCGCCCTCCGTGAGAACGGAGTACTGCTGTCCCTGTCATCCTGCCCTCCGATACAAACCGTCCGAGAGGCCCGTTCATGCTTCCCTCAATCCTGTTGATAGTACCATCTTCAAGGTATTTGATCAATAGGTCGTTGCAAGGGAAGGATGCTGATGGAAACCAGACCAGGTCCTTTACTCCCATTTCAGAAGCAATCTCAAATATTCTGTTGCTTATAAGATCCCCGTCTCTGAGATGATGGTGAGTTGAAATTGTCATTCCGTCTTTTATTCCGCATCTCATAAGGGCTTCCTCCAGAGTAGTGACCACTTTATTGCCATCCTCAGGATAATCAGAACATGATGGTATACGGGGGCCAAATTTATTTCCGAAAGGTTTGTGTTTACCAACGCCCTTAAAAGGGATTACCGGACTTCCGTTGATTTCAGCCGGAACAGCTCTGCCAGCTGCATTGACCACAGTGGGGATTGACATAATACCTGTT
>Ga0209262_10001395_pt1 | contig 9964 bp, 8 predicted proteins | sample Lowcelwee11metaG_FD_187171 | JGI IMG/M metagenome (GOLD analysis project Ga0209262, IMG submission 187171) | Freshwater pond sediment microbial communities from the University of Edinburgh, under environmental carbon perturbations - Low... | ecosystem: Environmental > Aquatic > Freshwater > Pond...
GCCCGCCTCGCCGACGTACAACGGATTGTTCTTGCGGCGGCGGCAAAGGATCTCGATCGTGCGCTCGATCTCGAGCCTGCGGCCGATCAACGGGTCGATGCGACCCTCGCTGGCCAGCCGGTTGAGGTTGATCGCGTACTTCTCGAGCGCCGAGCTGCCCTCGCCCTCGCGTTCACCCTCGCCCTGCGCGGGCTCGTCGGGACGGGCCTCGCGGTCGTCGCCCGTCTTGGGCAAGCCGTGGGAAATGTAATTGACGACGTCGAGGCGCGACACGTCCTGCAGCGTGAGCAGATACGCGGCGTGCGAGTGCTTCTCGCTGAAGATCGCCACGAGCACGTTGGCGACGGAGACCTCCTTCTTGCCGCTCGACTGCACGTGGAACACGGCGCGCTGCAGCACGCGCTGGAATCCGAGCGTCGGCTGCACCTCGCGGTCGTCGTCCTGCTTGAGCCGGGGCGTGGTCTGCTCGATGAACTCGGCGAGCTCCTTGCGCAGGCGGGTCGCGTCGGCACCGCAGGCGCGCAGGATCTCGCGCACCTTCGGCGTGTCGATGATGGCGAGCAGCAGGTGCTCGACCGTCATGAATTCGTGGCGCGCCTCCCGGGCCGACTGGAAAGCGTCGTTCAGGCAGATCTCGAGTTCGCTGCTCAACACGGCTTCAGGCCTCTTCCATCGTGCACAGGAGTGGATGCTGGTGCTGCCGGGCGTAGGTCGTCACCTGCGCCACCTTGGTCTCGGCGATCTCGTAGGTGAAGACGCCGCAAACGCCCTTGCCGCGGGTGTGGACCTCGAGCATGACCCGGGTCGCCGTCGTGCGGTCCATGCCGAAAATGTGCTCCAGCACGTCCACCACGAACTCCATCGGCGTGAAATCGTCGTTCAACAGGACGACCTGGTAGAGCGGCGGCCGCTTGGTCTGCGGCTGCGCCTCCTCCACCACCAGGCCGTGGCCCTGCTGGATCTGTTCGTCGCTCATGTCCTGCCGTCGCTCCCGCCATGCCTATATAGGGCCACACCCGGCCCCTGACAAGCGCCACCCGCCGAGTTCGTGGACCGGTGACTGGATCCGATAATTGCGCGATTGTCTTGAGGCGGCGTCCCGCAAGTCCGTATCATGCCGCAGCACCGGCTCCCCGCCGCCGGACGGACCTGCCTGCCTCCTAAATGCAGCTGCCCAACAGCCTGAGTCGCCTCAAATCGGTCGCCCGCGGCAGCGGATCTCCAGCTTGGCTGACTTCCCTGCCATTCTGGGTATCTGCACTGCTGGTCGTGCTGCTGGCCTGGCAGGCCGTCCAGCTCGTCTGGACGTTGCTCGGCGCCCGGCCGGCACCGTCCGCCGTTTCGGGCGGACCGGCCGACGTGCCCGCAGGCCCGCCGGGCCCGAAGCTGGACGTCGACGCCATCGTCAACGCCCACCTGTTCGGCATCGCCGGCGCATCGGGTTCGGAGGAAGCGGACCCGACGCGGGTGGCTGCGACCCAAATGAACCTGGTCCTCGTGGGAACCATTGCCCACGCCGACCCCCAGCAGGGGTTTGCGATCGTCGGCGAAAGCGCGCCCACTGCCCGAGTCTACGCGGTCGGCAAGACCATTACCGGGGGCACCAAGCTGCATTCCGTCTATCCGGACCGCGTGATCCTCGACCGCGGCGGCAAGCTCGAGGCCCTGCTGCTGCCGAAGAAGTTCACCGGTGGCGGCGTCGCCGCGGCCGCGGCACCACTGCCGCAGGCGAACCCGATGCTCGGGCAGCGGTTGCAGGAACTCGCCGCGCAGAATCCGGGGGCGATCACGGAGATCATTCGTCCGCAGCCGGTGTTTGCCAATGGGCAGCAGCGGGGCTACCGGGTCTATCCCGGCCGCAACCGGCAGCAGTTCTCCAAGCTCGGGCTGATGCCGGGCGACCTGGTCACGGCGATCAACGGCACGCCGCTCGACGATCCGGCGCGGGGCATGGAGATCATGCAGTCGATGAACAGCGCGAGCGAGGTCACGGTCACGGTGGAACGCAACGGCCAGGCCACGCAGATCAACATCAACAACGCCCTGGTGTCCGCCGAGGCGGCCGCCGCGGCGGCCCTGCCGGAAGCCATCCCGGTGAGCGAAATCCCCGAGGCCGCCGTGAACCCGGATACAGCGGAGTGACGATGAAACCCAACCTGCTCGATCGCGTGGTCCTCAAGATGGCGGGCGTCGTGCTCGTCGCGAGCCTGGCGCTCGCGCTGCCGGCGGCCGCACCCGGCCAGACGCAGGGAGCCATCACGCCGAATTACAAGGACGCGGATCTCGGCCAGATCATCGAGGCCGTCAGCGCGGTGACGGGCAAGAACTTCATCGTCGACCCGCGGGTGCGCGCCCAGGTCACGATGCTCTCCTCGACGCCCATGTCCCCCGCCGCGTTCTACGAGGCGTTCCTGTCGATCCTGCAGGTGCACGGTTTCGTGGCGGTGCCCTCTGGCGACGTGATCAAGATCATCCCCGACGCCAATGCCCGGCAGGTGCCGGCCAACGACCTGCCGTCGAGCGTCAGCGACTCCTCGGACGAAATCGTCACACAGGTGGTCGCCGTCAAGAACGTGAGCGCCGCCCAGCTCGTGCCGATCCTGCGGCCGCTGATTCCCCAGTACGGACACCTGGCGGCGTATCCGGCCTCGAACATGCTGATCATCTCGGATCGCGCCTCGAACGTGAACCGGATGATGCGCATCATCCAGCGCATCGACCAGACCGGCGACGAGAACATCGACGTGATTCCGATGCAGCACGCGAGCGCCTCCGAGGTCGTGCGCATCGTCAACACGCTGTACACGAGCGCGGCCGCCGAAGGCGGCGGCATGCCGACCGTCAAGATGGTCGCCGACGACCGCACCAACAGCGTGCTGGTGAGCGGCGAGGCGTCGCAGAGGCTGCGGCTCAAGACCCTGATCACGCACCTCGATACGCCGCTCGAAGCCGGCGGCGACACGCAGGTGCGCTACCTGCGCTACGCGGACGCCGAGAAGATCTCGCAGAAGCTGCGCGAACAGATCCAGGGGATCAGCGCGGCTGCGGCCCCCGGGGGTGCCCCGGGCGGCGCGCCGCCGATTGCGACCGGCGGCGGCGACAAGGGCGTCACGATCTGGGCCGAACCGAACACCAACGCGCTGGTCGTCACCGCGCCGCCGAAAGTCATGCGTTCGGTCATGTCGATCGTCGACCGGCTCGACATCCGGCGCGCCCAGGTGCTGGTCGAGGCGATCCTGGTCGAGATGTCGGCCGACAAGGCGATGGATCTCGGCATCAACTGGTTGATCCTCGATCGCGACGCGGACGGCAACACGCTGCCCGCCGGCGGATTCGTGCAGCCGGTCGACGGCACCGGGATCGGCCAGATCCTGCAGGGCGTCCTGAACCCGGACAGCGTCACCAGCCTGCCGAGCGGGCTCACGCTCGGCCTCGGCCAGCTCACGACCAGCGGCACGAGCTGGGCCGCATTGATCCGCGCGCTGAACGGCATCGGCAACACCAACATCATCGCCACGCCGTCGATCGTCACGCTGGACAACGAGGAGGCAGAGATCAAGATCGCGCAGGAAGTGCCGTTCGTGACCGGCCAGTACACGAGCCAGGGCATCTCCGGTGGCAACAACGGCCAGGTGAACCCGTTCCAGACGATCAACCGCCAGGAAGTCGGCAACATCCTCAAGATCACGCCGCAGATCAACGAAGGCGACTCGGTGCTGCTCAAGATCTCGCAGGAAGCCTCGAACATTGCCGCGAGCGCGCAGGTGGCCGTGGACCTGATCACAAACAAGCGCACGATCACGACCAACGTGCTGGTCGAGGACGGCGGCATCCTCGTGCTCGGCGGCCTGATCTCCGAGGAACTGCGCGAGAGCAAGGCGCAGGTGCCCTTCCTCGGCGCGATTCCGCTGCTCGGCGAACTGTTCAAGACGCGCAGCGTGGACAAGGTCAAGACGAACCTGATGGTGTTCATCCGCCCGCGCATCATCCGCGATGGCACGGATGCAGCCATCGAGACGAATGCGAAGTACAACTATTTGCGTGAGCAGCAGCTGAACCGGAACAACGGCAAGGTGCCGCTGATGCCGACGGAGCGGCAACCGACGCTGCCGGCCCTCGAAGATCTGGTCTCGCCCGAGTACATGAACCCGGTGCGGCAGCCTGCGGCCCCGGCGGCGACACCAGCGACCGAGCCGCCACGACCGCCCGTCACGACGACGACACCGTTCGGCGCGGCTGACACGACGCCGCCCGCGGCAGGCACCCAGCCGTGAGCACGGCGGCGACCGACGAAGCCATTCTCGCCGCGGCCGGAAGGGTCGCCGAGCCGACGCGCCCGCTGCCTTTCACGTTCGCGAAACGCCACGGCGTGCTGGTCCGGGAACTTTCGGATGAATCGGCCGACGTCGTGCTGCGGGCAGGCGCCTCGCCGCTGGCGCTGGCCGAGGTGCGCCGGCACCTGCGCCGGCCGATCGTGGTCGAGCGCGTCGACGCGGACCGCTTCGAGATGCTGCTGCGACAGGCCTACGAGGGTGGCTCGAATGCAGCCATGGACGCGATGGGCGGGCTCGAGGAGGACACCGACCTCGGCAGCCTCGCGCAGGAGATTCCCGAACCGTCCGACCTGCTCGAGAGCGAGGACGAGGCGCCGGTCATCCGCCTGATCAATGCGCTGCTGACGCAGTCGGTCAAGGAAAACGCGTCCGACATCCACATCGAGCCGTTCGAGAACCGGCTGGTGATCCGCTTCCGGGTGGACGGGGTGCTGCGCGAGGTGTTGCAGACCAAGCGCGCCGTGGCGCCGCTGATCGTCTCGCGCATCAAGGTCATGTCGCGCCTCGACATCGCCGAGAAGCGCCTGCCGCAGGACGGCCGCATCTCGCTGCGCGTCGCGGGCCGCGCCGTGGACGTCCGCGTTTCGACCATTCCGTCCGGGCACGGCGAGCGCGTCGTGTTGCGCCTGCTCGACAAGCAGGCGGGACGCCTCGACCTCGGTTCGCTCGGCATGGACCCGGTGACGCAGGGCCTGATCGACGAGCTGATCCACAAGCCGAACGGCATCCTGCTGGTGACGGGCCCGACCGGATCGGGCAAGACGACCACGCTGTATGCGGCGCTCGACCGGATCAACGACCGCACTCGCAACATCATGACGGTCGAGGACCCGATCGAGTACTACATCGACGGCATCGGCCAGACGCAGGTCAACAGCCGCGTCGAGATGACGTTCGCGCGCGGCCTGCGTGCCATCCTGCGCCAGGACCCGGACGTCGTGATGGTCGGCGAAATCCGCGACCTCGAGACCGCGCAGATCGCGGTCCAGGCGAGCTTGACCGGCCACTTGGTGCTCTCGACGTTGCATACGAATACGGCGACGGGCGCCGTCACGCGCTTGCGCGACATGGGCATCGAGCCGTTCCTGCTTTCGTCGAGCCTGGTGGGCGTGCTGGCGCAGCGCCTCGTGCGCGTGCTGAATCCGGCCACCCGCGAGGCGTACACGGCAGGCGAATACGAGCGCCGGCTGCTCAACCTGCCGGACGACGCGCCCTCGCCGACCCTGTACCGGCCCGGTCCGCGCGACCCGTCGGGCGGCTATCGCGGTCGTACCGGCATCTACGAACTGGTGCTGATCGACGAGCACATGCGCACGATGATCCACGACGGAGCCTCCGAGCTCGAACTCGAACGGTATGCCCGGATGCGGACCCCGGGCATCCGTGACGACGGCCGCGCCAAGGTGCTGGCGGGCGTCACGACGATCGAGGAAGTGCTCAAGGTCACGCGCGAGGACTGACCCATGGGTGCGTTCGAGTACGTCGCGGTCGATGCCGCCGGCCGCGATCGTAAGGGCGTCATCGAGGGCGACACGGCCCGCCACGTGCGCCAGCTGCTGCGCGAGCAGGCCCTGCTGCCGGTCGAGGTGCGCGAAGTCGTCGAGCAGGACGATCGAACGGCCCGACGCAGCTTCAAGTTCCGCTTCCAGCGCGGCCTGAGCGCTGCCGACCTCGCGCTGGTGACGCGCCAGCTCGCGACGCTGGTGAAGTCGGGGCTGCCGCTCGAGGAAGCGCTGCTCGCCGTTTCGCAGCAGACCGACAAGCCGCGAGTGCACAGCATCATCCTCGGCGTGCGCTCCAAGGTCATGGAAGGTCATACGCTCGCCGACGGCCTCGCCGATTTCCCGGGCTCGTTCCCCGAGATCTATCGGGCCACCGTCGCGGCCAGCGAGCAGTCCGGGCACCTCGACGCGGTCCTCGAGCGCCTCGCGGACTACACCGACAACCGGCAGCAGATGCGCAGCCGGACGCTGACCGCGATGCTCTACCCGGTGATGCTGTTCGTCGTCTGCGTCGCGATCGTGTTCTTCCTGCTCGTGTCGGTCGTGCCGAAGGTGGTCGACGTCTTCCGCACCAGCGATGCGCAGCTGCCGCTGCTCACGCAACTGTTGATCACCGGCAGCGACTTCATGCGCGAATACGGCGTCTGGCTCGTGATCGGAATCGCTGCGGCGGGCTATCTTTTCAGCCGCTGGCTGCGCGTCGAGGCGAATCTCCGGCGCTGGCACGGTTTCCTGTTGCGGCTGCCGCTGATCGGCAAGATCGTGCGTGGCAGCAACACGGCACGATTTGCCCGCACGCTGAGCACGCTCACCTCGAGCACGGTGCCGGTGCTCGAGGCGCTCCGGATCTCGAGCGAAGTGGTGACGAACCTGCCGATGCGGGCGGCCGTCGCGGACGCAGCCGTCCGGGTGCGCGAGGGCGCCCCGATCGGGCGGTCGCTGGGCGTGAGCAAGCTGTTCCCGCCGATGATGATCCACCTGATCTCGAGCGGCGAGTCGAGCGGCGAACTCGACACGATGCTCGAGCGCTCCGCCGTGCACCAGGAGCGCGAACTCGACTCGATCCTGCAGGCCCTCGTGAGCCTGCTCGGCCCCCTGATGATCCTCGTCATGGGCGGCCTCGTGCTGCTGATCGTGCTCGCGATGCTGCTGCCGATCTTCGAGTTGAACCAGCTGGTGCGGTGAGGGGATAGCGGATAGCGGATCGGAGGGTTGCACGCCGATCTGTCGGCGGCAACTGCGGCTCAGGCTCGGTCGACGAGCCTCAAGGCTGCCACTCTTTCACTATCCGCTATCCGCTATCCGCTTTCCTCCGCCGCTTCCCGCTTCAGCCGCCCCGCCTCCTCCGCGCCCAGGTACCGCTCGATCAACCTGCGCATCAGGTAGATCATCGGGATGAGCGCGAACGCCGCGCCCATCTTGTACGCATAGTTCACCGTGCCCACCGCGAGGAACAGCGAGGTCGGCCACTGCTGCGGCCCGAGCACGAACGCGATGTAGAGCACGATGAAGCTGTCCACCAGCTGCGAAACGGCCGTGGAACCGGTGGCACGCAGCCAGATCCAGCGCTCTCCGGTCGCCTTGCGGATGCGGTGGAAGATGCCGACGTCGATCAGCTGGCCGACCAGGAACGCGACGATCGAGCCGCCGATGGTCCACAGCCCCTGGCCGAAGACGTTGGCGAACGCCGCCTGCATGTCCGGCACGCCGCGCGGCGCGTTGACGGTGACCCACCACGCGGCCGGAGCCAGGCCGATCGCGAGATAGGCGAACAGGAACGCGTAACAGATCAGGCCGACTGCGACGAACGAAATGAAGCGCACGCCGCGGCGGCCGAAATACTCGTTGATGACGTCCGTCATCACGAACACGATCGGCCACAGCAGCACGCCGGCCGTGAAGCTGAGCGAGCCGGACTGGCCAAACAGGTTCCAGCCGAACGGCGGCATCCCCAGCGTCGTCTCGAGCGCGAAGATCTTGACGCCGACGAACTCGGCAATGATCGCGTTGGCGGCGAAGAAGGCGGCCAGCACGACGAAGAGTCGCGTCGAGCGCGAGCTCAGCGCCAGGCTCATGGACAAACCGGCACTACCCGCGCCCCTTCAGGACGCGCAGCAGGTCGCGCCGTTCGCGCTTGTCCGGCCGGCCCGCGTCCACCGGCCCCGCCAGGCGGGCGAACTCCCGAGCCGCCGCGCGGGCCACCTCGCTTTCGGGCGTCTCTAGGTAACACTGGCGCGCCTCCGTCGCTGGACCGCGGCGCGCAGGGATTCCAGTGACCTCCACTTCGAACCGCTCGCGCTCGCGGGTGATGCGCAGCCGGTCGCCGACCTTGACGGGCCGCGCCGCCTTGACCCGCTCGCCGTTGACCTGGACGTGACCGCCCTCGACGGCGTCCTGCGCGATGCTGCGAGTCTTGTAGAAACGGGCGCACCAAAGCCACTTGTCCACCCGGAGGCTGGCGGCGGCGTGCGAGGGTGCGTCGCGGGGATGGCTCACGGCCCGATTATAAGCCCCCTATAATCCGGGCCTCCCAGGGAGACGCACGCTTGGACCAGACCTTCCTCGACCGCCTGGCCCGGCAGACCGACGAACTGCGCGGCGCCGGGCTCTTCAAGCCCGAGCGCGTGCTCGGCTCGCCGCAGCAGCCGGTCGTTCGACTCGCCGACGGCCGCGAGCTGATCAACCTCTGCGCGAACAACTATCTCGCGCTCGCCAACCACCCCGCGATCCGCGAGGCGGCGCACCGCGCGATCGATCGCCATGGCTACGGCATGGCCTCGGTGCGCTTCATCTGCGGGACGCAGTCCGTGCACAAGGAGCTCGAAGCGCGCCTGAGCGCGTTCCTCGGCATGGACGACACGATCCTCTATTCTTCGTGCTTCGATGCCAACGGCGGCCTGTTCGAGACGCTGCTCGACGAGCAGGACGCGGTGATCAGTGACGCGCTGAATCACGCCAGCATCATCGACGGCATCCGCCTCTGCAAGGCGCAGCGCCTGCGCTACGCGAACGACGACCTCGACGAGCTGGAAGCGCGCCTCAAGGAAGCGGCCGGTGCGCGCGTGAAGCTGATCGCCACCGACGGCGTGTTCTCGATGGACGGCGTGGTCGCCCGCCTCAAGCCGATCTGCGACCTCGCCGATCGCTACGGCGCGCTGGTCATGGTGGACGACTCGCACGCGACCGGGTTCATGGGCCAGCACGGGCGCGGCACGCCCGAGCACCGCGACGTGCTGGGCCGCATCGACATCCTGACCGGCACGCTCGGCAAGGCGCTCGGCGGCGCTGCGGGCGGTTATACGTCGGCGCGTAAGGAAATCGTCGCCTGGCTGCGGCAGCGGTCGCGGCCCTACCTGTTCTCGAACAGCGTGCCGCCGGTGATTGCCGCCACGACGCTACGCGTGCTCGACCTCGTCGAATCCAGCGATGAGTTGCGGACGAACCTCCGGCGCAACACGGGACACTTCCGCACGCGCATGTCTGCCGCAGGATTCACGATCGTGCCGGGGGAGCACCCGATCGCGCCGGTGATGCTCGGCGACGCTGCGCTCGCGGCACAGTTCGCCGACCGGCTTCTCGAGCGCGGCGTTTACGTAATCGGCTTTTCCTACCCGGTCGTGCCGATGGGCAAGGCGCGGATCCGCACGCAGATGTGCGCCGGCCATTCCATCGAGCAACTCGACCGCGCAGTCGAGGCGTTCGTCGCGGTCGGCCGCGAACTCGGCGTAATCTCCTAGCTCCTTGCTATCCCCCATCCCCCATCCCCCATCCCCTATCCCCTTCTCCCTATGTCACTTCACATGAAAGCACTGGTCAAGGCGCAACGCGCGCCCGGGATCTGGATGGAAGAGGTCCCGGAGCCCCGGATGGGCCCGAACGACGTGCGCATCAAGGTCCGCAAGACCGCCATCTGCGGCACCGACATGCACATCTACCTCTGGGACCACTGGGCCCAGAAGACGATTCCCGTGCCGATGGCGGTCGGCCACGAGTACGTCGGCGAGATCGTCGAGCTCGGCAGCGAAGTGCAGGGTTTCACGATCGGCGACCGCGTTTCGGGCGAGGGTCACATCACCTGCGGGTACTGTCGCAACTGCCGCGCCGGCCGCCGCCACCTGTGCCGCAATA